>CABDXU010000152.1_pt1 | contig 8840 bp, 8 predicted proteins | sample 3131791 | NCBI WGS metagenome assembly CABDXU01 (sample SAMEA5534336, study PRJEB31848) | metagenome | biome: tundra; feature: field; material: soil | place: USA | collected 2013-05 | depth 0.15 m | reverse complement strand
ATACAGAGCGGACACCGTCTCGTCGCTGACGAGAAACGGGCGCGAGCGCGAGCGATCCAGCGGCCAGATCGCCTCCAGCCGGCTCCCCACGTCCTCGCCGCCGCCCAGCAGCCCGCGTCCGACCAGCACCGGGTACTCGCCCGACGCGGCGCTCGCCCACAGCAGCACGGCGTCGGCCAGCTCCTCATACAGCGGCGAGCGCGCGGCGTGGAGCGCCAGGAACGCCTCTCGATCGCGGGCGAGCGGGCGCTCGGAGCCGTCCCGCGCCGCACTGACACGCTCCCAGGCGATGACCGGGTCGACGTCGAGCAGCACGGTCGCGTGCCCGGCGAGCGCCTCGCGCACGCGCCCGGACAGAACGCTGCCGCCGCCCAGCGCGACCACCGCGCGCGGGCCGGCGCCGTCCAGCAGCTCGCAGACGAGCTCCGCCTCGGCCACCCGGAAGGACTCCTCGCCGCGAAGCTCGAACTCGCGGGCCACGGGATGGCCGAAGCGCTCCGCAAGCAGGGCATCGCTGTCGAGCGGCTCTCCGCTGCCGCGCTCCCGCGCCAGCCGGGCCGCGAGCGTCGACTTGCCGGCCCCCATGAAGCCGATCAGGACGAACGCCACCCGATCCTTTCGCGGTATGCCTGCACGGACTCAAGGACATCGTCGATGTGGTCGCCGCCGAACTTCCGCCGATAGGCGTCGGCGAGCACGAGCGCGACCATCGCCTCACCGACGACGGCGGCGGCGGGCACCGTGCAGGAGTCGGTGCGCTCGCGCAGCGCCTCGGCGGGGGCGTGCGTGGCGGTGTCCACGGAGCGCAGCGGCTTGGTCAGCGTCGGCAGGGGCTTCATCGCGCCGCGCACGATCAGCGGCTGGCCGTTGGTCATGCCGCCCTCCAGGCCGCCCGCGCGGTTGCTCTCGCGGTAATAGCCGCGCTGCTCGTCGTAGAAGATCTCGTCGTGCGCCTCTGAGCCCGGCAGCCCGGCGACGTGAAAGCCGTCGCCGATCGAGACGCCCTTGAGCGCCTGGATCGAGCAGATCGCCATCGCCAGGCGGCCGTCCAGGCGCTGCTCCCAGGAGACGTGCGAGCCCAGGCCGGGGAGCAGCCCGAACGCCTGCACCTCGAACACGCCGCCGAGCGACTCGTTGTCCTTGCGCAGCCTGTCGATCTCCGCCACCATCGCGCGGGAGGACTCGGCGTCCAGGCAGCGCACGGGCGAGGCGTCGACCTCGGCGAAGTCCTCCAGCTCAAGCGCGACCGCGCGCGCGGGCGCGTGGACCGAGGCGATCTGCACGACGTGCGAGCGCACCTGCACGCCGAGCGCCGCGAGGAACGCCTTGCACAGCGCGCCGCCGGCCACGCGCGCGGCGGTCTCGCGCGCGGAGGCGCGCTCGAGGACGTTGCGGACGTCGGTTTGGTTGTACTTCTGCGCGCCGACGAGATCGGCGTGGCCCGGGCGCGGCAGGTGGACCTCGGCCACCGGCTCCTCCACCGGCCACGGGCTCATGCGCTGCGCCCAGTTGGCGTAGTCGCGGTTTGTCACTCCCAGCGCGACCGGGCTCCCGAGCGTCGCGCCGTGGCGTACGCCGGCGGTGACCTCGGCGCGGTCGCGCTCGATCTTCATGCGTCCGCCGCGGCCGTGGCCGAGCTGGCGGCGGGCCAGGTCGGCGTTGAGGCCCTCCTCGCTCAGGCGCAGCCCGGCGGGCAGGCCTTCGACGATGCACGTCAGGCCGGGGCCGTGGGACTCCCCGGCGGTGATCAGGCGGATGCTCATGTCCGCCTTAGCTTATTTGCTGGGGCTTCAGCGCCTGTGGCCGCGCCTGGCGGCGTGTGCGCGGGCGGCCAACGCCGGGCGCCCGACGAACACGAGTCCGCCCTGCCGCGGGGAGTAGCGCAGGCCCAACAGCGTGGACATGCCGTCGCGGCGCAGCAGTTCGCGCCCGGCCTTCGACGCGCCGTGCGCGCGGGCGGTGTGCGCGCGAGCCGCGGAGGCGGAGTTGCTCACGCTCTTGGCGATGCTGACGAGCTTCAGTTCATACGTCGTGGCCTGGCCTGTCGCGCTGAGCACTTCGAGCGTCTCGCTCTGCCCGGCTCCCAGCACGATCGCCTGGCACTGCGTCGGGCTCGGCTTGCAGGTAGCGCTGCCGTGCAGGATCGCCTCGCCGGTGAGCGCGAACGCCGCTTGCTTGCCGGTGCTCAGGACGACGCCCAGATACACGAGCTGCGGGTTCTCCTTGCTGGGCAGCGGTTCGTTGAGGGCCATGTCGGGGAACGTCTTCAGCTGCGCGGGCGCGGGCGGCGTCCCCGCCACGGGCGCCGGCACTTCACCGAACTGCGCGGTCACGTGGAAGTGGATGTAGACCTTCGGCTTCGCCGGAGCGCTCGGCTTGGACGGCGCCGGCGTGGTCGTGGGAGTCGTGCCCCCGGAGCTTGGCGTGGACTTGGCGGACCCCGATGAGCTGGTGCTCGAAGAGCTCGAGCCCTTGGCGATGCCGGTGGTGGCCTTCTTCGCTTCCGGCAGCGGCGTGAACGGGTTGCGCGTCTTGCCGGAGGAATGCTGCTTGGAGGCCCCGCTGGTCGTCTCGGCGACCGCCTGGTTGCTGTTCGCGGGCGCCTGGCTGATCGCGACGACCCCCGTCGCTTTGCTCACACCCGAGGAGGCCGCGCCGGCAGACGGCGCCGGGGCCGTCGAGGATCTCCCGGCGCCGAGCACGGCGTAGGCGAGCGCGGCGAGAAGCGCGACGCCCAGCACCGCGAGGACGGGCAGGAAGCGCTTGTCGAGCAAATCTGACTTGAGCGATTTGAGGAAGTCGTTCATGGGTTCACCTGGACCACGGCCGGGGCGTTGGCGGAGCTGGAGGCTCCGCTGGAGGCTGTCTGCGTGGCCGTGCCGGCGGGACCGGCGGAGGTCGCGCCGCCCGTCAGGCCCTGACCGGCGGGGAGCACATAGGCGGTCGCGGTGATCGTGCCCGAGAGCTGTTCGCTGGGCTTGCCCGAGCCCGAGCCCGAGCCGGAGCCCGAGCCCGAGCTGGTCGCGGGCGCGAGCTTGATGCTCTGCACGGTCAGCAGGCGCCCGCTGACCCGCAGCCCGCCCGAGGTCGTGCGCAGCGCGAAGCCGTCGAGCTGGTGAAAGAGGCCCGAGAGGCTTTCGAAGGTGCCGTTGAACACGAACGTGAACGGCATCTGCGTGAAGCCCGCGCTCGCCGCCGTGGCGGAGGAGCTCGCGGAGGAGCTCGCCCCGGTGGCGGCGCTCGCTTTCGAAGCGGGACTGCTCGCGCTGGCACCGCCGGCGCCGCCGGAGGTGATCGAGGCGAATTCGACGCTCTTCTGGCCGGTCGCCTGCGCCAGCTGGTAGATCAGCGAGGGCACTTCCTGATCGGCCGGGACGGCTTTGCCGAGGCTCACGATCGAGGTGTAGGCGGCCTCGTATTGTACCTGTGCTCTGGCGGCGCTGGCGAGCTGGCTTTCCGCGCTCGAAAGCTGCGCCTGCGCGGCGCTCACTCCCGTGGCGAGCGTTGCCGCCTTTTCGCGCTCGGGCGCGACGGCCAGCAGCCACACGGCGGCGAGCACGGCGAGCGCGGCGAGACCGACGACGACGATGCGATCGCGACCGGTCATCGTGCCGCTCCAGTTGCGGAGGCGCCGGCGCTCGTAATCGCGGAGACGGTCGCGGTCGTCGAGACTGGGCCGGTCGCGGGGATCGTGGGCAGCGCGTCGAACGTGACCTGCACGTTGAAGGCGACCTCACAGCTGCCGGTGCCGCTGGCGCTGCTGCTGGCGCCGCTCGCGGTGGAGGCGGCTTTGGTCGAGCTCTGCAGGGTCACTTCGCTGACGCCGTCGATCAGGCGCAGGCGGTCGAGCGTGAGCGCGACCGTGGCCTGGCTGGTGGTGCAGCCGGCGAGCGTGAACGTGGGCACGCTCCCCGGGGGAGTGACCGAGGCGACCGACGACGAGGCGCCCGCCTTGGAGCCGGCGGATGCGCCCGAGGTCGAGCCGACGGTGCCGGACAGCGAGGACAGCGCGACGTTCGACGGCAGCACGCGCCCGAGTTCGTGGAAGGCGTGCGCCCAGTCGAAGCGCGAGTTCACGAGCGTCTCGACGGCCTGGACGCGCTGTTCGCGCATCGCCGCGAAGCTCGTGTAGGGCGCGAGCGCGGCGGCGCGCGCCTGCGCCCGCTGCGCCTTGGCCGTGAGCGTCGCGACTTCGCCCTTGCGGCTTGAGATCTGATGGGCGGCGAGGCCGTAGAGCAGCGCGCAGATCGCCAGACCTCCGACCATGGCGAAGACCGCGTACACGCTGCCGCCGGAGCGGCCGGCCGATATGCCCGAGCCGCCGCGCTCGTCGGGCGGGATAAGGTTGACGGCCCTCATCGCCCTGTCTCCTCGACCGCCAGGCCGGCGGCGATCGCCAGGCGCTGGGCCGAGACCGGGGCGCCGCCGAGGGCGCCGTCGGCGATGCCGACCGTCTCGCGCGTGACCGCCACGCCCAGTTCTGCCTGCAGCGCGTCGGCGAAGCCGGGGACGTCGAGCGCGGCGCCGCTGAGCACGACCAGCGAGACCTCGCCCCCGCCCTCCTGGGAGCGGTGGAATTCCAGGGAGTTGCGCACCTCGCCCGCGATTTCGCGGATGCCGTTCTCGAGCACCGTGCGCACGTCCCCATCCACCGCGTCGAGCACGGTCAGATCGGCTGCGGCGATCATCGTGCGAGCGTCCGCGACCGGCATGCTGAGCCGCTCGGCCAGCTGGCTCGCCATCGCCTCCAGGCCGCCGCCAACGACGCGGGTGAAGCGGCACACAGCCCCCTCGGCGATCGCCATGTTCGTGAGGCCATCGACGTTCAGATACAGGACGCGGCCGTCGTGCTCGGGATCGTGGCGGTAGAGCGAGCGGATCAGGGCGAACGCGGAGAGATCGACGCCCTCCGGGCGCAGGCCGGCGCCGCGGATCGCGGCGAGCAGGCGTCCCACCATGTCGCGCTGGGCCGCCACGAGCACGACCTGCTGGCGCGGTCCGTCGGGCGTCTCGTGCACGCCGAGCGCGTGGAAGTCGAGGACGGCGTTGTTGAGCGGCATCGGCACCTGCTCCTGGGCCATGAAGCGCACCGCGGCGTCGAGCTCCTTGTGGTCCGCGATCGGGGGCAGCTCGAGCGTGCGCAGCACCGTGCGCTGGTTGGCGATGCCGACGCGCACCTGCTTGCCCAGCCCGCCGTCGCGGAAGAGCTCGCGCAGCGTCTCGCTCAGCGCGCCCTCGTCCAGAACCTCGCCCTCGCGGACGATGTCGGCGGGCAGGGCCATGGCGGCCGCGTGCTCGGCGACGATCGAGCCGTTGACGTGCGCCCGCACGGCGGCGACGTGGCCGGGCTGGATGTCCAGGCCGACGACGTTCCCGCCGGAGCGGCGTCCGAGGCTCACGTTGAGCGAAGGCATGCTTAGCTTGAGCTTGGGTAGAGAGGGCATGTCGATGGCGGTTCGGCGGTCTGGATGCCGACAGGGGTCCTATCGGCGCGGAGGGAGCAGCGCTTTAGTGCAGGAAGTTGTTTGTGTAGAGAGAGACCAGCGGCTGTCCCGCATATATGGCGACGATCGCCCCCAGTGCGAGGAACGGCCCGAAGGGGACGGCGGTCTTGCGCCCGGCCTTGGCGCCCTTGCGCGCCATGATGACCGCACCAACAAGCACGCCGGCGAGCAGCGCGATCAGGATCGCCGGGGCGACCGCGGCGCCGACGAACAGGCCGATCACGCCCGCGAGCTTGACGTCGCCCATGCCCATACCCCCGGGGTAGGCGAGCGCGGCGAGCAGGAGGAAGCCCCCGGCGGCAACGCCCGCGATCAACCGTTCGGGCTCGCCGGCGGGGTCGAGGGCGGTGCCGAGGACGATCGCGACGATCGCGCCGAGCGCCGTGAGCTTGTTGGGGATGACGCGGTGCTCGAGGTCGATCATCGCGGCGGGGACGACGATCAGGATCAGCGCGATGCTCAGCGCGATCGCACTCGCGTTCTGGTGCGCAAGCACCGCGCCGACGCACAGGGCCGCGGTCAGCCCCTCGACGAACGGGTAGCGCGGGGAGATCGGCTCGCTGCAGCTGCGACAGCGCCCGCGCAGCAACAGCCAGGAGAGGATCGGGATGTTGTCGTAGGGCTTGACCGGCGTGCCGCACTTGGGGCAGTGCGAGGCCGGGCTTACGACCGATTCGTGGCGCGGGAGGCGATGGACGACGACGTTCAGGAACGAGCCTACGATCGCGCCGAGGACTCCGGCGAAGGTGATTGCCTCCATGAAGGTCTGATCGGCCGGGGCGAGACTGCGCTTGAGCGCGAACGCAAGAGAGGCGGCCCGAAGGCCGCCTCTCTTGACTGCTTCGATCTTGTCTTGAGACTTAACTCAAGACCGGTTGACTACCAGGTGGTGCTGGAGGCACTGTGGCCCGGACAACCGGTGGCGGGACTTGAACAGGTGTGTTCAACTTCGCCGCTTGCTTTCCGGGTCACTGTGTATTTGTCGGCGGTGGTCTGTGCTTCCACTGTGATCGAATATTCGTTCCCACCGGTGATTGTGGGTTCCAGCAACGCTGGTCCCGATGCGTTGGTACCGATGTTGAGCGTGGGCTCGATTTCGTGCAGCTTTGTTTTGTTGCCGTTTGAGTAAAGGCCGCCGTTTTCGGTCGACCAAGTCTCCATCGCCGTCTGGGCCGTCTGGGCCATCGTCTTCGCTGAAGAGTCATAGGCCTTGCTCTTCTGACTCAGCAGCGTCGGGATGGCGACCGCGGCGAGAATGCCGATGATCAGGATGACGACCAGCAATTCGATGAGCGTAAAACCGCCCTCATCGCTGGTGCGCTGGCGTATTGCGTTCAACATTGAATCCTCCTAGGATCCGTATTGGCGCCAGCCCCTTGACTCCATCGCCACAACGGCGATGCGGCCCCCATGGGCAGACCCGTTCGGGTCGGCTTGCGAGAGCCGCCGGCTTTGCTAGACACCCATCTGGATGCACTGCCTTGGCGTCCCGACGCTGGCTATTGTCAGCGCCTGCATCGGCCGCTACGGAGCGGACCTGAAGACCTGCACAAAACTTGGACACATCGGCAATGCGCCTCTCAGCGCCCGCCCGCCGCCTTCCCGCCGTGCTGGGCGGCCTGGGCGTCGACGTCGGCGATGCGCACGCCTTTGCCCTGACACCACGGGCAGGGGACCTTGCTCTGCGTCCCCCCCAGGCCCGAGATCACCCGGCCCGTGCCACGGCAGGGCATACACTCCCGCGGTCCATGGGACCCCTCGGTCACGTCGCCGTCTTCCTCGCCGTTCTCGCTCGCCATGCCGGCGTCGAGACTAGCGCGTCCGCGGGCGCATGACACCTGCGCGGGGCAGCTCGCAGTCCAGGCTGGCGTGGGCGGCCGTCGCGCTGATCGCGCTCGGCGCCGCCGCGCTGCGGCTCTGGCACATCGGCAGGGTCGACCCCGACCCCTTCTACGACGCCGCGGTCAGGAGCATGGGCCTGTCCTGGCACAACCTCTTCTTCGGCGCCTTCGAGCCGGGCGGCAGCGTCTCGATCGACAAGCCGCCCGTGGACCTGTGGCTGGGAGTGGCGAGCGTCAAGCTGCTCGGCTTCTCCTCGACGACGCTGAAGCTGCCCGAGGCGTTCGCCGGCATCCTGTCCGTGCCGCTGCTGTTCGCCGCGGTGCGGCGCATGTGGAGTACCGCCGCGGGCCTGGCCGTGGCGGCCGGGCTGGCGGTGCTCCCGGTCGAGGTGATCACCTCGCGCAGCGACACGATGGACGGGGTGATGATGGCGCTGATCACGCTCGCGCTGTACCTGATCGTGCGCGCGTGCGAGACCGGGCGCTACGCCTGGCTGCTGGCGGGCGCGGCGGCGCTGGGCGTCGCCTTCGACGTCAAGCTCCTGGAGTCCCTGGTCGCGGTCCCCGGCCTGGCGCTGCTCGCCTATATGGGCCTGCCCGGAACCCACAGGCGACGCCTACTGCAGATGCTCGCCGCCGGCGCGGTGTACGTCGCGGTCGCGCTGGCGTGGCTGGGAGCGACGCTGCTGGTCCCCGCCCACGACCGCCCGTACGCGATCGGCTCCACCAACGGCAGCGCCTGGAACGCGGCGTTCGTGTTCAACGGGACCGACCGCCTCGGCGGCAAATCGCCCGAACCGTCGCAGACCGTCTACGTGGTGGGGCGCCACTACCCCGTCGCCACCCAGTCCGAGCGCGACCACATCCCGATCGTGCCCCCATCCCCCACGCGGCTGCTGGCGAGGATCGGGCCGCTCTCGGGCGAGCGGCTGGGCCTGGAGCTGCTCGTCGCGCTGCTGCTGGGCATACCGGCGCTGACAGCGGGCGTTCTGGCGGACAGGCGGGCCGCGATTGAGACGCAGGCTCGCGAGATGGAAGTGCATGAGCCCGGTGGGGGCTCAGCATCAACGCCCGGTGACCCCGGAGCGCGGATTCGTCTGGCTGTCGCGGTCGGGCTGATCGTGTGGACTCTCACGGGGGTCGTGCTGTTCAGCGAGATGATCCGCCTGCACCCCCGTTATGTGGAGGGCTTGGTGCCGGCGGTCGCCGCGCTGCTTGGCATCGGCGTGGCCTGGGCCGGATCGCTCGCCGTCCGCGCAAGGACCGAGAATCGCGCGCGGCTGATCGCGCTGGTCGTGGCGCTCGCCGCCACCGTCTACTACGTCGAGCGGCTGCTGTACGGGCGCCCGGGCGTGTGGTGGATAACGCTGGCGGGCGCCTTCGGGGCGATCGCGTTCGCCGCGCTCGCGCGGCTGGGCCCGCGTTGGCCGATCTTTGATCGGTCCGGCTCGCTGCGCCCGAGGCTGATCGGGGGCGCGACGATCGCGCTGGCGCT
>CABDXU010000142.1_pt1 | contig 9078 bp, 10 predicted proteins | sample 3131791 | NCBI WGS metagenome assembly CABDXU01 (sample SAMEA5534336, study PRJEB31848) | metagenome | biome: tundra; feature: field; material: soil | place: USA | collected 2013-05 | depth 0.15 m | reverse complement strand
GCGGCGGGCGCGATCAGCGCCGGCAGCCCTGCCCGCAGGCACGCGTGACAGCGCGTCCACGCAGCGCGGCGGGCGGAACATGTTGCGAGGATCATCTGCTCGCAGCCTAGCTGCGTGGACAGCCGGATGTGGCAGCTTCCGGGCGGTCAGCTCGCGCCGGTGAGCGTGCTATCACTCCCGGCACGACGTGAGCACGGCACCCCTCTCAGCAACCGATCCGACCGCTGTCGACTTCTCGACATGCGCCGGCGTGCTGGCCTCCCAGCAGCTGCGGGAGGCCGTCAGACGCGAATGGGTGCTCGCCGGCGAGTGGCGCATCCCGACAGAGGCGATCCAGCCCGCCAGCCTCGATCTGCGTCTCGGCGAGTTCGCGTGGGCGCTGCGCTGCAGCTTCCTGCCGGACAGCAGCTCCACCGTCGAGGAGAAGATCGAGGATCTGGCCTTCCAGAAGATAGACCTTCGCGACGGAGCCACGCTCGAGCGCGACCGTCCCTACCTCGTCCCGCTGATCGAGGAGCTCCATCTCCCCCCGGAGATTCGCGCGAAGGCCAACCCCAAGAGCTCGACCGGCCGCCTGGACGTGTTCACCCGAGTGATCACCGATTGCAACCATCGCTTCGACGAGATCCCCGCCGGGTATCACGGCAAGCTCTACCTGGAGGTAGTCCCGCGCTCGTTTGCGATCCACGTCCGCACCCGCCTCGCCCTCAACCAGGTGCGCCTGATCAGCGGCGACGCGCGCCTCTCCGATGAGCAGCTCGTGACGGTCCACGAAGAGTTTCCCCTGCTCTATCTCGACTCCCATTCACTGCGCGCCAGCGAGCTGTCGCTGGCGGACGGCCTGTTCCTGAGCCTGGACATCTCCGGGGCTCCGGAGAACATCGTCGGCTACCGCGCCAGGAAGAACAGCCTGCCCGTGGACCTCGGGTCCGTCGGCGCGCTCAAATGGCAGGACTACTGGGACCCCGTGCACCCGGAGAAGGGCGGGCGGATCGTGCTCGAGCCGGAGGCCTTCTACCTGCTGCTGTCGGCCGAGGGGGTGAGCATCCCGCCGTCATACGCGGCCGAGATGCTGGCCTACGACCCGACCGCGGGCGAGCTGCGCACCCACTACGCGGGGTTCTTCGACCCGGGCTTCGGCTACTCGCCCGACGGCAAGCGCCACGGCAGCCGCGCCGCGCTGGAGGTGCGCGCCCGTGACGTGCCCTTCATGGTCGAGCACCGCCAGCCCGTCTGCAAGCTCGCCTTCGAGCGGATGGCGAGCAAGCCGGACGTCCTCTACGGCCAGGACCTGGGGTCCAACTATCAGGGGCAGCTGACGATGCTCAGCAAGCACTTCGTAGAGCAGACGGCGGGCATCGCGCAGCTGGCGCTGCGCGAGTCCGGCGAGCCGCTGGAGTCCGTGTCGCAGCCCGGTTATCAGTAATCGCGCCTCAGAATCGCCCGGTTCGCCTCCCGCGGGTTTCCCGGCCGCCTGCTCGGTAGCCGCCACGGACGACCGTGTCGCTCATCGGGCGTAGAGTCGTACACGTGGACTGAGTCGTTGCTCGACTTGGTTCTGCTTGTGCTCAGCCGTCGCTATGAGAGCCGTTGGTACGCCGCGAGGTGGGCTGGAGGCGCTCGAGGAGGTTCTCATGTCTCGCAACTCTGTGCTCGTCGCGCTGGCGTTCGCTTTCGCCTTAGCGCTCGCGGCCTCTACGGGGCAGGCCGCCTCGCCCACCGCACCCAGCGTAAGCACCGGAAGCGTCTCAAACGTGACTTTCTCCTCCGCGATCCTCGATGGGTCGGTCGACCCCCGGGGGCAGGAAACCAACTATGCCTTCCAGTACGGACCCACCCGTAGCTACGGGTCCCAGACACCGCTCTCACCGGCCGGGAACGGGACGAAAACGCTCAGGGTGAGCCAGTCCGTGAGCGGACTGCAGCCGCTCACCACCTACCACTACCGGATCGTGGCGAGCAGCCAGGCCGGGACAACGAACGGAAGGGATCGCACCTTCACCACGCCGGCGATCCCTCTCTCGCTGGTCATCACCGGTGTCCCGGACCCGGTCGTCTTCGGAAACTCCTTCCTGGTCGAGGGCACGCTATCCGGGACAGGGGCCGGCAACCACGAGATCGTCTTGCAGGCCAATCCCTACCCATACTTGGGCGGCTTTCAGATCGTCGGCAACCCGGAGGTCACGAATCCCACCGGGGGCTTCTCGTTCCCGTTCCTCGGCCTACTCGAAAGCGCGCAGCTGCGTGTGGTGACGGTCGGCAAACCAGAAGTGTCCAGCCCCCCGGTGCTCGAGAACGTGGCGGTTCGGGTTTCCTTCCACGTGCGTTCAGTCGGCCGCCCCGGTTTCGTGCGCCTGTACGGCACGGTCGCCCCAGCGGAGGTCGGCGCGCTCGTCGGCTTCCAGCTGCTCGTGCCCGGCCACAGGTCCGTGAACGAGGGCGGCACCTCCGTGAAAGCCGGCACCCCGACCGTCTCGCGCTTCAGCCGCGTCGTACGTCTCCACAGACGCGGTCTCTACCGCGCGCTCATCCAGGTCCCACCCGGGGCACACGTATCGAACTACAGCACCCCCATCCTCGTCCGCTGAGAACGTGTTTTGAAATAGGCGGTGCGGTCGGGACGTTCATGGACCAAGCTGGGCGACGCGGGACGGTGAAGCGCGTGCTACCGATCAGAGATCGGCCAGCACGCGCAAGCCGGCACGTGGTGATCCAGCGCAGTGTCCAGGGGCGTATCCGGACGTGCCGATCTTTTCAAAACACGTTCTCAGCGTGACGCGGCGTCCGCGAGCAGCGCCCGGACGAGCCCGTCGATGTCGTGCGAGGACGCCTCGACGTGCGGCTGTAGGCCATGCTCGCGCAGGGCGTCGCTGGTGATCGGGCCGATCGAGACGATGCGCGTGCCGGGCGACAGGCCGATGTGTGGACCCGCGCCGGCCGTGTCCACGGCTGTGCCGGGATCGGCTGCCCCGGCGTCCGTCGCACCGGCGCCCCCGGCGGCCCGCAAGAAGAAGCGGACGGTCGAAGCGGAGGTGAACGTGACGTAGTCGGCCGCGAGCGCTTCCCGCAGGACGTGCGCGGGCGGGGTCTGCGCGACCGTCTCATACAGCGCGAGCACATCGACCTCGGCGCCGCCCTTGCGCAGCGCTTCCGGCAGCACATCGCGCCCCTCCCGCGCGCGGGCGATCAGCGCGCGCCGGACGGGCGGCGTCACTTCGGCGAGCGCCTCGATCAGGCCCTCCGCGACCGCCCGCTCGGGCACGACGTCCGCGGCGATCCCGTGCTCGGCCAGGGCGGCGGCGGTGCCGGGTCCGATCGCGGCGACACGCGTGCCGGCCAGCGCGCGCGCGTCCAGGCCGGCGGCGCGCAGGCGCTCGAACAGCGCGCCCACGCCCACGGGGCTCGTCAGGCAGAGCAGGTCATACCGCGCCAGGTCGGGCACCGGTCCAGGCAGGGGCGCCGTGCTAATCACGGGCGCCTGCACCACGCGCGCGCCGAGCGACCGCAGGCGCGTGGCGAGCCCGCCGGCGGAGGCGCGCGCGCGGGTCACCGCGACGCTCAGCCCGCTCAGCGGCGCGGTCACCAGCCAGGAGAGCTCGTCCGCGAGCCCGACGACCTGCCCGACGATCGTGACCGAGGGCGCCCGCACGTCCCGCGCCCGCGCCTGCGCGGCGATCGTCTGCAACGTGCCGGTGACGGTGCGCTGGCCTGGCATGGTGCCGCGTTCGACGATCGCCACGGGCTCGTGCGCGGAGCGCCCCGCCGCGATCAGCGACTCGGCGATGCCGGCCAGCTGGCGCACCCCCATGTAGAACACGAGCGTCCCCGGAAACGCCGCCAGCGCCGGCCAGTCGAGCGAGGTTTCATCCTTCTCCGGGTCCTCGTGTCCGGTAACGAGCGCGACCGCGCTCGCCAGCCCGCGCTGGGTGACGGGAATCCCCGCGTAGGCCGCCGCGGCGATGCCGGCGGTGACGCCGGGCACGATCTCATAGGAGATGCCGGCCGCGCGCAGTGCCAGCGCCTCCTCGCCGCCGCGCCCGAACACGAACGGGTCGCCCCCCTTCAGCCGCACGACCGTCCTGCCGGCGCGCGCGCGCGCGATCATCAGCTCCCGCGTCTGATCCTGGGGCACCGATTCGCCGCCGCCCTCCTTGCCGACGAACAGCAGCTCCGCGTCCGCGCGCGCGCCGTCGAGCGCCGCCGGAGGGATCAGGCGGTCGTAGAGGATAGTGTCGGCTCTGGCGATCAGCTCAAGCGCCCGCGCGCTCAGCAGCCCGGGGTCGCCGGGCCCTGCGCCGACAAGATGCACGCGCCCGCTCACTCACCCACCGGCCAGTGCTCGACGTAGAGCTCGGGCATTGGGAAGTCCTCGGGGTTCCCGGTTGCCAGGCGTGCGCCGACGCCGACTGCGGCCGCTGCGATCAGGCAGTCGGCCTGCGCCAGCGTGATCCCCTTGCGGGCGAACTCTCTGCGCCAGTCGCCCGCCCGTGTGCCCTCTGTGCGTCCAAGGGGCGCGATGTGCAGGCCGGACAGCAGGCGCACCGCGGTATCTCTCTCATGCTCGCGTATGCCTCGCAGCACCTCATCTATGTTCACCGCGCAGATCCAAGGAGCCTCTTCCGTGTCCTGCAGCATGTGAACTCGCGCGGCTGCATCGCGTCCACGCAGGGCATCCACGACGACCGTCGTATCGAGCAGAAGAGTCAACGACTCGCTATGTGAGCAGTGGACGGCTAGCCGACACGGGTTGGGTCGCTACGACGCTGTGCTCTGACCCACTCGGCGGGGTCCTCGTCCCACTCGTGCCCAGTGTCGGACAGCGCTCCCAGCCCCGATTCGATGTCTTCCCAGCGACGCTCATCGTCGAGCGCGCGGCGCACGGTCTCACCGATGAACGCGCTGCGACGCCGTCGGCCAACACGCTCGTCGAGCTGCTCGATCAGGTCGTCATCGAGGCTTATGTGCAAGCGCATGGCCACACATTAGCACACACCTTTGTCACGCATGTCCAGACGCCATCTCCCGCGCGGCCTGGGTAAGCGCGAGCGCGAGCGCGCTGGCAAGGGTGCCGATGCGCAGCGGGCTCATCCGCGCGACCCCTGCGCCCCGCTCGCCAGCCCGACCGTCTCGAGCGCCGCCCGCACGACCTGGGGCTCGTGCGGATAGGCGATGTCCTCCAGCGGCTTGGAATACGGCATCGGCACGTCCGCGCCGGACACTCGCGCGACGGGCGCGTCGAGGTCATCGAAGGCGTGCTCGGCGATCAGCGTCGCGAGGTTCGCTCCGACTCCCCCGTGCGGCCAGCCCTCCTCGACGATCACGCAGCGGTTGGTGTTTCCCACCGAGGTGAGGATCGTCTCCAGGTCGAGCGGGCGCAGCGTGCGCGGATCGATCACTTCGGCCTGCACCCCGTGCTCTGCGGCCAGCGTGGCGGCGGCGCGCTCGGCGGTGAGGACCATGCGCGACACGCCGACGATCGTCACGTCCGCGCCCTCGCGGACCACACGCGCGCGGCCGAAGTCGACCGTGACGTCTTCCTCGTCGGGAACCTCGCCGCGGACGCCGTACAGCGACTCGTGCTCGATGAATATCACCGGGTTCTCGTCGCGGATCGCGGTCTTGAGCAACCCCTTGGCGTCGGCGGGCGTCGCCGGCACGGCGACGAGCAGGCCGGGGACGTGCAGGAACATCGCCTCCAGGCAGTGCGAGTGCGTCGGCCCGAGCTGGTGCCCGGCGCCCTGGGGCATGCGGATCGTAAGCGGCACGGACACCTGGCCGCCGAACATGTAGCGGATGTGGGCGGCGCTGTTGACGATCTGATCGAACGCGAGCAACGAGAAGTTGATCGTCATCAGCTCGACCACCGGGCGCAGGCCGGTCATCGCCGCGCCGACGCCCATGCCGACGATCGTGTTCTCCGAGATCGGCGTGTCGCGCACGCGCCGCTCGCCGAACTCCTCCAGCAGCCCCTCGGTGACTTTGAACGCGCCTCCGAACACGCCGACGTCCTCCCCCAGCAGCACCACGCGCTCGTCGCGGCGCAACTCCTCCGCCAGCGCGGCGTTCAGGGCCTCGCGGTAGCGCAGCTCGCTCATCCGCGCGGCCTCCTCGCCGCCTGCGTGCGTCTGCGCGCGCCGTCCCGCTGTGAGCGCAGCTCGCTCATCCGTGATACCGCCCGCGGACCTGCTCGTCGATCACATACACATCCTCATACAACGACTCCGCCGGGGGGAACGGCGAGGCCTCGGCGAACTCGACCGCCCGCTCGACGCGCTCGGCCGCCTCGCGCTCGATCAGCTCGCGGGTGCCCGCGTCGAGGATGCCCTCGCGCTGCAGCAGATCGCCGAACCGGGGGATCGGGTCGCGCTCGCGCCACTGGGAGACCTCCTCCCTGGTTCGGTACTCCTCGGGGTCGGCCATCGAATGCCCGCGAAACCGGTAGGTCACGGCCTCGACCAGCAGCGGATGGCGATCCTCGCGCACGCGGCGCAGCGCCTCGCTCACGACCGTGTACGTGTCGAGCACGTCCATCCCGTCGCAGCGCATCCCCGGCACGCCGAGCGACTCGCCCTTGCGCCGCAGGTCGGTCACGGCCGAGTGGCGCCCGAGCGAGGTGCCCATCCCGAACTGGTTGTTGACGACCATGAACACCACCGGCAGCCGCCACAACGCGGCGAGGTTCAGCGTTTCCCCGAACGTGCCCTGATTGGATGCGCCGTCGCCGAACGAGCACAGCGTCACCTCGTCATTGCCGAGATAGTCGCTGCTCAGCCCGATGCCCGCCCCGATCGGCAGGTTGCCCCCGACGATCCCGTAACCGCCCATGAACCGCCGCTGTAAGTCGAACATGTGCATCGAGCCGCCGTGCCCGCCGCAGCAGCCGTCGGAGCGCCCGAACAGCTCGGCCATCACGCGCTCGGGCGGGGTGCCGCGCGCGATCGCGTTGCCGTGGGAGCGGTAGGTGGAGATCAGGTAGTCCTGCTCGCGCAACGCCCTCGCCGAGCCCACGATCGTCGCCTCCTCGCCGATCGACAGGTGCAGGAACCCGCCGATCTTCGCCCGCGCATACATCTCCCCCGCACGCTCCTCAAAACGGCGGATCAGCGCCATCGTGGCCAGCCACTCGCGGGCGGTGTCGGGCTCCGGCAGGGTGAGGTGCGCGGGCGCCGGGCCCACGACACTGGCTGCCAAAGCGCGCTCATCGGCCATCACGGCCACATTAGCGCCCGGCGGAACGTGTCTACTCCTCGACGGCGGCCCAGCGCTCGATGAACTCCTCGGCCTCCAGCTGAGAGATCTCCTCGCGCAGCATGCGCGCCATCCGTGAGGCCACCTGTGGTGGGCGGTCCCAGAACAGGATCGCCTCGCCGCTGTCAATCGCCACGATCTCGATGTGATCGACCCGGCTCGTGTTGGCCAGCGGCGCGGGCGCCCGCCCGCCGCGCGTGACGATCAGCCGGTAGGCGCGGTTGGCCTTCATCGCGCGCGTGGGGGTGTCAGGGGGAGGATCCCGCCGGCGCCGGACACGGTCGCATCGGTTTGGGCGGCGCGCATCGCTTCGCCCATATGCGCGGCCGCATCGGACAGCGAGCTCTCACCCTGAAACACGCGCTCCCCCATCCGCACCGCGGGCACCTCGCTCACCCCGACCTTCGCGGCGGCCCTGGTCGCGGCGCTCAGCTGGGCCTGGACGGAGGCGAGCTCGGCGCCCTTCAGCACGGCGGCGGGATGCATCTCGCACGCCGCCGCGGCGATCAGCACGCTGTCCGGCTCCCCGAGCGAGCGCCCGCCGGCGAACGCCTGGCGAAACGCCGCCTGCGCGAACCCCACCGTGCGCCCGATCGACTTGGCGTACGTCGCGGCGCGCATCGCGAGCGTGCTGTCAAACGGGAACGGGCTCGGCCAGCGCAGCCTCTGCAATCCCAGCTCGTCCGCCCACCGGGCGACGTCTGCGCGCAGCGCCTCTTCCCTGCGCATCCTCTCTGTCTCTGTCTCTGTCTTTCTCTCTCTCTCCTGCACCCTGTCCGAGAGCTCGCGCGCGAGCACCGGCTGCCACTCGACGGGACCTGGCAGCACATGCAGGACCTGCTCTGCCGCGAGATACGCCAGCGGGCTGACCAGGTCGAAGTAGAACGCGGCCGGGGCGGTCTCAGCCGTGGATGAGCCAGCCGTCGGCTGCACGTCCAGCCTCCATCACCGCCTCCGACAGGGTCGGGTGGCCGTGGACGATGCGCGCGACCTCGGCGTAGCCGCCCTCCAGCGCGCGCACGTTCACGAGCTCCTGGATCAGCTCCGTCGCGCGCGAGCCGACGATGTGCCCCCCGAGCAGCTCGCCGTACTTACGCTCGCCCACGAGCTTCACCAGGCCCGTGCGGTCCCCGTAGACGGTGCCGCCCCCGACCGCGCCGTAGGGGACCTTGCCGACGACCACGTCATACTCCTGCTCGCGCGCCTGCGCCTCGGTCAGCCCGAACGAGCCCACGTTGGGCGTGCAGAACGTCGCGCGCGGGATGTCTACGTAGGCGAGCGGGTGGGTCTTCAGGCCCGCGGAGTCCTCGGCCGCGACGATGCCCTCCTCGGAGGCCTTGTGCGCGAGCGCGGGCCCGGCGACGAGGTCGCCGATCGCGTAAACGCCCGGCGCGCTCGTTCGCAGCGCGCCGTCGACCGCGACCAGGCCGCGCTCGTCCAGCTCGACCCCGGCCGCGTCCAGTCCGAGCGCCTGGACGTCCGGGCCGCGACCGGCGGCGATCACGAGGTAGTCGACCTCGGCCGACTCGGAGCCGTAGCTGAACGTCACGCCGGCGTCCGACTGCCGCACGGACTCGATCGGGGTGCTCGTGTGCACGCCGATCGACTGGCGCTTGAGGCCGCGCTCGACCAGGCGCGAGACGTCGGCGTCCTCTGACGGCAGCACGCGGTCGAGCGCCTCCAGCAGCAGCACCTCGCTGCCCAGCCTGGCAAACCCCGAGACGATCTCCGCGCCGGAGGCCCCCGCTCCGACGACCGCCAAACGCGCGGGCAGCTCTGCCAGCGCCCACGCCTCCTCGGTGCCGAGCACCCGCCCGCCCAGCTCCACTC
>CABDXU010000138.1_pt1 | contig 9161 bp, 9 predicted proteins | sample 3131791 | NCBI WGS metagenome assembly CABDXU01 (sample SAMEA5534336, study PRJEB31848) | metagenome | biome: tundra; feature: field; material: soil | place: USA | collected 2013-05 | depth 0.15 m | reverse complement strand
CTCCAAAGTTGTTGGTGTCGAGTACGCCGAAATGATCACAGACATCTTTGATCGTGGCGGCGGCGGTCTGATCCTCGATTCCAGCGGCCTGTCGGCTCGCTGAGACAAGATAAGCAAGCTCCCGCGTCGCCGTCTGCTTGGCCGAGGCCAATGCTTTGGGAGCAACGATGATGTGGATCTCGTCGCCTTCGGCCTCGAACACCCGTTCAACCGTATCGACGTCCATGTTTAGTGCTGCGGCGATCTTGGAGAGAGCGCTGCCAGTCGAATCTGACTTGGCGCTTGACACCAGCTCCTTTGGTGTCGACTCTTTCGCTTCTCGCAGCTGCGGCTGGGTTCGTGCCCCGAGTAGATGATCCAGGGACTTCGCGAATGCGATCTCGCGGAGGTTGGCCGGGACTTTCGCAGCCGCGATTGCCTCCGTCGCCTCTCGCAGAGCTGCCACAAGACGATCTGACTCATTCGACACCAACCTTAACGATACAGCGCACGCCGGACGCGTTGCATCGCACAAGGCATCCGGGCGGTTCGCGTGGCCCTCACCGCCCAAGATTTGTGCCCCGTTTGTTCCTCAGCCGGACGGCGATCAGCGCGCGCGGCCCGCCAAAACTAGCCGATTTGCGGGACTTTTCTGTAATCGGGGAGACAGGATTCGAACCTGCGACCGCCCGGCCCCCAGCCGGGTGCGCTACCAGACTGCGCCACTCCCCGTGACGACTTCGATTCTACGGACATGTCCGCCGGATGCTGCCGTCCGATCGCCGTGCGAACATACGTTCGTGACATGCCTCGACCACCACCTCCACCGGCTCGACCGGGATCTCCGCGGGGTTCCAGCCAACCACGGCTTGGCCGAACCGAAGGCGTCGCGTGCCTGCCCCGCGTGCCTGCGACGCTCCGCGTTGATCGCGGCGCTGGCCCCCGCGATCGAGCAGCGGTCGCTGCACCGCCGGGATCTGCTCGCCCTGCTCGCGCTCTCAAACGAGCAGCTGCTGCTCGCAGCCACGAACGTCGGGAATCCTCACGGGGTCTCGCGCCGGCGCTCTGTCTCCCTCTCTCTCCCGCCGCCAATCCCCACCGAGCAGGTACCCACCGCCATCTGCCGTCACGATCCCAGCGGCGAGGGCTACCCCGAGGCGCTCGCGCAGCTGGACTGCGCGCCCGCCGTGCTGTACGGGACCTGCACGACCGAGCGTCTGCGCGAGCTGCTCTGCGGGCCCACCGTCGCGATCCTCGGCAGCCGCGACTACTCCTCCTACGCCCGGCGGATCGCGTTCGAGCTCGCCCGCGACCTCGCCCGCGCCGGGGTCACCGTCATCAGCGGCGTCAACGAGGGCCTGGAAGGAGTCGCCCACCACGGCGCGCTGCACGCGGGCGGCAGCACGATCGCCGTGATGGCCGGCTCGCCCGATCGCGCCCACCGCGCCCACCACGATCCTCTGCACAGACGCATCCTCGCCCACGGCGCCGCCGTCTCGGAGCTCCCACCCGGGTTCATCGCGCGCCAGGGCTGGCCGTTCATCGCCAGCCAGCGCATCATCGCCGCGCTCGCCGGCCTCGTCGTGGTCGTCGAGGCCGCGGGACGCTCGTGCACGCTCCTGACCACGCAGATCGCGGCTGAGATCGGACACGACGTCGCGGTCGTCCCCGGGCGCGTCACCGACCCCGGGGGCGTATGGCTGCTGGAGCTGCTGCGCGACGGAGCACACCCCGTCGGGAATGCTCGAGACGTGCTCGAGCTGATCGGGGACGACTGGTCATCCGGCGGCGCTCGGACGGGACGTTCTCCACCGGCCGGCCCGCTGACGCGCCCTGCTCGGTCTGCCTGAGAAGTCCGCCCCGCTCGGCCGCTTTGGTCCTCGCGGCTAGCCGGCTTTCACCGGGCGGTATTCACGCGTCGACGGGTCCTGCTCCATCAGCCCGATCGTCTTCAGCGTCTTGACGTAGCGGTGTGTCGTGGAGGGCGACATGTCCAGATGGTGGGCGATCTCGACGATCGAACGCCACGGCCTGTCCGGGCCGTAGCACGCGAGCACCGACAGGCCGCGCAGCAGCGACTGCGAGAGCTGCGGGTCTCCAAGCGCGGCCTCCAGCGCCGCCTGAGAGGCGCGCTGCAGCTCATGCGCTCCGCGGCTGGAGCCTCCGGGCGGGTCATACGCGTGGTTCAGCGCCACCAGGAGCAGATTCGAGACGACGCCGCCGCGGGTCCTGCTCGCCGCGCGAATCACGTGTTCCACCTGAAGCGGCGACAGCGTGATCGAGATGTCGTGTAGATCCTCGTCGTGTTTGCTCATCCTCGTTACCCCCAGAATCTCTGGTTGTTTGCCACAGCGCCTCGCGACTGACGAGCACGAGTCCGCTGCACAGGCTCTTTCGGAGCAGCAGCCAAATTCAGGATTATAAGCTACCCCATATAACAGAACTATATCGGATTACGACGCCAGGCTGCCGGCGGCCCGGCTCGAGCGGTGCTCTGATAGACCCCGCGACGATGGACGACACCGAGCATCCGAGCCCCACACGGCGCTCTCCGGCCCGCCGATCGCTGCCCTCCACCCTCGCCGGGCGCGCGGCCGTCCTGCTCATCGCGCTGGCGCTGGCGGGGCTCGTCGTCTATGCGCTCTCGCGCCTTGACTTCAGCCGGGTCGGGCATGCGCTGATCACCGCGACCCCCGGCTGGATCGCGCTCGCGCTCGCGCTGATGGGGCTCTCGCTCATGCTGCGCTCGGTCTCCTGGCACGAGGCTCTGCGCGCCGCGCTCCCCGACACTCCGATCGGCTGGATCGCGGTCGCCCGCGCGACGATGATCGGCGTGATGGCCTCCGCGGTTGTTCCCGGGCGCATCGGCGAGCCCACCCGGATCGTGGTGCTCTCGCGCCGCCTGGACGGTCCCCCGCGACGCGTGCTGCCGATCGTCACCGGCACGGTGTTCTCACAAACGCTGATCAACCTGCTCGCCCTGGCCATCCTCACGTCGGTCACGTTCGGCAGCATTCCCGTTCACGGGCGCCTGGCGGGGATCCTCGCGGTCGCCGCTGTCCCGCTGGGGCTATGCGCGCTGGTGGCGCTCGGCCCGCGCCTGCTGCGCCTCGCTCAGCGCTCGCGCTCGCTGCGCGTGCGGCTCCTCAGCGCGACGATCGCCCGGCTGCTGGGGCTGGCCAAACAGGGCCTGGTCGTGTTCGTCACGCCGCGCCACGGACTCGCCTCGGTGGCGGCACAGCTGCTGGCGTGGACGCTGCAGTGGCTCGCCTGCTACGCGGTCGTGCTCGCGCTCGGCCTGCCCGCCAATCCCGCGCTCATCGCAGCCGCCGCGGTCCTGCTCGCCGTCAACGTCAGCGCGGTCCTGCCGGCGACACCGTCCAACGTGGGCGTGTTCCAGGCCGCCTGCCTGATCGTGCTCGCCGCCTACGGCGTCGGCGCGGGCCAGGCGATCGCCTACGGCATCGTGCTGCAAGCCGTCGAGGTCGTTACCGCGCTGGCCCTCGGCGTCCCGGCGCTGCTCGGCGAGGGCCTGACCTGGCGCGACATCCGCCGCGCCGCGCAGCAGCCCCCGGAGGAGTCTCCGCCGACGCTCAGTTGAGCAGCGCGCGCAGCGACTGGCGCAGCGAGCGGGCGGTCTGCAGCACCGCGGTGGGCTCATACCCACAGGAGGCCATGCAGTTCTCGCAGCGGGGGTCGCGTCCGCGACCGTAGGAGCTCCAGTCGGTCGTCTCGATGAGCTCCTCATAGGTCTGGGCGTAGCCGTCGGACATCAGGTAGCACGGGCGCTGCCAGCCCAACAGCGAGTAGCTGGGAATGCCCCAGGCGGTGCAGTCATATTCGACCTTGCCTTCCAGGAAGTCGAGATACAGGGGAGTGTGGTTGAGCCGCCAGCGCTTGCGCCGGCCGCCGGCGAACGCCTCCCTGAACAGCTCCCGCGTCTGCTCCACGCCGAGGAAGTGCTCCTGGTCGGGCGCCTTCTCATAGGCGTACGCGGGCGAGATCTCCATCTCGTCGACTTCGAGGTCGTCGTTGAGGAAGTCGAGCACCTCGCGCACCGTCTTCGGCGAGTCGTGCGTGAAGAAGGTGGTGTTGGTCGTCACCCTGAAGCCCGCCGCCTTGGCCGCCCTGATCGCGGACACCGCCTTGTCGAACACGCCGTCGCGTTCGACCGAGGCGTCGTGGCGCTCGCGCAGCCCATCCATGTGTATCGCCCACGTGAAGTACGGGCTCGGTTTGAAGTTCTCGAGCTTACGCTCGAGCAGGATCGCGTTGGTGCACAGATAGACGAACTTCTTGCGCTTGATCAGTTCCTCTGCGATCACGTGGATCTCGGGATGCACCAGCGGCTCGCCCCCGGCGATCGAGACCATCGGGGCGCCCGCTTCCTCGATCGCGCCCACCGCCTGCTCTACCGGCATCCGCCTGCGCAGGATGTGCTCGGGTTGCTGGATCTTGCCGCAGCCGGCGCAGGCGAGATTGCACTGGAACAGGGGCTCCAGCTCGACGAGCAACGGAAACTTGTCTCTTTTCGCTAGGCGCTGGCGCAGCAGATACCAGCCCATACGCGTGCTCTGCCTGACCCGGACCGCCATTGCGCCCACCTTAGCCCTCCGGAGACCCCTCATGAAGACCAGCGGATCCCGATCCGCCGTCGCGAACAGTCTCCGGACCCGATCGACCCGCGCGTTGTGACTCCCGAGGAGGAGGAGGAGGCCAGTCACGCAGCGCGCCGGCAACCCGGCGCAGCACCCGCGCGGCGCGCAGCGCCCCGGCAACCGCCTGGGGACGCAACAGCTCGTGGCTCGGACTGTCGAGCACAACGCGCACCACCGCAAACGGCCGTCCCGCGGCGCCCGGCGTGAGCCACACCGACTCCATGTCCACCGCGATCGCCCCGTCCGCCAGCAGTTGGGCGCGACGCTCGCCCAGCGCGATCTTCGACACGCACACGATCTCCCCGCTGCGCACCGTCATCCCACGGTCTCGCAGGCCCTCGGTCAGACCCGCGGCATCCGCGCACACGATGCGCTCCGTCGCGTCGCTATGTCCCTCGTCCCTCGCGGCGAGCACCGCCTCGGCGACAATCACTTCTCCGGGCACGGACTCGGTGTCGAGGCCGCCGCAGAAACCGAGGACGAGCAATGCCCGGCCCGGCGTCCGCGCCAACATCGCAGCCGTGCGCATCGCGTGCTTCGGGCCCATCCCCGTCTTGCGCACGCGCGCGGCGCGGGCGCCTCGCGGGGCGGACCCCACGATCAGGGCCTCGACGCGCAGAGGCGCCGCGATCAGCAGACGGCTGCTCATCCCGTCGCCGCCGCCGACACCGCCGAAACCGCCAACACCACCGCAGCCACCACCGCTCTCCTCAGGAGGAGGAGCCCCCACCCGCGCCCGTGCCTGTGCCGGGGCGAGTGCGGGCGCGGCGCGTAAGCGGGCGCACGTTGTCCGGCACCTCGCCCGGCGCGCCCGTCGGGGAGGAGGGGTGCGCCTCGGCGGCAGGGGCCTCCTCGTCGCTCAGCCCGAACAGCTCGCGCACGAGCTCGATGCTCGCGTGGCCGCGCGCTTCGCCGTGACTGCGCAGCCGGATAGTGGGCTCGTGCAGCAGACGGTTCATGACCGCCCGGGCGATCGCCTCCACGCGCACGAGATCGCGCGGCGAGGCCGACTCCCAGCGCCCGTCGTTCTCGGCCAGCACCTGATCCACCAGCGCCGCGCCGTGTTCGCGCAGCGCGCTGAGAGTCGGCAGCACGTCGAGCTGGCCGAGCCAGCGCGCGAAGCGCTGGATCTCATCCTCGACGATCTCCTGCGCGCGCGGGACCTCGCTCGCGCGCGTGTCGAGATTGCGCGCGACCACGGCCTGCAGGTCGTCGATGTCATACAGGCTCACCCCCTCGATCTCCGCGCAGTGCGGGTCGATGTCGCGCGGGACGGCGATGTCGATCAAGAGCAGCGGACGCGAGTCGCGCCCCCGCATCACCTCGGCGAGCTCCTCGCGCCCGACAATCGGGTGCGGCGAGGAGGTCGAGGACAGCACGATGTCGGCGACCGTGAGCTGCTCGGGCAGGCCGTCGAGCCCCACGACCGAACCGCCGAAGCGCTGGGCCAGGTGCAGCGCACGGTCGGCGTGGCGGTTGGCGATGAAGATCGTTCCCGCCCCCTGCTCGGCCAGCGCGCGGGCGGTCAGCTCGCTGGTCTCCCCCGCGCCGAGGATCACGACGTGGCACTCGGCCAGGCCGCCGAGCACTTTCAGCGCGAGATCCACGGCGACCGAGGGCACGCTGGCGCGGCCGGAGCCGATCGCGGTTTGAGAGCGCACGCGCTTGCCGGTGGACAGCGCCGCCGCGAACAGCCGGTTGGACAGCGGCCCGGTGGTGCCGGCTCGCAGCGCGGCCTCGTGCGCGCGCCTGACCTGGCCCTGGATCTCGGCCTCGCCGACGATCATCGACTCCAGGCCCGCCGTCACGCGGTAGAGCTGGCGCGCGGCGTCGCAGTTGCGTGGCGAGTAGATCGCTTCCGCGAGCTCGGTCGGGCGGATCTCCGCGCGCTGGGCGAGCAGCCCGAGCACGTCGCCCTCGGCGCGCACCGAGTCGCCGACGACGAGATACACCTCGGTGCGGTTGCACGTGCAGATCACGACCGCCTCGCGCACCTCGGTCGTGGCGAGCGCGGACTGCGCGAGCTCGCACGCTTGGGCCTCGGTGAACGCCAGGCGCTCGCGCAGCGCGACCGGCGCCGTCTTGTGGGAGACGCCGAGCGCCAGCAGCTCGCTCATACCGTCTCGCGCTCCCTGGCCGGGGTCTGGGGCTCGGGCGTCTGGCCATGGGTCTCGTCCTGCCGGCGAGGCTGCCCCCCAAGTTGGAGCTGGCCCGCGTCCCCAGGCCGCCCCGCCGGGTGGGGCGGTTCCCGGGAGGGCTGGCCCGCGCGCGTGCGCAGCTCGCGCACGTCACGCTCCACACGGCTCAGGCGAATCGCCATGATCGCCACGTAGATCAGGACGATCGAAAAGAACACGATGTACGCGGCGGCGACGTAGCCGGAGCCCGTGTTCTGCGGGAGGGTGGCGGCGAGCGCGCTCATCGGTACCCTAGTATGCGGCTGGAGGATTTGAGCAGGATGCGCGTGCGCTTGGCCGCCAGCTCATACGAGCACAGCGTCGCGAACAGCAGCACCATCGCGCCCAGCGACACTCCGAACGTCAGCGCCATCGCCGGTGGCAGGTTGGAGGAGCTACCGAGCACGCGCGGATGCAGGTAGGAGCTGGAAAGGCGTACGGCGAGGAAGTTCATCGGCACGAACGCCCCGGCGGTGATCGCGAACACCGATGCGTAGCGCGCCTGGCGCTCGGGGTCCTCGATCGCAAAGCGCAGCGGCTGATAGGTCGCATACAGCAGCATCACGATCAGAAACGACACCAGCGTCGGCTCGCTCCACACCCACCAGTGCCCCCACGAGCCGCGCGCCCAGATCGAGCCCGTCAGCAGCACGGCCACGCCGAAGATCAGGCTCATGTGGACCGTCACATACGAGCGCAGATCCCAGCGCTGATCGCGCGTGCGCAGGTGCGCGATCGCCATCAACCCGCCGAGCACGAACCCGCACAGCGACACGATCGCCAGGGGCACGTGCAGGTAGAAGATCTTCTGCAAAAACCCTTCTTCGGCTTCGATCGGCGCGTAGAAGAACACGAGCCCGAGCGCCACGCCCATCGCGGCGACCGTCCAGATGCTCAATGTGCGCAGGCCTCGTCCGATCGGCATTGGGTTCGGTCAATCCTCCAGCAGAAAGTCAAACACGGCGTAGGCGATGAGCCCGAACACCAGATCATAGAGCCCCAGCGTCCCCAGCCAGCGCAACTGCGGGCCCCCAGGGTGCACGATGCTCAGCAGCGGCGAGCTCGCCCGGGCGCCGGCGATCACGACCGGCACGAGCAGCGGCAGCGCCAGCAGCGGCCCGAGCAGATCGCGCGCCCGGGTGCGCACGGCCAGCGCCGCGATCAGCGTGCCGATCAGCGCGATCCCCACGTCGGCGAGCGCGAGCACCGCCAGCAGCCCCGGCAGCGCCTGCCCGAGCGCGGGTCCGAGCAGCAGCAGCCCGAACGCCGGCACCGCCACCAGCTCCAGCACGATCAGGTAGGCCAGCAGCGCGAGCGCCTTCGCCACCAGCATCGCGCTGCGGTCCACGGGCGCGAGCAGAAACCCGTCGAACCCCCCTTGCTCGGCGTCGGCCACGAACAGCCGGTTGACCCCGAGCATCGCCGCGAACAGCAGCGTCACCCACAGGATCCCCGCCGCCTCGTCGCCGGAAACGGTGTTCTGGTTCAGCGCGAAGTGGAACACCACGAACGTGCTCACCGCGAACAGCGACATCCCCGGCACGGACTCCAGCGTGCGCAGCTCCACGAGCAGCTCCTTTCCCAGCAGCGCGCCGACGGTCGCCGCCAGGCCGGGCGGCCTCGCCGACGATCTCCGCGCATCGTTCGCGGTCGGGGAACTGTCGGTCATCGCGCTCACCTGTACAGCTCCGTTATCTCGCTCGGATCGACGCTCCCGGCCTCGCGCAGCAGCGCCACCCGGCCGCCGCGCAGGCCCAGCACGAGGTCGGCCTCGGCCAGCCCCCCGCCGGGGTCGTGGCTGGAGATCACCCGCGTACGGCGCCCGTCCGGGCCGGTTCCCGCGCCGATCAGCGGCCACACCAGCTCCCGCGCCGCCGGATCGAGACTCACCCACGGCTCATCGAGCAGCAGCAGCTCGGGGTCGTGCAGCACCGCGCGGCAGATCGCCACGCGCTGGACCATCCCGCGGGACAGTGTCTTCAGCGGCTCGCCAGCGCGATCCACGAGCCTAACGGCGGCGAGCAGCTCCTCGACGCGCTCCGTGCCGACACCGTGCAAGCGCGCGTGAAAGCGCAGATTCTCGCGTGCGGTCAGCTCCCTATACAGCAGCGGCTCGTGGCCGAGCAGCCCGATCCGCCCGCGTACCTGCCAGGCGTCGTCGGGCAGCCGGCAGCCGAGCACCTCGACCTCGCCCGCGTGCGGGCGCAGCAGCGTCGCCAGCACACGCAGCAGCGTCGTCTTGCCTGCGCCGTTGCGCCCGAACACGACCAGAGTCTGCCCGCCAGCCAGCGACAGCGACACATCGCTCAGGGCCTCGCGTTCGCCGTAACGGCGCACGAGCCCGTCT
>CABDXU010000135.1_pt1 | contig 9257 bp, 7 predicted proteins | sample 3131791 | NCBI WGS metagenome assembly CABDXU01 (sample SAMEA5534336, study PRJEB31848) | metagenome | biome: tundra; feature: field; material: soil | place: USA | collected 2013-05 | depth 0.15 m | reverse complement strand
ACCGCCACCTGGAAGCGACCGGCGAACCGAACATCGCCACCTGGGAGTCGCTGCTGTACGACGAGACCGCCTACCGGCGCGACCCGATCTCCTACACGTGGGTGACGGTGTCAGAGTCGCTGCCGGAGACGCTCGAGGTCCACGTCGGACACCACGTCGCGTTCGGCACGCCCGCCAACACGGGTGTGCCTGGCGCCGAAACCGCGCAGGGCATCTTTCCGATCTACTCGCGCCTGGCCTCCACCACGATGACCGGCGAAGACGTCGACGGGACCAAATACAAAGTCGAAGACGTCCCGTGGGTCAACTACTTCAACGGCGGCGACGCCGTGCACGGATATCCGCGCGAATCCTACGGCTTCCGCCAGTCAAACGGCTGCGTCGAGCTGCCGATCGAAGCCTCTCGTACCGTGTTCGGGATGCTGCAGCTCGGCGACATCGTCGATGTGATGGGCTGACATGACCGGGCGCGACAGTCGGATGCTCGGGATGCCTCTGAGGCGGCCATTGTGGGCGGGGCGGGCTCGAAGCTGGGACGGCGAGCACTCGCGATCGCGGCGATACGGTCCTGCCCGATCCCGAGGAGATATGGCTCACGCGGTTCTGCGACGCGACGCTGGACCCAGCGTCACCCCAAACACACATGCCGCTCGGCCAGCCCTCGGCTGTTCTCAGTGAGCGTCAGCTGCCTACTTGCCTCGGAGCGGGATGAGCGGGACTGTTTCGGGCTCATACGACTGTCTGCGCATCAATCACCTTCGCGATCCTACGTGGCAGAGCTGACGTGGAATCACTCGCTGAGACCGTCGATGGCCGAGCGGAGGTTCGGCCGGCGATCCGCTCTGTGCGGCCGGGCAGCTACTCGTCCTGGGCTGCCGGCTCGCTCCCATTGGAGTCCCCCGCCGCCTCGGGGACCACCGGAGCCGGCTGAGCGGCGTTGGCCAGATGTGCCCCGAGCGCACCCAGCGCCCCCGTGAGCAGTGCGCCGGTCGCCACTCTGCCGGGACGCTCGCGGCCGGCTTCGGCGAGCGTCAGCACCGCTGCGATCAGAACCACGTTGTACTCATAGCCGCCGTTGCTCAGCCACGGGCCCTTCTTGCCGTGCACGGTTCTGATCGCGGTCAGCATCGTCGCGGTCAGGACCGACGCGGCGAGCGGTGTCGCCAGCCCGGTTGCGAGCAGCGCCCCTCCCCCGGCCTCGGCCGTACCGGCGGCGATCGCGTTGCGGCGACCGGGACGCAGGCCGATGTGCTCGAACCCCTGGGCGGTCGCGTCGAGGCCGTTGCCGCCGAACCAGCCAAACAGCTTCTGGGTGCCGTGCCCGAAGAAGAACCCACCCACCGTCAACCGCAACAGCAATCGTCCGATCTTCATCTCCGGTCCTCTCTCTGGTCTATGTTCAGGTCCGTCTTGTGGCATGCATCGCGCTTGGCCCGACCCACGGCATCGAACGTAGCAGCAGTCCGGACCGATCCCTATGGCGTCGTCGGCACCACGACGAGCGGGCCGTCCGTGGCTGGTAGCCGGTCCGTGTCAAACGAGGGCTCGGACAGGCGCTCGACGTCGGCGAACAGCTCGAGGAATGCGTCCGCGGTCTCGAGAAACCCGATCCGCGGCGTGCGGTAGTGCATCGGGATCACCCAGCGCGGGGACAGACGCTCGACGATCGCCTGTGCGCCGGCAGCGCCGATCGTGGGACCACCGCCGACCGGAACGATCAACAGGTCCACGTTGCCGACCGCCGCGGCCTGCTCGTCGCGCAGCGCGCTCTGGCCGAAGTCGCCGAAGTGGGCGACCCGTATGCCGTCGAGCTCGAACACGAAGATCGTGTTCGGCCCCCGTTCGGTGCCCGCCGATTCGTCGTGCTCGGAGGCGATCGCCGTGACCTCGCCGACCGGAGACTCCAATTTGCCCGCGGTCGAGCGCAGGATCGCGGGGTCTCCGCCGCTGACCTCCACGCCGTTGTGGTCGATGTGCTCGTGGGTTATGAGCAGCAGATCCGCGCTGAGGCCCTCGATCGGGGGGTAATCGAACTGCATCCCGCGGGCCTTCGCCAAGCCCGACATGCTGGTGCGATTGGGGAGGGAGTCCCCAATGCACGGGGCGGGTGTTACGGGGTTCCAGGCCGGTCGTGTCGTGACCGGCGCCTGGATCTGCGATGACGGGCTGGCAGGGCGGCGGCCTGGCGTCCAGTCCGCTTGGGTGGTCCGCCAGCGCTCGCCGCCTAGCGAACGACCGTAAACCGAAGCCTTACAGGCGCTGAGGTGCCACTGGTATTGGTAGCCGTCAGGACGGCGGCGTATAGGCCAGGCCTCAGATAGCGCGTCCGAGAAACGCGCTTGGCTGTTGATCCATTCTGGCCGTTGTCCCCATAGATGATGGGTAGTGGTAATGGAAATGCGCCTGCAAAGGGGATGCTGTCACTGCCGGCTTTCTCACGACGTTCGAGTGTCGTTACGACGGACGTCCGATCGCACGCTTGCCGATGCCCTCGAGTTGACGTATCGCTGGATAGAGCACACCTTGCTCCGTGACGGCGACCTGGTGTCAGCTGCTCTATCGTGACCTTTACCCAGGCTTCCGGAAAGAGCCTGAAGCGAAAGCGCGATCCAATTGGTGGTAGTCCGCTGGCGGCCGGCCCGCGCACGCGAAAGCGCCTGTTGCTCATCCTCGCTTTCGTGATAGCCGGTTTTGGCGGACGGTAGCCGGGTACTCCACCCGATAGGTTGAACGTAATCGCATCGATGGCAGCAGTGGCCCCATAAGCACTCCAGATCAGGACAGCGTTGCCTGCCGCGTTGACGGCCAGGTGCGGTTCACCAACGCCGGAGCCTGCATTTTCGGGTGTCACATCGACCGGTTCCTGCCATTCCCCGGTCGCGGCAGAGCCGACCGAGCCCTGGATCACGCCGTCGGCGTCCCAGGTCACGAGCGCTCGCCCGAGGTCATCGACGGCCAGATAGCGAGCTCCGGCGGCAAAGTCGCCGCCCGTCGGTGACAGCATGGTCGGGGTCCGCCACGCGTGCGTGGAAGCCGGACGAACTGAGAGCTCAAGGCCCGCTGTGGTGGCTTCAAACTGGGCCCACGTCGCGACAGCGTCGCCTGCCGAATCCACCGCAATCTGGGGATCTTGATCGCCCAGGGGGAAGACTGCGGGCGCGGCGATCTTCGCACGAGCCTGCACTTCGGCGCGAGGAGCATTCGGTATCTCTTCGGGCGCGCTCCATACCCCGGTCACGGCCGAGCGCACCGACGACTGCAGCGTGACTGGCAGAACGCACGCGGCGGTCTGAGACTGGCTGGCAAATGTCGTGAGTGGACATCGCTTGTCAACCTGCTGCCAGAGGGCAGCCGCGTTGCCATCGGGGCTCACCGCGAGCTGCACGCGTTCGACGGTGACGGGCGGAGCCGGAGCCGGAGCGACCGTCACCGGAGCGTCCCAGGAAGCGCTCGCTAGCGGCAGCATGGCGGCTTCGAGTGCGCCTCCGGAAACCCACGCTGCGAGTACGTGGCCTCGCGCGTCGACTGCCAACCGAAGTCCGCCTGGGTGGCGTCCGACCGCGAATTCGCGCGTCGGCCCCCACACGCCGGTCGCCACTGGCCGAAGGGCCGTCTTGTACGCGACTATGCCGGCTCCTTCGCCTTCGCCAAGCTCCGCCCACCACGCAAGCGCGTCGCCGTCCGGCTCGACCAAGACGTGCTGGTCGGTTCCGTTTTCTCCCGCCGCCGAAACGGTAGCCGGCTGTTGCCACACCCCGCTGCTTGCAGGGCGATAGCTGGCGTAGATCGCGCCCATCTGTGGATATGAGTCAAGCCAAACCGCAGCCGCGTCGCCCTGCGCGTCGACCGCGACTTCCGGAAGGATGCTGTACCCAGGGATCGAGATCACCTCTGGTGCTTCCCACAGGCCGCGAAGGGCCGAACCGCTTGCGGCCACAACTTCGTCGTGGAAATTGGAGCAGCACCCAGGTGCCGTGAAAAATCCGTGCATCCAGACAGCCGCCACCTGCCCACCGGCACTGATCGCAACCCGCGGCTGTTCCCCACCCGGAACGAGCTCAACCGGAGTGGGGAAAAGCGGAGCGGCTGAAGCGCTTCCGAAAAAGAAGAACATCGTGAACGCCAGCAAGCTGACCAACAGCGCGGCTGCGGATGACCGTATGGACCTAAACTGACAATAGGGACTCACGAGATCCAGCTTACGACGTCGCACGCAGCACCGCTACGGCTGCTGGGGGTGTTGGAGATAGACGACGCGGTCCTCGAGTTGCTGATCGGCGATGGCGCAGATCGCGGCGACGAGCGGACCGATCCCCGCCCGGCGGCGTGAGAACCTCAAGGAGAGCGCGATCAACACGCCTGGGTGGTGATACCCGGTGGTGAGGTGCTCGGCAGAGATACGCGTGAAGTCGGCTACGTTCTCGGTGAGTATCGCCAGATCCCGCGCGAGGGCGGCGGCGAACACGTCAGGGTCGGACCTTCCCGCCAGCCCGAGCGCGAAGACGGTCGTGGCATCTATATCGGCGGCGCCGAGGGCCTCCGCCAGAGCGGCCGAGTACATCTCGTCCAGCAGCAGCTTCAAAACGTCTCAGCGGATGCCGTCTCGCGGCGATGCAGCTCTATGCGCACCGCGATCTCATCCGGGTATGCGGCGCGGTAGCGCAACGCGGCGTCGATCTGGGGGCGAGTGAGATCCGAGTCCTCGATCAGCGTGGCGAGCGGATCGGGTTCCCCTGCCAGATCGTCCAGCCACATCGTCACCTCCCACACATCGGGCCCGCCCAGCAACCCCGCACGTCGACCGACCGGTCCGTCACGGAACACGACCAGCGGATGTTCCTCCCGGCGCGCGCCTTCCTCGGCATAACGCCGGAGGCGATCCGAGAGACTCTCGCCGGCAGCTCGCGCCCGCATACGCAGACGCTCGGCAAGATCCTCATCCAAGCGCACAGAAACGTTTACCGACACGTATGCATCGTAGCACGGCGTCCACGCGGGACCCGTGGACCGATCATGAGGAGACGCCCGGCGCGCTCTCCACTCTGCACGCCCACGCGTTCAATAGTCGCGGCGAACCGATCCCTGGGTTTGCCGAAGCGGAGCCGGGGCTAGAACGTGACCTGAAAGCGGGCGATGATGCGGGCGCCTTTGGCGAGGGGCGTGGGTAGTCCTTCGGGATAGGAGTAGCGCTTTGGACGGACGATTCCGCATACCTTGTGGCCTGCTTCGATTTCCCAGCAGTCGCTTCTTTCGTACGGTTCGCTGCTGGGGCAGGGGTAGGTGCTTTCGCACGGCGGCTGTTTAAAGATGTCGTCCTAGTGACGCAGAGTTACGAGTAGCCGCGCGGATGTCCAAGGACCGCATCGGATGTTGGGCTCGCCTGCCTATTCAGGTCCAGGGCGGCGGAACGTGATCTGAATGCGTATCGTTGTAGCGGGGCCGGTGCGTTTCTTTGCGATGACCGTCCAACGGCTCGGTGTCTGATTCGCCCCGATCGCGAACCGCAGGAAGCAGTGAACGCGTGTGCCCGTGATCGCACACGCTTCTCGCTGGTGCGTCGTTTCGAGAAGCAATAGCCGTTCTCCGTCTGACTTCAGCGCGTCTACTTCGAAGTCGGCGCTCGCCGGGGCACCGATCCGCACGTCCCATGTGTCGTGCGGCACCCCAGTGATCTCAAAGCGCGCCGTTGAGCGCCCACGCGCGAGACGCAGCACCGCCTCCTGGGGGCGTCCGACGAGCGAGGAGAGCGAGATGGGTGCCGAACTGGCTGTCTTGGGCTGCGGCGCTTGCGCAGTGGAGTGGCCGGAGGATCCGCAACCCCCTATGCACAGTGCGCCTGCGCCGGCCATTAGCAAGTAGATGGCCTTGCGCACTCGGCGAACCTTAGGCGTCGAGATCGGCCGTTGCAAGCGACCCCGATCATGCTCGCCGGACGTGGAGAACCACGCGACTTCGATTGTCGCGGTGGCGCAACCTCTTGGAGTTCCGAATGTTATGGCTATAGAGCAAGCACGCCCGGCTGTCGCGGGACCAGCTGTCGCAAGGATTGGAGAGGTGATTTGACTCGAAGACGGTCGAACATGATCGCTGCGGTATGTGTGCTCGCAGTCATGCTTGGCGGCAGCTCTGCGTTGGCAGCGCCGGTGTCGGTCCTGCGGTCCGGCTGGGTGTGGAGCAACCCGACACCCCAGGGGGAGACGCTCAACGACGTGGCGTTTGCCGGTGGGCGTGGCTATGCGGTCGGTGAAGCGGGCACGGTGCTGCGCTCGGACGATGGCGGCCGTACGTGGGTCGGCCTTCCGAGCGAAACGCAGAATGACCTCTTGCACGTGCAGGCGGTGGACCCGAACACGGTGATTGTCGGCGGCGGCTGCACGCTGCGGGAGTCGATCGACGCGGGGGCGAGCTTCCAGCGCCTCCCGGTGAGCTCATCGGAACGTGCCTGCGCGAGCGAAATCGTGTCGTTCTCGTTTTTAAGCGCGAGCACCGGCTTCATCAAGCTCGCGGACGGCGAGATCCTGCTGACCACAGACGGCGGCAGGACGGTCGAAGCGAAGGCTTCGGTGCAGTCAGGCTCGACCGGCAACATCGATTTCCTCACTCCCTCCACGGGCTTTACGATCACCTGGGATCCCGACGAGGGCGGCGGGCGTATTCTGCGCACCGTCGACGGCGCCGGCTCGTGGACGGCGGTGGCGACCACGCCTGCCAAGCTGTCGGACGTCACTTTCGTGACGCCGACGGTCGGATATGCCGTGGGCGCGAACGACACGCTGCTGCGCACCACCGATGGCGGAAGCACCTGGAGTGCGCAGCCGCTGACGCTGCCCGCGGGCACGCCGCCGCTGAGCTTCGCGCGGATCTCCTGTGGCGATGTGACGGATTGCCTGATCGCCAACGAACCGAACTCGCTCGAGGAAAACGTGCTGGTGCACACGACTGACGCGGGCATGACGGGCTCGCTCGTGAACCCGCAGGGCGAAGCGAGCCTGATCGGCAAGAGCCTGACGTCTGTCGCGTTCCCCACCGCCTCGAACGCGGTGGCTGTCGGGGGAGAAGGCGCCACGTTCCTCTCGACCGACGGCGGCGCGACGTTCGCCAACCAGGTCTACGCCCGCCTTGAGGGCGTCAGCGAAAGCGATCGGATAAGGATCGGGCAGTCGCCCTTTGACGCGTATATGACCCTCGAAGGATCCGCCGGGATCGCCGCGACGACCGATGGCGGTCTGAGCTGGAGCGTGTTGCGCCTTCCCACGTCGGGGGAACTCGTGGATGTCGCGTTCCCCTCAACCCAGGTCGGCTACGCGCTGAGCGCAGACGGGACGGTCTTCAAGACCGCGACCGCGGGGCAAACCTGGTCTCTCGTGCGCTCCGGCGCCAGGGAAGCAAGCGCGCTGCTGGCGCCCAGCGTCAACACCGTGCTCGTGATCGGTCACACGGGCGTGCGGCGCTCAACCGACGGTGGCACAACCTTCGAGACGCTTGACCCGACGATCGTGATCGGTCGCCGGCATGGGCGGCCGCGCACGGCGAAGCTGTCGAGCTTCGACATCTCGAATGGCGCCGAACTCGCCGGAGGCGCGATCTTCGCCTTCGGTAACGATCTGGTAAGCCGGGCCGACCTCTACAGCAACAGCGTGCTCGAGTCCACCGACGACGCTACGCGATGGAGCCTGGTCCCAGCGCCGGTTCCCAGAGAAGCGATCGAAGCAATCTCGTTCGTCAGCGCGACCACGGGCTATGAGACCTCCGACGGGCGCCTGTTCTTCACCCGCGATCGCGGCCGCACGTGGAGCAAGATCCTCTCGCTCGGCTTCAACACCGAACCCATCTACCCGCCGCTGAACCTCTCTTTCAGCAGCGCAAAGGACGGCTACGCGCTGCTCAACCACGGACACGGCTATTTCGAACCCACGCTGCTCAGGACTGAAAATGGCGGGCGCTCGTGGACCCCGGAGTACTTGCCGCAGGTCATTGACCAGGTCCTCGCCTCCGGCGCCGTTGACTATGCGGGCGCAGAACCCGGCGGCCCGATCTTCGAGACGACCCACGGCGGACTGAGCGGCAACCGATCGACGATCACGCTCGCCATAACCGGCTCACGCCGGCTGAGAGCCGCGAAGCTCAGGCGGGCCCGCGGCAGGGTGAGCCTCATTGGCGATCTGAGCCCGGCGCAAGCCGGCCAGAGCGTCACGATCTCCTATCTGGAGGCACATCGCTTCTTCTGGCACCACAGGACCGCGACCACGAACTCCCAGGGCGCCTTCGCGCTGACCGTCAGCGGGATCACGGCAACAACCGACTTCGTCGCCCAATACGGCGGAGACGACCAAGCCGGCGGGGCGGGCACCCCGGCGGTGAGGCTCACGGTCACCCACGCGAAGCGGTTGCCGTAATCCTTCGCCTCGATGAGCAAGGGGGCTCGCTTCTTCTCAGCGCGTGTCGAGTACGCGTTCGCGCTGGTATCTGCGCCACATCCGTCGGGCGGTCGCGAGCGCGACGGCCAGCAGCGCGAGCGGCAGGAGTATCGCGGCGGCGATCAGCAGGACGACGAGCGTCACGACGAGCACTCGGCCCGCGTCGTGGAGCCCTCGATGGAGGGTCAGCCCTTCGCTGCCTGTGTGCGCATCGCCGAGCACGGTCACTTCGACTTCGGCGGTGCTCGCGTGCTGTGAGACCGTTTGCAACGCCGACCGAGCCTGGGCGATCGCGCCGCGGTTCTGTGAGATTCGTTCGCGCAGGCTGTCGATCTGGCCTTCGGTGGTTGCCCTGGAGAGTGCATGGAGCAGCGCCTGCCGTTCGGCGGTGGCGTCGCTGAGTCGCTGACGAGCCGCGTCGTAGGTGTTGGTGATGTCCTGCAGCGACTGGCTCTCCGCACGCACCGGGGCGATCTGTCCGAGCGAGGCAAGAGCGGTGCTGAGCTTGGCGCTCGGGATGCTCAGCGTGAGGTTGGCTTCGCTTGTGCCGCTCTGCTGCACCTGTACGTGAGAGCTCTGCACGAAGCCGCCGGCGCTCACCGCCAGGCGCGACACGCGGTCGGCGGTTTCCTGCACGTCGTTGGGAGTCGCGGCCAGGGTGATCGAGGCCGCCAGCTGCTGCACGCGTCCGGGCGCCGATCCCGCCCCACCAGCAGCCGGCGCCGAAGCCGGTGCGTTCGAGGCCGCCCCGGCGGATGCCGAGGCACCTTCCGCTGTGGCGCTTTTAGCCGCACGGAACGCTTCGTTCGACGCCTGGGGTAGAGGGCGCGCTGATTCGGC
>CABDXU010000131.1_pt1 | contig 9335 bp, 6 predicted proteins | sample 3131791 | NCBI WGS metagenome assembly CABDXU01 (sample SAMEA5534336, study PRJEB31848) | metagenome | biome: tundra; feature: field; material: soil | place: USA | collected 2013-05 | depth 0.15 m | reverse complement strand
CGCGCGCGGCAACCCAGCGGCGCGCGATCTGCTCCGGCACGCGTTCGCCGACGTGCCGGGCAACACGCCGCTGGCGCGCTCGTGGGCGAAGTGCGCGCGTGCGTGGCCCCAAGGGGCGCGCACGGACCTGCTGGAGCTGTACCCGCGCCTGGACATGCCCGTGCTGCTGCTGTGGGCCGACCAGGACCGGCTGAACCCGCTTGGGCCCGCCGAAGAGGCGTTGCGGCTGCTGCCGAACGGTCAGCTGCGGGTGCTTCAGAGCACGGGGTTTCTGATGGCCTACGACGACCCGGTCGGCCTGGCGCGCGAGCTGGTCGCGTTCTGCGGATAGTCCACGGCCCGACCCCCTCGGCGCGCTGTCCGTATTCTGGCGGGGACCGCGACAAGGAGACCTGATGCCAGTCAACAAGCAGCAGTTGTGGGGCGGGGAGACCGCCAAGGCCGTCGAGAACTTCCCGATCTCGGGCGAGACCGTGCCCGTGTCGGTGATCCGCTGGCTCGCTCGCGTGAAGGGCGCGTCCGCAGCCGTCAACGGCGAGCTGGGCCTGCTCGACAAAGCCCGCGCGGGCAGGATCGAGCGGGCGGCGCGCGAGATCGCCGCCGGCAGGCACGACGCGCAGTTTCCGATCGACGTGTTCCAGACCGGCTCGGGCACCTCGACGAACATGAACGCCAACGAGGTGATCGCGCGGCTGGCGGGCGAGAAGGTGCACGCCAACGACCACGTCAACATGGGTCAGTCATCCAACGACGTGTTTCCCTCCGCCGTGCACCTGGCCGCGCTGGACGTCGCCCAGAACGAGCTGCTGCCCGCGCTGCGCCAGCTGGAGCGGGCGTTTGCGAAGAAGAGCAAGAGCTTCGAGAACGTGGTCAAGTCCGGGCGCACCCACCTGATGGACGCGGTGCCGGTGACGCTCGGCCAGGAGTTTGCGGGCTACGCCGCGCAGATGGCGCTCGGCCAAGAGCGGGTGCGGGCGGCGCTCGTGCACGTCGGGCAGATCCCGTTGGGGGGGACCGCGACGGGCACGGGCCTCAATACCCACGCGAAGTTCGCCGAGCGCGTCCGTGCGCGGCTGAAGAAGGAGTCGGGCCTGAAGCAGATCGCACCGCCGGCCGACCCGTTCGAGGCGCAGGCCAACCGCGACGCGCTCGTGGAGCTCTCCGGCGCGCTGAAGGTGATCGCCGTCTCGCTGACGAAGATCGCCGGCGATCTCGCGCTGATGGGCTCCGGCCCGCGCGCGGGCATCGGCGAGATCCGCTTGCCGGAGCTGCAGAAGGGCAGCTCGATCATGCCGGGCAAGGTCAACCCCGTGATCCCCGAGGTCGTGCTGCAGGTGGCCGCGCAGGTGATCGGCAACGACACCGCGATCACGATCGGCGGCATGCAGGGCCAGTTCGAGCTGAACGTGCGGATACCGTTGATCGCCCGAAACCTGCTGCAGTCGCTGCACCTGCTCACGAGCGCCTCGCGCGCGTTTGCGGAGAAGTGCGTGGACGGCATCCAGGTCAACAAGGCGGGCACGGATGCCAGCGCGGGCGCGACGCTTGCCGCCGCCACGGCCCTGAACGGCGCGATCGGCTACGACAAGGCGACGGTGATCGTCAAGAAGGCCACGGCCTCGGGACGCCCGCTGCGCGAGGTCGCGCTGGAGGAGGGCGTCGATCCGAAGGTGTACGACGAGACCATCGACCTGCGCAAGATCGCCCGGGGGAACCAGGGCTGAGGTTCGAGGAGCGGGGTGCCCGCCCGCCGGTGGGGGGGGCTGACCCCCTCCCGCTGACAGACGATCGACCTGCGCCGGATCGCGCGCGGGAGCCAGGGGTAGGTCGCCCGCGGCCGGGCGCCGCGCCTCCACGCCCCCGGCTACCCCGCTGGCAGCGCCCGGTACAGCCGCGCGACGGTCCCGGCTGCCGGCTTGGGCTGGCCGGCGTATGTGAACAGGCCCTTCTGGTCGAGCCCTTCGATCAGGCGCACGTGCGGCAGGACCTCGTGGATCGAGCCGCCCTCGAACGTGGGGGTCAGGGGATAGTCGCGCAGCAGGTACACGAACATGCCGCTGAGCTGGGGGCTCGCCTCGTAGATGCCGATGTGGCGCGCCAGCAGGGACGCCTCGAAGCCGTAGCTGCCGGGGCTCCCGCCGGGGTTCAGGGTGTTGGATTCGGCGCCGAACTCGCTGATCGCGAGCACCTTGCCGGCGAACGTGCGCTGCATCGCCTGAAGGCGCCGGGAGATTTCCGCGCTCACCCCTGCCGGCGAGTTGTGGGGGTGGTCATACCAGCCCGAGTAGTCGGTCTCGGCGATCGCGTCGACTCCGCCGTACAGCGCGCCGGGGTGCGTCGGCGGGTGGTCGCCCCACACGTCCACGGCGACCATCCGCGTCGGATCGTGGGCGTGCAGCCAGTTCCTCAGCGACTGCACGTAGGAGACCTCCGCCTCGTCGCGGCCGTTCCCGGCGACCTCGTCGGCGAGGTTCCAGGCGATGATCGAGGGATGCAGCTGGGCCGCGATCGCCGCGGTGCGCGCCTGACTCTCGGCGCCGGCGAGCAGCGCCGGCGTGTTCGAGTACCACATCGCCGCCCCTTCGACCGGGCCGATTCCCTGCCACACGAGAATCCCCGCCGCGTCGAGCTTTTCCAGCAGCGACGGGTACAGCGGGTGCTGCGAGCGCACCGCGTTGGAGCCGATCGCGCGCAGCTCGGCCACGATCGTGCTCTCATCGCCCGGCGTCAGCGCGTCGCCGTGCCCGAGCGCGTCCTCCTGGATCGTCGCGCCGTGTAGGAGCAGGCGCTGGCCGTTCAGGTACACATCGCCGCCATGCCAGGTGAGCTGGCGCAGCCCCACGCGCGCGGAGTAGCTCGACTCGTGGGTGACCGCCAGCGTCAGCTGGTACAGGCTCGGGCTCGCGGGCGACCACAGCGCCGGTTCGGGGACGCTCACGGTCGTGCTGACCGTTGCGCTCTGGCCGTGGGCGAGGCGCTGTTCGGGAAAGCTCAGCGGGATCGTCTGGGCTCCGTGCACGAGCGAGCCCGCGGGCACGATCACGCGACCGGCGGCGCCGTTGTTGCGCACCTGCACGCCGATCTTGACGGTGGCGGTCTGGACGGCGGGGATGTTGGGGCAGGGAGCGCGAACACAGACGACGGAACCGGGCGAGAGCGTCGTCTGGATGGTCGGGTCAGACAGCTCGCTCGGGCCGATCGCGCGCACGTTGACCTCGCCGTCCAGACCGCCCCAATTGAACCAGGTGCGGTGGTAGCCGATCTTCGCCTGCACGCCCGGGTCCCGCCAGTCCACGCGCACGGCCAGCGTGTGCGTGCCCGCGCTCAGCTGCCGGCGCAGTTCGAACGGCAGGTAGGAGCCTGAGTGCGAGCCGATCGCGTGCCCGTCGATCCACGCTTCGGCGGTGAAGTTGGCCGACTCGAACGTCAGCGCGTAGACGCCCGCGGCCGGCGCCCGCAGCGTCGTGCGATACCACGCGAGCGAGCCTTCGTAGTTGGCGTGCGCCGCCGGGCCGCTGTAGGGGTAGGGCGCCACGACGTTGGGGACGCTCACGCTCGCGCCGGCGAACCCGCCGCGCTGCCAGCCCAGCGCCGTGCCGCGGTCGGCGGGGTCTCTGCGCAAGGTCCAGCTCCTCAGCGCGGTGCGCCCGCCCGGGCCTTCGGCGATCGAGGAGGTGCTCGGCAGCGCTTCCACACCCGCCGCCGTCTGCGGCCGGGCCGACCCGGGAGAGAGCAGTCCGAGCAGCAGGATCGCGGCGAGCGTCGCCAGCGCCGTGCAGGCGCTCAGGCCGGTGAGCTTGGTCTTGGTCTTGGTCGTGGGCGGGTTGGACATGGCGTGTCGGGCGAGGCGTCGGGTCGAGGCGGGGCGGCGGGAGCCGACCATTGTGACGGTTCGCGGCTTGAGCGACACACCCCTCAACAGCGCCCGGTGGCGATCGGAGCGGCGCCATCAGGCGCGAGCATCCGCTCCAGCAGCAGCCGCGCGCCCGCCTTGGACAAGGGTTCGTTGAGGTTTCCGCACTTGGGGGACTGTACGCACGACGGGCATCCCTCCGCGCAGCCGCACCCGGCGATCAGCCGGTGGGCGTCGCGGCAGAGCTCCTCGAAGCGGTGAAATGCGGTGCGCGCGATGCCGATGCCGCCGGGATGCCCGTCGTAGACGAAGATCGTCGGGTGCCCCGTCTGGGGGTGCAGGTTGGTGGACAGCCCGCCGATGTCCCAGCGGTCGCACATCGCGATCAGCGGCAGCACCGCGATCTGGGCGTGCTCGGTGGCGTGCAGCGCGCCGAGCAGGGACTCCAGCGGGATCCCCCCCGCCGCGCCGCCGTTGCCCGCGCCGCTGTCCGTGTGCGAGGGTGGTGACGATGATGACGAGGGCTCGCCCGGCAGCTCGCCGAGCGCCGGCAGGCCGGGGTCCAGCTCGAACCACAGCGCCTGGGTGGAGAAGCTCGTCTCGGGCAGATCCAGCCCGACGAGGTCGATCTGGGCGTGGTCTGACAGGCGCCGGCGCTGGTAGGCGAGCACGGTCTCGGTGACCGACACCTCGCCGAAGCTGAGCGACACCCCGAGCGTGTCGCGGCGGTCGAGCAGCCGCTCGATCGCCGTCATCGTCTCGCGCTTGGGCTGGGTGTACCAGTCGCCGTCGAACGGCGCCACCAGCGCGCGGCGGTGGCGCAGGTCGAGGTCGCGCACCTCATACGAGCGCCCCTGGTGCAGGTAGATCGCGCCCTCGTGCACGGTCGAGTGCGCGCGCGCGGCCTCGGTCTGGCCGAGCAGCTCGCCCGAGGAGACGTCGACGATCTGAAAGTGCTCGGGCGAGGCCGAGCGCAGCGACACCTCCGCGGCCGGGTAGGAGCCGGGGTCGCGCGGCACGTAGGTCTCGCCGCCGCCGGCCCCGCGCACGCCCGCGCTCGCGGGGCGCATGCGCAGGCGTCCCGCGCTGACCAGCAGCTCGGCCTGCGCCCGCATGCGCGGGCCGAAGTACTCGGCGTCGCCCTGGTCGAGTGGGCCCTCGTGGGCGGCGCACAGCAGGTGCGCGGCGAAGATCAGCGGGCTCTCGTGGTCGAGGATCGCCGCCTCGACGGGGCGGTCGAGGAACTCGTCGGGGTGGCGGCAGAAGAACTGGTCGAGCGCGTCCTCGCCCGCGACGTACACCGCCAGGCCCCGCCCGCGGCGCCCGGCGCGGCCCCACATCTGGCGCAGCGAGGCGACCGTGCCGGGGAACGTGACGACCACGGCCGCGTCGAGCTCGCCGACGTCGATGCCCAGCTCCAGCGCGTCGGTCGTGATGACCGCGCGCAGCTGCCCGCGCGTCAGCCGGCCCTCCAGCTCGCGGCGCTGCTGGGGGGTGTAGCCGGCGCGGTAGGGCTCGACCAGCTCGGCCAGATCTGGGTGTCCGGCCGTGTTCAGCTCATCCTTGACCAGACGGCTCAGCAGCTCGACTCCCTTGCGCGACTTCATGAAGCAGATCGCCCGCGCGCCCTCTCCCACCAGGCGCGCCAGCAGCTCGGCCGCCTCTCCCAGCGCGGAGCGGCGGGTGCCCAGCGCCGCGTCAATCAGCGGCGGGTTCCACATCGCGATCCGCCTGGCCGGCGCGGGGGAGCCGTCGGCGTCGATCAGCGCGACGTCTTCCAGGCCCGTCAGGCGCTCGGCCAGCTCGAGGGGGTTGGCGATCGTCGCGGAGGCCAGCAGCACGCGCGGCTGCGTGCCGTAGGCCGCGGCGGTCCGTCGCACGCGGCGCAGCACACCGGCCACGTGCGAGCCGAACACGCCGCGATAGGAGTGCGCCTCGTCGATCACGACCACGGCGAGGTTTGAGAACAGCTCGGCCCAGGCGGCGTGGTTGGGGAGGATGCCGACGTGCAGCATGTCGGGGTTGCTCAGCACCACGTTGGCGCTGCGGCGGATGTCCGCGCGCGATTCGCGGGGGGTGTCGCCGTCGTAGATCGCCGGGCGCACGCGCCTGGTCAGCCCGAACGCGTTCAGCGCGCGCGCCTGGTCCTGGGCCAGCGCCTTGGTCGGGTACAGGTACAGCGCCCGCGCGCTCGAGTCGCGGCAGAGCACGTCCAGCGTCGGCAGCTGAAAGCACAGCGACTTGCCCGACGCCGTCCCCGTAGTGACGATCGTCGGTCCCGCCCAGGCTGAGTGCAGGGCCTGCGCCTGGTGGGAGTACAGCCGCTCGATCCCCACCCGTCCCAGCGCCGCCCGCACGTCGGGGTGCAGCTCGGAGGGGATGTCCACGAGCCGCGCCCGGCCAGGTCCCTCGCGCGCTTCGCGCACGAGCCGCTCGTCCGCGCGCCCCTCGTCCAGCAGCGCGCTCCAGGGCTCGACCTTGCGTTCTCTGCCGCCCGCGCGGGGTCGAGCGCCCGCCTGCGCCCGCTCGTGTGCCGGTGCTCGCGAGCGCTGATCGGGTGCGACAGAGGTTTCGCGGGCCATGGCTTGCGATAGTAGATGCGATGAGCGTCTCCGACGCCGAGCGCTGGGCGCAAACCCGCACGTTCCACCATTCGCTGTACTCGTCCGCAGTAATCGCGGCGGCGCGGGCGCGGCTGGGCTTGGGCGTGTCGGTGTGCCTGCCCGCGCGCGAGTGCGCGGGCACGGTCGGGGAGATCCTCGCCGCGCTCGCCCCCCTGCGCGATGGGGGGGCGATCGACGAGGTCGTCGTGATCGACGCCGCCTCGGCTGATGGGACCGCCGCCATCGCCGAGCGCGCCGGGGCGGACGGCGTGTATCAGGAGGCGGAGCTGATGCCCGAGCTCGGGAGGGTGCTGGGCAAGGGGGATGCGATGTATCGCGCGCTGAGCGTGCTGGCAGGCGAGATCGTCTGCTACCTGGACGCCGACACGGCGGGCTTCTCCGCGCACTACGCCACTGGGCTGATCGGGCCGCTCGTGTGCGATGGGCTGCCGGCGGACGATGCGCTGGCGGACGATGCGCTGGCGGACGATGCGCTGGCGGGCGAGAGGCCTGCTGACGGGGTGCGCGAGGAGGAGCGCGATGCGGGCGAGATCGCGTTTGTGAAGGCGTTCTACCGGCGCCCGTTCGAGCACGGCGGGGTCTCGCTGCCCGAGGGGGGCGGGCGCGTCAACCACCTGCTGGCGCGTCCCGCGCTCGAGCTGTTCTACCCGGCGCTTAGTGCCGTCGCGCAGCCGCTGGCGGGCGAGGTCGCGGCCCGGCGGGAGCTGCTGGAGCGCGTTCCGTTCGCGACCGGCTACGGCGTGGAGATCGGGATGCTTATCGACGCCTGGCGCGCGGTCGGCCTGGACGGGATCGCGCAGGTGGACCTGGACGAGCACCGCAATCGCCACCAGCCGCTGGCGGCGCTTGCACCGATGGCGCGCACGGTGCTGGCGACGATCGCTCGGCGGGCGCAGGCCGAAGGGCGGCTCGCCGGCGTGGAGATCGCCGAGCCGGCGATCGAGCGCCCGCCGCTGGCGGGGGCGCTGGCCCGGCGATGACGATGCGCTGCCTGTACCTGGATCTCGACGGGACCCTGCTCGGGCGGGGGGCGTCGCTGCTGCGCGACGGCGAGGGCCGCGTGTCGATCGAGGGCGTGCGCGCGGTGCAGGCGTGTATGCGCGCGGACGTCGAGGTCGTGCTGATGTCCGGGCGCCGGCGCGTGCAGGTGCACGAGGACGCGCGGCTGTTGGGGCAGGACTCGTTCATCTTCGAGGCCGGCGCGTGCGTCGTGCTGGGCGCAGGGGCGAGGACCGGCTCTGACCCAGCCGTCTCGGCTGTGCGCCCCGGAGCCCTCGACGGGGAGGAGCACTGGCTGACGGGCGAGCTGGTTCCGGGAGAGCTGAGCATCGCCGAGCAGATCGAGCGCTCGGGCGCGCCGGCGCTGCTGCTGGAGCGGTATGAGGGGCGGCTGGAGTACCACGAGCCGTGGCACGTCGCGCGCGAAGTCTCGCACCTGTTCCGCGGCCTGGTGGACGCGGATGAGGTGGATCTGCTGCTGATCGAGCACGGTCACGGGAACCTGCGGCTCGTCGACAACGGCGTCGTCAGCCGCCGCTCGCCGGCACTGGCCGAGCTGGAGCACGTGCGCGGCTATCACCTGGTGCCGGCCAGCGCGTCCAAGGCGGCGGCGGTCGCGCTGCACGCCCGCGCGCGGGGGTATGCGCGCGAGGAGACCTTCGCGGTTGGGGACTCGCGCGAGGATCTGGCCTGCGCTGCGCACGTGAGCGCGTTCTGGCTGGTCGCCAACGCGGTGCAGCGCGACCCGTCGATCCGCAAGGCGATGTCGGTGTATCAGAACGTGCGGCTGTGCGAGTCAGGTTACGGGGCGGGCGTGTATGAAGCGGTTGTGAGCATGTTGATGGGCTAAACAACGTTCGGGAACTTCGGATCTAGAACGTCGGTAGGCAAGTGAGGCCAGGACGCAGGGAGCGTGGCGTACCGATCGTCGATCGACGGGATCGCCGATCGGCCAGCACGCGAGTGACTGAGGACGCCGGCTCGCGCCGCCTAGCGGCGTTCTAGATGATGCCCTCGCGCTTCTCCTCCTCGTAGAGGCGCTCGATCACGAACTCCTTGAGCAGCGTTTGATAGCCGGTGTTGCGCGAGGCGGCGAGCGCCTTCAGCCGCATGAGCGTGAACTGATCGAAGCGGATCGCGATCGGCGTGGTGCGGCTCGGGCGGATGATGTCCTGCATGCGCAGCGCCTTTTCGCGTCGTTCGTGCACTTCGAAGAAATCGTCGGGGTTGAGCGACAGGCCCTTGGTTGTGTCGACATCGGTGGCGCGTGGCATTGGGTGCGTTTTCTCCTTTGCGTGGCTTCGAGCGCTTGCGGCGCCTGGGTGAATGTTATTGATTTCAAACTTTGTGCACCATGGTAACAGATATATACGAAAGATATACGATTATGGGAAAGTGCAACAAAAGTCATGCATGACACTGTCCAAACGCGAACACCGCCGATATCTTTAGTATATACGCGATACTATAGTGCTCAAACTCGAGAAAGTCAATACTCTCTCCACCTCCCGTGCGCAATTGTATCTATGATCCGGTCAATCGTCGCCACGCCCGCCTCCAGAGCCCCGGCTGGGGACGGCGCCGCCACAGCGCCGGCGGCGGGACCGTCGCGCGCACGAGCGCGACCCACTCGGACAGCGGCAGCTCGCCGGAGATCAGCCTTCCCAGCGCGACCGTGACCGGCGCCTGCACCCCCGCGCGCTCCAGCGTCCGCCCCAGCAGCGGCACCGAGTCCAGCGCCTCAACCGCCTGACCGACTCGCCCCGGGATCTCCGCCGCCGGCACGCCCGCCGCCAGCAGCTCGCCCGCCCGCCGGTTGCGGCTCCCGCGCGCGAGCGCCGTCGCCACCAGGTCCCCCG
>CABDXU010000129.1_pt1 | contig 9417 bp, 5 predicted proteins | sample 3131791 | NCBI WGS metagenome assembly CABDXU01 (sample SAMEA5534336, study PRJEB31848) | metagenome | biome: tundra; feature: field; material: soil | place: USA | collected 2013-05 | depth 0.15 m | reverse complement strand
CGGCCTTGAAGTAGGAGTCGTCGGCGGTCTCGCCGGAGAACTCAGACGAGCCCCAGCTGTTGGAGACGTAGTTCGCGTGTTTGGCGGCGTATTGCTCGGCGGCGAGCAGGTTGGAGAGGCTGTTGCTGCTCGCCTCGACGAGCAGGACGTGGGCCGCGGGGGCGAGCGCGTGGGCCCACTCGATGTCGAGGCTGATCTCGAGGTCCCAGCCCGAGTTGGTAGCCGGCAGGGAGCTTCCGCCGGTCTGGTTGACCTGGGTGAAGTTGGCGGCTGGAAGCCCGTACTCATTGCTGAACGTCGCCAGGTCGCTCGCCGCGTTCGGGTCGTTGTAGGCGTCGACGAGCGCGATCGTCTGACCGGCGCCCGCTTCGAGCGAGGTCGAGTACCCGTAGACCTTCTTGATCGTTTCCGGCGACAGGCCGTACGGGGTTTTGACTTCCGTGGCGCCGAACTGTGCCGCGGGCGCCGCCCCGCCGGGCTGCAGGACGTGGATCAGACACTGACCGCCGCCGCCGGGAGCCGCCTGCCCGCAGACGGCCTGCTGTGAGCCGCCGAACGGCAGATGAGCGCCGCGGGGGGCGTACTGACCGGACGAGTACGGACCCCGCGGCTGCTCGCCGCGCGCCCACGGAGCCGCCGTGGCCGTCGAGATCGACAGCGCGAAGATCTCGCAGGCCGCGATCGCACAGATAGCGATCGATCTCCCGCGACCGGACGAACGCATCGAGTCGAGCATACTCATCGGGACGGCTACCTCCTGTGTGGCGATCGGAGAGCAGGCCGGCCGAGGAGCGGCCAGCGGCGCGGGCGAATGCTAGCACCTGTTCGGCGTCCCGCGGAAGCCGTCCCCGGAGCGACCGATAACCTCCGAGGGCCATGACCGAGCACCCCGAGCAACGGTATGACCCCCACGAGATCGAGCCCCGCTGGCAGGCGGTGTGGGCGCGTGAGCGCACGTGGGAGGTCGCCAACGAAGGTGCCACCCTCGATGCGGGCAGGGGCGGGGCGGCAGGCGCCGGCGATGCGCAACAGGAGGCGAGGAGCTCCTACGTGCTGGAGATGCTGCCGTATCCGAGCGGCGAGCCGCACATCGGCCACCTGAAGGTGTACTCGGTGGGTGACGCGATCGCCCACTACCACCGCCGCCTCGGCCGGCGGGTGCTGCACCCGATGGGCTATGACTCGTTCGGGCTGCCGGCGGAGAACCACGCGATCAAGACGGGGGTGCACCCGCGCGCGTCCACGGAGGACTCGATCGCCTCGTTTCAGAGGCAGTTCCGCGAGTGGGGGATCTCGATCGACTGGTCGCGCGAGCTGGCCACGCACGAACCGGGCTACTACCGCTGGACGCAGTGGATCTTCCTGCAGCTGTTCGAGGCGGGCCTGGCGTATCGCAAGGAGGCGGCGGTCAAGTGGTGCCCGCACGACCAGACGGTGCTCGCCAACGAGCAGGTCTCACCCGACGGCACCTGCGAGCGTTGCGGGGCGACGGTCGAGGTCAGGCAGCTGGAGCAGTGGTTTCTGCGCATCACCGACTACGCCGAGCGGCTGCTGGGCGACCTGGAGGAGATCGACTGGCCCGAGCACGTCAAGACGATGCAGCGCAACTGGATCGGGCGCTCGGAGGGGGCGGAGGTGACGTTCCGCTGCGAGGAGCTGGGCATCGACTATCCCGTGTTCACGACCCGCCCGGACACCCTGTTCGGCGCCACGTTCTTCGTGATGGCGCCCGAGCACCCGGACGTGCTGCGACTCGTGCAAGGCACCGAGCGCGAGCGACAGGTGCGCGAGTACGTCGGTCACGCGATCACCGAGTCCGGCGAGGAGCGCGGCAACGCCGAGAAGCCGAAGACGGGCGTACCGCTGGGGCGGACCGTGACCAACCCGGTCAACGGCGAGCAGATCCCGATGTATGTGGCCGACTACGTGCTGATGGAGTACGGCACCGGCGCGATCATGGCGGTGCCGGGGCACGACGAGCGCGACCACGCGTTCGCGCGCGCGTTCGATCTGCCGATCAGGCGCGTGATCGAAGGGCCGCCCACCCCGCCATCCGGGGAGGGCGCTGACGGGCATGGCCCGCGTGACGAGCAGGGAGCGCGGGACGAGCAGGGACTGCCATACACAGGCGACGGTGAGCTGGTCAACTCCAACTCGAACTTCGACGGCATGGGAAACCGCGAGGCGTTGGGCGCGATTGTTCAGTGGCTGGACGGCGAGGGCAAGGGTCACGCCTCGGTGAACTACCGGCTGCGCGACTGGCTCGTCTCACGCCAGCGCTACTGGGGCGCTCCGATCCCGATCGTCTACTGCGAGCGCTGCGGCGCGGTGGCGGTGCCCGAGCAGGAGCTGCCCGTGAAGCTGCCGGAGATCGAGGACTACGCGCCGCGGGGGCGCTCGCCGCTTGCGGCCGCCGAGGACTGGGTGCGGACCAGCTGTCCCGAGTGCAAGGGGCAGGCGCGCCGGGAGACGGACACGATGGACACGTTCGTGGACTCCTCGTGGTACTTCCTGCGCTACTGCGACGCGTCCAACGACCGTCAGGCCTGGGATCCGGCGGTGCTGAGAGAGTGGATGCCGGTCGATCAGTACATCGGCGGGGTGGAGCACGCGATCCTGCACCTGATGTATGCGCGGTTCGTGACCAAGGCGCTCGCGGACCTCGGCCACCTCGACGTGCAGGAGCCGTTCCGGGCGCTGTTCACGCAGGGGATGATCACCAAGGACGGCGCGAAGATGAGCAAGTCCCGCGGCAACGTCGTCTCGCCCGCGGCGATCGTGGAGCGCTACGGAGCCGATACGGCCCGCTGCTACATCCTGTTCATCGGCCCCCCCGACCAGGACGTGGACTGGTCGGACGAGGGGATGGAGGGCGTGCATCGATTTCTCAGCAGGCTGTGGCGGCTGGGAGAGGAGATTGTCGAGAGGGGGAAGGAGGCGCCGCATGCGGCGCCTCCGGCAGGGTCGCATGCGACCCTGCCCCGGGCGGCACATGTGCCGCCCGGCGGGGTGGCGCATGCGCCACCCCGAACATCATCAGCTCCACAAGAGCATGCGCTGACCGGAGCGGACGGCGAGGACCTGCAGCTCCTGCGTAAGACCAATTGGGCGATCGACAAGGTCTCGAACGACCTGCGCCGGTTTGCGTTCAACACGGCGATCGCGGCCGTGATGGAGCTGTGCAACGAATGCTCGCGCGTGCGCGAGACGGCGAGCCTGGAGAGTCGGCGGTTTGCGCTCGCGACCGCGGCGTCGCTGCTGTTCCCGTTCGCGCCGCACGTCAGCGCCGAGGTGTACGAGCGGCTGACGGGCGAGCGGGTGTGGGAGCAGCCCTGGCCGCAGGCGGAGGAGGCGATGCTCGAACGCGACTCCTATGAGCTCGTGTGTCAGGTCAACGGCAAGCTGCGCGACCGCGTGCAGGCTGCCACCGGCGCCGGCCCGGACGAGCTGAAGGAGCTGTGCAAGGCCGCCCCGAACGTGCGGGCGCACGTGGACGGCAAGCAGATCGTCAAGGAGATAGTCGTCCCGGGCAAGCTCGTGAACCTAGTCGTCCGATAGGCGGCGCGCTACGGCGTCCTTACCGATCGTCGATCGATGGGATCGCCGATCGGCCAGCACGCGTGCAAAGCACGCCACGCTCCTTGCGTCCTTGCCTCGCTTGCCTCTCGAACGACTAGGGCTCGTCCACATACACTCAGCTGATGGCAGAGCTCAAGCCCGCGTATCTGATCCACGGCGACGACCACGGCGCGGTGGCCGAGCGTCGCGCAAAACTGCGCGGACTGGCCGAGCGCGAGGGTGGGGCGGACAGCGTGGAGTCGCTGGAGGGAGAGTCGGCCACGCCCGAGGGCGTGGCGAGCGCGCTCGCGGCGATGACGCTCGCGATCGGGCGGCGCGTGATCCTCGTCGATGGCGTCGAGCGCTGGAAGCAGGCCGAGGTGCAGGAGCAGCTGGTGCCCGCCATGGCGCAGATGCCGCCCGATACGACGCTCGCGCTGTTCGCGCGCGAGGAGGGCCGCGCGAAGGCTCCGGCGGCGGTGCACGAGGCCGTCAGGCGCGCGGGGGGGCAGGTGGTCGCGCAGGCGACGGTCAAGCCGTGGGAGCTGGGAAAGTGGGCTCGCGCTCAGGCGGCGGGAATGGGCATCGAGCTCGACCCGGCCGCGGCCACCGCCTTGGTTGGCCAGGTGGGCGAGCGTCAGCAGCGGCTGCTGCGTGAGCTGGAGAAGCTGGTGCTGGAGCTGGACGAGGACGCGCCCCGCCGGGTGACCGTGCAGGACATCCAAGCGCGCGCCGCGAGATCGGCTCAGTACCGCGCGTACACGCTCGCCGACGCGCTCCTCGGGGCCGACGCGCGCGAGGCCACGCGCACGTACATGCGCTTGCGCGAGCAGGGCGAACGGCTCGCGGGGCTGACGTATCTGATGGCCTCGCGCCTGCGCGAAGCGCTCGCGGTCGCTCTGCGACTGCAGGCGGGGGAGTCCGCCGCGGAGGTCAGGCGCGGGCTGCGGATGCCGCCGAAGGCCGCCGAGCGGTTCGTCGCGGACGTGGCGCGCTCAGAGCCCGAGCGGCTGCGCGCCGCGCTGGCGGTGCTGGCCGATCTGGAGCTCGATACACGCGGGGGCTCGCCGATGCCCGCGGGCCGCTCGCGGATGTCGGGGCTCGACGAAGAGACGCTCGCGCTGCGCGCGATCGAAACAATCACGTCTTAGAACGTGTTTGGAAACAGGCGGTGCGGTCCCAGCGGTCGCCTACGAAGACGAGCCCGAAAGCAGACGGGCCGCGCGGGACTTGCGGCGTGCGCCCGTGTTGGGGTGCATCGCGCCGCGCTTGACCGCCTTGTCGATCGTGCTCACGAGCTCGCGGTGCTCGGCGTCGGCGGTGGCGGTGTCGCCGCCGGCCATCGTGGACTCCAGGCGGCGGAAGTAGGTCTTGATCGCCGAGGTGTACTGGCGATTCTCGATCCGCTCGCGCTCGGAGCGCAGGATGCGCTTCTTTTGAGAATGAATGTTGGCCATCGGTGCAGCGCCGTACTATAGCGGCCTTGTCTGCGATCCCACCAGAGGGCGGGTCCGTCGAGGAGCCTTTGCCGGACGACGGTCCGGGCGCCGCCGATGGAGCCGCCGATGGAGATCTCCTCGATCCGCGCCAGGAGGTCATAGGCATACCGGACGCGAGCTTCGGCGAGGAATACGGCGGGCTGGGCCGGCCCGAGCCAGAGCAGGGTGGCGGCGGCGGAGATGGGAGAGGGACCGGTGGCGGGGAACGGGTCGCGCGGAACACCGCCATATTCTCGATCGCCACCGGCGTATCGCGCGTGGTGGGGCTCGCGCGCGAAGTCGTCGCCGCGAGCTTCTTCGGGACAGGCGGCCCGGCGTCGGCGTTCACGATCGCGTTTCAGATCCCGAACCTGGTGAGCAACCTGTTCGCCAACGCGGCGCTGTCGGCGGCGTTCGTGCCGGTGTTCACGGACCTGCTCCAGCAGGGCCGCCGGCGCGAGGCGTTCCGGCTGGCGTCGACCCTGTTCTGGATCATCCTGATCGTGCTCGGCGCGATTGCGGCGCTGTTCATACTGGTGGCCGGACTGATCATGCCGCTGTTCACGGGGCCGACGTTCAACGCTCCGCTCGACGCGTTTACCGTCGGTTTCTCGCAGATCCTGTTCCCGGTCGTGCTGCTGATCGGTCTCACGGGCCTGTTCGTTGGGATCCTGCAGTCCTACGAACACTTCACGATCCCCGCGATCGCCCCCGCGGTGTGGAACCTCGTGATCGTCGTGCTGCTCGTCGTGCTGCGCCCGCACTTTCACGGCGGCTACGAAAACGGCAATCAGGTGTACGCCTACGCGATCGCGATCCTGGTGGCGACGTTCGTGCAGACGCTGATGGTGTTCGGCGCCCTCAGACGGATCGACTTCAGGCTGCAGTTCTCGATCGACTGGCACGACCCGCGCATCAAGCAGGTGTTCACGCTGATGCTGCCGGTGACGATCGGGCTGGGCATCGTCAACCTCGACCAGCTGATCAACTCGGTGTTCGGCACGCTCGTCAACAAGGAAGCCCCGCGGGCGATCGACAACGCGTTTCGCATCTACATGCTCCCCCAGGGCCTGTTCAGCGTGGCGGTCGCGACCGTGCTGTTCCCGACCCTCAGCCGCATGGCCGCGCGCCACGACGTGACCGACATGCGCCGGACGATCGGGGTGGGGATGCGCCAGATCAACCTGCTGCTGATCCCCTCGGCGGTGTTCATGCTCGTGCTGACCACGCCGATCGTCAGGTTGGTGTTCGAACGTGGTCAGTTCAACGCCAAATCGACGAGCCTGGTCTCCGAAGCATTGTTCTGGTTCGCGATCAGCCTGCCGTTCGGGGGGCTGAATCTACTGCTGACGCGCGTGTTCTTCTCTGTGCGGCGCCCGTGGATCCCGACAAGGCTGGCGGCGCTGAACATCATTGTGGACATCGTCGTGAGCATCGGGTTGTACAAGCCGCTGGGGATCGCTGGGCTGATCATCGGCACGGTCACGGCCAACGCGGTGATGACCGCGCTGCAATATCACCGCCTGCGGATCGGGTTCGACGGCCGGTTGGAGGGCGCGCAGACGACGATGATCACCGCGCGCATCCTGCTCGCCTCGGCGTTGCTGGGGGGTGTGTCGTGGGTGGTGTGGACGATCCTGCACCGCCTGTTCGGAGCGTCGCTGCCGGCCCAGATGCTCAGCGTCGGCGGGGCCGCGGCGGCCGGGCTGGTCGTGTATGCGCGGGCGGTCCTGGCGATGCGCATTCCCGAGGCCCACCAAGTCAACCGCCTGATCCGCACCCAGCTCGGGCGGGCGTAGGCCGGCGAACCCGGCACGACCCGTTCCTCGTGGTGGGTGCCGGTCGAGGGTGATCCCGAGCATGGGGCCGGACGAAGCCCCAGCGAGGTCCGATCGCAATGCCGGCCTGATCGTCGTGAGGCACAAGGGCCGGATGAACTTTCGCTCACCCGGCCCCAGTCCGAACATAGATCGCCGCTTACTACTTACGTCCCAGGACTATGTGTCTTGCCTGGGCGGCGTGACACTCTCGACACCTGGACAGGCCGCCGGGTGGGTGGGAACCCATCTGGCGCGTAGCCGCGGTTGAGCCTCGAAGGCCCGTAGTCGAGTTGGCGATCCGCCGGACCATGAAGGCTAGCGGGTCAGACCTCGGGCCAGGCGGTCCGCGCCCGTCTAGAGTTGGCGATCCATGGATCAGGCGCACATCCGCAACTTCTCGATCATCGCCCATATCGACCACGGCAAGTCGACGCTGGCCGATCGCATTCTCGAGCTCACCCATGCGGTGGCCGCCCGCGAGATGCGCGCGCAGGTGCTCGACTCGATGGACCTGGAGCGCGAGCGGGGCATCACGATCAAGGCGCAGGCGGTGCGCGTGTCTTACACGGCCAAGGACGGCGAGACCTACCAGCTGCACCTGATCGACACGCCAGGGCACGTGGACTTCACGTATGAGGTGTCGCGCTCGCTGGCGGCGTGCGAGGGGGCGCTGTTGGTCGTGGACGCGGCGCAGGGGGTGGAGGCGCAGACGGTGGCGAACACCTACCTGGCCGTGGAGGCGGGGTTGGAGCTGATCCCGTGCCTGAACAAGATCGATCTCCCGGGCGCCGAGCCAGAGCGGGTGGCGGGCGAAGTCTCAGAGCTGATCGGCGAGCCGGCGGGGTCGATCCTGAAGATCAGCGGCAAGACGGGCGAGGGGGTGCCTGAGGTGCTGGAGGAGCTGATCAAGCGCGTGCCGCCGCCCTCGGGGGATCCGGACGCGCCGGCAAGGGCGTTGATATTCGACTCCGAGTTCGATCAATACCGCGGCGTGATCGCCTACATCAGGGTGGTGGATGGGGTGTTCAGAAAGGGCGAGCCGATCCGCGCGATGGCGGCTGGAACCGAGGCGGACATCGACGACATCGGCGTGTTCAGCCCGCGGATGATGGGAACAGACGAGCTGGCGGCGGGTGAGGTTGGATACCTGATCACGGGTCTGAAGGACGTGACGCTGCTGCGCGTGGGCGACACGCTGACCACGCGCGCGAAGCCCGGCGGCTCGGCGGGACGCGCGCACCACGGCGAAGCCCGCGAGCCGCTGCCGGGGTATCGGGAGGTCAAGCCGATGGTGTTCTGCGGCCTGTTCCCGATCGACTCCGACCGCTACCCGGACCTGCGTGACGCGCTGGAGAAGCTGGTGCTCAACGACGCGGCGCTCTCGTGGGAGCCGGAGACCTCCGACGCGCTCGGGTTCGGGTTCAGGTGCGGGTTTTTGGGATTGCTGCACATGGACATCGTCAAAGAGCGGTTGGAACGCGAGTACGACCTGGAGCTGCTGGCGACGATGCCTTCCGTCGAGTTCGACGTGACGTTGACAAACGGCGAGGAGATCGAGGTGCACAACCCCTCTGACATGCCCGACCCCGGCGCGGTCGAGGAGATCCGCGAGCCATTCATCACCGCGCAGGTGATCACCCCCAAAGAGTTCGTCGGCGCGGTGATGGAGCTGTGCCAGGAACGTCGTGGCGAGCACGTGGGCATGCACTACCTATCGCCCGAGCGGGTGCAGATGACCTACGAGCTGCCGCTGGCGGAAATCGTGCTCGACTTCTTCGACCAGCTGAAGTCGCGCACGCGCGGGTACGCCTCGCTGGACTACGAGCTCAGCGGGTCCAGGCCATCGGACCTGGTCAAGCTCGACGTGCTGCTGGCGGGCGATCCGGTGGACGCGCTGTCGATGGTGGTGCACCGCGAGAAGGCGTATGAGATGGGGCGCACGCTGACCGAGAAGCTGCGCAAGCGTATTCCCCGCCAGCAGTACGACGTGCCGATCCAGGCGGCGATCGGCGCGCATGTGATCGCGCGGGAGACCGTCAAAGCGTTTCGCAAGGACGTGATCGCGGGGTGCTACGGCGGGGACATCACGCGCAAGAAAAAGCTGCTTTCCAAACAGAAGGAGGGCAAGAAGCGGATGAAGCAGGTCGGCCGCATCGAGGTTCCGCAGGAGGCGTTCCTGGCGGTGCTCGAGCTGGGGGAGGAGTGACGAGGAGTAGTATTAGCTAGGGATACTATAGTATTGGCCAGAAAGATAAAGAGGAGGATGTTGTATATAAAATTTTGAGGTGGGTATAGCGATAGTTATCCGCAAGTAAAAAATACATATATACCCACCTCCGCTGTCCCGTTCGGGTGGGTGCCGTCGGATAAGTAGATGTGCACCCCCACACCCTCAGCGAGCGCCGCCGCCTGTACCTGCTGGGCCGGGTCCTGGTGGCGCGCCACTACGGCCGCCCGCTGACCCTCGTCGCGGTCGCCCGCGCGATCGGGACCTCGCCCAGGCAGCTGCAGCGCGCGTACGCGCAGTTCGGCGACTCCTTTCAGGAGGATCTGTTCGCGCG
>CABDXU010000112.1_pt1 | contig 9645 bp, 6 predicted proteins | sample 3131791 | NCBI WGS metagenome assembly CABDXU01 (sample SAMEA5534336, study PRJEB31848) | metagenome | biome: tundra; feature: field; material: soil | place: USA | collected 2013-05 | depth 0.15 m | reverse complement strand
CCCCCGTGGTGGTCCTCAGCGGCGACGTCCCGCTCGTGAGCGCCGAGACGATCGCCGAGCTCGTGCGCGCCCATGAGGAGAGCGGCGGCGCGGGCGCGACGATGGCGAGCACGATCCTGGAGGATCCGAGCGGCTACGGCCGGGTCGTGCGCGACGAGCATGGTGCGGTCGAGCGCGTTGTCGAGACCAAGACCGCCGGGGACGCGACAGAAGAGCAGCTGCGGATACGCGAGGTGAACACCGGGATCTACGTGTTTGCGCCCGACGCGCTGCGCGAGGCGCTGCCGCGGTTGAGCGCCGAGAACGCCCAGGGCGAGCTGTACCTGCCCCAGGCGCTCGATCTGATCCGCTCGCGCGGTCGCGCGGTCGCGGCGCACACGGTCGCCGACCGCCGGCTGGTGCTCGGCGTCAACGATCGCGCGGCGCTCGCGCAGGTGCGCGCGCTCGCGCAGGAGGCGATCCACGTCCGGCACATGATGGCCGGGGTGAGCATCGTCGATCCCCCCGCGACCGTGATCGACGTTGACGTGCGGATCGGCCGGGATACGACGATCGAGCCGTTCACCACGATCAGGGGCGCCACTCGCATCGGCGAGGGCTGCGTCGTGCGGCACTCCTATCTCATCGACAGCGTGCTGCAGGACGGCGTGACGGTCGGGCCGTTCGCCTATCTGCGCCCCGGGACCGTCCTGCGAGAGGGGGCGAAGGCGGGGACGTTCGTGGAGATCAAGAACTCCGACATCGGCCCGGGGGCGAAGATCCCCCACCTGTCCTACATCGGCGACGCAGACGTGGGTGCGGGCACGAACCTCGGCGCGAGCACGATCACCGCCAACTACGACGGCCGGACCAAGCACCGCACGACGATCGGCAGCGGTGTGCGCAGCAGCGTGCACGTCTCGTTCGTGGCGCCGGTCACGGTCGGCGACGAGGCGGTCACGGGGGCGGGCTCGGTGATCAACGAGGATGTCCCCGCCGGTGCCCTGGGGATCGCCCGCGCGCGTCAGACCAACAAGCCGGGGTATGCCGCACAGCGCGACGCAGAGCCGCCCGAGCGAGGGACCGTTGCGTGAGACCCCTACACTCCAGGGCACGATGAGCAGCGCGATCGACACGCGCGCGCAGCAGGCCGCGCAGACGAGCCTGCCGATCGACTACAACAAGCGGTTGATGCTGTTCGCCGGCCGGGCGAACCCGCAGCTGGCGGTGGACATCGCGGGCAAGCTCGAAATGGACCTGGGCCCGGTGACGCTGAAGACGTTCTCCAACGGAGAGGTCTACTGCCGCTACGAGGAGTCGATCCGGGGCGCGGACGTGTTCATCGTGCAGTCGACGTGCGGCAACGCGCAGACGGGCGTGACGGCGAACGACTCGCTGATGGAGCTGCTGTTCATGATCGACGCGGCGGTCGGCGCCTCGGCGCACCGCGTGATCGCGGTGACGCCCTGGTTCGGGTACTCCAGGCAGGACAAGAAGTCCTCGCCGCGCGAGCCGATCTCCGCGCGACTGGTGGCGCGGATGCTGGAGGCGGCTGGGGCGGACAGGGTGCTGACGATGGACCTGCACGCCGGTCAGATACAGGGGTTCTTCCAGAAACCGGTCGACCACATGACGGCGCTGTTCATGCTGACGCAGTACTTCGACGACCTCGGCCTCTCGGACCTCGTGGTGGTGGCGCCGGACGCGGGTCGCGTGAAGCTGAACAAGAAATTCGCGTTGAAGGTCGGCGCGGAGCTGGCGATCCTCGACAAGGAGCGCCCGGCGCACCAGGTCGCGGAGATCGCCTACGTGATCGGCGACGTGAAAGGCCGCACGGCGGTGATCGTGGACGACATGATCGACACCGCGGGGACGCTCGTGGCGGCGGCGCAGACCGTACTGGAAGCGGGCGCGAGCAGCGTGTACGCGGCGGCGACCCACGGTGTGTTCTCGGGTGCCGCGTTCGAGAACCTCGCGGCGTCGGGCTTGAAGGAGATAGTCGTGACCGACACGATTCCCGTGCCGGTGCGGCGTCCGGAGAACATTCGCGTGCTGCCGTGCGCGGAGCTGCTGACCGACTCGATCCGGCGGATCTTCACCGACGACTCCGTCAGCGAAGTGTTCGGCGGCGAGAACCAGCTGTTCTGAGGGGTATTGCTAGAGTCTGCCGCCGCGATGGCAGATGCAACCACCAAGCTCGCGGTCAGCAGCCGCGCCGCCGAAGGCTCGCGCGCGGTCCGGCGCCTGCGCCGCTCCGGGCGCGTGCCCGGGATCGTGTATGGCGGCGGCGGAGGGTCGGTGAGCTTCGACGCCGACGCGCGCGAGCTGCGCCTCGCGCTGGCCGGATCGGGCGCGGTGCTGGATCTGAGCGTCGACGGCGAGAAAGCCACGCCGGTCGTGCTCAAGGAGGCCCAGCGCGACCCCGTCCGCGGCGAGACCGTGCACGTCGACCTGCTGCGCGTGCGTCTGGACGAGGCGATCCACGCGGTCGTGCCGCTGGAGCTGACCGGCGCCGAGGAGGCGCCCGGCGTCAAGGAAGGCGGCGTGCTCGAGCAGATCACGCGCGAGCTGAACGTGCAGGCGCTGCCGACCGCGATCCCCGAGTCGATCTCCTACGACATCGGCGAGATGCAGATCGGCGACACGATCGCGCTCGAGGCGCTCTCCGCGCCCGAGGGCGTCGAGCTGCTGGACGATCCCGAGACCGTCCTGGCGACGATGTCCCCGCCGCGACTGCAGACCGAGGCCGAGGAGGAGATCGAGGCCGAGACCGAGCTCGTCGGCGAGGGCGAGGCCGAGGAGCAGGCGCAGGCCGCCGAGGGCGCCAGCTCCGAGGGCGCCTCCGGCGGGGAGTAGTCCCCCCTGCGGCGGCCGTTTCGTCGCGGTGGCGGGAGTGGCGGCGACGCGGGCGCGCGCTGCGACTGGCTGATCGTCGGGTTGGGCAATCCCGGCCGCGAGCACGCGGACACCCGGCATAACGTCGGGTTCATGGTCGCAGACGTCCTCGCCGAGCGCTGGGGGCTGGGGCGTCCGAGGGAGCGCTTCCGCGGGCGCATCGCCGAAGGTCGCGTGCGCAGCGAGCCGGGCGCGCCCGTGGGCGCGCGCGTGGCGGTGCTGTGGCCGCAGACCTACATGAACGACGCCGGGCGCTCCGCCGGCCCGGCGCGCGGCGCGTTGAAGGTGGGACTCGATCGGGTGCTGGTGGTGCACGACGAGATCGACCTCCCGTTCGGTGAGATCCGCTCCCGCGTGGGTGGGGGCCTGGCGGGCCACAACGGCCTGAAGTCGCTCAAGCGCGAGCTCGGGGGCGCCGACTTCGTGCGCGTGCGCGTGGGCGTCGGGCGCCCGGACTCCAGCGATCCGGAGATCGTCTCCGCGCACGTGCTCGGGCGCTTCCGCGAGGACTCCGCGCAGGTGCGCGAGCTCGTGGAGCGCGCGGCCGACAGGGTGCAGAGCATCGTGCTCGGCGAGGAACAGGCCCGGTAGATGGCGCTGCGCTCGCTGCTCGGGCTGATCGAGGACGATCCCGCCGCTGCCACGCTCGTCCGCGACGGAGGGCATGCGTTCGTGTCGTCCTCGCTGCGGCCGTATGCGATCGCGGCGCTGGTCGATCGCAAGCCCGACGCGCATCAGGCGCCCGGGCCGACGCTGGTCGTGGTGGGCGATGACCGCGCGGCGCGCGACTTGGCCGCCGACCTGGGTGCGTGGCTAGAGCCGCGGCGGGTGCGCTACTACCCCTCCAGAGGAGTCGCCTACGAGTCCCATCTCGCGCCGCCGGCGCACCTCGTGGGGCTGCGGGTGGCGGCCCTGGATGCGCTGCTAGGTGCGGCAGGGCGTCCCGATGCGCCCGCGCCCGCGGATCGTTCAGAGCACACGGGTGCGCCCGCGGGCGCCGCGGTCTCCCCGGGCGCGGTCAGCGAGGAGCCCCCGGTGGTCGTCGTCAGCGCAGTGGCGCTGTCGGAGAAGGTCCCCGACCCGGCCCTGCGCCCGCGCTCGTTCACGCTGGTAGTCGGCGAGCTGCTGGATCTCGAGGAGTGCGCCGCCGAGCTCCTCGCCGCGGGGTATGAGCGCGTCGATCAGGTTGCAGAGCGCGGGCAGTTCGCGCTGCGCGGAGGTCTGCTGGACGTGTTTCCGGCGACCGAGGACCGGGCGGTGCGCGTGGACATGTTCGACGTCGAGATCGAATCGCTGCGCTGGTTCTCGACGTTCACCCAGCGCTCGCTCGGCGATGTCGCCGAGGTCGAGATCGCGCCCGCGGCCGAGCTGGCGCTCGAGCACCGCGAGCTGGCGGAGATCGCGGCCACCGAAGACCTCGCAGACCGCCCCGACATAGCCGAGCTGCTGCCGGTGCAGCGCTTCGGCGCGCTGCTGGACCTGCTCGACGATCGCACCGAGCTCGTGGTGGCCGCCGAGGAGGAGCTGGGGCCGGCGCTGACAGACCACTGGAGCGACGTGTGCGCGGCGTTCGCCGACGCGGACGCCCATCACCTGTACGTGAGCCCCGAGGAGATCGAATCCGCGCTCGCGCGACGGGCGCGGGTCTGGCTGTCGGCGCTCTCCGGCGATCAGCCGGTGCAGCTGCGCGCGCAGGCGGCGGACACCGCGGCACGGTCGCTGGCCGAGGCCGAGCCCGAGCTGGAGAAGCTCGTGCGCTCGGGCTATCGCACGGTCGTGGCGTTTCCCCGCCGCGGCGAGGGCGAGCGCGCGGCCTACAACCTCGGACGCATGAAAGCCACCTGGCTGGCGGAGGACGTCGACGCCGGCCGCCAGGTGCTCGAGCCCTCGCTGCGCTTCACGGCGGCATCGCTGCGCGACGGGTTCGTGGCGCCGGCGCTGAAACTGGCGATCTTCCCCGAGCACCGGCTCCTGCGCCGGCGCCAGGCGAGGCATGGCGGCGCGGGAGGCCGCCGCCGCGGGGCGCTGCGCTCGTTCACGGAGCTGCGCACCGGGGACATCGTCGTGCACGAGGATCACGGCGTCGCGCGGTTCGCCGGATTCGAGACGCGCACGGTCGCGGATGTCACGCGCGACTACCTGTATCTGGAATACCAGGGCGACGACCGCGTGTTCGTGCCGACCGAGCAGCTGGCGAAGATCTCCCGGTACGTCGGCGGCGGAGGCGAGCACCCACCGCTGTCCAAGCTCGGGGGCACGCGCTGGGAGACGATGAAGGCGCGCGCGCGCCGCGCCGCGCAGGAGCTGGCGGGGGAGCTGCTGAGCCTGTATGCGGAGCGCCGCCGGCGCAGCGGGTATGCGTTCGAGCCCGACTCGGACTGGCAGCGGGAGTTCGAGCAGCGATTCCCGTTCACCGAGACCGCCGACCAGATGGAGGCGATCGAATTGGTCAAGGCCGACATGGAAGCGCCGCGGCCGATGGACCGGCTGATCTGCGGCGACGTCGGCTACGGCAAGACCGAGGTGGCGCTGCGCGCGGCGTTCAAGGCGGCCAGCCAGGGCAAGCAGGTGCTGATGCTGGCGCCGACGACGATCCTCGCCCAGCAGCACTACGGGACGTTCTCCGAGCGATTGGCCGACTATCCGATCAACGTCGAGCACGTCTCGAGGTTTCGCACGCCCGCCGAGCAGAGGGAGGCGATCGCGGGGTTCGCGGCCGGCCGGGTCGACATCCTGATCGGCACCCACAGGGTGCTCTCGCGCGACGTGCGCGCCAAGGATCTGGGACTGCTGATAGTCGATGAGGAGCAGCGGTTCGGGGTCAAGCAGAAGGAGCTGCTGCGCCAGCTGAAGCTGAGGATGGACGTGATCTCGATGTCGGCCACCCCGATTCCGCGCACCCTGCAGATGTCGCTGGCGGGGCTGCGCGAGATCTCGGTGATCGAGACGCCCCCGGAGGGGCGCCGGCCGGTCAGGACATATGTGGGCGAGTACGAGGAGGAGCTCGTCAGGCGCGCGATCCTGCGCGAGCACGAGCGCGACGGTCAGGCTTTCTTCCTGCACAACCGGGTCGAGTCGATCGATGAGACGGCAGAGCGCCTGCGCGCCCTGTGCCCGGGCGTTCGCTTCGCCGTGGCCCACGGCCAGATGGCCGAGGGGGAGCTGGAGAGCGTGATGATGGACTACCTGCGCGGCGGAGCCGACGTGCTCGTGTGCACGTCGATCATCGAGTCTGGCATCGACATACCGCAGGCGAACACGCTGATCGTTGAGCACTCAGATGCGTTTGGCCTGTCCCAGCTGTACCAGATACGGGGGCGCGTGGGGCGCAGCCGCGAGCAGGCGTACGCCTATCTGATGTACGACTCGGCGGCGGCGCTCACGCCGGATGCCGCGCAGCGGCTGGCGGCTCTGTCGGACTACACCGAGCTGGGCGCCGGATTCAAGGTTGCGATGCGCGACCTGGAGCTGCGCGGCGCCGGGAACCTGCTCGGAGACGAGCAGTCCGGGCACGTGGCGGCGCTCGGGTTCGAGCTGTACATGCAGATGCTGGACGAAGCCGTGCGCAGCGCCGGAGCGAACGGGGATGGGGCCGTCGCCGAGGACGAAGAGCTGCCCGAGCCCGTGCGGCTGGACGTCAACGTCGATGCGTACATCCCGCCCGACTATGTCCCCTACGAGCAGGCCAAGATCGAGATCCACCGGCGCGTCGCCGGGGCGCTGGAGGTGGCGGAGGTGCAGCGGCTGCATGAGGAGCTCGAGGATCGCTTCGGCCCGGTGCCAGAGCCGCTGGAGAACCTGCTGGCGTTGCAGCGGGCGCGGATCAAGTTCGGTCAGGCCGGCGCCACGGCGGTGAGCTTTCGCGGCGAGCGGCTCGCCGTCACGCCGATCGAGCTGGACTCCGCGCGCGCGCGGCGGCTGCGCGAGGAGCTGCCCGAGGCGCTGTACGAGTCCGGGCGCTCGCAGGTCTCCGTGCGCGTGCCCCGCGAGGGACCGGCGCGCTTTCCGACCGTCGTCAGGGCCGCGGACGTGCTGCTGGCGCTGATGCGCGAGGCGGCATGAGCGCGTCTTCAGGAACTCCTTAAACACGAAGGTCGCAGTTTCCGCTAAAGTGCCCGCGTCGTGTCAAAGCACTTCCGAATCTTCTCGGCGCTCGGCGCCGTTTTCTTTGCCGTCGTCGGCCTGGCCGCGTGCGGAGGGGGCATCCCCGGCAACGCGGTCGTGCAGGTCGGGGGGACGCCGATCACCAAGGACACGTTCGGACACTGGATGTCGGTGGCGTCCGCCTCGACCGCCGCGAGCGGGACGCCCGGGGCCAAGCCCGTCGTTCCCGACCCGCCCAACTACACGGCCTGCATCGCCCATCTGGAAGCGACCGCCGCCAAACCGGCCAAAGGCCAGTCCAAGCCCACCACGGCCCTGCTGAAGAGCCAGTGCGAGCAGCAGTACAAATCGCTGCAGCAGGAGGTGCTCGGATTCCTGATCTCCTCGTCGTGGGTGCTGGGCGAAGCCGAATCGCTGGGCGTGAAGGCGAGCGACGCGGAAGTCAAGAAGGAATTCGAAAAGATCAAGAACCAGCAGTTCCCCAAGGCCGCCGAATTCCAGAAATTCCTGGCGACCTCGGGTCAGACCGTCTCGGATCTGCTGCTGCGCGTGAAGCTGAACCTGCTGTCCTCGAAAATCCAGCGGAAGGTTGCCAAAGAGAAGCACACCCCCAGCAAAGCCGAAATCGAAAAGTACTACCACGAACACGCCTCCCAGTTCGGCACGCCCGAAAAGCGCGACGTGAGGATCGTCCTGACCAAGACCGAAGCGCAGGCCATGCAAGCCAAGAAGGAAATCGAATCGGGCAAGAGCTTCGCCTCGGTCGCCAAGAGCAAGTCGATCGACCCGACCAGCAAGGCCACCGGCGGCGAACTGAAGGGCGTGGTCAAGGGCCAGGAGGAGAAGGCCCTGGACGAAGCCGTCTTCTCGGCCAAGAAGGGCGTGCTCGGCGGTCCCGTGAAGACGCCGTTCGGCTACTACATCTACGAAGTGACAGGCACGACCGCGGGCAGCAGCCAGACGCTGGCGCAGTCTGAAGCGTCGATCAAGCAGCAGCTGACCGCCACTGATCAGCAGCAGGCGCTGAGCAAGTTCGTCAAAGAATTCCGCAAGAAGTGGGAAGGCAAGACCGAATGCGCCAGCGGCTATAAGGTGCAGGACTGCAAGGGCTACAAAAAACCGAAGACGACCTCCACCGAAGGCACAGCCGCCACCCCGCAGACCGGCACGCCGGCGCAGACGACATCTACGCCCGCCACCACCACGCCCGCCAAGTAGGGGTCAGCTCGGTGGCGCCGGAGCCACATAGCACGGGATTGTCGGGCCGCTCGCGTTTCGCGTCCCCCAGACATCGCGTGTTCACAGCCGGAAGTCGCTCCCGCATGAGGGCAGGCTCGGCGTGAGTCAGATCGAGCGAGTCCATGCCCGCCAGATCCTCGACAGTAGGGGCAACCCGACGGTCGAGGTCGAGATCGGTCTGCGCTCCGGCGCTCACGGCCACGTGGCCATCCCCTCGGGCGCATCGACCGGCGAGTTCGAGGCAACGGAGCTGCGCGACGGCGGCGAGCGCTGGCAGGGCAAGGGCGTGCAGCGGGCCCTCGCCAACGTCGAGGGTGAGATCGCCGAGGCGGTCGCGGGCATGGACGCCTCCGACCAGCGGAGCCTGGATGAGGCGCTGATCGCGCTCGATGGCACGCCCAACAAGTCCCGGCTGGGCGCGAACGCGATCCTGGGCGTATCGCTGGCTGCCGCGCACGCGCAGGCGGCCGAGGAGGGCCTGGCGCTGTGGCGCTACCTCGGCGGCGAGGCCGCGCGGGTGCTGCCGGTGCCGATGATGAACGTGCTCAACGGGGGAGCGCACGCCGACAACAAGGTCGACTTCCAGGAGTTCATGATCGTTCCGTGCGGCGCGAGCACGTTCTCGGAGTGCCTGCGCATGGGGGTTGAAGTTTTCCATGCGCTGAAGGGGACGCTGCACGAGCGCGGGCTGAGCACGACGGTCGGCGACGAGGGGGGGTTCGCGCCCGATCTGGGGTCCAACGAGGAGGCCCTGCAGATGCTCGTAGCGGGCATCGAGGCGGCCGGCTTGCACCCCGGCGTCGACGTCGCGATCGCGATGGACCCGGCGGCGAGCGAGCTGTATCGCGCGGGCGAGGGATACGTGCTCGAGCACGAGGGGCGCACGCTGAGCGCTGGCGAGCTGACCGACTACTGGGCCGATCTGCTCGCGCGCTATCCGATCGTCTCGCTCGAGGACGGCATGGACGAGGAGGACTGGGAGGGGTGGCGAACCCTGACAGAGCGTCTGGGCGAGCATACGCAGCTCGTCGGCGATGACATATTCGTGACGAACACCGAGCGCCTGCAGCGGGGCATCGAGCAGGGCGTGGCGAACTCGATCCTGATCAAGGTCAACCAGATCGGGACGCTGTCCGAGACCCTCGACGCGATCGCCCTCGCGCGGGAGGCGGGCTATACGGCCGTGATGAGCCACCGCTCGGGCGAGACCGAGGACGTGACGATCGCCGACCTCGCGGTCGCCACCGGCTGCGGTCAGATCAAGACGGGAGCGCCTTCGCGCACGGATCGGGTCGCGAAGTACAACCAGCTGCTGCGCATCGAGGAGCAGCTCGGCTCCGACGCCGAGTTCCCCGGGCGCTCGGTCTTTCGCGGCTGAGGGTCGGGGTCGGTCTCCCGCGGACGAGTGCGCCGTCTGTGGTCCTTGGG
>CABDXU010000104.1_pt1 | contig 9762 bp, 9 predicted proteins | sample 3131791 | NCBI WGS metagenome assembly CABDXU01 (sample SAMEA5534336, study PRJEB31848) | metagenome | biome: tundra; feature: field; material: soil | place: USA | collected 2013-05 | depth 0.15 m | reverse complement strand
GCCTGAGCCCGATGCCCACCGCCCCAGCCGCCGCTCGATGTCGCCCGGCAGCATCGCCATCGCGCCGACCACGGCCATCAGCACCGCCGCCGCGATCGCGGGGACGATCGTCAGCGCGAACGACCCGCCCCCTGCAAACAGGCCAGTGCCCAGGCCGATCCCGTCCAGCAGCACCGAGCCCGCATACACCGCGTACAGCAGCACGACGAACGCGACCATCCGGCAGGCCACCAGCCGCGCCTCCATCCCCGAGCGCCGCAGCGCCCACGCGGTCAGCGCGATCCCCCCGGCGCCCGCGGTGGCGAACAGGCGCGTGGCGGCCAGGCCTGCCATCGTGATCTGATAGCTCTCGTTCCAGCCGATCGGCCCGGGCTGGCGAGGCGCGCGAGGCCTCCCCACGAACACCGCGCGGAACAGCACGACGTACCCGGCGAAGGACAGCAGCTCGAGCACCACCCCGATCGCGATCCACCAGCCGTTCCCGTTCTCGAGATGGTGCAGCGTCGTGCCGACCCCCGCGAGCTTGGGCAGGACGAAGTACAGAAACCCGACGACCGTCAGCACAAACAGGCCGAACGCGACGGCCTGCCGTCGCGTGACCACGACGCGCGGCATCTCCTCCTCGTGGTGCGTCCGCACCACCGCGCCCGTCTCCTCTTCCGCATCCCGCGCCATCTCGCGCTCGCTCACCTCCTCAGCCCGCCTCGTGTGCGATCGCCTCCAGCGCCGCGACCGCGCGAGAGAAGCGCTCGAGCGCCGGTCTCGCGCGCGGTCCCAGCCGGCGCACCGCCCCCGTCAGCGCCGCCCCCGCGAGCAGGTCGAGCGCGTAGTGCTCGCCCAGATACACCAGCGCGAACCCGAGCGTCGCCGTATAGGCGGCGCCCAGCCCGCCGGCGACCGGCCCCGTCTCGGCGAGCAGGAGCATGGCCATCAGGGATGTGGCGAAGTGCAGCGAGGGCATCGCAGCCAGGGGATTGCCTCCAAGCACACTGTATAGAGGCCCCCAGCCGTCCTTCCAGAACTGCTCGCCGTACTCGACCATCATCCGGCGCACGTCCTGCGCGCCGGCGCCGTGGTTCTCGCGCCCCGCCACGGACGCCGCATACCAGGGCGGCGCGGTCGGAGCGAGCCAGTAGACGCTCGCGCCGACGTCGAACACTCCATAGGTCATCGCCGCGGCGCGCGGAAACCGCTCGGGATGGCGCACGAGGATGTATGCGAGCGAGCCGTGCGGCACCATGAACCACGCCCAGTGCGCCCATACGAGCACCCTGTCGAGCGGGCGCCAGCTCGGTTCGCCGTTCGTCTCATCCACGCGCGCGAACGCGCGCTGCAGGCGCAGCGTCGGCAGCTCGCCGAGACCCAGCACGCGGTCGATGTCGATCGGGTAGTCGATGTGCACGCGCCGCGCCTGCGCGTCCTCGTCGTCGTGGGGGGCCTTGTACGCGGCCAGATACGCCCACATCTGCAGCCCGCACACGGCCACGTCGCGTGTGCGCGAACGGCGCACGGCCACGCACAGCGCGACCGGCGCCGCGAACGCCACGGTCTGCGTCGCCAGCGGCGGCGCCTTGATCCGCTTGCGTATCAGCGGCGCGGCGACCCCCGCCGCCACCACCCCCCAGGCGGTCCTCCTGATTAGCTTCGGGTTCGTCAAGAAAGAGATTGGGGAATTGAGGGGGTCGGGCCGTGGATGGCAGACGACGCACGCGAGCGCAGGCGTGCTGGTGGCACGTCGAGCATCGCGGGTGGCGGCTGACGCTGCGGAACGGCCGACTCAAACCGCAAGATCTTTCTTGACGGACCTTTAGACAGCCGCACTGGGCGGGGAGTATATGGTCGCGCCCGGGGGCCCCTGGGAGATGCGCGGTCCGGGGAGAAGATGTATGCGGTCCTGGAAGGAGATGTATGTCTCTCAAAACGGGGGGTTCGCGCGTGCGCGTGTACGCGCGCGCGTACGCAGGCGTTTGGAACAGCATCCCCCACGCGGATCGCCTCGCGCGCGCGCGCGCGCAAGGGCGGCCATTTGAAATGCATCACCCCCACGCCGATCGCCCGGCGCGTGGCCCCCGACCGCGGCGCCGCTCAGCCCGCCGGCACGCGCGCGGACGCCGCCGCGGCCACGAACGCGGCGATGACCCCGCTCGCCGTGTCCGCCTCCGGGTGCCACTGCACGCCGAGCACGAACCGCCTGCCCGGCAGCTCGATCGCCTCGGGCAGATCCTCCAGTGTCGAGACCCCGCTCACGACCAGCCCCTCCCCCAGCCGGTCGACGCCCTGGTGGTGATGGGACTTGGTCGCGTGCGCAAGCTCGCCCGCGACACGCGCGGCCAGCGAGCCCTCGCTCAGCAGGACGTCATGGTCGGAGCCGTCGAACGAGCCGACCACGCGGCGATGCCCACCGTGGCCGAACAGCTCGGGCAGGTGCTGCAGCAGCGTACCGCCGCAGGCAACGTTGATCAGCTGCATCCCCCGGCAGATCCCCAGCACCGGCAGGTCGCGCTCGATCGCCGCACGGGTAAGGGCGATCTCGAACGCGTCGCGCTCGGGCACCGTGTCCACGGTCTCCGCGTGCGCCCGCTCGCCGTAGAAGCCGGGATCGATGTCGGCGCCGCCGGCGAGCAGGAGCCCGTCGATCAGCTCCAGCGCCTGCACCGGATCCTCGGCCACGACCGGGTCCACTGCCAGCATCAGCGCGAGCCCGCCCGCCCGCTGCACCGCCTGCACGTAGTTGTATGGCAGCAGCGCCGCCCGCAGGTCCCACACGCTCCAGCGCGCCCGCTCCAGGGCCGCGCACATGCCGATCACGGGACGATGCGTGCTCATCGCGTACACGATACGCGAGCCCTTCAACCCGTAGGATCGCCCATACGCCGTCCCTGAGCCGGTATCCCGCGCCCGTCCCCGGGGCCGCGGGACATGCTCCGTTACATCCAGACGATGCCCGGTCCAGCAGCCCCAGCAGCCCAACAAGGAGGCCAGCCCGAATGAACGACCCGACCACCCAGTTCGAGACCGTCAACGTATCCGTCGCCGACGGCGTGGCCACCGTCCAGCTCAATCGACCCGAGGTGCTGAACGCTTGGAACAGGCAGTTCGGCGAAGACCTGCTCGCCGCCCTGCACGAGGTGCGCCGCAACGTGCAGGTGCGCGCCGTGCTGATCGAGGGCGCCGGACGGGCATTCTCCTCGGGCGCGGACCTGAAGGACTTCAGCGGCGGCGAGACGGCGCCCGACGGGCGCCCGGACGTCTACAAGATGCTGACCGAGCGCTACCACCCGATCATGATCGCGATCCGCGAGATGCCCAAGCCCGTGATCGCGTCCGTGCGCGGCCCGGCGGTCGGCATCGGCTGCTCGCTGGCGCTGTGCTGCGACTTGATCGTCGCGGGCGAGGGCTCCTACTTCCTGCTCGCGTTCGTCAACATCGGCCTCGTCCCCGACGGCGGCTCCTCGCTGTTCCTGCCCACCCGTATCGGCATGGCCCGGGCGACCGAGCTGTCGATGCTGGGCGAACGGCTGCCCGCCGCCAGGGCGCTGGAGTGGGGTCTGATCAACCGGGTCGTCCCCGACGAGCAGCTGGCCGAGGAGTCCGCCGCGCTCGCCGCGCGCCTGGCGGCCGGGCCGACGCGCTCCTACGCCGGGACCAAGCGTCAGCTGAACAACTGGCTGTACTCGCGCATGCACGAGCAGCTCGAGCTCGAGGCGCAGATCCAGCGCGAGATGGCCTGCAGCGACGATTTCCTGGAGGGCGCGATGGCGTTCGTCGAAAAGCGCCCGGCGCGATTCTCGGGGACGTAGGCGAGCCCCGGCGGCTCCCCGCCGACCCGCCTGCCGGCCTCCCGGAGCGGGGGCCCGCACGACACCCGCACGGGGCCCGCGCGGGAGCGCTCGGCGCAGGCGCAGGGCAAGTGGCAAACGTCATCAAGCACGTCCCGTCCGGGGCTGAATAGAATCCCGCGCGCCTTGGGCCACCTGCTAGCCGCAACGCTGTCCTTCTTCACGCCCGAGTCGGGGGGTTCGCCGAACGCGAACAACATCGACTCGCTCTACAAGATCATCCTGGTCATCGCCCTGGTGGTGTTCGTCGCGGTCATCGGCGCGCTCAGCTACGCGCTCGTCAAGTTCCGCGCCCGCAAGGGCTCCACGCCCGCCCAGATCAGGGGGAACACGCGTCTGGAGACCGCCTGGACGGTCGGCGCCGCGGTGATCCTCGTCGGGCTGGCGATACTCACGTTCCTGCGGCTAGGCTCGATCCAGAACCCGCCCAACTCTGACGCGGCCGGCGCGAATCTCGTCGGGGCAAGCGGCGAGCTGTACGCGAGCAACACTCCGAGACTGCCCCCCAACGGCAAATCCCTGAACATCACCATCATCGGCCGGCAGTACATCTGGCAGTTCGTCTACCCGGGCGCAAACGAACCGGACGGCCTCGGAGCGCCGTACTCGTATGAGGAAATGGTCGTCCCCACGAACACCACGATCACGCTGAACATCGTTTCGGAGGACGTCGTGCACTCCTGGTGGGTGCCCCAGCTCGGCGGCAAGTTCCAGGCGGTGCCCGGCTATCACAACTACACGTGGATGAAGATCTCAAAACCGGGCGTCTACCGCGGCCAGTGCGCGCTGCTGTGCGGGCGCGGGCACGCGCGCATGATCGCCACCGTCAAGGCCGTCCCGCCGGCGCAGTTCGAAGCCTGGCTGGCCTACCAGAAGCAGGAGATCGCGCAAGCCAACGCCGACGCCAAGGCGGCGCGCGCGAAACTCAACTCCCAGACCGGCGCCGGCCAGGTCGAGAACCCCTAACCGCAACCCTCTCAGGAGAGCACCCAGCACATGGCCACCGCCACCGCCCAACCCGTCCCCCAGATAGTCGCCCACCGCGCCCAGCGCGAGGCGCGAGGCTGGACGAGCTGGATCACCACGACCGATCACAAGCGCATCGGGATCATGTACATGGTCACGACGTTCGTGTTCTTCTGCCTCGGCGGCGTCGAGGCGCTGCTGATGAGGGTGCAGCTGGGCGCCCCGAACAACACGCTGGTCACGCCGCAGGTCTACAACCAGCTGTTCACGATCCACGGCACGACGATGGTGTTCCTGTTCGTCGTGCCGATGATGGCGGGCCTGGCCAACTACTTCGTGCCGCTGATGATCGGCGCGCGCGACATGGCCTTCCCGCGATTGAACGCGCTCTCCTTCTGGCTGCTCCTGGCCGGCGGGATCGTCTTCTACTCCTCGATCTTCTGGAACCCCCCGGAAGCGGGATGGGTGAGCTTCAGCCCGCTGGCGAACTCCGTCTACTCCCCCGGCGGCGGCGAGGACGCATGGATCTACCTGATCCACCTCACCGGGCTCTCCTCGCTGCTGGGCGCGGTCAACTTCTACGTGACGATCGCCAACATGCGCGCGCGGGGCATGAGCTGGGGACGGCTGCCGCTGTTCATCTGGACGATCCTCACCTACTCGGTCCTGCTCATCTTCGCCCTGCCCGTGGTCGCGGCGGCGGTCACGATGCTGCTCGCCGAACGCCACTTCGGAGCGCACTTCTTCGACCCCGCTCAGGGAGGCTCGCCGATCCTGTGGCAGCACCTGTTCTGGTTCTTCGGCCACCCCGAGGTCTACATCATGGTGCTCCCCGGCTTCGGGGTCATCTCGGAGATCCTGCCGGTGTTCGCGCGCAAGCCGATCTTCGGCTACAAGGCGATCGCCGCCTCGACCGTGGCGATCGCGTTCCTCGGCTTCCTCACCTGGGCGCACCACATGTTCACGGCGCCGATCCCCGAGGCGATCCTCGTGTTCGTGATGCTCAGCTCATACCTCATCGCCGTGCCGACGGGGGTCAAGATCCTCAACTGGATCGCCACGCTGTGGCGGGGGGCAGTCGAGTTCAAGACGCCGCTGCTGTTCTGTGCCGGCGCGATCGCGATCTTCCTGATCGGCGGCATCTCCGGCGTCTTCCTGGCGACCTTCCCGATCGACTGGCAGGTCAACGAAACGTACTTCGTGGTCGCCCACCTGCACTTCGTATTGCTGGGCGGCGCGGTGATGCCGATCTTCGGGGCGATCTACTACTGGTTCCCGAAGATCACCGGGCGCATGATGAGTGAAGGGCTCGGCCGCCTGAGCTTCGCGCTGATCTTCCTCGGCATCCTGATCACGTTCCTGATCCAGCACGTGATCGGGCTGGACGGGATGCCCCGGCGCGTGTACGAGTACCCGAACGTCGGCAACCTCGCGCTCTACAGCCTGATCTCCACGATCGGCTCGTTCGTCCTCGCCGTCGGCGTGATCGCGACGATCGTCAACGCCGTGCGCAGCCTCAAGGCCGGCGCGATCGCCGGGCCCGACCCGTGGAAGGCGAATACGCTGGAGTGGTTCACCGGCTCGCCCCCGCCGGTCAACAACTTCGACGTGATCCCGCTCGTACGCTCGTATGAGCCGATGAAGGACATCCGCCGCGAGATCGAGCGCCGCAGCGACGCGGGCGTGCCGGCGCCGGGCGCCGCGACCGTGCCGACCGGGGCCACCCAGGTGGGTGTGTAGCATTCCCCGGTCATGAGCGCACGATCGACAGGCGCGGCCTCCGCGATCGAGGCGCCCGCCGCCGCCGCCGCGCTCGGCCTCGCCCCGCGGACGAGACAGCTGCTGAGCGACTACCTCGAGCTGACCAAGCCGAAGGTGCAGTCGCTGCTGCTGCTGACCACGATCGCCGCGATGTACGTGGCCGGCGACCCCTCGGTGGCGCTCGTCGCGCTGACCTGCATCGGGGGCTACCTCTCAGCGGGCGGCGCGGGCGCCGTCAACCACTGGTTCGACCGCGACATCGACGCGCGCATGACCCGCACCGCCACGCGGCCGATCCCGGCCGGGCGCGTCGCGCCGCGCGCCGCGCTGAGGTTCGGCTGCGCCCTGGCCGCGCTCTCCTTCGCCGAGCTCTCGCTGACCGTCAACGTCCTCGCCGCGAGCCTGTCGTTCGCGGGGTTCCTCGGCTACGTGCTCGTCTACACGGTCTGGCTGAAGCGGCGCACCGCCCAGAACATCGTGATCGGCGGCGCCGCCGGCGCGATCCCCCCGCTCGTCGGCTGGGCCGCCGTGACGGGCTCGGTCAGCGGCACCGCGGTGCTGCTGTTCGCAATCGTGTTCTTCTGGACGCCGCCCCACTTCTGGGCGCTCAGCCTGCTGATGAAGGACGAGTACGCCCGCGCCGGTGTCCCGATGCTGCCGGTCGTGCGCGGCGAGGCCGAGACGCGGCGGCAGATCCTGCTGTACACGGTGCTGCTGTATGCGGTCACGCAGCTGCCGTTCTGCGCGGGCGGGCTCGGCGACGTCTACCTCGTCGCCTCCATGGGGCTCGGGTTCGGCTTCATCGCCGGGGCGATCCTGCTCTACCGCCGGGCCGACCGGCGCAGCGCGCTGGCGCTGTACCTGTACTCGCTGGCCTACCTGGCGCTGCTGTTCTGCGCGATGGTCGCCGACGTGCATCTGTAGACTGCGGGCCGCCCATGATGACCCGGCGACTGGCACGCAAGAACATCCGCACCGGCCTGATCGTGTGCGCGATCTGCATGTTCATGTTCGGCATCACATTCGTCGTCGCCGCGGCCTACCTCTCGTGAGCCCGCTCGACCCCGAGATCCCGCCCGCCGGCGAGGAGATCCACCTCCCCGGCCCCTCGATCCTGCCGCTGCTGACCGCGCTCGGGATCACGCTGGCGCTGGTGGGAATCACGACGATGATCGAGTTGACCGTGATCGGCGTGCCCCTGACGATCGTGTGCGTGTGGCGCTGGATCGCGGACGCGCGCCACGAAATCGACGAGCTCCCGCTGGACTGACCGGATGACAGGCCCGCATGCGGGCCTGTCCGACACCGCACATGTGCGGTGTCGTCGAACGGCGCATGCGCCGTTCGAGCCCACGCCGCATGCGGCGTGGGTCGAGGACGCACATGTGCGTCCTCGCCTGGCGGGGCACATGTGCCGCCAGGAACAGCATCACGTTCTAAGAACGTTCTAAGCGCTCGCCGGCACCGAGCAGATCGCACCGTCCTGGGTCCAGCAGCGCACGACATCGCGCACCGACAGGATTCCCGCGATCTCCCCCTCCTCGAGCACGATCAGATGGCGAAAGCCCCCGCGGACCATCGCCGAGGCGGCCTCCTCCAGCGACCAGTCCGGCGCGGCGAACACGACGTCGCGCGTCAGGTGGTCGGCGACCGACTCGCGGTCGGGATCCTCGCCGGAGCCGAGCGAGACCAGGATGTCGCGCTCGGTGACGATCCCCGGGCCGTGCCCGTCGGGATCGATCACGACCGCCGCGCCCACCCTGCGCTCTGACATCAGCCGCGCAACCGCGCGCAGCGTGTGTCCCGGCCCCACTGTCAGGACCATCGGGCTCATTCCCTCGCGAACCTGCATTTCGATGAACACTCCTTTCCCGCTCGCACCCCTGACGAGACCTCGCCCGCCAGCCAGGCTTGCAACGATTGCCTCAATCTAGTACTTCTGACCGTGCCGGTCAAGTCCCGCTCCGGTTGCTCCGCGGGCTCGGTGCGGGCTTGGGAGGCGACCCCGGGGCTTGAGAACGTGTTTTGAAAAGATCGGCACGTCCGGATACGCCCCTGGACACTGCGCTGGATCGCCACGTGCCGGCTTGCGCGTACCACCAGCACGCGCTTCACCGTCCCGCGTCGCCCAGCTTGGTCCATGAACGCCCCGACCGCACCGCCTATTTCAAAACACGTTCTGAGACTCGGCTCAGAGCTCAGCGCAACCCCGGCGCAACCCCGGCGCACAACCGCCCAACATCGCATCGGCTCGCGAACTCTATCCGAACATCCGGCCGTCAGGGCGTGGCGAGCGCGTCCAGCTCCCCGCGCGCCGCCGCGATAACGCCCCGGGCGACCCCCTCCCACGACCAGCGCTCGCGCACGGTGCTCACCAGACCGGCACGAGTCTGCTCGCGCAGCGCGGGATCGACATCCAGCCAGGCGAGGATTCGCTCGGCCAGGGCGCGTACGGAATCGTCGTCGATTCCGAACGATAGCCACGGCGCCGCCTCGGCGGGCACGGCGCGGGCGAGCGCGGCGCTGACCTCCGCCAGACCGGAGTGGGCCGCGCTGATCGGCAGCGCGCCACAGGCAGCCGCCTCGGCGGCGACCATGCCGAACGCCTCGGGAAACGTGCTGGGCACGACCAGCGCCTCGCACGCTGGGAGCAGCTCGGCGAGCTCGTCGTGGTCGAGGCGGCCGCTGAGCACGACCCGCTCGGGCAGGGCGCGCGCCGCGGTCAGGTAGCGCGCGCGCTCGGCGGGCCGCAGGCCGTCGATGAATGCCAGCAGATGACGCAGCGGCCGATGCTGCGCGGGGGGCGACGAGGACGCCGAGAGCGACAACGACGTTCCGGGCAAGCTCTGCGACGGGGGCTCTTCCAAGGCTCCGCCCGCGAGTGCGATCTCGCGGGCGCGATCGAGATCGCCGGCCGACAGCGCCGCGAGCAGCCGCTCCAAGCCGGTCCGGTACGCGCCGAAGCCGACGATGATGAGTCGCGCGGCGGGCACGCGCTCCAGCACGAGCGGCCAGGCGGCGAGCAGCAGGTCAACCCCCTTGTTGACAATCAGCTTGCCGACGAACGCGACGAGCCGGTCGTGCTCGGGATCGAGGCGCTCCAGGGCGCCGGCGGCGGCGAGATCGTCACGGGCGAACGCGCTGTCCCCGCCGGAGGAATCCTCCTCACCGGAGACGGCAGCCACGGTGGAGGAGG
>CABDXU010000100.1_pt1 | contig 9804 bp, 10 predicted proteins | sample 3131791 | NCBI WGS metagenome assembly CABDXU01 (sample SAMEA5534336, study PRJEB31848) | metagenome | biome: tundra; feature: field; material: soil | place: USA | collected 2013-05 | depth 0.15 m | reverse complement strand
CCCCAGTCGGCCTTTGCAGCGCGGGCGGGCGCACGCACACCCAGCTCTTGACGAGCGGTCCGGCGCGCTCGGGGAGCGCGGGGCCGAACAGCGCCTCCATCTCGCCGCGGCGCAACAGCTCGATCTCCTCCCACTCCCCGGCCGCGCCCAGCCGCCAATAGGGCCGGCGCACGCGCACTCCCAGCCAGTGCGCGCCGGGCAGCAGCGAGTGAGGCTCGATCGGAAACGAACGCGCGGGGGTCTGCACGAACCAGCCGCGCCCGACGCGGCGCACCTCCGCGGCGAAGGCGGCGCGGCGCGCTCGCGGGACGTGCTCGATCACGCTGGAGCAGTAGGAGAGATCAAACTCATCGTCGGCGAACGGCAGCCCGGCGGCGGCGTCCGCGCGCACGAACGGCCCCGGATAGTGAGGGCGCTCGGTGAGATCGACGCCCGTGATGTCCAGGTCCGGCTCCAGCGCGCGCAATCCGAGCGCCCCGCAGCCCACGTCGAGCACCCGCGCGCCCTCGGGCAGGCGTGTGAGCGCGAAGAACCGTTCGTGCCGGCGCGCCCGCGCGCGAGCGGCGAACGGTGAGGCCAGGCGCGCGAGCGGGCCGCGCGCGGTGGCATAGACCTCGGGGGGCTGCCCGGTCATCGTGCAGGCAGGGTAGTGGCCTGCCAGCCGGGATTGCTTGCGCGACGCGGCCTTTACGTCTCATCCGCCGGAGGGGCCCAGACGCTCCGTACAATGAGCCCTATGGCTTCTGAGCGACAGATCCACGTGGGCGCCGTCCCGATCGGCGCCGGCGCGCCCGTGGCGGTGCAGACGATGACGAAGACCGAGACGGCCAACCTGGCGGCGACGATGGACCAGATCCGTACGGTCGCCGACGCGGGCGCGGACATCGTGCGCGTGGCGGTCCCCCGCGAGCAGGACGCCGAGGCGCTGAAGAGCATCGTCGCGGACTCGCCGATCCCGGTGATCGCCGACATCCACTTCAACCACACGCTCGCCCTGAAGGCGATCGAGGCGGGGGCGCATTGCGTCAGGCTGAATCCCGGCAACATCGGCGGGCCGGAGAAGGTCGCCGAGGTGATCGCGCTGGCGAAGGCGCACGGCACGCCGCTGCGCGTGGGCGTGAACTCGGGCTCGCTGCCCAAGCACCTGCGCCGGCTGGAGTACGAGGACCCCGTCGAGGCGCTCGTCACCGCGGCGATCGAGACGGTGCAGCTGATGGAGCGCCTCCAGTTCGAGGACTTCAAGGTCTCGATGAAGTCGACCTCCGTTCCGAACACGATCGCCTCCAACCGCATGCTGTCGCAGCGCATCCCCTACCCGCTGCACCTGGGCGTGACCGAGGCGGGCACGAAGTGGTCGGGGTCGTTGAAGAGCGCGGTTGGTCTGGGCACGCTGCTGGCCGACGGGATCGGTGACACGATCAGGATCTCCCTGTCGACCTTCCACGCCGAGGAGGAGGTGAAGGTCGCCTGGGAGATCCTCAAGGCCTTGAAGCTGCGCGAGCGCGGGCCGGTGCTGATCGCCTGTCCGACGTGCGGGCGGCTGCAGTTCGACATGGACACGGTCGTCACCGAGGTCGAGCGGCGATTGGAGGACTACGAGGACCCGATCGAGGTGTCCGTGCTCGGCTGCGCGGTCAACGGCATCGGCGAGGCTCGCCACGCCGACTTCGGGATCACCGGAGCCAAAGACATGGGCATGATCTACTCGAAGGGGGAGCCGCTGAAGAAGGTGCCCACCGAGCGGCTCGTGGACGAGCTGTTCAAGGAGATCGACCGCTACTACGCCGCCGGGCGGACCGTCCAGCGCGACGAGACCGCCGCCGCGGAGGCGCGCGAGTGGCTGGCCGCCAACGAGGACGCCACGCAGATGACGCCCGAGCGGATGGCGGCGCTGGAGGCGGCCGCCGCGCAGGAGGCCGACGATGTGCTCGAGTCGATGCTCGAGCCGGCCGGGGCCGGTCCGGCGTTGGACGAGGATGCCTCGCCCGTGGCCGGCCGGCGCTTCTCCCGAAACTGAGTCGGTCGGTCCGTCAGGACGCCTCGGCGAACCGCGCGGCGACCTTCTCCCAGTCGACCACGTTCCAGAACGCGTCGATGTAATCGGGGCGGCGGTTCTGGTACTTCAGGTAGTAGGCGTGCTCCCACACGTCCACGCCCAGCAGCGGCGTGGCGCCGTTCGACAGCGGAGTGTCCTGGTTGGCGCTCCCCACGACCGCGAGGCCCGACCCGTCCAGTACGAGCCAGGACCAGCCCGAGCCGAACTGATTGACGCCGGCCGTCTTGAGCTGAGTCTGGAAGTCCGCGAACGAGCCGAACGCCGCGTCGATCGCGCTCGCCAGCGCCCCGCCGGGCTCGCCGCCGCCGCCGGGAGACATGCTCTCCCAGAACAAGGAGTGGTTGTAGTGCCCGCCACCGTTATTTTTGACCGCGGTGCGCTTGTCCTCCGGGACCTGGCCGAGATCTGCGAGCACGTCCTCGATCGCGGCGTCCGCCAGCGGAGTGCCATCCAGTGCGGCGTTGGCCTTGTCCACGTAAGCTTGGTGGTGCTTGTCGTGATGAAATTCCATCGTCGCCTTGTCGATGTGAGGCTCCAGGGCGTCGTAGGCGTAGGGGAGCGGGGGAACTGTGTAGGCCATGAGGGAATGGCTCCTTTGTCGGGGGTTCTCGGTCATTGATCAGGTGTGCAGGCTGTTCTATCAAAGGGCAGGCTAGGCTCTGCCCTCACCATGCCCCGTCTGTCCGAGTACATGCTGCCGACCGAGCGCGAGGCCCCCGCCGACGCGGAGGCGATCTCGCACAAGCTGATGGTCCGCGCCGGGCTCATCCGCCAGATGGGGGCGGGCATGTGGACGTGGCTGCCGGCCGGCTGGCGCGTGCACCAGCGGGTCGTGGCAATCGTCCGCGAGGAGATGGACGCGATCGGCGCGCAGGAGATGCTGATGCCGGTGCTGCAGCCCGCCGAGCCGTGGCGCAAGACGGGGCGCATCGAGATCGAGGAGCTGTTCAAGCTTCAAGACCGCAAGGGCTCGGAGCTCGTGCTCGCGATGACCCACGAGGAGGCGGTCACCTTCCACGCCGCCCAGACGATCCGCTCCTACCGCGACCTGCCGCAGATCCTCTACCACTTCCAGGTCAAGGAGCGCGACGAGCCGCGCCCGCGCGCGGGGGTCCTGCGCACGAGGGAGTTTGTGATGAAGGACTCCTACTCCTTCGACCGCGACCAGGCGGGACTGGAGGAGCGCTACGAGTTGCACGTCGGCGCCTATGACCGCATCATGGACCGCACGGGACTGCGCTGGAACAGGGTGGAGTCCGACGTCGGGATGATGGGAGGGCTGGGTGCGCACGAGTACATGGCGCCGTGCCCGGCCGGCGAGGACCAGGTCGTGCTCGGGCCCGAGGGCTATGCGGCGAACGTCGAGGTGGCCAGGCAGGACCCTCGCGTGCGCGAGGACCCCTCCTCGGGCGCCTACTCGCTCGGAGGCGAGCCGCTGCTCCTCGAGCAGGCGATCGAGATCGGCAACATCTTCAAGCTCGGCACCCGCTACTCGCAGCCGCTGGGCGCCAACTACCTGGACGAGCACGGCGCCGAGCACCCGGTATGGATGGGCTCCTACGGGATCGGCCCGGCGCGGATCGTCGCGGCCGCGGTCGAGCAGTTCGCCGACGAGCACGGCATCTCCTGGCCGCGGGCGCTCGCGCCGTTCGCCGTGCACCTGGTGGGGCTCGGCAAGCCCGGCACGCCCGAGCACGACGCCGCCGAGCGCGTGTTTCAGACGCTGAGCGAGGGCGGGGTCGAGACGATCTACGACGACCGCGATCTCGGCCCCGGCGAGAAGTTCGCCGACGCCGAGCTGCTCGGATGCCCGCTGAGGCTGACCGTCGGACGGCGCGCGCTGGAGTCGGGCGAGATCGAGGTCCAGCTGCGCCGCGGGCGCGTCCAAGCCCCCGGGATAGCGCTGGACGGCGAGGCGGAGGGACTGATCGGCGCGGTGGACGAGCTGTGGCAGGGCCTCCCCTAGACCGGCGGTCGGGCCGCCGGGCAAGTCCGCCGGACCCCGCCGCCCCTGACGCGGGCGGGCCGCGGTTGACCCTGCGCCGGCTGGCGGGCCTGGACCGCTCCGGGCCACCGCCGCCGCAGACGCTGGCCGGGCAGCCGTTGCGCCCGTGGACGATCCCCAATGCGATCGGGTTCGTCCGCCTCGCGCTGATCCCGGTGTTCCTGATCGTGGCCCTCTCGAGCTCGGACGGCACGGGCGCGGCGCCGGCTGCCCTGTTCGCGGTGATCGCTTGGGGCGACTACGCCGACGGGATCGCCGCGCGTGTCAGCGGCCAGTACAGCCGGCTGGGGGCGCTGATGGACCCGGTCACCGACAGGCTGCTGGTGATCTGCGGCGTGGTCGTGTGCTGGCGGTTTGAGCTGTTGCCGCGGTGGGCCCTGGCGGTGCTCGTCGCACGGGAGCTCACGATGCTCGCGCTCGGGCGCTACGGGCAGACGCATGGGGTGGAGCTGCGCATCAACTGGCCGGGACGTATCGGGGTGGGGCCGCTGATGGCCGCATTCTTCTTTGCGATGGCAGGCCTTCAGACGGTGGCCGACGTGCTGCTCTACATCGGCCTGGCGCTGGCGCTGACCGCGACGGCGCTGTACGCGCGCTCGGGACTCGCGCAGCTGCGCGCACCCGCGCAACCGTAGCCTCGCCCGGCCCTAGCCTAAAGCTCTACTTTACGGTAAAGTCCGGGTGGAGGTTGTTCGGGTTGAACAACGGCGACCACACCGCGACAGGAAGATCAGACATGGATACGTTTCCAGACCTGGGCTCGCTGGATGACACCGAGCTGAAGGATCTCATCAAAGAGCTGACCGACGAGGAGACCGAGGTCTCCTACCAGCGGCGCATGTTGCACGGCAAGATCGACATCCTGCGCGCCGAGCTCGTCAACAGGCTGCGCAAGAAGCACGACGGCGGCGTCACGCCCGTGATCACCGGCGATGACGTGCAGCAACTGACCGACATCCTGGCCGGCCGCCAGACGGCCGTCCCGACCAACGCCGAGTAGGGGACGGGGCGGCGGAGCAGGAGAGGGGATAGCCACAATGGCACTGCACTGCACTGAGTGCGGATTCGTCAACGTCGAGGGCGCCAACTACTGCCAGCGCTGCGGCGCGCTGCTGCCGCGCGCGGAGGGCGCGGGTGAGCCGGTGACCGCCACCTACCGGATCGACGCGGCCGGTGAGCTGGTGGCGGTCGAGCCGGTGCAGGGGACCGCGCACGGCCCGGCGCTCGTGATCCGCGCGGGGGAAGGGCGTGTCGGGGAGAGCTTTCCCGTGCAGGGCGAGCGCATGAGCATCGGCCGGCGCCCGGACTCCAACGTGTTCCTCGACGACGTGACCGTCTCGCGCGACCACGCGCTGCTGATCGAGCGCGCGGGACAGTGGCATCTGGACGACTGCGGCTCGCTCAACGGGACGTACGTGAATCGCTCGCGGATCGAGTCCCAGCGTCTGGAGGAGGGCGACGAGGTGCAGATCGGCAAGTACAAGCTGACGTTCCACGCGCGCTGATGGCGACCCAGATCCCGACCCAGGCTCAGGCTCTGGCGCAGACACCCCAGTCAGACGTCGAGCGGCTGAACGCCGAGCTCGAGCGGACCGAGGGCGCCGCCGGCGGCGGGCAGGGCTCACATCGCCAGAAGTCGATCACGATCGGCACCGTGTGCAAGGCGCTCGCGCAGGAGTTCCCGGACATCTCGATCTCCAAGATCCGCTACCTGGAGGATCAGAAGCTGCTGACCCCGCGGCGCACGCCGGGCGGCTACCGCCTGTACACGCAGGGGGACGTCGCGCGCCTGCGCACGATCCTGCGGATGCAGCGCGACGAGTTCCTGCCGCTGCGGGTGATCCGCCAGGAGCTGGCGGTCGGGCGCGCGGGGGACGGCGCCGAGACGGCTGCGCCCGCGCCGGCGGGCAGGCGCTCGCGCGAGGGCATGCGTTCCTGGCGCACGAGCATCAGCGTGCGCGAGGCGCGCAGCGCGCTGTACTCGCTGGAGGACGTTTTGGAGGAGACCACCGCGGATGAGAAGCTCGTGCGCGAGCTGGAGGAGTACGGCGTCGTCAAGGGCGAGCTGCGCGGGGGGGTGCGCTACTTCGACGAGACCGAACGCGAGATCATCGGCGCCGTGGCCGAGCTCGCCCGCTACGGCGTGGGCGGGCGCAATCTGCGGGTCTTTCGCTCCTCGGCCGATCGCGAGGCGACGCTGCTGCAGCAGATCCTCGCGCCCGCATTGCGCTCGCGCAACCCGCAGCGGCGCAAGGAGGCGGTCGAAGCGCTCGAGAACCTGGCGGCGGTCGCCACGCACCTGAAGCACCTATTGCTGGTGCGCGACCTGCGCAAGATCGTGCGCTGACGCCCGATGGCCCAGGCATCGACAGATCTGCGCGAGCTGGTGCGCGAGATCCCGGATTTCCCCAAGGAGGGGGTGGGGTTCAAGGACATCACGCCGCTGCTGGCCGATCCGCGCGCGCTGCGGGCCGCCGTGCAGGGGCTCGCCGAGTATGCGCGGCCGTTGAACGTGGACTGCGTGATCGCCGCCGAGGCGCGCGGCTTTCTGCTCGGGCCGGCCCTGGCGCTGGAGCTCGGGACGGGGTTCGTGCTCGCGCGCAAGCCGGGCAAGCTGCCGTTCCAGACCATCAGCGCCGAGTACCTGCTCGAGTACGGCTCCGGGGAGCTGGAGCTGCACACCGATGCGCTGGGCGCGGGCCGGCGGGTGCTGGTGCACGACGACCTGCTGGCCACCGGCGGGACCGCGCGCGCGCTGTGCGAGCTCGTGCAGAGCCTCGGCGGCGAGGTCGCCGGGTGCGGGTTTCTGATCGAGCTCGGGTTCCTCGGTGGACGGGCGCGCCTTGCGCCGCACGACACGCATGCCCTGATCTCCTACGAGTCCTGATCGGGACGCGGGGCGGAGACAGGACACAGCCATGCCCACGGCGCGCCGCACCCGCACGATCGCCGCCCCGTCGCAGGAGCTGTGGGAGACGATCCGCGATCCCCACCACCTGCCGCGCTGGTGGCCGCGGGTGAGCCGGGTCGAGGACGTGACCGAGCTGGAGTTCACCGAGGTGCTGAGCACCTCCAGCGGAAAATACGTGCGCGCGGACTTCACGCTCCTGGAATCAGACGAGCACGCCCGGCGGCTGCGCTGGGAGCAGCGGCTTCAGGGGAGCCCGTTCGCGCGGCTGCTGAAGTTGGCGCAGACGGAGGTCTCCCTGACGGATGCCGCGGGTGAGGACCAGGCGGGGGCGGCGACGGAGGTGACGATCGAGCTGAGACAGACCCTGAACGGCTTCTTCCCCCGATTCGGTGGATACATGGTCCGCAAAGCGGCGGCCAGGACGATCGAGGAGGCGCTGGACGGACTGGAGCGGATCGGCGGCCGTTGAGATGAGCGACGTGCCGGAGACGATTGGCGATCCGCCGCGGATGCGCTGGTGGGGGTGGGGCGATCCAGAGCGCGCTCACCAGGCGCTGAGCCCGCGCGTGCTGGAGCTTCTGCGCGAGACAATCGGGATACCGATCGGAGATCGAGAGGATCTCCGATCGACCAGCATGCCGCGCCCGCCCGTGGCGCTGGGGGCGGTAAAGCTGCCTCGGGCGCGGCTCTCAGAGAGCGCAAGGGCGAGCCTCCAGGAGATCGTCGGGGCGGACGGCGTGCGCGACGACCATGCCGAACGGGTGGAGCACGCCGCCGGGAAGGGGTATGTAGATCTAGTGCGTATGCGGGCGGGGACGCCCGAGGGAGCGCCGGACGCCGTCGTGCTGCCGAGGAGCCACGAGCAGGTGCGGGCGGTGCTGGAGATGTGTGCCGCCGGCGGCCTGGCGGTCGTGCCGTTCGGCGGCGGCACGAGCGTGGTGGGGGGCGTCGAGCCGCTCACGGGCTGGCACGACGCGGTGATCGCGCTGGACATGCGCCGGATCGGGGGGATCGCGGAGCTCGACCGCGAGTCGCGGATCGTGACCGTGGGCGCCGGGATGCGCGCTCCGGAGCTGGAGCGACGGCTGGCGATGGAGGGACTGACGCTGGGGCACTGGCCGCAGTCGTTTGAGTACGTATCGCTGGGCGGGTGCGTGGCTAGCCGCTCGGCGGGGCAGGCCTCCAGCGGCTACGGCAACATCGCCAGGATGGTGCTCGGCCTGCACATGGCGGCGCCGGCGGGAGACATCGCGCTCCAGGCGATACCGGCGAGCGCGGCGGGACCGGGGCTGCGGGAGCTGATCGTCGGCTCGGAGGGGACCCTGGGGGTGATCACCGCGGTCTCGCTGCGGGTGCGCCGCGCACCGGCACTGCGGATCTACGAGGGGGTGATGTTCGAGAGCTTCGCCGCCGGGATCAATGCGCTGCGGGCGATGGCCCAGGAGCGCGCGCTGCCCGACGTGGCGCGGCTCTCAGACGCGGCGGAGACGCGCATGTCGATGCTCCTGTCCGGTGACGGCGGGCTGAAGGGGCGTCTCGGGCGTGCGTATCTGGGCGCGCGCGGATACGGGGACCGATCGAAGATCGGCCAGCGGGCGCAGCGGTGCATCGCGATCGTCGGGTTCGATGGCGACTCCGACGAGCTGAAGGCCAGGCGCGGGCGCGCCCTGGCGCTGGCGCACCGGAACGGAGGGCTGGCGCTGGGAGGCTCGCCGGGCAGGGCCTGGCTTGCGGGGCGCTTCCAGGCGCCCTACCTGCGCGACGAGCTGCTGACACACGGCGTGATGGTCGAGACGCTGGAGACGGCCACGCGCTGGTCCAACGTGCAGCGGCTGCACGGCGCGGTGGCCGGCGCGATCGAGACGGCGCTGGCCGAGCAGGGCACGCCGGGCATCGTGATGTGCCACGTCTCGCACCTGTATGAAACGGGGGCGTCGCTGTATTACACGTTCATCGCCCGCCAGCGCGTGGGTTGCGAGATCGAGCAGTGGCAGGCGGTCAAGCGGGCGGCGAGCGAGGCGATCGTCTGCGGCGGCGGGACGATCACCCACCATCACGCGGTCGGTCGAGACCACGCGCCGTGGCTGGAGCGCGAGATCGGGGCGGAGGGGATGGCTGCCATCAGGGCGCTGAAGGCGGAGCTCGACCCGGCCGGGATCATGAACCCGGGCAAGATGCTATTTCGTCAGGGCGAACGCCCCGCTTAGGACCACGGGACCCGGAGTCGTGGGGTGTTCGCTGGTCTCGTGCGTCAGCAGGATGTGGTGGTAGTCGCCGGCGTTTGCCGGCAACAGCGCGCCGCCCTGCAGGCGCCCGTTGGCGCCGACCGCCGGCGCCTTGCTGATCGCCTCGGCGCTGGTCGGGGAGTTGTAGAGCCAGATCACGTAGGAGAACCCGCTCGACGGCGGCAGGTGTTCGGCAGCCACGTAGAAAGCGCGCTGGGAGCCTTCGGCGAGAACCTCAACGATCCCGATCGATTTGCTGGAGGGTTCGGGCGGGCTCAGCTTGATCTGGTTGGTGACAGTGGGGGCTTTTGCGGAGCTCGACGTCGTGCCCGTCGATGCGGTCGATTTCGTGGTCGCGGTATTGCTGGCAGCGGTGCTCGTCGTGGAGTTGCTCGTGTGGGAGCCGCCGCCCCCGCTGGTGAGCAGGACGACCACGACGATCGCGACGACGGCAATGCCGGCAAGCAGCGCCGCGCCGCCGCGCCTGGAGACGGACAGCCCCGGGGCCGCGCCGGACGCGCCCGCCGGGCCCGTGCTCTCAGGGGCTCGCGGTCGCCGCGTGGAGGGGGCCCGGGCCGCTGGCGCGGCGGGCGGCGCGGCGGGTGGG
>CABDXU010000097.1_pt1 | contig 9874 bp, 7 predicted proteins | sample 3131791 | NCBI WGS metagenome assembly CABDXU01 (sample SAMEA5534336, study PRJEB31848) | metagenome | biome: tundra; feature: field; material: soil | place: USA | collected 2013-05 | depth 0.15 m | reverse complement strand
GATGAACTGGGGACGGTTGCCGACGACGGTGAGTACGCGCACGGGTGCAGCCTACGCGGCTGCACCCACGACCGACGTCGACCAATCGATCACCGATGTCGGCCTGACCACGTGGCGCTGCAGTCCGAGCTCCTTGGGCTCCAGCCCGAGTGCGAGCCCGACCAGCTGGGGCAGGTGCAGGACCGGCATCTTCAGATCGCGCCCGACCGTGCTTTCGGCGGCGGGCTGCTGCAGGTCGAGGTTCAGGTGGCACAGCGGGCATGGCGTCACCAGGCAGTTGGCGTCCGCGTCGACCGCGTCGCCGAGGTGGCGCCCGGCCTGCGTGAGGGAGGCCTGCTTGTTCATCGTGATGATCGGAAACCCGCAGCACTTGCGCGCGCCCGCGTACTCGATGACCGTGCCCCCGAGCGCGTCGATCACCTGCTCCAGGTAGTGGTCGCGCGGGTGCTCTGAGTCGATCCCCAGGCGCGCGCGGGGGCGCACGATGTAGCAGCCGTAGAACGGCCCCACGCGCAGGTTCGTAAGCGGGCGGCGCACCCGCGAACTCAAGCTCTCCAGGCCGATCTCCTCGACCAGCAGCCACAGGAAGTTCTTGTTCGTCAGCGGGTGGGCGGGGTCCTTCTCATACGAGAGACCCTCGGGAGCGAGCGTCTGGTTGACGTGCGCGCGGTACTCGGCGTTGGCGTCCAACCGCTCCTGGCACTCGCCCTGGGCGCCCTGGCAGGTCGAGCAGATGTTCATCATCAGCTCCGCGCCCTCCACCTGTTGGGCGAGCGCGAACGTGCGCGCGTTGAGCGTGTCCGCGAGCTCCTGGTTGTGCTCGGCGATCACGCCGGCGCCGCAGCAGGAGGCGCGGTCGAGCTCGACCAGCTCGATGTCCAGCAGCGGCGCGATCTTGGCCATCGAGCCGTGCAGCTCGGGGGTGAAGCCGCGGCTCACGCAGCCGGGCCAGTAGGCGACCTTCATGGGTTGGCGCTCCCTTCCTTCGAGGATTCCGCGGGATCCGCGCCGCCCGCCGCGACGGTCGCGGCGGCGGCGTCCTGGTCTTCGTCCTCCCCGGAGACGTAGAGGTTCAGCTCGTGGCGCTGGGGGCGGCCCTCGACGGTCTGGTAGATCCGCCTGACCGCCTGCAGATCGCCCTTGGGGATTTTGTGGCCGAAGACGATCCCCTTGATGGACATCTTCCCGCGCAGGATCCCCTTGACAGCCGTGGGCAGCGAGGAGAGCATCTCTTTGCCGGCGGCGGGGTGGAACTTGGCGAACCAGGAGTTGCCGCCGTAGGAGCGGGGCACCATCTCCGCCTCGTGGAGCAGTCCGTAGTCGCGCACGAGCGTGGTGATCGCCTGCTCGTGGCGGTGGCCGTTGTTGCGATCGACGATGTGCTGGTCTGAGCCGGCGATCCGGCGCAGGCGCATGATCTGGCCCATCGGGTTGACGTCCTTGGGGCAGGCCTGCACACACTTGAAGCAGTGCGTGCAGTCGTAGATCCCCTGTGGGTCTTCGGCGAGGTCGCGCAGGCGGACGTCCTGTTGGTCATCGCGCGGGTCTCCCACGAAGCGATATGCCTTCGCCAGCGCCGCCGGGCCGACGAAGCCGGGGTCCACCTCCATCGCCAGGCAGTCCGACACGCAGGCGCCGCACTGGATGCAGGCCATCGTCTGGGTGATGTCCACCATGCTCTCTTTCGAGGCGATGTACTCGCGCTCGGGCACGGGCTGCTTGGCGATCAGCCACGGCGTGACGCGCTGGACCTTCTTCCAGTGCACCGCGTCCATGTCCACGATCAGGTCCTTGAGCACGGGCATGTTGCCCATCGGCTCGACCTCGATCACGCCGTCGCGGGCGCCGGCGCGCGCGGCGTCGAGGTGGGTGTGGCACGCAAGCGAGGGTTCGCCGTTGACGCGCACCCCGCACGAGCCGCAGATCGCCTGGCGGCACGAGCAGCGGATCCCGATCGAGCCGTCGAATTTCTCGCGCGCCTGGAGGATCCCCTCGAGCACCGAGCGGTGGGGCTCGAGCTCGACCGTGTGCTCATCCCAGTAGGGGGCTTCTCCCGCCTCCGGGTCATAGCGGCGAAGCCGCAGGGTGAACTGCTCCGGTGGCCTGTCGCGTGTTTCAGCCATGGTTGGCGCTCCTGCTCTGTCGGACGGAACGGTCTGAGGTCGGGAGAGGGAAGACCATCAGTATTTCCTCACCTCCGGCTCCCACTGCGTGAACGTCACCGGCGAGTAGCTCACCTGTGGCCCGTCCTCGCCGCGGGAGATATCGATGTGCTTGAGCCACTCCTCGTCGTTGCGATCGGGGTAGTCGGTGCGGTACTGGGCGCCGCGCGACTCCTTGCGCTCTAGCGCCGCCACGACGGTGGTTTCGGCGCAGTCGACCATGAAGCCGAGCTCCATGGCGCCGAGCACGTCCTGGTTGAAGACGGTGCCGCGGTCATCGATCCACGCCCTGCCGGTCTCCTCGCGCAGGCGGTGGATGGTCTCCAGGGCGCTCCGCAGCCCCTGCTCGTCACGGAAGACGGCCGCGTAGCGGTTCATGACATCGCCGAGCTCGTTCTTGATCTCCGACACGCGCCGGCCGTCGCGCGGGCGGGCGATGATCGAGTCGATCTCCGCGGCGTCGGCCTTCAGGTGGGCGTCCGCATCGACCTCTGGGACCGGCATCCCGGCGGCCCTGCCAGCCGCGTGTTCGCCGGCGCGGCGGCCGAAGATGAGCGTGTCCAGGAGCGAGTTGGCGCCGAGCCGGTTCCCGCCGTGCACCGACACGCAGGCGACCTCGCCGGCCGCGTACAGGCCCTCGATCGGGGTGCGCCCGTCAACGTCGGTCTTCACGCCGCCCATGATGTAGTGCTGGCCGGGGCGGATCATGATCGGCTCGCGCGTGATGTCCACGCCGGCGAAGTCGCGTCCGAGGTTCACGATCTCGCGCAGCGCCTCGAGCGTGCGCTTGCGCGGCACGACCGTCACGTCCAGGTAGATTCCCGCTCCGCCGGGACCGACGCCGCGCCCCTCGTTGATCTCGATCTGCTCGGCGCGGGATACGACGTCCCTCGACGCGAGCTCCATCTTGTTCGGCGCCGACTTCTGCATAAAGCGTTCGCCGTCTGAGTTCAGCAGATGGGCGCCCTCGCCGCGTGCGCCCTCGGTGATGAGCATGCCGGTCTCGACCAGGCAGGTGGGGTGGTACTGGACCATCTCCATGTCCATCAGCGGGGCGCCGGCCCGGTAGGCCATCGAGATCCCGTCGCCCGTGACGATCAGGCCGTTGGTCGTGGGCCTGTAGGCCTGCCCGGCGCCGCCGCACGCCAGGATCACGTTCTTGGCCTTGAAGACCTCCATGACACCGCTGCGCACGTCTCGGGCGATGACCCCGCAGCAGCGGCCCGACTCGTCGGCGATGAGCGAGGTGGTGAACCACTCCTCGTAGCGCTCGACGGTCTCGTGGTGCTTCATCAGCTGCTCGTAGAGCACGTGCAGCATCGCCTGGCCGGTGATGTCCGCGACGTATGCGGTGCGCTTCATCGAGGCGCCCCCGAACGCGCGCAGGTCCAGCTCGCCGCGCTCGTTGCGGTGGAACGTGACGCCGATGTGCTCGAGGTGCATGACCTCGCCCGGAGCCTCTGAGCACATGATCTCGATCGCGTCCTGGTCGCCCAGGAAGTCCGAGCCCTTGACCGTGTCATACGCGTGCGAGCGCCAGTCGTCGTCCACGCTGATCGCCGCGTTGATCCCGCCGGCGGCGGCCACCGAGTGCGAGCGCACGGGGTGGACCTTGCTCATGATCGCCACGCTCGCGCCCTCCTGTGCGGCGGCGAGCGCCGCGCGCTGACCGGCGAGGCCGGCCCCGATGATCAATACGTCGTGTGCTGGCATGTCTCCCTGCGGGTCGATTCGGAGGATGTGGAGGGCTGACGGCGCCCGGCCCGAGACTCTATAACGCGCGGGGCGCTCGGTGCCGCGTCCCCCTGGGCGCCCGCCTCACCGCGCGCTCACCGCGCCGAGGCCGGGCGCAGCGCCTTGCGCAGCGCGGCGACGGTCACCACGCCCCGCAGCACGCCCTGCTCGTCGACCGCCACCATCGCCCCCAGGCGCCCCAGACCCTCGCTGCGCAGCAGCGATTCCACCGGCTGATCCTCAGCGATCCGCACCGGCAGGTCCTGCTCGAGCACATCGGCCACTCCCAGCGCCGGGCGCCCGGCGGCGATCTCCTCCTCGACGCGCTGTTCGCGCACGACGCCGAGGAAGTGGCGCGCCGGATCGACCACCGCGAACCACGGCCAGCGGTAGCGCAGGAAGAACTGCTCCTGGGCGTCGAGCAGGCTCAGCCCGGCGGGGATCGTCACGGGCTCGCGGTCCATGATGTCGGCGACGGTGATGTTCTGGATGCGCTGGCCGAACGTGCCCTGCGCGACCGCGCCGCTCGCCGCCTGGTAGAGGATGAACGCCAGCACCATCGTGAACAGGCCGAACGAGTCGCCGCGCCCGAGCCCGACGAGCCCGAGCGCGCCCAGCACGAGCGCGAACCCCTGCCCGGCGCGGCCCGTCCAGCGCGTGGCGCGGTTGCGGTCGCCCGTGCGCCACCAGATCAGCGCCTGGGCGATCTGGCCGCCGTCCAGCGGAAACGCCGGGATCAGGTTGAACACGAGCACGAGCGCGTTGACCGTCGCCACCCAGCTCAGCCACACCAGCGCCGGTGTGGCGCGGATGTTGGCGCTGCCGGTCGCCACTTCGGCGAAGTGCCCTCCCGGCGCCGCCAGCCCGGCGGCGAGGGCGCAGACGACGATCACCGCGAGCGTCACCAGCGGGCCGGCGATCGCCACGCGGAATTGCATCCCCGGCGTGCTCGCGACCTCGCGCATGCGGGTCAGCCCGCCGAACGCCCACAGGTCGATGCCGGCCACCGACAGGCCGTTGCGCCGGGCGACGAGCGCGTGGCCGAGCTCGTGCAGGATCACCGACGCAAAGAACGACAGCACGACGGCGACCGCGACCAGGTAGGCCGTCGTGTTGGCGCCGCCGAGCACTTCGTGGAAGTAGGGCGTCGTGAATATGACGAACAGGAACAGCACCACGAACCAGCTGACGCCCACGCCGATCCTGATCCCGAAAACGCGGGCCAGCTGGAAGTTCGTACGTGGCATCATGACTTCAATGGTAGGCCCAGAATGGGTTTGACCCTGCATGTGGTCGGGGCTCCCCACGAGCTTGGGTTGCGCCGCCGCCCGTGTGACGGTGTTGCGCGGCGTGCGCGACGATCTCTACGCCCGCGGACGACTCCGGGCGATGATCGCCTCGAAGTCGCTGCCCGCTGGCAGCGTTCCGTACTCCAGACCTCTATCGCCGGCCAGACGCCCGGCGCAGAACGCGTCGGAGACCGCGTTCGGCGCGTGCCGGACCAGCAGCGAGCCCTGCAGCGCGAGCGCCATGTCCTCGACGATGCGCCGTGCCCCGCACTCGACGCCGTCGAAGCTCGAGAGCTCGCCCTTCAGCCGCTGCACGTGGGAGTCCAGGCGCTCCTGCGCGCCACTCGCAAGCTCCAGCTCGTCGAAGAACGCCTCGAGCGAGCTGGGTTGCTTGGCCAGCGTCCGCAGCACGTCGAGGCAGATCACATTGCCCGAGCCCTCCCAGGCGGAGTTAACCGGCATCTCGCGGTACAGCCGCGGCATGCCCGACTCCTCCACGTAGCCGTTGCCTCCGAGGCACTCCAGCGCCTCGGCTGCATGCCCGGGGCCGCGCTTGCAGGTCCAGTACTTGGCCACGGCGGTCGCCAAGCGCCTGAACAGCGCCTCGTGCTCGTCGGTCTCGGCCTCATCGTATGCGCGCGCGAGCCGCATCGCCGTGATCGTGGCCGCCTCGGACTCCACACACAGGTCCGCGAGCACGTTTGCCATCAGCGGTTGCTCGATCAGGGGCTTGCCGAAGGCCGAGCGGTTGGCGCAGTGATGGGTGGCGATGGCAACGCCCAGGCGCATGCCGGAGGCCGAGCCCAGGGTGCAGTCCAGGCGGGTGTGGTTGATCATCTCGACGACCGTCGCCACACCCCGGCCGGGCTCGCCGACCATCTGCGCCCAGGCACCGTCCAGCTCGATCTCGGCGGAGGCGTTGGAGCGGTTGCCGAGCTTGTCCTTGAGGCGCTGGATATGGAAGCGGTTGCGGGTTCCGTCGGGGAGGATGCGCGGCAAGAGGAAGCAGGAGAGCCCCTCCTCGGCCACCGCCGTTATGAGAAACAGGTCCGACATCGGTGCCGAGCAGAACCACTTGTGGCCGGTCAGCTCGTACTCGCCGCCGGCCCCGCCGCCGCCCAGCGCCCGCGCGGTTGTCGTGTTGGCGCGCAGGTCCGACCCGCCCTGCTTCTCGGTGAGCGACATCCCGCAGGTCACGCCCTGCTTCTCGGCGGGTGGGAGGTGGCGTGGGTCGTAGGTCCGCGAGAACAGTCGTGGCTCCCACTCGGCGGCCAGGTCCGGCTGCTTGCGCAGCGTCGGCACGGCCGCGCAGGTCATCGAGATCGGACACCCGTGGCCACCCTCGGCTTGAGAGATCGTCATGAACGTCGCCGCGCGCGCCGCGTGCGCGCCGGGACGCTTCTCCGTCCAGGGCATGCAGTGCAGTCCGTGGGAGATCGAAGTTGTCATGAAGCGGTGGTAGGCCGGGTGGTAGTCGACCTCGTCGATGCGGTTGCCAAAGCGGTCGTGGGTGCGCAGGACGGGCACGTTCTCGTTGGCGAGCCGGCTCAGCTCGATCGCCTCGGCACTGCCCGCGAACGCGCCGAGCTCGCGCGCCTGCCCGTCGACCCAGGCGGCGCCCTCGCGCTGCACCGCCTCCACGAGCGCCACATTGCTGGAGTAGAGATCGATGCCCTCGAAGGGGAGAGCCTGGTTGAAGACCTCGTGGGTCTGCTTTGGCACGCTCTCGCGGACAGGGCTCTGATCGGGAAGGCTGGAGACAGTCGCCATGGCACCAGCTTACTCGTCCCTATAGCATCGCGGCCGGCCGCCGACGACCGCGCCGGCCGGACTCCCCCAGAGGGCCGGACGCCTCCAGGAGATCTCCGCCGAGCGGCTCGCCGGCTTGCCGGAAAATGGCTCGAGCGCCGCAGCGGCGGGCTCTCGGGCGAGGAAGCCCTACGGACCCCGCGAGGACGACACATGACCAAGATCAAGGTGCACAACCCCGTAGTCGAGCTCGACGGCGACGAGATGACCCGCGTCATCTGGTCGTTCATCAGGGATCAGCTGATCCTGCCGTATCTGGATGTTGAGTTGAGGCGTTACGACCTCTCGATCGAGAGCCGCGACTCCACGCGCGATCGGATCACCGTGCAAGCGGCGGAAGCGATCAAGGAGCACGGGGTCGGCGTCAAGTGCGCGACCATCACCCCCGACGAGGCGCGGGTGCAGGAGTTTGGGCTGCACGAGATGTACAGATCGCCCAACGGCACGATCCGCAACATCCTCGGCGGCGTGATCTTTCGCGAGCCGATCGTGATCTCCAACATCCCGCGACTGGTGCCCGGATGGACGAAGCCGATCGTGATCGGCCGTCACGCGTTCGGCGACCAGTACCGCGCCACCGATCTGGTTGTTCCAGGCGCGGGCAAGCTGATGCTCACCTACACGCCATCCGACGGCGGCGAGCCGATCGAGCTGGACGTGTTCGACTTCCCCGGCCCGGGGGTTGCGATGGCGATGTACAACCTCGACGACTCGATCCGCGACTTCGCGCGCGCGTCGATGCGCTACGGGCTGGACCGCGGCTATCCGGTGTATCTGTCGACCAAGAACACGATCCTCAAGAGCTATGACGGGCGCTTCAAAGACCTGTTCGCCGAGGTGTACGAGCAGGAGTTCAAGGCCGAGTTCGAGGCCGCCGGCCTCACCTATGAACACCGGTTGATCGACGACATGGTCGCCGCCTGCCTGAAGTGGGAGGGGGGGTATCTGTGGGCGTGCAAGAACTACGACGGCGATGTGCAGTCCGACACGGTCGCGCAGGGGTTCGGCTCGCTGGGGTTGATGACGAGCGTGCTGATGAGCGCCGACGGCTCGACGGTCGAGGCCGAGGCCGCGCACGGTACCGTCACCCGTCACTACCGGCTGCACCAGCAGGGCAAGCCGACCTCGACCAACCCGATCGCCTCGATCTTCGCGTGGACGCGCGGTCTACAGGCGCGTGGGCGGATGGACGATACGCCCGCGGTCAGCGAGTTCGCGCAGACGCTCGAGCGTGTGTGCGTGCAGACCGTGGAAAGCGGGAAGATGACCAAGGACCTCGCGCTGCTCATCGGAGCAGAGCAGGAGTGGCAGACGACGCAGGAGTTCCTGGGCTCGATCGACGAGAACCTAAAAAGGGAGATGAATCAATGAGCAAGCCACCAGTCAGAGTCACCGTGACCGGCGCCGCCGGACAGATCGGATACAGCATCGTGTTTCGCATCGCCTCCGGGCAGCTGCTCGGCCCCGAGCAGCCGGTGGATCTGCGGCTGCTGGAGATACCGCAGGCGATGGGAGCGCTGGAGGGGGTGGCGATGGAGCTGATCGACTGCGCCTTCCCGCTGCTGGCCGGCCTGGACCTGCACGACCATCCGGCGGACGCCTTCGATTCCACGAACGTCGCCCTGCTCGTCGGCTCGCGACCGCGGACGAAGGGCATGGAGCGCGCCGAGCTGCTGAGCGCCAACGGCGAGATATTCACGGGCCAGGGCAAGGCGCTGAACGCCGTCGCGGCCCCCGACGTGAAGGTGCTGGTGGTCGGCAACCCCGCCAACACGAACTGCCTGATCGCGATGAGCAACGCGCCCGACGTCCCGCGCGAGCGGTTCACCTCGATGATGCGCCTCGACCACAACCGCGCGGTCGCCCAGCTGGCCACCAAGCTGGCGGTCCCCGTCACCGATGTCTCCAACATGGGTGTGTGGGGCAACCATTCGCCGACGATGTACCCCGACCTGTTCCACGCCCTCCTGCGCGGCGAGCAGGCGGCGGCCGCCGTCGACGATCAGGCGTGGATCGAAAACGACTTCCTGCCGAACGTCGGCAAGCGCGGCGCGGCGATCATCGAGGCGCGGGGCGCCTCATCCGCGGCGTCGGCGGCGAACGCCGCGATCGACCACGTCAGCGACTGGGTCGCCGGCACCGACGGCGACTGGGTGTCGATGGGCGTCTGCTCCGATGGCTCGTATGGCATCCCAGAGGGTCTGATCTGCGGGTTCCCCTGCACCTGCGCGGGCGGCGAGTGGTCGATCGTGCAGGGTCTCGAGCTCGACGAGTTCTCCCGCGCGCGCATCGACGCCTCGGTGCAGGAGCTGGTCGGCGAGCGAGACGCGGTCTCCGATCTGGGCCTCATCTGAGGTGACCAGCCGCGCTAGATAACAAAAGGGCGCGGCATATGCCGCGCCCTTTTTTGTGACAGTGGTCTTGGGGCGATCAGCCTTTCGCGTGCCAGCCGCGGCCCTGCTTGTTTATTTTGTTTTCCTGCTCCAGTGCGGGCAGGACGCGGTAGAGGTAGTTCTGCTTGATGCCCATCTTCGTCGCGAGCTCGGGGATCGTGATTCCGGGCTGTCCCCGCACGAGCTTCAGCGCTTGCGCGGCGCGGGTGCCACTGCCTTTGCGCCGTCCGGCGCGTCGCCGTCCGGTGGTGGCAGTGGCGGCGGCGGGAGCCTCCGCGGCCGCTGCCGCTTTGGGGCGTCCCGGCGGGCGTCCCACTTTTTTGGCTTTGCGCCGGCCCGCTTTTTTGGGACGTCCCGGTGGGCGACCCAGTTTTTTGGCGGGCGCCTCCGTCGCGGCGGTGGCGGTTTTGCTGGAAGAGCCGGGCGGGCGCCCGGGTCCACGGCGAGGAGCGGCCGCGGCGACGCTCGCTCCGCCGATCCCGTCCAG
>CABDXU010000092.1_pt1 | contig 9941 bp, 10 predicted proteins | sample 3131791 | NCBI WGS metagenome assembly CABDXU01 (sample SAMEA5534336, study PRJEB31848) | metagenome | biome: tundra; feature: field; material: soil | place: USA | collected 2013-05 | depth 0.15 m | reverse complement strand
GTAGAGCAACCGTGTTCGCCGCCGTCGAGCGTGGCGGGCGGATCAAGACGACCGTCCTGCCGTCCCGTCATGGCCCCGCGCTCAAGAAGCAGGTCGCCGAGTGGGTCATGCCCGAATCTATCGTCATCACGGACGACTGGGGTGCCTACAACGGCTTGGACCGGCACTTCATCTCGCATAGTCGGATCAACCACTCCGCCGGCTACTACGTGCAGGGCGACACGCACACGAACACCGTTGAGGGCTTCTTCGGGAACCTCAAGCCGTCGATCCGTGGCACCTACCGGAAGGTGTCCCACAAGTGGTTGCAGGGGTATCTCAACGAGTTCACGTGGCGCTACAACCTGCGCGGCCAGCGTGATCCGTCGATGTTCGCGGAGCTGCTTGAGCGGGCGACCCGATGACCGAGAAGCGCGCCCTTGAAGCCCTACGCCGCGCTGCTGAGCGCCGCCAGCTTGCCGATGACGAGCGCCACGCCGCGTCAGCGGAGCTACGAAAGCGAGTAAGGGATGCCCAGGCGGCGGGCATCAGTCCTACTCGGATTGCTCAGGAGGCCGGTCTTTCTCGGCAGGCGGTTTACGAAGCCCTCCAGCCACCTTCTCAACCACGCTGAGGAAGTCCTCGCGCGAGGGGATCGGGACCTCGATATCGCCGTCCTTGGCGGGGATCATCTGGGTAGGCTCGTCCTGCTGCTCATCGGCCATTGGGAGAGAGTATCGCCGTGTCCGGCTCTAGGAGCGCGTCTTGAAAGTCGATCCACGTGCCCTCCTGGGCATCGAGGGGAAGATCGCGCGGGCGAATCAGCACCTCGGCACGCTCCACAGCGAAATGCTCGCATGGGAGCAGAGCAAGCCATGGGGTCTTGCCCCAGAGGTGCACGACCAGGGAGCCAAGCACTTCTACCGGCTTGGATTCCACCGCCCCATCCCGATTGAGTGGGCGGTCGTTCTCGGGGAGGTCATCCACGACCTTCGGTCGGCGCTCGACCAGGCCGTCTACTGGCTCACGATTGACTGGATCCGCAAACCCCTGAAGGGGTCGTCGTTCCCCGTCAACACCAGCAAAGCCGACTTTGAGCGGCGCAGAAAAAACGGCGCCTGGACCAACGACTCTGGGATGCACAAAATCCGAGGGGTTGGCCCCGGTCCAAGCGCATTCATCCAAGCGCTGCAGCCCTATCCACAGCGGTACAAGCGGTTCTACTGCCGCGACCTCCGAACGGTCCACGACCTCTGGAACCAGGACAAGCACCGCCTTGTCCATGTCTGGGGGATGCGCTTTCGAGAGACGGAGCTGCGCTTCCCCACATACGTCACCGCCGCCCATATAGACCGGCGAGTGCTGCAAGAAGGCGCAATAATCTACAAGTTCTTCTGCTCCCCACCGCAGCCGCGCGTGCAAGTGCACGGCGAGGTCGGTGCCGATCTCGCCTTCTACAGCGGTAAACGACGGGGAGGCGGCGCGAACGAGACGCTTTGGGATACGGCGAGCACCGTCGTGGACATCATCCGCAAGCTGACGAACGCCGTCGGCCGCCAAGACAAGCCGATCAACCTGGCAGCCTGGACCGTCAAAGGCCAGTAACGCAGAAGTATCCATGGATCGATCTCCCTGCCCGTTGCGGGTGGGTCGCGGTCAACGACCGCTTGTGCTAATCCGCACTTCTGCAGTAGATGACCATATGTGAGCATTGTCACACGGTCTTCACGGGCTCTGCTGCGGCGTTGCCCGCCTGGCGGTCCGGCTGCTCGCGCACGAACTCGTAGCTGCCGAAGAACGGCCCGATCCCGCCCAGCACCGCGACCGCCACGGCCAGCCTCAGCGACACGATCCGCAGGCGCGCGCACACGATGCACGTCAGCGACATCCCGATCCACAGCAGCCCGTGCGACATCCCGAGCACGAACGTCAGCGGCTCGGGCTTGCTCACCACGAACGCACACCCCAGCAGCGCCGTGTAGATGCACGAGTGGGTGAACGACACCCACTTCAGGCGCCCGAACGTCAGCGGCCCGACACCCGGCCGCGGTTTCGCGGCCGCGAGCGGGGATGCGTTCGGCACCGGCGGGGATGCGTTCCGCACGGGAGGCGACTGCGTCATCGGCGGCGGTGCGCCGGCTTCAGAGGGTCTGCCCGCCTCGAGCACGGCCCCCGCGATCGGCTCCCGTGGGCTCACTGCGCCGTCAGCCAGTGCGCCATCAGGTGCAGCGGCGCCTCCGCCTCGTCCGGCCAGCGATCGACCTCGCGCGGCCACCAGGCGAACTCATCGTGCTCGTGGTCGGGTCTCACCTCGGCGTCGGCGCCCTCCGCGAGCCAGGCCTGCCCGATGAACATCACCATCCGGTTGGGCAGCTGCACGAGCGCCTCGCCGCGCACCCGCTCGGGCGTGACCGACCACTCCTCCGCCAGCTCGCGTACGAGCGTGTCGGCCGGATTCTCGTCGAGGTCGACCGCGCCGCCCGCGCCCAGCGCCCAGCGCCCCGCCCACGACGCGACCCATCCCGCGCGCCGGCCGGCCAGCCAGCGCCCGTCGGCCGAGCGCGTGACGCACAGCGCCGCCATGCTCTGCGAGGCATCGCCGGGAATCAACCTCAGCGCCCAGCGCTGGGGCTGCAGCTCCAGCGCCAGCCCGTCGTGCGGGTCCTGCGTGTAGTCGACCAGCCGCGCCGCAACGCCGTCGTGGCTCGGCGATCCCCGCTCGCGCAGCGCGTTGATCGCGGCGTCGGCCGCCGCGCTGTCCTCGCGCGAGGGCTCGTAGTGCTCGGATCGCCAGCGCGCGGTCACCTGCTCCAGCGGCCACGGCCCGCGCGCGAGGATCTGCGGCTGCTCGCTCGCCGCCGGGTGTGGCTGCGCCGGCTGTGGTTGTGGGGCGGGTTGCGATTGGGCTGCCATTTCAGCTACAGGCTAGTGGGCATAGACTCGGCCCGGTGAACATCCGTCGGCGCAAGCACTGGGGCTGGGGGTATGAGGACCAGCAGCCGACGCTCGCGCAGGTGCGCGAGACGGCCGCCGGGCTCGCCCCGCATCTGCGCCCCGCGCTGGGCGGGGCCGCGCTCGGGGAGGCTCAGGCGCCGGTCCCGCTGGAGGCGGTCGAGCTGGCGCCGCCGCGCGTGGCCGCACCCGCGCACCTGGCGGATATCTGCGCGAGCGATGTGCACGCGCGCGCGACGCACGCCCTCGGCAAGTCCTACACAGACGTCGTGCGAGGGTTCCGTGGGCAGTTCGCCCATCCACCGGACCTGGTCGCGCGGCCTCGCTGTGAGGTGGACATCGAGCGCCTGCTGGAGTGGTGCGCGGCCGAGCGTGTGGCCGCGATCCCCTACGGCGGGGGCACCTCGGTCGTCGGCGGCGTCACCCCCGACATCGACCGCCCCACGGCCGGCGCGGATGGCACGGTCGCCGGCGTGGCTTGCACCGGCGGCGAGGCCGCCTCCTACAACGGCGCCGTCTCGATCGACCTGGGCGCGCTGGATCGCGTGCTGGAGGTCGATCCCGTCTCGCGCGCGGCCCTCATTCAGGCGGGTGCCTGCGGACCCCGGCTGGAGAGCCAGCTGGCCGAGCACAACCTCACGTTGCGCCACTTCCCGCAGTCGTTCGAGCTCGCCACGCTCGGGGGCTGGATCGCCACACGCGCGGCCGGCCACTTCGCGACCGTGCTGACCCATATCGAGGACTTCGTCGAGTCCACCCGCGCGATCACCCCCTCCGGCGTGTGGGAGTCCCGGCGGCTGCCCGGCTCTGGAGCCGGGGTCAGCCCCGACCGGCTGCTGGCCGGATCGGAGGGCGTGCTCGGCGTCATTACGCAGGCGTGGGTCCGCGTCCAGCCGCGACCGTCGCACCGCGCCTCGGCGGGGGTTCGCTTCGAGCGGTTTCTCGACGGCGCCGAGTGTGTGCGCTCACTCAGCCAGTCGGGTCTGGACCCGGCCAACTGCCGCCTCATCGATGCCGAGGAGGCGCGTATGACGATGGCCGGCGACGGCTCCGCCGCGCTGCTCGTGCTCGGCTTCGAGTCCTCCGATCACCCCGTGCGGGAGGCGATGTCCCGGGCGCTTGCGATCTGCGCCGAGCACGGGGGCGCCGTGCCCGAGGGCCGCGTTCGGTCCGGAGAAGAGGCCGTGAGCTCCTGGCGCGGCGCGTTTCTCGGGGCTCCCTACCTGCGCGACGTCCTCGTGGCGATGGGTGTGCTCTCAGAGACGTTCGAGACGGCGATCACCTGGGAGCGGTTTCCCGCCCTGCGCGAAGGCGTCACGGCCGCCGTGCATGAGGCGATCGAGTCCGTGGCCGCGCCCGCGGCTCGCGGCGCCGGTCTTCTCAGCTGCCGCTTCACCCACGTCTATCCGGACGGCCCCGCGCCATACTTCACCGTGATGGCGCCTGCCCGTCGCGGCGAGGAGGCGCAGCAGTGGGCGGCGATCAAGCGCGCCGCCTCCGACGCCGTGCTCGCGTGCGGGGGCACGATCACCCATCATCACGCCGTCGGGCGCGATCACCGGCCCTGGTATGACCGCCAGCGCCCGGAGCCGTTCGCGCTGGCGTTGGGCGCCGGGAAGGCGGCGGTCGATCCGTGCGGGATAATGAACCCCGGCGTGCTGATCGATCCGCTGACATGATCCCCGCCGTGCACGATCCCGATGGGCCGGCTGGCGGCGGGCGCGCCGACATGACCGTCGCGGTGCTCGGCCCCGGTGGCGTGGGCGGGCTGGTCGCCGGCTTGCTCGCTGCGGCCGGCGTCGAGGTGGTCGTCGTTGCGCGGGAGTCCACCGCGCAGACGATCGCCGAGCGGGGGCTGTCGGTTCGCAGCGTTATGTTTGGCGACGTCCACGCCCGCGTGCGCGCGTGCGCGCGCTTGCAGGAAAACGAAAAAGCAGACGTCCTGGTCGTCGCCACCAAGGCCGCCGGCCTCGACGCGGCGCTGCGGCGCATCGAGACTGAGCCGGGCCTCGTGCTGCCGCTGCTCAACGGGCTCGACCACCTCGCCGTGCTGCGCGAGCGGTTCGACCCGGACACGGTGCTCGCGGGCACGATCCGGGTCGAGTCAGACCGTCCCGAGCCCGGCGTCATCGTTCACACGAGCCCATTCGTGCTGATCGACATGGCCACCCACAGCCAGTCGGCGCTCGCCGGGATGGAGGCTCTGGCCAAGGTTCTGGAAGACGCCGGCGTGCCGGTCCGGATGGTTCTGCCCGTGTCCGAGCGCTCCGAGGCGCAGGTGATGTGGTCCAAGCTTGTGCGCCTGAACGCGCTGGCGTGCACGACCAGCGCCTACGACAAGCTCCTGGGCGAGATCCGCTCCACGCCTGAGCTGCGCGCCGACCTGGTGGCGAGCATCGAGGAGGCCTGCGCGGTCGGTCGGGCCGAGGGCGCCGGCGACGTCGATCCGCAGATCGCGCTGGCCGAGCTGGAGCTCGCGCACGACACGCTCGGCAGCTCGATGGCCCGCGACATCGCCGCCGGGCGCCCCCCCGAGCTGGACGCCATCCCCGGGGCGATCCTGCGCGCGGCCGCGCGCCACGGCCTCGCCTGTCCGACGATCGAACGGCTCGTCGTCACGATCGCCGCGCGCGCGGGGGTGCCCGCGCCGCCGGTCATCGCCGGCTGAGGAGTCTGGGCCGCGCGCCGGGGGAGTCGCTCACCGCCGGACTGTGGCGGGGTCAGAGCTCGCGCTGCGAGACACCCGGCGCGAGCGCCGGAACCGACTGCGTGGCTACCGCCTCAACGCGCTCCTCCTCGGACTCGCTCGCACCCTCGTCGTGCTCGCCGTCGCACAGCACCCTGAAGTTGCCGCTGGTCTTGCCGTCGGCGTGGATCGTGATCCCGGGCAGGACGGTCTCGCCCTCCTCGAACCCGAGCCGCTCCATGTCGAAATGGGCCAGCCCGATGCCGTGGGCGGTGTGGGTCGGGTTCTCGCGGTCGTGCGCGGCGACCGCCTGGGCAAAGCGCTCGAGGTTCTTGGCGATCTTGCTCGTGTCCGCCATGGCTCGTGTTCAGGGTACATTGAAGCGATGGCGGACAGCCGTCCAGTGGATGTTTTCCCTGCCCCTGCTCCGGCCCCTGCTCCGGCAGGCGAAGATGGTTCGCTCGCGCCCGCGGGCCTGCACGCCAAAGCCGGCGCTCCGGTCGATGGCGATGCGGTTGAGGGCGCTGGCAATGCTCACGCGGTCATCAGGACAGTCGCGCTGACAAAGGTCTATGCCGGCACCGACTTCGCGGCGGTCGACGGTCTCGATCTGACGGTTCAGGCGGGGGAGATATTCGGGCTGCTCGGCCCCAACGGCGCCGGCAAGACGACGACCGCGGGGATGCTCACCACGCGGGTCGTCCCCACCTCGGGGTCGGCGCACATCGGCGCCATCGACGTCATCGCCGAGCCGGCGCTGACCAAGCAGCTGATCGGGATCGTCTCCCAGACGAACACGCTCGATCGGCAGCTGACCGTGTGGGAGAACCTCTACTTCCACGGGCGCCTGTTCGGGATCGGCGCCACGGAGTCGCGTCACATCTCTGATGAGCTGCTCGAGCAGTTCCAGCTCACCAAGTGGGCGAAGGCGTCGGTGTATGCGCTCTCGGGCGGGATGGCCCAGCGGCTGATGGTGGCACGCGCGATCTTTCACCGCCCGGCGGTGCTGTTCCTCGACGAGCCGACGGCCGGCCTCGATCCGCAGAGCCGGCTCGTGCTGTGGGAGATCCTCGGCGAGCTCAACCGCGAGGGCCAGACGATCCTGCTCACCACCCACTACATGGAGGAGGCCGACCAGCTGTGCGACCGGGTGGCGATCATGGACCACGGCCGCATCCTCGCGCTCGACACGCCGCAGGAGCTGAAGCGCTCGGTGGGCGCCGACACGATCGTCACCGTCAAGGCGCCCGGGGACAAGCGGGCGCTGGCCGAGACGCTGGAGCGCGAGATCGCGCAGGTCACGCGCACGCGAGTGCTCGACGGGGGTGGCGAGGGCGTCGAGGGCGTCGAGGGCGGCGGCGTGGAGCTGCACGTCAAGGGTGCCGAGCGGCTGGTGCCGCGCGTGGTGAGCGCCGCCGAGCAGGGCGGGTTCGACATCGTCGACCTGTCCGTGTCAGAGCCGAGCCTGGAGACCGTGTTCATCAACCTGACCGGCAAGGAGCTGCGCGACTGATGGCCTCCGTCACGAGCAGCCCCGAGGCGGCGCGCGGCGCATCGCCGCGACCGCACATCGGGATCGAGCCCACCCGTTCGGCCATGGCGGCGAGCCGCACGGCGCTGTGGGCGCTGATCCTGCGCGACCTGGTCGTGCTGCGCAAGCACCTCGGCGAGTTCGTCGTGCGCACGATCGTCCAGCCGTTCCTGCTCGTGTTCGTGTTCCTGTACGTGTTCCCGTCGATCGGCCAGGGCGTGGGCGGCGCGGGCGGCAAGGTGGCGGAGTCGCACTTCGCGACCGTGCTCGTGCCGGGCGTGGTGGCGATCTCGATCATGTTCCAGGGCATCCAGGCGGTCGCCCTGCAGCTGTCCACCGAGTTCGGCTACACGCGCGAGATCGAGGACCGCGTGCAGGCGCCCTGCCCGATCTGGCTGGTGGCCTGCTCGAAGGTCCTCTCTGGCGCCGTGCAGGGCCTCTTGGCCGCGCTGATCGTGTTCCCGATCGCGGCCGTCATCCACGCCCCCGGCGTGCACGCGCACCTGTCGGTGCACTGGCTAATCGTGATCACGGCGATCCCCCTCGCCTGCGTGATGATGAGTGCGCTCGGGCTGCTGCTCGGGACGGCGTTCGAGCCGCGCAACATCGGGCTGATGTTCGGGTTCGTCGTGCTCCCGATCACGTTCCTGGGCGGCACCTACTACCAGTGGACGCGCCTGGCGCCGGTCAAGGTCTACGGCATCCACTGGCTGCAGATCCTGGTTTTGATCAACCCTCTGATCTATGTGGCGGAGGGCATGCGCGCCGGTCTGAGCGAAATCTCGCACATGTCCCTCTACGCGGTCTACCCGGCGATGATCGCGTTCTGCGTGGTGTTCCTCACACTCGGGCTGCGCAACTTCCGTAAACGGGTGCTGGCCTGAGTCAGGGCTGACCGGGCTGCCCGATCGCGGCGCGGACGGTCGGTGCGACCTCGGTTGCGTACAGCTCGATCGCGCGCATCGCCTGCTCGTGGGGCAGCGTGCCCACGCTGATGTGCCCGAGAAAACGATCGTGGCCGAACAGCCCGTGGTGAGCGATGATCTTCCTCGCGACCTCGCTCGAGGTCCCGACGAGCAGATGTCCGTCCGGTGAGCAGCCGGCGTCGAACTGCGCGCGGGTCATCGGCGGCCAGCCGCGCTCGCGGCCGATGCGATTCATCATCTGCGAGTACACGGGATAGAACTCGTCGCGCGCCCGTTGCGAGGTGTCGGCCAGGTACATGTGCGAGTTGATTCCCACCGCCAGCCCGGCCGGAGCTGCCTCGGCGCGGCGGGCCGACTCCCGGTACAGCTCGACCAGCGGCGCGAACCGAGCCGGCGCACCGCCGATGATCGCGATCATCAACGGCAGTCCGAGCGCGCCCGCGCGAGCCACTGAGCTGGGCGTGCCCCCGACCGCTATCCAGACCGGCAGCGGCTGCTGGATCGGGCGGGGGTAGACACCGATGTCGTTCAGCGCCGCGCGGTGCTCGCCTGACCACGTGACCCGCTCTGACTCGCGCAGCTTCAGCAGCAGTCCCAGCTTCTCGGCGAACAGCTCGTCGTAGTCGTCTAGGTCATACCCGAACAGCGGGAACGACTCGATGAACGATCCTCTGCCCGCCATGATCTCCGCGCGCCCGCCCGAGAGCAGGTCGAGCGTCGCGAACTCCTGGAACACCCGCACCGGGTCGGCGGAGCTGAGCACCGTGACCGCGCTGCTCAATCGGATTTTCTCGGTTCTGGCGGCCGCCGCCGCTAGCGCCACCGCGGTCGAGGAGACCGCGTAGTCGGGGCGGTGGTGCTCGCCGAGGCCGAACACCTCAATCCCGAGCTCATCGGCGAGCTGGATCTCCTCCAGCAGCTCGCGCAACCGCTGTGCGACGCGATCCGGGCCCGCGCCGGGGTCGACGTCGGCGAACGTGGCCAGGCCCAGTTCCATGGGCGACCACTATAGGTCTCTGTGGGTCGGCGGCCGGGATGTTGGGGCCGGCGACCGGGTCGCTCCCGCGCGCGTGTCAGCCCTGCTCGATCAGCTCGATCCGGTATCCGTCAGGATCGCGCACGAAGCACAGCAGCGAGCCGCCCTCCCGCACCGAGTAGGGCGGCTTCTCGGGCTCGATCCCCTGCTCGGCCAGGCGCGCCAGCGTGGCGTCGAGGTCCTCGGCGGTGATCGCGATGTGGCCGTATCCGGTCCCGATCTCGTAGGAGTCCACGCCGAAGTTGCAGGTCAGCTCCAGCCGGGGCATCTCGCCGTCGCCGGGCTGGTTCATGAACACGTTGACCGCCTCGTCACCGATCGGGATCCGTCCGATCTCCTCGAACCCGAGCGCGTTGTAGAACGCGACCGAGCGGTCGATGTCGGTGATGCGGTAGCAGGTGTGGATCAGGGGCATTGGGGGAGTCTAAGTGAGGTGCGGTACGCGCGCCGATCTTGTCCTCTCCGGTTCTTCGGCAGGCGGGTCCGGTACGTTCGCGGAATGCGACCGCGACTCCGCCCACCCCCGCCCAAGCACCGCAAACACCACTCGTGCAAGGATGGCGCGATGCTCATCGAACGCGCCTTGAATCCGCAGTTCGTCTCGAACACGTACCTCGTCGCCGACGGCGTCGGAGGGCCGGCCGTGTTCATCGACGCGGGCGGGCCGGTCAAGCCGCTGATCGCCGCAGCCGAGCGCCTGCAGATCACGCCCACGCACATCCTGCTGACCCACCATCACTACGACCACGTCTGCGAGGTGCCCGCGCTGCGCGAGCGCTGGCCGAAGCTCGAGGTGCTGATCCATCCACTGGAGCGCGAGGGGCTTTCAGA
>CABDXU010000087.1_pt1 | contig 10051 bp, 7 predicted proteins | sample 3131791 | NCBI WGS metagenome assembly CABDXU01 (sample SAMEA5534336, study PRJEB31848) | metagenome | biome: tundra; feature: field; material: soil | place: USA | collected 2013-05 | depth 0.15 m | reverse complement strand
CCGCCACCCCGCCCGGGCCGTACCCCTCATACAGCACGGTCTCCAGGGCGGCCTCGCCGTCGGCGCCCGCGCCGGTGCCCTTGGCGATCGCGCGTTCGATGTTGTCCTTGGGCATCGAGGATTCCTTGGCCTTGCGGATCGCGTTCTCGAGCGTAGCGTTGGCGTCCGGATCGCCGCCCCCGTCGCGCGCCGCGACCGTGATCGCCCGCGCGAGCTTCGTGAACTGCTGACCGCGGCGCGAGTCCACGATCGCCTTCTTGTGCTTGATGGAAGCCCACTTCGAGTGTCCTGACATGGGCCAGAGTCTAGGATGCCCAGCGACGTGACGTCCCTAGACCCCGGCATATTCAAGGCATATGACATCCGCGGGCTGTACGGCTCACAACTTGATGGCGACACGGCCGAGCAGATCGGCCGCGCGTTCGCACGGGTGCTGAGCGAGCTCGCCGGCAAGCCCGTCGCCGAGCTTCAGGTCGGCCTCGGCCGCGACATGCGCCTGAGCGCTCCCGAGCTGTCCGCGCGCTACCGCGAGGGGCTCGTGCGCGAGGGCGCCCACGTGATCGACGCCGGCCAGGTGGGCTCGGAGATGCTCTACTACCTCGTGGGGTCGCGCGAGCTCGACGGCGGGCTGATGTGCACGGCCTCGCACAACCCCGCCGCGTACACCGGCGCCAAGCTCGTGCGCGAGGGGGCGATCGCGCTCTCCGGCGACTCCGGCATCCAGGACATCCGCCATCTGATCGAGGCCGGTCTGGACCGGGGCGAGGAGCCCCCCGCTCGCGGGACCGTCGAGGAGGTCAATCTGTACGAGGAGTTCCAGCGCGCCGCGCTCGCGCTGATCGACCCCGGCGTCATCGCACCCCTGAAGGTCGTGCTCGACGGCGGCAACGGCATGGCCGGGCCGATGGTCGGGCCGCTGCTGGAGGGACTGGGACTGGAGTTGATCGAGACCTACTGGACGCCCGACGGCACGTTTCCCGACCACGAGCCCAACCCGCTGCTGGAGGAGAACCGGCGGTTCATCGTGGCGAAGGTGCGCGAGAGCGGCGCGGACCTCGGGATCGCCTGGGACGGCGACGGGGACCGCTGCTTCTTCATCGACGACACGGGCGCATTCGTGGATGGCGACTTCCTGACCGCGCTGCTGGCGCGGTCACTGCTGGGAAAGCGCCCAGGCGAGGCGATCCTGTATGACGTGCGCGCCTCCCGGGCCGTGCCCGACACGGTCACTCGCGCCGGGGGCATCCCCTACGTCAACCGCGTCGGGCACGCGTTCTTCAAGACGCGGATGCGCGCGGAGGGCTCGCTGTTCGGCGGAGAGGTGTCCGGGCACTACTACTTCCGCGACTTCTACTGCGCGGACTCCGGCACGCTGCCGGCGCTGCTCGTGCTCGAACTGCTCTCACGCGAGGGCCGGCGCATGTCCGAGCTGCTGGCGCCATACCACGAGCGCTACTTCATCTCGGGCGAGATCAACTCCGAGGTCTCAGACCAGCAGGCGAAGATGGAGGAGATCGCCGAGCGCTACTCCGACGCGCGCCAGGACCGCCTGGACGGGATCTCGATCGACTACGAGGACTGGCACTTCAACGTGCGCCCGTCCAACACCGAGCCGCTGCTGCGCCTGTGCCTGGAGTCGCTCATCTCGCGCGAGGACATGGAGCGCCGCCGCGACGAGGTGCTGGCGCTGATCCGTTCGTGAACGCGTCCACCCAACCCGACGGACCGACCGAGGAGCAGCTGCTGGCCCAGGCCGCGGAGGCGGGCATCCACCGCCTGGCGATTCCGACGCCGTTTCAGGTCGGGCGCGTGAACGCGTACCTGATCGAGGACGATCCGCTGACCCTCATCGACTCGGGCCCGAACTCGGGCAAGGCGCTGGACGAGCTCGAACAGGCGCTGGCCGCGCGCGGGCACGCGATCGAGGACATCGAATTGCTGGTGATCACCCATCAGCACATCGACCACTTCGGCCTCGCCTCGATCCTCGCGCGGCGCTCGGGCGCCGAGGTCGCGGCGCTCGATGAGCTCGCGCCCTACCTGCGCGACTACCGCGAGTCGGCCGACCTGGACGATCGGTTCGCCCAGGAGATCATGCTCCGCCACGGCATCCCCGCGGACGTCGTCACCGCGCTGCGAGCGGTCTCGGCGAGCTTTCGCGCCTGGGGCGCAGCCGTGGAGATCACGCGTCCGCTGCGCGACGGCGAGCAGCTAGAACTGCGCAACCGCACGCTGCGCGTGCTGCACCGCCCCGGGCACAGCCCGTCCGACACGGTGTTCTACGACGAGTCCCGCGCGATCCTGCTCGCCGCCGACCATCTGATCGCGCACATCTCCTCCAACCCGCTGCTCGCGCGTCCCCTGGGGGCGCCGGCGGACTTCACCGGGCCCAGGCCGCGAGCGCTGATCGACTACATCGCCTCGCTGCGGTTGACCCGGGAGATGGAGCCCTCGCTCGTGCTGGCGGGCCACGGCGCGCCGATCTCTGACCACGCGGCGCTGATCGACGAGCGCTTTCGCCTGCACAGCCGCCGCGCGGAGCGCATTCACCGCCTGATCGCCGACCAGCCGCGCACCGCGCACGAGATCGCGCTCGAGCTGTGGGGCAACGTCGCGGTCACGCAGGCGTTTCTGACCCTCTCCGAGGTGCTCGGCCACGTGGATCTGCTGCTCGACGAGGGCCGCGTGGCCGAACGCGAGGACGCCGCAGAGGGCGTTGTGCGGTTCGAGGCCGCCTGATCCCGTCACCCGCTCGGCGCCGGTCAGCCTCGTGCGGCAACCATGTCGAGGAACAGCCGGTGCACCCGATCGTCGTCGGTCAGCTCGGCGTGGAACGCCACCGCCAGCATGCTGCCCTGGCGCGCCGCGACCGGATGGCCGTCCACCTCGGCGAGGATCTCGACGTCCGGGCCGTGCTCGGCGATCCACGGCGCGCGGATGAACACCGCCCGCAGCGGCCCGCCGGCAATCCCCCTCATGTGAAGGTCGGTCTCGAAGGAGCGCAGCTGGCGCCCGAACGCGTTGCGCCGCGCGCGCATGTCCATCAGAGCGAGATGGTCGCGATCGAGCATGATCAGCCCCGCGCACGACCCCAGCACCGGCACGCCGCCACCACCACCGCTGCCGGCGTCCGGAGCCACGAGCGCGCGCAGCGGCTCGCGCAGACCCTCGCGCTCGATCCCGAGCGTCATCGTGCTCGACTCGCCCCCCGGGATCACCAGCCCGTCCAACCCGTCCAGGTCGGCTGGCACCCGCACCTCGCGCACGCCGGCGCCCAGCCCGCGCAGCATCCGCTCGTGCGCCTGAAACCCGCCCTGCAGGGCGAGCACGCCGATCATGGGCACGGCTACCGACCGCGCTGCGCCAGGAGCTGCTCGCCCTCCAGCTTCGAGCTCTCCAGGCTGACCATCGCCGGCCCCAACCCGCGCGAGGCCGCGGCCACCCGCTCGGGGTCCTGCCAGTGCGTCGTGGCCTGCACGATCGCCCGCGCGCGCGCGGGCGGGTCCTCGGACTTGAAGATGCCCGAGCCCACGAACACGCCCTCCGCCCCGAGCGCCATCATCAGCGCTGCGTCCGCGGGCGTGGCGATCCCGCCGGCGCAGAACAGCACGACCGGCAGCCGCCCGTCCGCGGCGACCGAACGCACCAGATCGGCGGGGGCGCCCAGCTCCTTGGCGGCGCTCGCCAGCTCGTCCTGCGCGAGCACGGTCAGCCGGCGGATCGCACCGGTGATCGCGCGCATGTGCCGGACGGCCTCGACGATGTCCCCGGTCCCAGCCTCGCCCTTGGAGCGGATCATCGCCGCGCCCTCTCCTATCCGCCGCAGCGCCTCGCCGAGGTTCGTCGCGCCGCACACGAACGGCACCTTGAACCCCCACTTGTCAATGTGATGGGACTCGTCCGCGGGCGTCAGCACCTCCGACTCGTCGACGTAGTCGACCTCCAATGCCTCCAGCACGCGCGCCTCCATGAAATGGCCGATCCGAGCCTTGGCCATCACGGGAATGCTGACCGCCTGCTGGATATGAGCGATCATCTCCGGGTCGGACATCCGCGCCACGCCCCCGTCCCGGCGGATGTCGGCGGGCACGCGCTCCAGGGCCATCACCGCCACGGCGCCGGCCTCCTCGGCGATCGTGGCCTGCGCGGGCGTGACCACGTCCATGATCACCCCACCCTTGAGCATCTCGGCCAGGCCCGCCTTGACCCGGAATGTCGCCTCGTCACGCATATACAGAGTCTATCCCCACCGAAGCCGGGAGACACGCGCCTTCGGCGCTGGCCGATTCGGGGATGCGAGCGGAGCGAGTGTCTCCCTTATCGGTCCCCGTTTCGGCCAGCGCATGCGAAAGATCCACCGGACCCGCACATGCTTTAGAAAGCTGATGATGTCCCTGTCGGCGCATGCGCCGACAGGTGGACCCGTGCATGCACGGGTCCAGACAAGCCGCATGCGGCTTGTCTTCCGACGGCGCATGCGCCGTCGGCGGGAGGGCGCATGCGCCCTCCCGAGCAGGGCCGCATGCGGCCCTGCCCCCGCCAACGACTACTTCAACCGAAAAGCCTTGATGCGGTCGTCGTACTGCGCGGAATCCTGCGAGTACACCCCGTAGGCCAGCGCCTGGATCATGCTCAGCAGCGCCGTGTGCGAGCGCACGTACGCGGGCGAGTTCGACGAGTAGTACAGCTTGATCTGCGCGAGCTTGGCGACCTCGGAGAGGGTCGCGTCGGTGATCGCGGCGGTGCGGGCCTTGCGGTGGCGCGCCAGCTTCATCGCGCGCACGACCAGCGGATGCGGGCGCCCCGCCGACAGGCCGATCACGAGCGTGCCCTGATCGATGCGCCCCAGCCGGCTGAGCGCCTCCTGGGAGGGGCTCGCGACGACGTCCACGCGCAGGTCCAGCAGCATCAGTAGGTGCCTGAGGTAGCTGGCGAAGAACGCCATCTGGTCGGTGCCCGCGACGAGCACCTTCTCGGCGTCGACGATCGCCTCCACGAGCGCCTCCACGGAGCTGCGCGAGACCTTGCGCGCGGTCTCCTCGACGTTCAGGTAGTCCGCGGTGAGCGAGGACTCGAACTCGTTCTGGTCCAGCGAGAACAGCGGCGCCGAGCTGGCCGCGGCGGCCTGGCTTGCGCTCGCCGGAGGGGCGGCGTGCACGCGGCGGTATTCCTCGCGCGCGGCGGCCTGCAGCTCGGGGAACCCCTCGAATCCGAGCGCCTGGGAGAAACGCACGACCGTCGAGCTGGACGTGTTCGCGCGGCGCGCCAGCTCCTCCGCCGTCTGGAAGGCGGCCTCGTCGAGGTGGTCGACGATGTATTGGGCGACGTCCTTCTGCGAGCGCGAGCACTCATCGAAGCGCGCGCGGATGTACTTCGACAGGCTCTGGTGCTCGCTCGTGCCGTTCACGGGCTGGGCCGGCGGGGTTGCGGTCGCGACACGCTTCATCGGCGCTGTCCTTCGACGCCGCCCGCATGTACTCCTGCTCGGCTCCGCAGACCCGCATGGCAGACACATCGGAAACAAAGCCTCCCCACGCGCGAGCGTGGCACCGCTTTTCAACCATATCTCCCCGCCGGCGGCGGCCTGCTCAGACCTCTCGCCAGCGCGTGCGGGCCAGCTCGACGAAGAAGTCGAGCGAGTGGGGGTCGGCAAGCGAATCGACGCTCGCCGCCTCCTGCGGCGGGGTGCCCGTCAGGATGCGCTTGACCGGCACCTCCAGGATCTTGCCTGAGAGCGTGCGGGGGACCTGGGCGATCTGCAGGATCTCGTTGGGGACGTGCCGCGGCGAGCAGTCCTCGCGGATGCGCCGCTTGATCTGGGCCCTCAGCTGATCGTCGAGTGAGACACCGGGGGCGAGCACGACGAACAGGATCATCCACAGCTCGCCCTCGTCGTCACCCTCGCCACGGGGAACGTCCACGACCAGCGCGTCGAGCACCTCATCGACCGCGCCCGCGGCACGATAGATCTCGCTCGTGCCCATGCGCACGCCCTGGCGGTTGATCGTCGAGTCAGAGCGCCCGTAGATGACCGCTCCCCCGCGGGGCGTGATCCGGATCCAGTCGCCGTGGCGCCAGATGCCGGGGTACATCGCGAAATAGCTCTCGTGCAATCGCTCGCCATCCTCATCGCCCCACAAGAACAGGGGCATCGAGGGCATCGGCTCGGTGATCACCAGCTCGCCGACCTCGTCGATCAGGGAGTTGCCCCGCTCGTCCCACGCCTCCACGGCGCAGCCCAGCGCGCGACACTGCAGCTCCCCCTCGTACACTCCCAGCAGCGGGCAGCCGCCGACGAACGCGGTGCACACGTCGGTGCCGCCGCTGGTGGAGAACAGCCAGACGTCCGGTTTGACGTGCTCGTACACCCACCGAAAGCTCCCCGGGGCCAGCGGCGAGCCGGTCGAGCCGATCGCGCGCAGGACTTTCAGATCGTGGTCGCGGCCGGGCTCGATCCCCGCCTTTTCAGAGGCCGACAGCAGGCCCGCGCTGACGCCCATGCACGTCATGCCGGTGCGCTCGGCCAGCTCCCACAGGACACCGAGATCGGGGTGGCCGGGACTGCCGTCATACAGGACGATCGCGGCGTCTGAGAACAGGCAGCCGACGAGGAAGTTCCACATCATCCAGCCGGTCGTCGTAAACCAGAACATGCGGTCGCCGGCGCGCAGGTCCAGATGCAGCCGGCTCTTCTTGAGCTGCTCGAGCAGTATCCCGCCGTGGCCGTGCACGATCGCCTTGGGCAGGCCGGTCGTGCCCGAGGAGTAGAGCACCCACAGGGGATGCTCGAACGGGACCTGCTCGAATTGGATCGCCGTTCCCCTTCCACGCTCGATCAGCTCGCTCCAGCTCATCGCATCGGGCAGATCGGCGGCGGACGCTTCGGGAGACAGATACGAAAGCAGGACCGTGTGGCGAACCGTGGGCAGCTCGGCGAGGATCGCGCGAACCTGGCCCGAGCGGTCGAAGTCGCGGCCCCCGTGGTGGTACCCGTCCACGGCCAGCAGGATCGCGGGCTCGATCTGGGCGAAGCGGTCGATCACGCTGCGCGCGCCGAACTCGGGTGCCGCCGAGGACCAGATCGCGCCGATCGACGCGGTCGCCAGGAACGCGACGAGCGTCTCGGGGATGTTGGGCATGTAGGCGACCACGCGATCCCCGCGCGTTACGCCCAGCCCGCGCAGGCCGGCGGCCGCCGCCGCGACCTGCTCGGTGAGCTGTCCCCACGTCAGCGTGCCGAGCTCGCGCAGCTCCGAGGCGTGCAGAACGGCGAGCGCGTTGGGGTCACGATCGGTGAGCATGTTCTCGGCGTAGTTCAGCTCTGCTCCCTCGAACCAGTGCGCGCCGGGCATCTGCGTGGAACCGATCGGGGATCCCTGGGATCCCCGATCGGCCAGCACCCGCTCGTACGGGCGCGAGGCGCGCACGCCGCAGTACTCCCAGATCGCCGCCCAGAACTCCTCTATCTCGGACACCGACCAGTCCCACAGCTCGGCGTAGTCGGCGAAGGTGCGCCCGTGACGCTCGCCCGCCCAGCGCATGAACCGCGTCATCTCCGCGCGCTCGCGATCCTGCGGGGTCGGTTCCCACAGGGGCTTCTGCCGGGGCGGGTCAGGCATGCGGGTATTCTCGCGGTTTGTGACCCTCCCCGGGCTGCGCGCCGAGTTCCCTGTCCTGCGCCGACTCGCGTACCTGAACGCGGGCACCGACGGACCCCTGCCCGCAGCGGCGGTCGCGGCCGCGGCGGAGGAGCTCCGGCGTGAGGCCGAGGATGGCCGCGCCATGGCGCACTTCGAGCGCCGCGCCGAGCTGAGTGGGCAGCTGCGCGAGGCATACGCCGCCGCGCTCGGCTGCGAGCCCGGCGAGCTCGCGCTGACGAGCTGCACGAGCGAGGGCCTCGCCCAGATCGTCGGCGGGCTGGAGCTCGGCACGGGCGATGAGATCCTGACAAGCGACGAGGAGCACCCGGGGCTGCTGGGCGCGCTGGCGGCGGCGCGGGAGCTGCGAGGGGTGAGCGTGCGCATGGTGGCGCTGGCAGAGATCGCGGACGCCATCGGCCCGCGCACGCGGCTGGTGGCGTGCTCGCACGTCGGCTGGATGAGCGGTCGCGTGGCGCCGCGGGAGCTCGCGGACGTGGCGGCACCCGTCCTGCTCGACGGCGCGCAGGGGGTCGGCGCGATCGCAGTGGACGTGCGCGCGCTGGGCTGCGACGCCTACGCTGGGGCCGGTCAGAAGTGGCTGTGCGGTCCCGACGGCACAGGCATGCTGTATGTGAGCGCAAGGCTGCGCGAGCGGCTGCGGATCGAGCGTCGCGGCTATGCGAACCTCGCCGAGCCGAACGCGGGCCTTGACGCCGGGGTGCACGAGGATGCGCGCGCGCTGGACTCGATGTCGCTGAGCGCCGAGACCCTCGCGTGCGGGCTGGCGGCAGTGAGGGTGCTCCAGGACGCCGGCTGGCGGGCGGTGCACGAGCGCGCGCGGGGGCTGGCGGGGAGGCTGGTGGCGCTGCTGGAAGATCGAGGCCGGACGGTGGCGCCGCGCGGGGACAGCACGCTTGTGTCGTTTGCGAGCCCCGATCCCGAGCGCGAGCGCGATCGCCTGCGCGAGCACGGGGTGATCCTGCGTAACATTCCCGGCGCTCCCTGGCTGCGAGCGTCCATCGGGGCGTGGAACGACGAGGACGACCTCGACCGGCTGCTGGCGGCGCTTGCGACATGACGCCCTGCACATGAACCACGCTCAGCAGACCACATCGCCCTCCCGGCACCGCCGCCGGTGACGCCATCCACATGAGCTCCACGCAGCAGACCACCACCACCCTCCCGGCGTCACAGCCGCTCACCTCCGAGCCCGCTGCTCGTGTGGCCCCGTGGCGGCGCGTGCGCGTGAAGGGGCGGGTGAGACCCCATCATCTCGCCCTCACGGCCGTGCTGGCGCTTTCGGCCGTGCTGAACGTCAACCGGCTCACGCAGAACGAGTACGGGAACACGTTCTACTCGACCGCAGTCCGCTCGATGCTCGACTCGTGGCACAACTTCTTCTTCATCTCGTTCGACCCCAGCGGGCTGATAACGGTCGACAAGCCGCCGCTGGCCCTGTGGGTGCAGGCGCTCAGCGCCAAGCTGTTCGGCTTCACACCGCTCAGCCTGCTGCTGCCCGAGGCGATCATGGGCGTGCTCGCCGTCGCCGCGCTCTACTGGGTGCTGACGCCCCGGTTCGGAGCGGCGGCGGGGGTCGCGAGCGCGCTGGCGCTGGCGGTGTTCCCATCGTTTGTGGCCATCTCGCGCGAGAACGGCGTCGACTCGCTGCTGATCCTGTTGATGATCCTCGCCTGCGGCGCCTGCCTGCGCGCGTGCGAAACGGGCAGGCTGCGCCCGCTGCTGCTCAGCGCGCTGCTCGTGGGGCTGGCGTTCAACACAAAGACCCTGGCCGCGTTTCTGGTTGTCCCCGGGCTCGGCCTCGGCTACCTGGTGTGCGCGCCGGGGTCGATCGCGCGCCGGGCCGCCCAGCTGCTCGCGGCGGGCGCGGTGCTGCTGCTCGTGTCGGCCTCGTGGTCGGCGATCATGGAACTGACGCCCGCCTCGCAGCGCCCGTTCGTGGGCGGCTCGACCGACAACACCGAGCACAACCTGACGTTCGACTACAACGGGCTCGGGCGCGTGGAAGGACAGGTCGGCGGTCCCGGGCGCATCCCGATCCTGGTCAAGCACGGCTCGCTGGCGCACATCGAAAGGGAAGCATTGCGCGCGCGCGCGCAGCGCGCCGCCGCGGCGCGCGGTGGATCGCGACCCGGCGCAGGCTCAGCCGCCGCACCCGCGCGACCGGCGCCCGTGGCGGTCGTCCCCGCGATCGCGCCCAAGCACAAGCCACCCCCCGCCTACCTGCCCAACGGCCGGGCGCGGGAGCCGACCGCGTTCGGCGGGGCGACCGGGCCGCTGCGCCTGCTCGACAAGGAGCTGGGCGGGCAGGCCGGCTGGATGCTCCCGTTCGCGCTGCTCGGCATGATCGCGCTCGCGCTGTGGTCGATCGGCGCTCGCTCCGGCGACGACAG
>CABDXU010000069.1_pt1 | contig 10401 bp, 9 predicted proteins | sample 3131791 | NCBI WGS metagenome assembly CABDXU01 (sample SAMEA5534336, study PRJEB31848) | metagenome | biome: tundra; feature: field; material: soil | place: USA | collected 2013-05 | depth 0.15 m | reverse complement strand
GCTCTGACTCGGCCGCCGCCGCCCGATCGGCGAGCACTGTCGGGTTCACGATCATTGATTCTTGCACGCTTGCCGCACTTCTTCGAGGAGCAACCGTGCTCGCGGCCCCCTCAGCGTCGCGACGGAGGCCCGCCGGGCACGATCTCGCGGCCGGTCGGACGCAGCTCGGGATCGAGCTCCAGCTGCCAGTAGTAGCGGGTGAACGTCATCCCGGCGTCGAACTCGCCCACATGCGGCGCGACGGTCTCCCCGGCGGCGAGCGCAACGATCAGCTCGGGATAGGTGCGCCCGGGCAGCGCGGCGTAGGCCGGCGCGGGGAACGCGCCGCCGAAGCGGGGGTTCACATCGGTGATGGCGAGACCGATCTCGGGGTCGCGAAAGACCTGAATCGTCGCCGGACCGCATACGCGCAGGGTCTCCATCGTGCGCCTGCCGAGCTCGATCAGCTCCTCCTCGCGGACGACCTGCCCCTTGATCGACTCGCCTCCCCGCGACTCGAGCATGGTGCGCGGGATCGCGTTCAGGCAGCGTCCGTCGCGATCGCCGAGACAGTCGATCGAGCGCTCGGGGCCGCCCATCGCCCGCTGGACCATGGTCGGCTCGGACACGTAGTCGAGGAAGAACCGCGCCTGGGCGGGGTCGTTTGCGAGGTGGATCGAGCGCGCACCGGAGCCCTGGCGAGGCTTGACCATGACCGGGTACTCGAGCGCGTCGAGGTCGGCCTCGGGCAGGACCGTGGGCGGCGAGGGCAGGCCCAGCCGCGTGAGCAGCAGGTGCGCTTCGTACTTGTCGTAGGTCGCGCGGGCGACCTCGGGCGAGGGCACGAACGCGGGCAGCCGCCCGTCGGCGCGGGCCACGGCGAGCGTCTCGATGTCGAGATCGGTCAGCGGCAGCACGGCGCCGACCCCGTGCTCGGCGCAGATGCGCTGTAGCGCCGGCACATACTCGGGGTCTTCGATCAGCGGCACCGCGGCGCGCACGTGGGCGGCATACTGCGCGGGCGCGAGCGGGTTGGGATCGGCGACGATCGTCGTGGTCAGCTGGGCGAAGCAGGCCACGATGTCATAGCGCTTGCCGGCGCCCGTCAGCAGGATCGCGGGCCGCTCGCCGGCGGCGGGCGAGGGCGAGGATCGGCGCGGGGTCGCGGAAGGCGGACTCACAGCTCGTGCTCCCAGCCGCCGCTCGGGCCCTTGTACAGGCCCGAGCCGCCCAGCACGAGCGCGGGCGTGCGCCACAGGATGCGCAGGTCGAGCGTGAGCGAGCGATGGGCGATGTAGTAGAGGTCGAGCTCGATCCGCTCAGACCAGGGCAGCGATGCGCGCCCGTTGACCTGCGCCCAGCCGGTGATGCCCGGCTTGATCTGAAGGCGCCCGCGCTGGCGCTCGGTGTACTGGGCCACCTGCACGGGCAACGTCGGGCGCGGGCCGATCAGCGACATGTCGCCGCGCAGCACGTTCAGCAGGTTGGGCAGCTCATCGAGCGAGGTCCTGCGCAGCAACCCGCCAACGCGCGTGATGCGCGAGTCGTTCTCGTTCACGGCCAACCCGGCGCCGATGTGTTCCGCCCCGTCGACCATCGTGCGCAGCTTGAGCACGTCGAACTGGCGCCCGTGCATGCCGGCGCGCCGCTGGCGGTAGATGACGGGGCCGGGCGACTCCAGCCGGACCGCGACCATCGCCACGGCGAGCACAGGTGAGCTGACGATCAGCGCGAGCGCGGAGACCGCGATATCGAGCGTGCGGCGAATCACCGGCGGGATGATCGCAGCGAGCGGGTTATGGGGCCGAGCCCACGCGGGCGGTGGTCAAAGCGCGCAGTCATCGCGGCGCAGCGCGTGTGCTGGCCGATCGGAGACCGAGTCGGTCTCCGATCGGCAGACAGCGCTTTCAATATCGATCCTGCTGAGCCATAAGGGTCAGCGGGTGCCCTCCGCGGCCTCCCAGGATGCGTCGGTCCCGTGGCGCAGCCAGTCCCACAGACCGAAGGCGAGGGAGGCGGTGGTGAGGAAGTAGTAGCGGGCGATCAGCAGCGGGCGGAAGGGGATCAGACCACCGAGGCCGGCGGCGGCGGCGGGGACGACCTGCAGGGTGAGGGTGACGGTGTAGAGCTCACCGGCTCCGCTCGCCACGATCACGATGTTGGCGATGAACGCGAGCACGTGCAGGAAGGGTGTGATGTAGCGCAGCACGCGGTGGGAGAGGATCATCAGCGCGTACCCTGGCGGGTAGCCGCGCGGTGAGAGCAGGCCGCCGTGCAGGAGGATCGGCCAGGTGTGGCTCATCATCCGGCGCTTGCGCGCGAACTCGCCGACGATCGAGGGGGCCATCTTCTCGCTCGCCCGTGCGTCGGGGACGTAGACGGCGCGCAGGCCGCGCTTGACCATGTTGAATGGAAGCGACAGGTCGTGGCCCATGATCGGATCCACGACGATGTATGCGTCGCGGCGAGTCGCGTAGATGGCGCCGTTGCCGGCCGTGATCGAGGACAGGCGCGACTCGTATGCGCGCACGGCCAGCTCGTAGCGCCAGTACACGCCCTCCTGGTTGGTGGCGTGCGCACCGTCGGCTGCCTGCACGAAGCGGACCTGCCCGCACGCGTACCCGACTCGGGGATCGGCGAATGCGCCCACGAGCGCCCGGGCGGCATCCGGCTCCCACAGCGCGTTGGCGTCAGAGAACGCGACCACCTCTCCCCGGGCGCGCTCGACGGCGGCGTCCTGGGCGCGGATCTTGCCCCCACGCGAGAGCTCCAGCACGAGGCCTGCTCCGGCATCGCGCGCACGGGCGGCGGTCGCGTCGGTACAGCCGTCGCACGCGACGATCACCTCCAGCAGCTCCCGGGGATAGTCGAGCGCGAGCGCGTTGGCCACCCGCGCGGCGATCACCGACTCCTCGTCGTGCGCGGCGACGATCAGCGACAGCGAGGGCAGCTGTTCGGGCGGGGCGGTGCTCTCCGGGATCGGGGTTCGCCTGAGCAGATGCGCGAGGACGGCCAGCGTGGCGGCGTAGCCGACCTGGGTCCATAGGATCAGACCGGCGCATACCCAGAACACGATCTCGAGCGCGGTCATCCTCGACGAGGGCCCTCGATCAGGGTTTCGTACAGCCCGAGCGTGCGACGAGCGATCGCATCCCACGAGTACGGACCGGACGCGGCGGCGCGGGCTCGCGCGGCCATGCTCGCCAGGGCGCCTGGGTCCGACAGCAGCTCCTGCAGCGCGGTGCGCAGCGCAGTGGCGTCCCCAGCGGGGAACGTGCGCGCGGCGCCGGTCGCCGCCAGCTCGGGGAAGCCGCCGACGTCGCTGAGCAGCAGCGGCGTGCCCGAGCCGAGCGCGGTGAATGCCACGCCGGACTGGTCGGCCTCGCGGTAGGGGAGCACGACGAGGTCGGCGCGGGTGAAATACGCGGCCATCTCGGCGTCGGAGACGAAGTGCGGGACGAAGTAAACGTTCGCCGGGGCGACACGTTGCAGGGGTGAGATGTCGAACTTGGGCATGCCGACGATCCATAGCTCGGCGTCGTCGATGCCCTCCCACGCGTCGAGCAGCAGATCCAGGCCCTTGTAGGGGCGCAGCAGCCCGAAGAACAGCACGACTGGGCGATCGGCCTGGTGCGGCGGCGACTGCGGGGGTAGCCCCGCCGCCGCGGGGAGGGTGAACGCGCCGTGCGGGATGACGTGCACGCGCTCCGGGTCTATGCCCAGCTCGTCGATCAGGCGGACACGGCCGTGCTCGGAGTGGACGACGATCGCGTCGAAGCGCTCGTAGCACCGCCGCTGGGCCGCCACCTGCCCGCGACGGGGCTCGCGGGGAAGGATGTCGTGCGCGGTGAGCACGAGCGGGCGGGCCGGGGCGCCCGACCCAGCGCTGCGCGACCAGGTCCGTTGGACCGTGTGCCCGTGCACGCCCGGTCGGGGCAGCAGGTGGGCATCCAGCTGCTGGACGGGCAGCCACTGGAAGTGCACCACGTCGGCGGTGCGCGCCAGGCGGCGGTAGCGCAGCATGTCGGGGACGTGCTCGGCGAGCTTCGACGCCGCGCGCAGGCGCCGGCCGATCTTCGATCGGTCGGGAGACCCGAGCGCGGCGCGGTAGAACAGCTCGCGCCGGACATACCCGTCGGCGGGCGGGACGGAGCCGTAGGCGAAACGGCTCGTGACGAGCGTCACCTCGGCGCCGGCGCGGGCAAGGGCGCGGCACAGGGCGTGGTCGTACGGCGGCGTGTAGGCCGAGGGATCGACGATGTGGACGCGCACCGCATGGACAATAGGCGCGGGTGCGGAGACAATGTGCGGATGAGCTCTGCAGCCACGCTCTCCGACCCCGCCGTCATGGACGGGGCGGACGAGCCCGAGATCGAGCTGACGTACTGCGTCGTGAACACCTCCCAGCGGGAGCTGCTGACACGCGGGCTGGACGCGCTCGCGCGCGAGCGCGCGGCGGTGCCGTTCGCGACGGAGGTGCTCGTGCTGGACAACGGCTCGCGCGACGGCTCGGCGCAGGCGGCGCGGGCGCACCCCGCGGTGGACGAGGTGATCGCGCTGGGGCAGCGGCGCGGCAAGGCGCTGAACGACTCGGCGCTGATGTCCCGCGCGCGCGGTTCCTATGCGCTGCTGCTCAACGAGGACTCCGAGCTGCTGGCGGGCGCGACGCTCGCGCTGTGGCGGACCCTTGAGGAACACCCGGACGCGGCCTGCGCGGGGGCTCGGCTGCTGCGCCCGGATGGCGAGGGCACCGCCGCAGGAGGAGGTGGCCAGGCGTGCGCGTGGCGGTTTCCGACGGTCGCCACGGCGCTCGCCGGGGCGCTGTTCCTGCACCGCGTGTACACCGTGCAGAGCACCGGCGAGCACGCGCGCGAGGTGGACTGGTGTCAGTCCTCAGCGCTCCTCGTACGCCTGCGGGCGGCGGCTCAGGTCGGGTACATGGACCCGGAGTTCTTCGTCTACTCAGACGAGGTGGACTTCGCCCGCCGGCTGCGCGACGCCGGCTGGCGCAGCCTGTACGTGCCGGGAGCGCGCGCGATCCATCACGAGCAGCTGTCCACGAGCACCATGCCGGAGCGGCGCATCGTGGAAATGGCGCGCAACCGCGACCTGTACATGCGCAAGCACCATTCCCCTTCTGCGGCGCGCGCGGTGCGCTGGTTGACCGCATGGTCCTACGCGTGGCGCGCGCTGGGGGCACTCGTGCTCCCCGGGCACTCGCCACGGCGGTACTGGCGCCATGTCACCGCGACGCTCAGACCCGAGCGCGGCGAGGGGCTGCGCGAGGCGGCGGACGCCTACAACCGCTCGTCCTGAGGACTCTATGTGGCCTATGGGGGACCTCGCCGCATGCGGCGAGGTCAGCAGAGCCGCATGCGGCTCTGCTTCGGACCCGCGCATGCGCGGGTCCGCCGGTCGGCGCATGCGCCGACCGGAAATGGACTGTCAGATGTCTTTCAGGGGGTCCTCGGCGTATGCCTCGACGTCGCCGTGCCCGGCCCGGAACGCCGCCACGCGGCGGCGCCCGTCGGCGAGCAGCGCTCTGGCCTGGGCGCGCTCGTGGGGGGCGAAGAAACGCGTGGCCAGCAGCAGCCCCGGAACCAGCGCCAGCCAGGCCACGCGCAAGGACAGGCCCGCGATCCCGCTCGTCGGCAGCAGCAGCTCGCCAGAAACGGCGACCGCTGTGAAGATCGCCGTCAGCTGGGCCAGGCGGCGCCACTGGAAGTCCACAGCGAACACGCCCCGTGTGAGCAGGTGCATGATCGCCACCATCACCGCGTAGGCCCCGCACAGCGCGATCCCGGCGCCGGCGAGACCGAGACCCAGGCTCTCCCCGCCGCTGGGCACGAGCACGAACAGCAGCGCCACGTTCACCGCCAGGCCGGCGCCCGCGGCGGGCAGGTTGCGCTGCGTGACCCGCGCGCGCCCGGTGATCGCGATCATCAGGAGATACAGCCCGTACAACGTCCACCCGAGCGCCAGCCACGGCAAGGCGCGGTACGCGCCGTAGTACTCGGGCGCGGCCAGCAACCGCACGAGCCAGCGCCCGAGCAGCGCCACGGCCACGACGACGACGCCTGTGGCCAGTACGAAGTAGGTGGTCACGAGCGAGTACAGCCGCGAGGCGTCAGCGTCGCTGTCGATCGAGTACGCCAGCGGCGGCCATGCGTACTGGAAGCCCCTGACGAACACGAACACGACCGTCGCCAGCTGCACCGCGATCGCGTACTCGCCCGCCGCGCCCTCGCTCACGCCGCGCATCAGGTAGAACCGATCGGCGACCTGCAGCGCGTACACGCTCGCGTCCGCCGGCACGGTCGGCAATCCGAAGTGCAGCATCGCGCGCAGATCGGCGATCTTGACGCGCAGCGACACCCGCGCGCGCAACAGCCACCACAGCCCCAGCACGACCAGCGCCGAGGCGCCGAAGTTGCCCAGCAGCAGCCCGCGCGCGCCCTGACCGGCGAACACGACCAGCGCGATCGTGAACGCGACCGTCATCGTCACGTTCGCCCCCGACGCGTACATATACGCGCGCGCGCGCTCGTCCACCCGCAGCTGCGCATACGCCATCTCGATGTTCGTGAACGCCCACAGCCCGAGGATCGCGCAGTCCATCAGCCCCGCGTCGCTGTAGCCGAGGATCAGACGCGACAGCTGCGCGGCGAACACCACGGCCAAGAGCGACGCGGCGGTCGTGGTCCAGGCGACGGTTGCGGTGGCGGTGCGCGCGATCCGCGTGCGCCGCTCCTGGTCTGAGTCGCTGAAGTAGAACCGCACGAACGCCTCCCCCACGCCGAGGCGCAGCAGGATGCTGAACAGGATCACCAGCGTCAGCAGCGAGTTGTACGTGCCGTAGCCGGCCGTTGACACGTGGCGTGTGTACAGCGGCAGGGTGAACACCGCGATGCCCTTGGCGACGATTTCCGCGGCCTGATACGCAGCGCCCGTCGTGACCAGCCGTCTCAGGTAGGCGAGCACGCCTGCAACCTATTCCCCGCGCGTGCCAACGCGACCCCGATGCCGAGCAGCGTCCAGGTGATCGGGTCCTCCAGGAAATCGGCGTACGTCCAGGTGTGCAGCACAAGCGCGGCAAAGCACGCGGCCAGGGCGATGCGCGGGGGCGATCGGCCGGCGCCTGTAAACAGCACGGCGAACGCGGCGATCAGCAGCGCGACGTATACGGCCAGGCCGATGATGCCCTGCTCGGCGGCGACGGTCACCGGAATCGTGTGCGAAGCCGAGGTCGCGTTGGCGGAGCTCGCCCGGCCGTGGCGCTTGTACTCGGTTTCGAACGACCCCGACCCGTATCCGTACAGCGGCCGATCGGCGAACAGTTCCAGGCCCCCGGAGATCAGCTTCGTGCGGCCGCTCGTGGCGTTGCTGGTCGAGCCGCCCGACCCGTTCAGGCCGAGGTGCAGGCTGGGCGGCGCCGTGAGCACGAGCACCGCGGCGATCGCGACCAGCGCCCCGGCTGCGTAGACCGTCGCGCGCACGTCCCAGCGGTAGGCCGCCAGCACCGCCATGCCCAGCAGCAGCGCCGCGATGCTCGACTGGGAGAAGCTCGTGACGAGCCCTGCCAGCAGCCACGCCAGCACCCCGGCGCCGATCAGCACGTCGCGCCGGCGCCGAGGGGCACACGCGGCGGAGCCGTGGGTCAGCACGAGGGTGGTGACGGCGATCATCACTATCGCCAGGAACCGCCCGTAGATGTTGGGGTCGAAGAACAGTGAATTGACACGAAAGTAATTCCCATACTGATCGGAGGCGATCACCTTCGGGTTCAGGAACAGAGCCTTGCGGTAATACTCGACGAACCCGACTCCCGCGAACGCGACCGCCAGCGCGACCGCCACGCCCAGGCACGCCAGCACGAGCTCGCGCGTCCAGCGCACGTCGCGCAACAGGATGAACAGCAACCCGAACGGGATGTAGAAGAACGCGACGTTCTCAGCGGCCTTGGCGTGGTCTGTCGAATAGACGCCCTGCACCGCATACAGCACGACGGCGCCGAACAGCAGCCATTCCAGGCCACGCGGGGACAGCCAGGTGTTGATCTTGGTGGGAGACCTGTGGGCCTGTCGACCGGTGGTCCCGTCGATCTCCGATCGAGCTCCTATACCTTGCTGTTCGCGGCGGTTCCCTCCGTCGGCGACATCGTGTGAGTCATCGACACCGCGCCCCAGCCATTTGGGCACGAGGAATGTGAGTGTCCCGGCGGCCACGACGAGGTAGAGCGGGATCAGCAGGTTCACCGTCCTGCCGCCGGTGGATATCGGCAACCTGAACGGCAGCGTGCCGATCGCCAGCAGGGGAAACGCCTCGGGACGGCGGCGCATCAGCAGTGAGAGCGCGGCGATCGCCGCCAGCGCGGCAACGAGCACCGCCGCGACGACACCCGGGCTCGGCAGGGTCGTGGCGATCGCCGCCGTATCACGGATCACTCTTGCGAACATCGGCGTCCGCGCCCCGCTCACTTTCTCACCAGCGTGAACCCGGTGGGTGAGAGCACGGATCGGTTCTGTTCGCGCAGGGTCACACGCACGTGGTATTCACCTTCTGGCGCGGGACTGCCCGTGTTGACGGGCGTCACGATCGTCGTGCCCGTGGGACCGACGGCCACGGTGTTACCGCGTGCCGTGCCGGTGCGACCGTTCCAGCGCAGCGCGAACTGTTTGTAACGGGCAACGGGCCGCTCGCGCACGAGCGTGGCGACCGTGCGTTCCGTGGAGTCAACGATCGTGACCGTCACCCTGTCGGCGCGGGCGAGCTTGAACGAGATGCGCTCCTCTTTGATGTGCCCCGCCGGAGTGGGCGAGAAGACCGGGGTCCTTTTGAAGTCCTGCACCGCCGTGGGCGTGTGCTTGAGCCGCTGCGTGACGATGAACGCGGCAAAACAGGCGAGCAGGAGCAGCGCGAACACCACGCGCGCCAGCGGGTCCGTTCTGGTCAATCCCCACCGCCCGGCGCAAACCGCTCGACCGTGTCCGAGCGCAGTCCCAGGCGCAGCGTCTCCAGCGAGAGCACATCGTCCGGGGCGATGTTGCCGAGGTTGCACTCGGTCCCGAACCGGTGCAGCAGCCACACCTGCTGCTCACGCTGGGGTGCCTCGAATATCAGTAGGTCGGCGTCGATCGCGTGCACGATCTCGTCGATCAGCCCCGTTCGCACCTCTCCGTCGGCGCGATAGATGCCGGCGGTGCCCGACTCGCGCGCCTCGGCGATCACCTTCCATGCACCCGCCTGCAGGTCGCGTTCGATCTGCTCCACCCACACGTACGGGGCCATGATGAAATCGGCGTCCTTACTGCCGACCTCCGACAGCACGATGAAATCGGAGGCGACCAGCAGCCTGATCAGGTCGGTCTTGACCTCTGCCTCCAGCGCGATCGTGCCGTCGGAGACCTCGACGTGGCGCAGCCCCAGCTCGCGCAGCCAGGCGATCAGCCCCTCGACGCGGCCCTGCCTGATCGCCAGCTCGGTCAGGGTGCCCCCGAGGACGACGGGGATCCCCTGCGCGGCGTAGCGCTCGAGCTTTCCCTTCAGGTTCGCGCTCACCAGCGCCGTGCCCCAGCCGAGCTTGACGATGTCCACGGCGTCGCCCGCGACCTCGAGCAGACCGTCCACCTGGGCGACCGACAGCCCGCGGTCGATCACATGCGTGATGCCATGCTCGCGCGGCTTGACCGAGCGCGCGGGGATGTCGAGAAAGCCGGCTATCTGCTCGCTCCGGGCACGCTCACCGGGCTGAGAACGCGGCGGCGGCGAGACCGAGCGCGCGGCCCGTCACGAGGCAGGTCATGGGGTCCCTCCGCCGGACGGCGCTTCGCCCGTGCCGGAGGAGGAGGAGGAAGAAGAAGAAGAAGAGGATTCGCCCGCGGCGCCGGCCTTGTCCAGGCCGGCGATCACGACCACCGTCGAGGCGCCGACGAGCGGGGACACGGACGCTTCCATCGGCTGCACTTCACTCACGCCGAGCGCCCGGGCGACCTGCGCGGCTTCGGCCCGGTGACCGGAGGAATACTGGACGACAGTCGTCTGACGAGTGCCGGGCGGAGTGCCGTCCAGCGGGGCCGCCTGCGAGTAGCCGCTCTGTTGCAAGGTCGCCGACAACCGGTGCGCGAGCCCGTTCGTGCTCGTGCCGTTGAGCACAGCGACCTGCGTTTCCGCCGGGCTGACCGAGGGCGTTGAGGATTCGCTCGGATGCGGGCTGGCGGACGTGCCCGTGTGCGTGGAGCGTGCGTGCGTCCCCGTGGTGGAGGAGGCGGAGGTGGTCGCGGGACCCTTGCTGGATGAGCCGGCGAGCGAGCTGACGACGAGCACGACCGCGACCACCCCGACCACGACGGCGCCGGCGATCAGGGCGGTGGCCCGGGCGGGCGACCGTCGCCCTGTCCCACCGCGCATGGCGGGCTTGGGTGC
>CABDXU010000046.1_pt1 | contig 10723 bp, 11 predicted proteins | sample 3131791 | NCBI WGS metagenome assembly CABDXU01 (sample SAMEA5534336, study PRJEB31848) | metagenome | biome: tundra; feature: field; material: soil | place: USA | collected 2013-05 | depth 0.15 m | reverse complement strand
CCCCGGAGGAGGGAGCCGCCTGATGGCTCAGCGCTCGCCTGCCGAGATCCGCGGCTCGATCGAGGCCAACCGCAACGAGCTGGCCCTCTCGATCGTACAGCTGCGCGGCGAGGTGGCCCACCTCACCGACTGGCGCGGCCATCTGGAGCGCCACCGGCGTGAGGTCACGATCGGCGCCGCGGTGGTCGGCCTGATGGTGGGCGCGCGCCTGCTCCGCCGCCGCCGCCGCTGATCAGCTCAGCAGTGCTCGCGGCACCGCGCCCACCCCGATCAGGCCCGGGCCCGTATAGGTGCCGATCACCGGGCCCACCTCGGAGGTGAAGACCGGCTCAGAGTCGAAGATCTCCCGGCAGCGCTCGATCAGGCGCTCGGCCTGCTCGATCGCCTGGATGTGCTGCACCACCCAGCCGTCGGAGCCTTCCTCGTGCAGCTGCATCGCGTACTGGACCATCCGCTCGAACGCCCGGCCCGCGGTGCGCACGCGCTCGACCGGGACGATCTCGTACTCGAGCGAGAGGATCGGCTTGATCCGCAGTGTCCCGCCCAGCCACGCCTGCGCCTTGCCGACGCGCCCGCCGCGGCGCAGGTACTCCAGGGTGTCCAGGCAGAACCAGATCCTCAGCGCCCTGCGCGCCTCGCGCACCCGCGCCACGACGGCGCCCTGGTCCGCCCCTGCTCTCACCGACGCGCTGGCCGCGAGCACCAGCAGCCCCATCCCGCCGCACGCCGTCTCTGAGTCGATCACCTGCACCCGCTCCCCCAGCCCGCGCTCGCTCAGCAGGCCGTGCGCCTGTCTGGCCGCCTCGCACGTGCCGGAGATGCCGCCCGCGAGATGGATCGAGACGATGTCTCTGCCCTGCGCCAGCAGCGGCTCCCACACCGCCAGGAAGTCGCCGATCGAGGGTTGCGAGGTGGTGGGCAGCTCGGGATCTGAGGCCAGGCGCTCATAGAAGGCGTCGAACCCGTCCATCTCGCGCTCGCGCTCGGGCTGCCCCCGCCAGCCCACGTACAGGCTGACCTGGTGGATGCCCTGCGCGTCCGCGAGCTCGCGCGGCAGGTATTGCGTGCTGTCGGTTACTACCGCGACGGACGTCTGCATCCCTAGGGTGACGCTATCGCAACGCCGAGTGTCTGCGCCAGCTCGCCCGACTCGTACATCTCGGTCACGATGTCGCACCCGCCCACGAGCTCGCCGCCGACGAACAGCTGCGGGATCGTCGGCCACCGCGAGATCGCCGACAGCTCCTCGCGGATGCGCGGGTCCGGCAGGACGTCGACGGCCGCGAACTGGATCTCCAGCGATTGCAGCACCGCGACGGTGCGCGCCGAGAAGCCGCAGGCGGGGGCGTCGGGGGTTCCCTTCATGAACAGGATCACCCGGTTCTGCTCGATCGCCTGCTCGATCGCGTCACGAATCTGGCTCGGCTCTGTGTCTGGCATGGCTGCTCCTGGTTATTGGGGGCTCTGGGTCTTAAGCGACAGTGCGTGTATCGGGCCGCCGATCTCCGCGCCGAAGATCTCGTAGACGAGCCGGTGCTGCTCGATGCGGCTGCGCCCCGCAAACGCCGCCGCGGTGACGGTCGCCCTGAAGTGATCGCCGCCGCCGGTCCAATCCTCGACCTCGGCTTGAGCGCCCGGGATCGCGGCCTCGATGCGCTGCTTGATCTCCTCGGCTTTCGGCATGCTGCGCCCAGCTTAGAACACTCCTCAGCGCCTCGCTATACTTTAGAAAGCGATGGTCACGATCACCGACAGAGGGGCCGAGAAGGTCCGCGAGTTCCTGGCCGCTCAGGACGCGGAGGAGGGCCTGGCCGGCCTGCGCGTGGGCGTGCGCGGCGGCGGCTGCTCGGGCTTTCAGTACCAGCTCGCGTTCGATGAGCAGCGCGAGCAGGACGCCGTGTTCGAGACCCACGGCCTGAAGCTGCTGGTCGACAACGACAGCCTCCCGTTCGTGCGCGGCTCGGTGATCGACTACGAGGAGACCCTCCAGGGAGCCGGCTTCAAGGTCGAGAACCCCAACGTGGTCGCGGCCTGCGGTTGCGGGTCCTCGTTCCGGGTCGCCGAGGAGGAGCAGGTCTCCGCAGTTTGATCGCGGTGCGGGACGCTCGCGCCGCTGTTCTAAACGCTGGCTGCCAGGCGTTTATGCCTAGAGGGATAATGTTTGTTGGGATGAATTAGATCATGTTGACAAACATTATCTAGTAAGGCATAGTACGTTGGCGATGACAGCCGGCGGCGAGCAGACCAATCCATTCCGCTTCGGTGCGCTCGCGCTTGACGCGGCGTTCACCGACCGCGAAGCCGAGATCGGCGAACTGAGCGCCGACATGCGCAATGGCCAGGACGTCGTCCTGTTCGCTCCCCGCCGCTACGGCAAGTCATCGCTGATCTGGCGAGTCGCGCAACAGCTCGTGAGGAAGGACGTGCTCGTCGCGCAGGTCGACCTGATGCGTGCGCCGACGAAGGAGAAGCTCGCCGAGAAGCTCGCCGCCTCGATCCACGAGGAGATCGCCTCGCGCCTGTTTCGCGCGCGCGAGCGCCTGCGGGTGTTCGCCGGGCTGCGTATCGCTCCGGTGGTGAGCATCGACCCCGAGGACGGCTCGGTCTCCTTCAGCTTCGACGCGCGCGCGAGCAGACAGGACATCGACGCCACCCTCGAAGGGCTGCTCGCGCTCCCCGGGCGCCTCGCCGTCGAGCGCGACCGGCGCGTCGCACTGGTCCTCGACGAGTTCCAGGAGGTCGCCGAGATCGATCCTGGTCTGCCGAAGCTGATGCGCTCGGTCTTTCAGGAGCAGCCCGAGGTCGCGCACGTCTATCTGGGCTCCAAGCGTCACATGATGGAGCGGATCTTCAACGACGAGAACGAGCCGTTCTGGCGCAGCGCCAAGCAGATCGACCTGGGCGCGATCGGACCCGTGCCGTTCGCGCGCTACGCGACGGCGCGGTTCTCCGATACGGGCAAGCTCCTCGACGGGGACGCCTGCGCGAGGACCCTCGAGCTGACCGGCGGCCATCCCTACGCCACGCAGGAGGCGCTCTACTTCCTGTGGGAGGCCACGCCGGCAGGCGAGACGGCGGACGACGTCCGCCTGGAGCGGGCGATCGCGGCTCTGCTGCGCTCCGAGCACGCCCATTTCAGCCTGCTCTGGTCGCGAGCCGCCGCGGCCCAGCGGATGGTGCTGGCGGCGCTCGCCGCCGAGCAGCCCGGGCGCCCCTTGAGCAGCGCCTATCAGCAGCGACACGCGCTGCCAAGCACCGGGACCGTGCAGACGGCGCTGGGGGCGCTCATGGACGCCGAACTCGTCGTGAGGCTGGGCCGCGGCGAGTATCGCATCGCCGAGCCGTTTCTCGCCGAGTGGATCGCCCTCAACGAGAGTTGATCGAGGTGTCTCGCACCTGCCCGCCGAACGCGTAGGGTGCGCTCGCGATGCCTCTCCTGCCCAGCCGTCTGCGCCGCCTGACCCCCGATCGCCTGCGCGACGACGTCCGCCTGCGCGCGCTGGCGGTCGGCGCCGGGCTGATCCCGCCGCGTGCGATGCACTCCGCCGAGGACGCCTCCGTGCTGCTGGACGCGGCGAGGGACGCGCGGCGCGTGATCGAGATTGGGGTGTACGAGGGCGCCTCCGCGGTGGCCCTGTGCGGCGCGCTGGGAGCGGGCGCTGAGCTGCACCTCGTCGACCCGTTCGGGCGCCATCCCGACGCGCTGCCCTCAGGCTGGGGCGCGACCGAGTGGGCGACCCGGCGCGCCGTCTCGCGCGCGCTGCGCCGGCGCGGCCTGGACGCGCCCGCCGTCCACTGGCACGTGTGCCTCTCCGCGGAGCTCGCCTCGCGCTGGCGGAGGGACGAGGATCCGGGACGGCCGGCAGCGGAGGACGTGGAGGTCGACCTGGTGTTCATCGACGGGGACCACTCCGAGTCCGGCTGCGAGCTGGACTGGTCGGCGTGGCATCCATTCGTCGCGCTCGGCGGTCACATCGTCTTTCACGACGCCCGCGCCGACCGGCCCGGGGGGCGCGGCCTGCCGGGACCCACGGCGGTCGTCGCGCGGCACTTCCGCTCGGGTGGTGGTGGCGGTGGCGGCACACCCGGCTGGGAGATCTCCGCCGAGGCCGATCGCACCGTCGCCGTGCGGCGCGTGGCCTGATGGGGAGAGGGGAGGGGCGAGTGCGTGAGAGAGAGCGCGAGCGAGCGAGAGTCGGCTCGGCATCGGCCCGGGCGGCGCCTGGCGCCTACCCCGGCTCGTTGGCCAGCGAGCGCCACAGATACCGGCAGGCCAGCGTCCTGTGCGGACGCCACGGCTGCGCGATCTGCTCGATCGCGGCCGCGCCCGGCAGCTCGTCCAGCCCGTAGGCGCGTTCGATCGCCCGGCGGATGCCGAGGTCGCCGACCGGGAGCACGTCCGGACGCTCCAGGTGGAACATCAGGAACATGTGCGCGGTCCACGCGCCCAGTCCCCTGACTGCGGTCAGCTCCACGATCACCGTGTCGTCATCCAGCTCGTCCAGTCGCTGCAGCTCCAGTTCGCCTGAGAGCGTGTGCTCGGCCAGCGATCTGAGATAGCCCACCTTCGCGCGCGACAGCCCCGCCGCGGCGCGCAGCTCTTCGGGGTCGTCTCCGAGGATCTCCTCGGGCGTCGGCGGGCGGCCGTCAAAGCGCGCCGTCAGCCTCCCGTAGATCGCCCGCGCGGCGTGCACCGACAGCTGCTGGCCGACGATCGCCCGCACCAGCGCGCCGTAGTGGTCGTCTCGGTCGGGCCTTCCATCGCGCGCGTCGGGCAGTTTGCCGACGGCCGCGATCACCTTCGCCAGCACGGGGTCGGCGCGCATGAGCTGTGCGAGGCCTCTGTGCCGAGACGGCTTGCGGGCGATCGATGCGGCGGGAGACGACACCTTTCGCTTCGTCGGCGCGGCCCGCTCTGCCGTGGCCCGCTCTGGCGCGACTGGTCGGCGTGCCACGAGGTCCCTCAGGCGGCGCCCAGCGCGGCCTCGGCGCCGATCGGCTCCCCGTCGAGCGCGCTCAGGGCGCGCTCCAGCGACATCCTGATGCAGGTGAAGCTCGGCGTGTCGCGCGCCGTGTACCTCGACGCCTCGGTGCCGCGCAGCCGCTGCACGAGATCCAGGAACGTGCCCACGTCGTCGGTGTCGAACGCGACCACGAACTCCTGGTCGTCCAGCCCGAACGAGTAGGTCGTGTGATTGTCCACGCCCGGGTATTCGCGCCCCACCTGGATGTGGCCCTGCATGATCCGCCGGCGCTCCTCGGCTCCGAGCCCGTACCACTCCCGGGACTTGACGAACGGATACACAAACACGTACTTCCCCTCGAACCCGCGCGGGCTGGTGCGCTCGTCTCCGGAGTATTCCGATGATTTGCGCATCCCCAGGAACGAATGGGGGATGTCCGCCCACTTCATCAGCCCGCTCTGGGCCATCACGACGTGCAGCTCGTGTATCCGCTCCAGGTTCTCGGCCTCGGCGATCAGTAGGAGCTCGGCGTCGCCGCGCGTGCCCACCAGCGAGAACGCCTGCAGCAGGTGCCCGTCGGCGAAGTCCTCGCACGCGGCCAGCAGCTCGCGCTTGTCCTGCTCGCGCCGGGCTGAGTCCTGGCGCCGCCAGGCCGGGTCCAGCTTCAGGAACGTGTACTTGACGAAGTGCCTTTTGGCCATTTCTCGATTATCGCAGCCGCGGGCGGACCGGCGGCGGACCGGGCTGCCGCCGGCTCCAGCGGTTAGACTCCTGCTGTGCGGATCGCGCTGATCTCGCCTTACTCCTGGACCTACCCCGGAGGCGTCACGCGCCACATCGAGGCGCTCGCGGCCGAGCTCTCCGCGCTCGGGCACGACGCCCGCATCCTCGCGCCGTACGACCCCGACGACGCGCTCGCGCGCCATCTGCATCGCGGGGCGCGCCCGCAGCGCCTGCAGGCGCCCGCGGGCTTCGTCTCGCTCGGACGCACGTTCGGGCTGCCCGCCAACGGCGCCGTCTCGAACATCACCGGCGCGCCCGGCGCCGTGCTGGCGCTGCGCCGTGAGCTGCGCTGCGGCGGCTATGACGTCGTGCATCTGCACGAGCCGGTCGTGCCGATGGTCTGCTGGGACGTGCTGCGCGGCGCCTGCGGATTGCCGCTCGTGGGCACGTTTCACACCTACTCGGAGAACCCGATCACCAACGGCATCGCGGCGGTCGGGCTGGGCGGCCGGCGGCGCATGAACCGCCTGCGCGGGCGCATCGCCGTGTCCGAGGCGGCTGCCTGGACCGCGCGGCGCTTCTACGGCGGGCGCTACCGGATCGTGCCCAACGGTGTCCAGCTCGGGGATGCTCCGCTCCCGTCCGAGGACGACGTCGCACCGCTGCGCATCCTGTTCGTCGGCCAGGCCGTCGAGCGCAAGGGCCTGCCCGTGCTGCTGCGCGCGTTCGAGGCTCTGCGCGATCACGTGCCGGCCACGCTCACGCTCGTCGGGGCATCCGCCGAGGAGGTCGCGCACATGATCCTCGACGACCGCGGCATCCGCGCGCTCGGCAAGGTCTCCGAGCCGCGCAAGCTGGCTGAGCTCGCGCGCGCCGACGTGCTGTGCGCGCCCTCGCTGGGCGGCGAGAGCTTCGGCATGGTCATCACCGAGGGGCTGGCCGCGGGCACGCCCGTGCTGGCCTCCGACATCCCCGGGTATCGCGACGTCCTGCGCGACGGCATCGACGGGCAGCTCGTGCCCGCGGGCGATCCGCTCGCGCTGGCGCAGGCGCTGCGCCGGCTCGCGCTGGAACCGGCCCGCCGCGCGCGCATGGCCGCCGCTGCGCGCGAGCGCGCGCAGCGCTATGCGTGGCCGCACGTCGCCGCTGAAGTGCTCGACTGCTACGAGCAGGCCCTCGCCGTCGGCGAGCCCGCCACGCGCCTGGCCCGCGCCGCCGTGCGTCACGGATTCGCCCCCGCCGACCTGCTGCCGCGCGTGCCCGCCCAGCGTCTGGCGTCGCTGGTCACTCCCGCCGCGAACTCCTCCGCGATCACCGCGACCTCCTCCTCCTCCTCCGACGGCGCTCCGGAGCGCGGGTCGGCGCCCGCAACCCAGGTCTCCGCCGGTTCGCGCCGTGGGCGTGCGCTGCGCCGGCTCGGCCTCGCCACCAGCTCGCTCATCGGCGCCGGCCTGGCTGCGCTGGCGCTGCAACGCATCGGAGTCGCGCGCGTCGCCGCCTCGCTGCTGGCGTCCAAGCCCGGCCTGCTGGCCGCCGGCCTGGCCGCGATGTGCGCGGCGATGTTCGTCCGCGCGCTGGCCTGGCATGCGATCCTCGTCGTCGCCCCGACCTGGCGGCGCGCCAGGCGCCGCGACGCGATGCAGGGGACGTTCATCGGCGTGCTCATGTCCTGCACGCTGCCGGCGCGTCTGGGAGAGCCCTCGCGCGCGCTGATCGTCGCGCGCCGCCTCGGCCGGGCACGCGAGACGCTGCCGGTGGTGCTCGGCACGATGGTCTCGCAGACGTTGCTGAACCTGCTGGCGCTGGCGATCCTCGGCTGTGTCACTCTCTCCGGCGTCAGCGTTCTCGACGGTCACGATCGGGCGCTGCTGCTGATCGCGCTCGCGCCGCTGGCCGCGCTCGTCGCGGTCCTGCTCGCGCCCGTCTTGATCCCGCCCTCGGCGGTCTCTCGCTCGCGGCGTCTGCAGACCCTGCTTGCCGGCCTGCGCGGGGTGCTGCTGCGTCTGCGCGACGGACTGCGCGTGTTTCGCCGTCCCCGCCCCGCGGCGATCGCCACCGTCGCTCAGCTCGGCGCGTGGGCATTGCAGTGGATGTCCTGCTGGCTGCTGTTGATGGCGCTCGGACTGGACTCCCACGCGGGGCTCGCCGCAGCGGCCGGTGTCCTGTTTGCGGTCAACGTCACCGCCGCGATCCCCGTCACGCCCGCCAACGTCGGCGTGTTCCAGGCCGCGTGCGTCGCCGTCCTGGCCGGCGCCTACCACGTCTCCACCGCCGACGCGATCGCCTACGGCATCGTCCTGCAGGCGGTCGAGATCTCCACGGCGCTATTGATGGGTGTGCCCGCGCTGCTGGGCGAGGGGCTCTCGTGGCGCGACGTTCGCCTGCGCACGATGCACGCCGCGCCGGTCACGCTGCCGGCGCTGCCCGAGCGTCGGCAGGGAGCGACGGGTCGCGCGGCGAGCCCTTGATCACGTCGTCGGGGGAGCCGTCGGGCAGGAGGCGGCCCTGGCGGGTGCCGAAGTAGATCGCCTGGGGGTGGTGGGCCACGAGCGCGAGCGTGGATTGCTCGGGCTCGGGGGCGTACCCGTCGGTGATCCGCATCCCGATGTCGCCCAACCCGAGCAGCTGCTCCACCTTCAGGTGCTCTGACTGCTCGGGCACCGCGGGGTAGCCCCATGAGTAGCGCCGTCCCTGGGTCGCTGCGATGTCGAGCATATCCCGCGCCTGGGCATGCAGCCACTCGGCCAGTCCCTCCGCGGTCTGCACGCCGAGCCCGTGCACGAACAGCTGCTCGGCGAACTCGCCTTCGGCCTCGAGCTTGGCCATCAGCTCGGTCACCTCCGAGCCGACCGTCACCGCCTGCACAGCGATCACGTCCAGCTCCGGCGGCGGCTGGGTGGGTGGGGTTCCGATCGCCGGGCGGAAGAAGTCGGCCAGGCAGATGCGCTCGCCCCTGGGCTGGCGCGGGCAGACGAAGCGCGTGAGCTCGGTCGTGCGATCCTCGGGGTCGAGCACGACGATGTCGTTGCCGAGGGAGTAGCACGGGAAGAAGCCCAGCAGCGCGCGGGGGCGCAGGTAGTCCTGCTCGCGCCACATCCGCTCCAGGCGCGGGCGAAAGTCATCGCGCAGCAGCGTCTGCCACGCCTCGCCTTTGACACCGCGCCCGCCCCAGTGCAGCTTGAACAGGACGTGGGTGTCCAGGTGCTTGTAGACCTCATCGAGGTCCACCTCCACCTCTTTCACGCCCCACCACGGCGGCGCCGGCACGGGCGCGTCGGTGCGCGCGGGGGAGCGCACCGAGTCATCGGCGAGGTCGACCTCCTCGGCGGGCTGCTCGCCCTTTTCGCGAAACGCGGTGGCGCCTGCGCGCAGCTTCTCCACGAGCGCGCCGTGGGCGCCGGCGTCGATCAGCTGGTCCATCACCGCCAGGCCCTCGAAGGCGTCCTTGCAGTAGAAGACGCCCGGCTCATAGACCTCCTCGGAGTCTTTGCCGCCCGGATACAGCGCGCGGTAACCGAACGCGCGGTTGATCGCCGCGCCGCCGATCAGCACCGGGTAGGACAGCCCCTTGGCGTGCAGCTCCTGGATGCAGGCGGGCATCTGCTTGGAGGTCGACACGAGCAGCGCCGAGAGGCCGATCGCGGTCGCATCGTGCTCCTGCGCCGCGTCCACGATCGTCTGGATCGGCACCTGCTTGCCGAGGTCCACGACCGTGTAGCCGTTGTTGGTCAGGATCGTGTTCACCAGCGACTTGCCGATGTCGTGCACGTCGCCGAACACCGTCGCCAGCACGACAGTGCCCTTCGTGTAGCCCTCGATCTTGTCCAGGTATTTCTCCAGCTGGGCGACCGCGCGCTTCATCACCTCTGCCGACTGCAGCACGAACGGCAGGATCAGCTCGCCCGCGCCGAACTTGTCGCCGACCTCTTTCATCGCCGGCAGCAGCACCTCGTTGAGCGTTCCCACCGCGCCGATCTTCTCGACGCTGCGGTCGATCCAGTCCTCCACGCCGTCGCGGCGCCGGCGCAGGATGTGGAAGTGCAGCGCCTCCTCCGGCTCCATCCCCTCGGTCGGGTCGGCCGCTCCCTGGGCAGCGTCCTCCGGGCCCTTGGACTCGAAGTGCTCGATGAACTTCTCCAGCGCGTCCTCGCGGCGGTTGAACACGAGGTCGTCCGCCAGTTCCCGCTCCTCATCCGGGATCTCCGAGTAGGGGGTGATGTGGTTGGGGTTGACCATCGCCAGGTCCAGGCCCGCCTGTACGCAGTGATGCAGGAACACCGAGTTGAGCACCGCGCGCGCGCCCGGACTCACGCCGAACGACACGTTCGACACGCCCAGCGAGGTCTTCACCTGGGGGATCTCCTGCTTGATCGCTTTGATCCCCGCGATCGTCTCCACGGCGGACGGGCGCCACTCCTCATCGCCGGTGGTCAGCGTGAACGTCAGGCAGTCGAAGATCAAGAGCTCCGGGTCCAACCCGTGCTCGTCGCAGCACAGCTCCTTGATGCGCTTGGCGATCTCGACCTTCCTGGCGGCCGTCTTTGCCATCCCCACCTCGTCGATCGTCAGCGCGATCAGCGCCGCGCCGTGCGCGAGCGCGACCGGCACCACGCGGTCGAGCTTGGCGCGCCCGGCCTCGAGGTTGACCGAGTTGACGATCGCCCGCCCGGGGATCTGCTCGAGCGCTCGTTCGATCACCTCCGGCTCGGTCGAGTCGACCTGGATCGGCGCGGGCTGGGTGAGGGAGACCTTCTTGGCCACCAGGCGCATCTGCTCGTCCTCGTCGGCGCGCTCGGTCAGCGCCACGCACAGGTCGAGCACGTGCGCGCCGCCGGTCACCTGGTCCTCGGCGATCTGCACGAGCCCGTCGTAGTCGTCGGCCAGCAGCAGCTCCTTGGCCTTGCGCGAGCCCTGCGAGTTGACACGCTCGCCGACCATCGTCGGCGCCGGCTCCTGCGCGAGGGGTGTGGCGGCGATCATCGAGGAGAGGTGTGCAGGGCGAGGCGCGGGACGGGGTCCGACTTTGACTCGATCCC
>CABDXU010000036.1_pt1 | contig 11039 bp, 9 predicted proteins | sample 3131791 | NCBI WGS metagenome assembly CABDXU01 (sample SAMEA5534336, study PRJEB31848) | metagenome | biome: tundra; feature: field; material: soil | place: USA | collected 2013-05 | depth 0.15 m | reverse complement strand
GCCGAGGCGGCGGCGAGCGTCAGACGCCGACCACGTGATCCTGGCAGTGCCCGCCTTCGCCGCGGCGGCCATCCTCGCCGAGGCCTGCCCGGCGGCGGCGGGGGAGCTGGAGGGGATTCCCTACGCGTCTGTGGCGACGATCGCGCTCTCCTACCCGATCGAGGCGTTCGACGGCCGGCCGGCCGGGAGCGGCTTTCTCGCGCAGCGCAACCGCGGCCGTGCGATCACCGCCTGCACGTGGTCCTCGGCGAAGTGGCCGCACCTCGCGGGCGACACGGTGCTGTTGAAGTGCTCCGCCGGCCACTCCGCCGACCGCACCGCGCTCGACCTCGACGACGAGCGTTTGATCGCCGCCGCGCGCGCCGATCTCGCGCAGGCGATGGACCTCCACGAGGCGCCTCTGGAGGCGAAGGTCTTCCGCTTCGAGCGGGCGATGCCGCAGTACACCGTGGGCCATCACGAGCGCATCGCGCGCCTCGACGCCGCGCTCGCCGGCCTTCCGGGGGTGAGCCTCTGCGGCGCCGCCTACCGGGGCGTCGGCGTGGCGGCCTGCATCCGCGACGGCCAGACCGCGGCCGATCGGGTGCTCGGCGCGCTGGGCGGTCCCGAAGAGGTCGAGCGGCCTTCAGCCGCGGCCGGCCGTACGGCCGCATGACGGACGATCTCGCGCAGGCCGACGCACGCGATGCCGCCGCCGCGCGCGATGCCGCCGCCGCGGCCGTACACCGGGGCGACGGACTGCTCGCCGCCGTGACAAGACGGCGACTCGCGATCTTGGCGGCCGGGACGGCGCTGCTCGGGTGGGCGATGATGGCGCTCGGCGCCTTCGTGCGCGCGTCGGAATCGGGGCTCGGCTGCCCCGATTGGCCCGCGTGCCACGGCAAACTCGTCGCCGGCGGCAACCACGCCCTGATCGAGGAGGCCCACCGCTGGCTCGTCACGATCCTCGTCGTAGCGGTGCTCGGCCTGGCGCTGGGCGTCTTCCGTGACTACCGCCGCGAGCGGCGGTTGACGGGGCCGGTGATCTGGATGCTCGCGATGCTCGCGCTCCAGGTCGTGCTGGGCGGGGTGACGGTGCTGCTCAGCAACGTCGCCTGGACCGTCGTCGCCCACTTCGGCGGGGCGGCGCTGTTGGTGTGGTCGATCGCGCTCGTGGCCGTGCGGCTCGCCTTCCCGGACTCCGAGCGGCCGCCGCGCGACTCGTTCTCGCGGCTGACCGCATGGTTCGTGGCGCTCACCTTCGGCCTGCTCCTGGCGGGCTCGACGCAGGCCAACGCGGGTTCCAACACCGTCTGCGGCCATTCCTTCCCGCTCTGCAAAGGCACGCTCCTGCCGACCTTCAACCACCTCGTCGCGATCAACCTCCTCCACCGCGTCTGGGCCGCGGCGGTCATCCTCCTCGCGGTGTTCGTGCTCCTGCGCAGCCGCCGCGACCGCCCGGACTCGCCCGCGATCAAGCGGACCGCGGCCGTCGTCTGCGCGATGTTCTTCGTGCAGGCCTTCCTCGGCTACGTGATGATCGGCATCACCGACACGACCGCGACCGAGGTGATCCACTCGTCCTTCGCCTCGGCGACCTGGCTCGTGCTGGTGACGCTCGCGTCGTTGGTTTGGACTACGGCGGCGGGGCGGGTGGGCGCGGCGGGCGAACGCTCACAGGCGACTCAGCCGCCGGTCCAGGCGCGCTCCTACGGCTGATACGGGCAGCTCGGGTCGGACTCGAGGTGGTCGCCGGTGACGGCGTAGGCGCGGGCGCGGGAGCCGCCGCAGATTTCGCGGAACTCGCAGCGGGCGCACTTGCCCTTGAGCGCTTCGGGGTCGCGCAGTTCGCGGAAAAGCTGCGAGTCGCGGTAGATCGCGACGGGGTCCTCTTCGCGCACGTTGCCCGCCGAGATCGGCAGGAAGCCGGAGGGCATCACCTCGCCGATGTGGGAGACGAACATGAAGCCGCGGGCGTCGTTGACGCCCTTCGCGTGCTCCGGACGGTCCAGGCCGTCGGCGAAGTGGAAGCCCGCGCCCGACGTCGGGCCGGAGTGTTCGCCCACGATCCGCCGATAGTGCGGCGACGCGGTCGCCTTGATGTCGAAGCTGACCTTCCCGTTCAGCTCATACAGCCGCTCGAGCACGTCCTCGTGCTTCTCGGGGCTCAACATCTCCAGCTGCTTGCCGCGGCCGACGGGGACGAGGAAGAAGACCGACCACTGCACCACCTCGACCGACTCCAGCAGCGGCACGAGCTTCTCGAACTGGTCGGCGTTCAGCGCGCACATCGTGGTGTTCACCTGGATCGGCAGACCCTCCGCGAGCGCGTTTTCGATGCCTTTGAACGTCCGGTCGAACGAGCCCTGAAAGCCCCGGAAGCGGTCGTGCACCTCCGGGTCGGCGGCGTCCAAGCTGAACGCCACCCGGCGGATGCCCGCCTCGCGCGCTTCGCGCATCCGCGCACGCGTCGGCAGCGCCGTGGCGGTCGGCGTCAGCGAAACCCGCAGCCCTTTTTCGTCGGCGTAGCGCGCGAACTCGAACAGGTCGCGGCGCATCAGCGGATCGCCGCCGGTCAGCACGAGGATCGGGCGCGTGCCGAAGCCCGCGAGCCCGTCGATCAGGCGCATCCCCTCCTCGGTGTTCAGCTCCCGCGGGTCGCGCTTGTGCTGCGCGTCGGCGCGGCAGTGCGCGCACGCGTAGGCGCACGCGCGCGTCACCTCCCAGGCGATCGTGTACGGCGACTCGTTGAAGTCGTGCATCGTCGCCATTCGCTGATCCCGCTCTTCGCGGGCCGCGCGGGCGGCGGGGGCAAGCTTGGTAGGCATCTCGGTTGTTCCGTCCATTGCGTTCAAGGTATCGGGGGGGGAGTGTCGGCTCCAAGCGTAGGATTTACGGGGTGCTCCGCGTGGAAACCACGGACGCGCAGAGGCGGTGGGTCGCCGGCGCGTTCGTGCCGCTAAGCTTACTGGCCGTGCGCCTGTCAACCGCATACCTTCATCCGCGAGGTGTCGGGCACCGCGAGTCTCAGCTCGCCGAGATGCACGGTCTCGAGCGCCACCGCCAGCAGGGTTGATGCGGATCGGCACCCGGTCCAGCGCATTGGCGCTGACCCAAACGCGAGCTGTGGTCGAGCTGCTGGGCGCCGGTGAGATCGTCACGATCACGACCAGCGGCGACCGGGGCGTGGACGGCGACTCTGACAAGTCGCGGTGGGTGGATGCGATCGAGGCTGCGCTGCTGGCCGGCGAGATCGACCTGGCCGTGCATTCCGCCAAGGACCTGCCGGGGGAGCTGGCCGAAGGCCTCGAGCTGTTCGGGACGCCGGCGCGCGAGGATCCGCGGGACGTCCTGTGTGGCGCCTCTGATCTGAACCAGCTGGCCAGCGGGGCACGGATCGGCAGCTCGAGCGTCCGCCGCCGGGCACAGCTGCGAGCGACCCGGGAGGATCTCGAGGTGGTCGCGCTGGCGGGGAACGTCGACACTCGTCTGAAGAAGCTGGCAACGCCCACCCAGCGCCTGGATGCGATCGTGCTCGCGCGGGCGGGTCTGCGCAGACTCGCCAAAGAGTCACAGATCGGCGTGGAGCTCGACCTGGACCGCTTCCTGCCCTGCCCTGGCCAGGGAGCGCTGGCGCTGCAGGGGCGCGCAGGCGACGAGCGTGCCGGTAGAGCCGCCGCGGCGATCACCGACGCGGATACCTTCGCGTGCCTGCGGGCGGAGCGCAGCCTGGCGCGTGGACTCCAGGCCAGCTGCCACACCCCACTTGGCGCACTCGCACAGCCGATCGCCGATCGGGCGCTGCTGCTGCGTGCGTGGGTTGGTCTCCCGGACGGCTCGCAATGGCTCGCCGATCGCCTCACCGGCGATCGCTCAGAGCCCGATGAGCTCGGCCGGGAGCTGGCGGCCCGGATGCGATCGGCAGGGGCGAGCGCGCTCTTGGCGCAAGCTCAGGAGATGACCGTCGAGCACGCTTGAGGCACAGAGACGCCCAGCACCTGACCGCCCGCGCCGAGCGCCTGCACGGCGACGTAGGCGCCGGAGCAGGCGGGGCTCGAGATCGCCGTCTCAAATCCCGTACGCGGCGCCTGGGCGACAGGGGCAAGGCTCGTCGTGCTCGCGCCCTCGAGCACCCTCCAGCTCGCCACCTGGGTGGCGCCGTTCCAGCTCGCGTAGACCTCGACCGCGCCGTGCTGGCCGATCTTCGATTCCTCGCGCCGCAGCGCCACCGCCGGCGGCTGCTTGGGTGTGCCCGTCCAGGGGAACTTGAACACCGTGTAGGACTGGTAGGCGGCGGGCAGGCGGGCGTCGAGCAGAACCTTGCCTTCCGGGGAGAATTCCGAGAAGAACGGCTGCTGCCCCCAGCCGACGAACCAGTCGCCCCCGGCGAGCGGCTGAAAATCTCCCTGGCTGGCCGCCAGCAGCGGGGTCGGGTGCGCGAAGCTCGAGACGAGCGTGGCCGTCATCGTCTGCCTGTCGAGCGCGACCACGATCGCGCGCGACTGCGAGTGCACCGGCGGCGTGCCGCCGTTGTCGAAGAACGAGATCGTGCCGTCGGGCTCTTCGCGGGCGTCGTGCTGCCAGGCGGGGCTCGCCCCCGGGCCCATCGCAAAGCTCGAGCGCTTACCGCCCAGACGCCAGGCGATCTGGCCGGTGCGGGCGTCGACGTCGTAGGCGGCCCACGTGTTGCGCGAGTCAACGAGCATTTTTTCGCCGTGTTCGGAGACCGCGTTGATGTGGAAGTAATCCCACGGCGACAGGAGCGTGCCGCCGTCGCCCACCGGCTGGTAGGAGTCGCCGAGCGCGACGTGGTCGAGCGCGTGCCACTCATACCGGACCAGCCCCGTGCGCAGGTCGATCTCCTGGAACAGCGTGTCGGCAACCGAGCCGTCGGCCGGCCCTCCGTAGGCGCTGAGGTTGCAGCGGATCGCGTCGTACACGGTGAACAGCGCCGTGCCGGCCGGCGTGATTTCGAACGCGTGCAGGTCGGGCTGGTAGCCGTTGCCCGCGCGCACGATCGCGACGTCCTGGAAGGAGCTGCCCGCGATCACGATCCCGGCGTCGCGCCGACCGCCCGAGAGGAACGGGTCCTGCCACCACGTCAGCACCGGCCGGCCTTCGTATTCCTGCACCCGCAGGTCCGCCGCCCGCTCTCCGGTGGGGATCGGCTTGAACCAGAGCAGATCGCCGGCGCCGTCGAGGATCATCGGCCCGTACTGGCCCGGTCCGGCGTAGGGCGCCAGGAGGATGTCGCCGGGTGCATGCGCTGAGCCCGGCGAGTCGGCGCCGACCGTGACGGCCGGCGGCCGCAGGTCCGGGCGCGAGAGGAAGTGCTGCACTTCGCTCGGCTTCGCCGGCGGTGGCGGAGGCGGCGGCGTCTCCAGCGAGCGGCTGACGGAATCGAACTCGGCGACGGTGAATCTCCAGGCGAACGGCGTCGTTGAGGCGCCCCGGCGCAGCAAGGCGTGGACGGTCACGACCTCCCCCTCGGAGAACGGCTTGGTGGCAAGGAAGCTCGCCCCATCGCCCTGGGAGTAGACGGCGAGACGCCCGGCATGGGCGCCGCTGCGCGATCCGGCGACCACGACGCCCGCTATGTCGGCGCCAGGCACGCCGAGGAAGCTGATCTGCGCCAGGTAGGAGGCGTCCATCGAGTCGGGCGCCGGCGAGACCGTGACCGCGCCGCCGGCGAGCGCCTGGGACACGCTCAGCTTCGCCGGGACGCAGCTGGGCGCCGTCTGACTCGCCTGCGCACTGCCCTGAGCGCCCGGCGCGAGCGCCAGTCCAAGCAGCGCCGCCATGCAGGCCAGCAGCATGCGCACCCCCGGCCCGCGGCGACATGGCACGCGGTGGCACGGCGCGCGGGAGCACGGCGCGCAGCCATACCGCGCGCGGTCACGATCACATGATCCTTCTCGACTCAACCGGCGAGCAGCCTAGCCGCAACACCGCGGTAGCGCGCCGGTCGGCGCGCTACCCTGGATATATGCCCATCACGCAAGCAGATCGTGCAGCCGAGCGCCGTCGCGTAAAACTGGAGGATATCCGCCAGCAGGTCGCGGACGGCTCGCTGACGATCCGCAAGATGACGGCGACGGAGCGCAAGCTCTACCCCCCGCGTCCCGCGACCGGGCGCCGTTCCTCGGGCCGCCGTCGGTGACACCGGCGCCGCTGACGCTCCAGTCGTCCTGACCCACTATGCCGCGCGCGTGTTCTTCGGCGGAGCGAAGGAGCGGCGCGAGGACATGCGCTTGGAGCTCCACCAGCACCAGCCGCCGACGGCCAGGACCGGCAGCTTGCGGCGCAACCTGGCTCTCATGCCCGCCGCAGTCTACGGGCCAACCTCGATTACGGTCGCAGGCCGGATCGACGCCACGGGCTGCTGTCCGCTCTCTGAACACCTCTCATACCGCACGGCGGCCAGTCGCGCGCGATCCTCCCCGCGCGAGCTATCCTCCGGGCATGTGCGTCGGTTGTGTGATGTGCGCCACCTCAGCCGCGACCGGGTTCCGGACGTGGATGCAGACCCACCACTTCGGCTGGCTCACCCCGCGGCGCATGCGCGCGCTGACGATCGCCGTGATGTCAGCCGCGGCGATCTTCTCGACGATCGGCTTCAGCGGCGCCACCCCCGCTAGCACCCACGCCGCCTCGTCCACCGGGACGGCGCACGCCGCCTTGACACACCGTTAGCTCCAAACCACACTCCAACCCGCTAGGGCGACGCTGGCCAAGCGAGGCAAGGACGCAGTGAGCGTGGCGTGCGGCGTAGCACGCGAGCGATCGAGGACGTAGCCTCGCGCCGCGCCAGCGTCGTCCTAGCCGCCAGCCACGGCCGGCAGGATCGTAAGCTCCGAGCCATCCGCGACCGGCGTCTGCAGGCCGTCGAGAAAGCGGATGTCTTCGCCCGCCACGTACACGTTGACGAACCGCCGCAACGAGCCGTCTTTGTCGCTGAGGCGCTCGCGCAGCTCGCCGTGGCGCGCATACAGCCCGTCCAGCACGTCCTTGACGGTCGCGCCGTCGAGGACGGCCTCGGCCTCGCCCCCGGCCGCGGATCGCAGCTGCGTCGGGATCTTCACAGTCACCGCCATCAGACGGCGACCTCACGTGAGGACTCGACCGTGGTGGTCGAGGGTCGAGCGAGGCCAGGATTAAAGATCCCGCCCACCCCTCGAAGTGTGCTGGCCGATCGGAGATCCCTTCGATCTACGATCGGTACATGTGCTGGCCGATCGGAGGTCCGACGACCTCCGATCGGCGAGGACGCCGCCTCGCGAAGGCCATCGGCCTCCACGGCCTCGAACGACTCGACGGTGGGCGCGATCGTGTACGTCTGGAACGTGTCCCTGACGGCGTCGAGCGTCTTCAGACCGTCGCCGGTGATCGCCAGCACGACGCGCTCGTCGGGGTCGATGTCGCCGCGCTGGGCGAGCTTGGCCAGCACCGCGGCGCTCACGCCGCCGGCGGTCTCGGTGAACACGCCCGTCGTCTGCGCCAGCAGGGCGATGCCCTGCCTGATCTCCTCGTCGCTGACGCTGTCCACTCCGCCGCCGCTCGAGCGCGCCAGCTCCAGGGCGTACGGGCCGTCGGCGGGATTGCCGATCGCCAGCGACTTGGCGATCGTGTCGGGCTTGACCGGCCGGCACACGTCCTGCCCGGCGGCGAACGCGCTCGCCACGGGCGCGCAGCCCTCGGCCTGGGCGCCGTTCATCCGCGGCAGCTCGCCGGCCAGCAGGCCGACCTCACGCCACTCCTCAAAGCCCCGGCCGATCTTCGTGAACAGCGACCCCGAGGCGATCGGCGCGACGATCCGATCGGGCAGCTCGAACCCGAGCTGCTCGGCGATCTCGAACGCCAGCGTCTTTGAGCCCTCCGCGTAGTACGGGCGCAGGTTCACATTCACGAACGCCCACTCGCGCTCGGCGCACAGCTCGATGCAGAGGCGGTTGACTTCGTCGTAGTTGCCCTCCACGGCGATGAGTTTCGTCCCGTATACACCGGTCGCGAGCACCTTCTGCTCCTCCAGGTCGGCCGGGATGAACACGTAGGACTCCAGCCCCAGCGCCGCCCCGTGTGCGGCCACCGAGTTGGCGAGGTTGCCCGTGGACGCGCAGGCGATCGTCTGAAAGCCAAGTTCCCGGGCGCGCGCCACGGCCACGGAGACGACGCGATCCTTGAACGAGTGGGTCGGGTTGGCCGCGTCGTTCTTGACCCACACCTCGCGCAGGCCCAGCCGCTGAGCCAGCCGGTCGGCGCGGATCAAGGGCGTGCACCCGGCCGGCAGGCCCACGCGCGAGGCGAGGCGGCCCGAGGGCCCGGGCGGACCGTCCGGCAGCGGCAGGAAGTCGGCGTAGCGCCAGATGTTCTGCGGCCCGGCCTGAATGCGCCGGCGCAGCTCGCCGGAGTCACCGCCGGCCAGGGCGCTGTGGTCGTAGGCGACCTCCAGCGGGCCGAAGCAGCGCTCGCACACGTACAGCGCCTGCAGCGGATACTCGGACTTGCACTCCTTGCACTGCAGATGTCTCACAGCCATGATTGGGACTCCTTTGAAGACCTTCGCCAGTTGCAAACGGTGTGGCGAAGAGCGTGAGAGCCCGCCACACATCTTCTGGAATTGGCACCTTCCCGTCCTAAGACGGTGGTTGCCGGGGCTTCATCGGGCCAGTCCCTCCACCCCTCTTGATGTGTCCTGCTATGTAGGGCGGTACTTTAGCAAGCGCGCGGACGGATGTGGATGCGATCTGCGCCGCCGCGCCGTTGGAGCCGCCGGCCGCGCACGGGCGCCGCTCTTGCGGTAACGCCCGGACGCCTCCGGTGTAGGGCGCTTCAGATGAGCACGCCCCTCCGCGAGCAGGCCCCCGCAACCGAGCGCCCGACCACTGCGCCAGCCGAGCGCCCGACTCCCGCGTCCGTCCCCGCCGAGCGCCCGGGCGACGCGCCCGCCCCCTTCCAGCCGCAGGCCCCGGGCGTCAAGCGGCGCATGCTGATCATCGTCAACCCGTACGCGACGACGGTCTCCGACCGGTTGCGCCATCTCGTCGTGTACGCCCTGCAGGGCCGGTTCGAGGTCGACGCGATCGACACGCAGGCGCGCGGTCATGCGACCGAGCTCTGCCGCGAGGCCGCGCACGAGGGCTATGACGTGGTCGTCGCCTTCGGCGGGGACGGCACCGTCAACGAAGCCGCCAACGGCCTGCTCGGCTCTCCTACGCCACTGACCTGCCTGCCCGGCGGCTCGGCAAATGTCTTCGCCAAGATGCTCGGCATCCCCGGTGAGCTCGTCGACGCGACCGAGCACCTGCTCGCGCTCGCCGACGATTGGCGCCCCCGTCGTGTGGATCTCGGCGTCGTCAGCGCCGATGGCACGGAGGGCGTCCTGGCCGAGGATCGCTGCTTCACGTTCGCCTCCGGCTTGGGTGTCGACGCCAGCGTGGTCAAGCGGGTCGACGCCAACCCCCGCTTGAAGGCTCGCCTCGGCGCCTACTACTTCACGTGGGTGGCGCTACGCACGTTCGCTCGGCGCTACCTGGTCAGGCCCCCGCGCATGGAGGTGCTCGCCGACGGGCGGACGCTGGCGGGCGTGACGACGATCGTCCAGAACGGCTCGCCGTTCACCTACTTCCACAACCGCCCGATCGAGATCGCCGACGGCACGACGCTCGACTCGGGCGCGCTGTGCGGCTGCGTGCTGCACCGCGCCACGCCTCTGTCGATGCCCTCGATCGGCCTGCGCGCGTTCTCGCGCGGCGCGCGCGTGACCCGCCATCGCCAGGTCACGGGCTTCTCCGGGCTGACCGAGCTGACCGTGCGCTCCACCGACGAGCGCCCCCTGCCGCTGCAGGTGGACGGCGACTACCTCGGCGAGGCGGTGCAGGCGCGCTACTCGATCATGCCGGGCGCCCTCAACGTCGTCGCGTAGACGCCGGCCGCGCTACGCCGCGGCCCCGCCCGGGGTGATCCGGTAGGCGTCGAACACCGACTCGATGTTGCGCAGCCGCGTGATCGCGCCCTTCAGCGTGTGCGTGTCGGCGACCTCCACGACGAACCTGTTCTTGACCATCGGCGGGCTCGACAAACAGCGCGCCTCCAGGATGTTCGCGCCCGACTCGCTGAACACTCGCGAGAGGTCCTCGAGCAGGCGATGGCGGTCCCACGCGTCGATCTGGATCTCAACCACGAACGCGGTGCTGCGCTCGCCCTCCCAGGAGACGCTCGCAAAGCGCTCGGGGTCGCGCGCGAGGATCACCGCGTTGGGGCAGTCCTCGCGGTGGATCGTGATGCCCCGTCCCAGCGAGATGTAGCCGACGATCTCATCGCCCGGCACGGGCCGGCAGCACTTGGCCAGGCGCAGCATCACGTCCTGCACGCCCTCGACCTTGATCCCGTACTGCTCCGATGACTTGGTCGGGCGCCGGCGCGGGCGCCCGACCCGCAAGAGCTCGGCGCCGGTGTCCTCGCCGTCGGCGGCCTCGCCCTGCTTCAGGCGCTGCATCACCTTGTTGACCACCAGCTTGGGTGAGACCTTGGCGGCGCCCAGGGCGATGTAGAAGTCGTCGGCCTTGCGATAGCCGACCTCGCGGATCACGTCCGCCAAGAGCGCCGAGCCGGTGATCTTCTGCGCGGGCAGGCCCTGCTTGCGCAGGTGCTCCTGCAAGAGATCGCGCCCGGTGTGCTCGGTGTCCTGGCGGGACTCGGCCTTGAACCACGCCTTGATCTTGTTGCGCGCCCTGGTGGTCTTGACCATCGCCAGCCAGTCGCGCGAGGGTCCGCGCTCGCGCTTGGCGGTGAGGATCTCCACGATGTCCCCGGACTTGAGCTCGCAGTGCAGCGGCACGATCTTGCCGTTCACGCGCGCGCCCACGCAGCGGTGGCCGATCTCGGTGTGCACCTCATAGGCGAAGTCCAGCGGCGTGGCGCCGGCGGCCAGCGACTTGACTTCGCCCTTGGGCGTAAACACGTACACCTCGTCCTCGAACAGGTCGGTGCGCAGCGTGTCCATGAACTCCTGGGGGTCGGAGAGCTCCTTCTGCCAGTCGAGCATCGAGCGCAGCCACTGC
>CABDXU010000034.1_pt1 | contig 11200 bp, 11 predicted proteins | sample 3131791 | NCBI WGS metagenome assembly CABDXU01 (sample SAMEA5534336, study PRJEB31848) | metagenome | biome: tundra; feature: field; material: soil | place: USA | collected 2013-05 | depth 0.15 m | reverse complement strand
CGCCAGCTCCATCACGAACCCCCCAAGCTCGGCCTCAGCGATGAACTCAGCCGTCCACTGGATCAGGCAGCCGTCACCGGCGAGTCGTCGCAGGCGCTCGGAGAAGTCGCTGCCGGCGTGGCGCTCGGGATGGGCGAGGATGGTCCCGAGCCCTCGCCGCGAGAGCCGCCCGATCAGTGCATACAGACCGTCGTCGAGCGGCCCGGGGGCGGGCTCCAGCAGGACCCATCCCCCGGTCCCGCCGAGCGCCACCGCGCGCAGCTGAGCATCGCTGAGGCTGTCGGCCTGTGTCTGCGCGAGCTCCCCGCCGGGGAGGATCCGCACACCGATCTCATGAGCGTCCAGGTGGGCTTGCAGCTCCTCGACGCGCGCGGCGATCTCCTCGATGCGCACGTTATGGTCGTGCCGTATGTGCGGCGTCGCGCACACCACCGCGATCCCGTCCTGGAGCGCCTGGCGCGCCATCGCCAGGCTGTCGTCGAGATCGAGCGCGCCGTCGTCGAGTCCCGGCAGGATGTGGCAGTGCAGATCGATCACGCCTGGGGTCCCCGCTACGTTCCCGACAGGGCTTTCAGCGGCGTCATGCGGGTGACTCGCCACGCGGGGTAGATGCCGCCCAGCACGCCGATCGCGACGCCGACGAGCAGCGCGCGCCCGAGTCCCCAGGCGGTGACCGACGGGGAGACGTAGGCGCTGACGCCGAGTGCGTGGACGAGCAGACCGCCGCCGATGACCCCGAGCAGCAGGCCGGCGGCGGCGCCGAGCATGCTGACGGCGATCCCTTCGCCGAAGATCAGCGACGCGACGCGCGCCGGGGACCAGCCGACGGTGCTCAGCAGCGCGAGCTCGCCCTGGCGCTCCATGATCGACATGGCCATCGTGTTGGCGACGCTGATCGCCCCCACGATCAGTGCGATCACCACGATCACGAGGATGGCGTTGGAGATGAGCGCGCCGTTGGCGCCGGCGCGCAGGGCCTGCTGTGGGTCGCTGATCACCTGGGTGCCCGGCAGGGCGTGTTCGATCGCGCTGCCGGCGGTTGACGCGCGCACGCCCGGGGCCAGCTGCATGACCACGTCGGTCTCCTCCCCGGCGCGGCCAGCCAGCTGGCGGGCCTGGTCGATCGCCAGCACCGCGCCGGAGTCCTCGAACAGCACGCCCGTGTGGTAGACGCCCGCGACCCGATGGGCGCGCCCTTTGACGAGCAGCCTGCCGCCGGGACCCAGGTGCAGCTGTTCGGCGAGGCGATCGCCTACGAGGATTTCGCGGGCGCCCGAGCGTGGGCGCCCGCCGGCGACGATGACCAGGTTGTGCGTGAAGAACCCAGCCGGGTCGGCGCCGAAGACGACCGCGCTGGGAGCGGCCTTGACCGTTTCGACCATCAGCAGCAGCGGCGTCGCGCGGGCGACGCCGGGCTGCGCGGCTATCTGCCCCACGCTCGACGCGGGCAGGACCGAGGCGGTCGGATCCGAGACGTTCGCCTGGAAGATCCCGAGCTCCGAGCCGCCGAGATGGATGAATTCGTCCGCGGTGTCTCTCAGCCCCTGGGTGAACGACAGCAGCGCGACGATCGTGGCCACGCCGACGGCGATGCCTCCGGCGGTGAACACTGTGCGAGCCCGGCTGCGCAGCAGGTTCGTCGTGATGATCGCGAGCATCGGCTGACTCGTCCTAGCCCGCGGACAACGCCATCTCCGAGGAGCCGCTCAGCCGCCCGTCGACCAGGGTTACGGTGCGGTCGGCGCGCGCCCCGACCGCATGGTCGTAGCTGACCACGATCATCGTCATGCCGAGACCGTCGCGCAGTCCGAACAGCAGGTCGAGCACGCGTTCGGAGGTATGCGAGTCGAGCGCTCCCGTGGGCTCGTCGGCCAGCAGCAGGCGGGGCCGGTTGGCCAGCGCACGAGCCACGGCGACCCGCTGGCGCTCTCCGCCGGAGAGCTCGCGAGGAAGGTGATCAGCACGGTCGCCGAGCCCGACCTCCTCCAGCAGCTCGACCGCGCGGGCACGCCGCTCAAAGCGATGTACGCCGGCTCCGATCAGCGGGACTTCGATGTTCGCGCGCGCCGAGAGCGTGTCCAGCAGCAGATGGCGCTGAAATATGAACCCGGCGATCTCCCGGCGCGCGCGAGCGGGATGGGGCTCCTTCCAGATGGGCTGCCCGTCGATCAGAACTTCTCCGCGGTCGGGCTGCTCCAGACCGCCGATCAGGCTCAGCAGCGTGCTCTTGCCCGAGCCCGAGCGCCCGGCGATCGCGACCGCCTCTCCCGGATCGACCTTCAGCGAGAGCTCGCGCAGCGCGCTGATCTTGCCAAAGCTCTTGCTGAGCGCCTCGGCGATCACCGCCGCGCCCGCGCGTGAGGTCATGCAGTGACCTGCACGGGATAGTCCAGGTTGACGGTCGCTCCTTCCGAGACGATCACGGCGCGAAACGTCAGCGGGTAGCCCACCGCCGAGGAGGGCCATCTGAAGATGTCCGAGAAACGCCCGGTGAACGTGTAGTGGGACCGGTGCGCCACGACCTGCCCGGCGAACAGATACTCGTAGCTCACGCTCGCCTTCGCCGGGCGCCCGGCGCTTGTGACCGTGAAGCGGATCGGCCAGGCCCGGTTGACCTTCGGATGATGGGTGCCCGCGTGCAGCGTCGCCGTCACCGCGCCCGAGGCGCCCGTCACGAGGCCGGCCGCGGTGGACGTCGCCTGGGTGGTCGAGGTCGATGGGGTGGAGGCGGCGGATGTCGAGGTGGTGGTCTGCGGGGTGCTCGTGGCGGTGGAGGCCCGGGTGGAGTTGCTCCCCGAGGAGGACCCGCAGCCGGCCACGAGGAGCATGGCCGCAATCGACCCGCCGAGCAGCGACATGCGAGCTTGCCTGTATGGGCTCATAATGCCGACTCCCCGGGGCTGGCGAGGATGCTGGACGCGGCTGTCGATTGGGCCATTGCCTGTTCCTTTCACGTGCTGGATGCAAGCCGGATCATCGCCTCACGCCGGTACTCGGGCATCCGCGCGGACTACTGGCAACTGTAGGCGATGCACCACTCGACAGTGTGGCGTTCCACGGACGCCGATCCAGGCTGCCGGGGTCAGCATGCAATGGGTATCGGCACAGCGATGGATCAAGACGACGCCCTCCTCGATGAACGCCCGCGGACGACCGCCCGCCGATGACCGCCCGCGTCGATCCTGGCGCGGGACAGCAGGTCGATCCCGAACTGCTCTCGGCGCTCGCCGCGCCCGCGATGTATCGGGGGCGCCCCGAGGTGTCCGTGCACGAGACCCACGCGTCGTGGGTGTTCGTCGCCGGGGATCGTGCGTTCAAGGTCAAGAAGCCGGTGTCGCTGGGCTTTCTGGACTACGGCACGCTGGCGCGGCGGCGCAGCGCCTGCCGTGAGGAGGTGCGCGTCAACCGGGAGCTCGCCCCCGGTCTGTATCTGGGCGTGCGGGCGATCGTGCGAGGCGGCCCGGCCGGATTTCGCCTCGCCCGCGACGATGCCCGGAGTGCGGTCGAGTACGCCGTGGAGATGCGCAGCTTCAGCGAGCAGGACACGTTCGCTGGCCTGATCGCGGCGGGCTCTCTCACCCGTGCGGACGTCGCCGCCGTGGCCCGCCTGCTGGCGGACTTCCACCGCTCCGCGGACGTGGCGTCCGACTGGGGGCCGGAGCGGGTGCTCGACGTCTGGCGCGCGAACGTCGGGGAGCTCACGAAGATGCGCCATCCCTCCGGATGGCGCCTGGACGTCGCCGCGACGTTCGGCGAGGCGTTCGTGGCGGGGCATGCGCTCGAACTGCGCCGCCGCGCGCTCTTGGGGCTCGCCCGCGACGGCCACGGGGACCTGCGCTGCGAGCACGTGCTGGCCAGGCCGACCGTCGGCGTGGTCGACCGCATCGAGTTCGACCCGCAGCTGCGCCGCACCGATGTCGCCTGCGATCTGGCGTTCCTGGCGATGGATCTCGAGGCCCGCGGGCAGCGCTGGGCGGCGCGCGAGCTCGTCGGCGCCTACCGTCACGCGGGCATCAGTCCCGGCGGGGAGGCGCTGCGCTCCTTCTACGCCGCCCACTGGGCGCTCGTGCGCGCCAAGGTAGCGCTGATCGCCGCGGCCGGACACGCGGTGGAGAGCGATGCGGCGGGCACGGGCTCACCGGCGAGCGCGGGCTCAGGCGGGGATGCACGCGCGGACGCGGACACGGGCGCGGACGCGGACACGAGCCGGGACATGGACACACGCGCGAGCACGGAGCTCGAACAGGCGCAGCGGCTGTGGTCGCTGAGCGAACGGTTGTGCTGGCGCGCCCGGGCGCCGCTGGCGATCGTGATCTGCGGGCCCGCCGCCAGCGGCAAGTCGACGCTGGCCGCCGAGCTCGCGCGACGCTCGGAGATGCCGGTCGTCTCCTCCGACGCGGTACGCAAGCGGCTGGCTGGCCTCGACGAGCACGAGCCGGCGCGCGGCGAGCACTACAGCCACCACTTCACGCGCGCCACCTACGAGCAGCTGGCACGCGACGCGCTGCTTGCGCTTCGCCGCAGCGACAGCGTGATCGTGGACGCGACCTGCCGCACCCGCGAGGATCGCGTGCTGCTGCTGGACAGGCTGCGACGGTTCGGCATGACGCGCCTGATCGTCCGCTGCGAGGTTCCGCTCGAGCTTGCGCTGCGGCGAGCCGCGCGGCGTATGCACGATCCCGGGCGCATCTCCGACGCGACGCCGCGGATCGTCGAGGAGCAGTTTCGCTCCTTCGAGGAGCTCGACGAGCGTTCAGACGGCGACGTGCTGAGGCTCGACACGACCGAGCCCCTGGATATGCAGCTCGCCGCGCTCGCGCGCGCGGTTGACCGCGGCGGATCGGCACGGGGGGTGGCGGCGGTAGGTACTGACGCACATCGGGGCTGAGAGCACGGTCGTCCCCCTGGCCGGCTCACCAGCGCAGCAGCGCGGCGAGTTGGCCATGCTCGCCCAGCGCATCGCGCTCGTGGCGAACCAGCACGACCTCGACAGAACGTCGTGCCGCCAACGCAATGATGTGCTCGACGGCGTCGACCGGGTGCAGGGGCGCGCCGTCAAACCGGCAGCGGCCCTCATCCGACGCGGACAGCCGCCCGCAGCCCGAGCACAGCCCAGCTGTCAGGACCGCCCCCTCGGCGAGCAGGAGCGCCTCGACGCGCTCTTCCTCGAGCGTGGCGAGCACCTCGTCCAGCCCAGCCGCAGCGGGCCCGCCGGTACCCAGCGCTTCGTCCAAGCGCGAGATCAGCGCGCGCTCGCGGTCACGCTCGGCGCGCTCGAACACCGGGGTGAGCGCCCTCTCGATCTCCTGCGCCGGCGCATGCTCCAGATCGCGCTCGAGCACTCCGGCGAGACGATCGCGCAGATCGCGATGCAGACTGTCCTGCACGACCGGCCAGAGCTCATCGGACGCGACGATCGCCAGCTGGTCGAATGGACGGCGCCGGTGCGCTCGCAGCAAGACCTCGGTGGTGTGGCGCACGTGCTCGGCGACCTGCTGCTCTATCCCGCGCTGGAGGTTGGCCTGTGACCAGCCGCCCTGCGCGTGACGACGATGCAGCTCGTCCCGAACGGCGGCGAACTCGATCAGCCCATCGCGGTCACCGCGAAACAGGCGCGCGCCGCGCCGGCTGAGCACGGCGACGCCCCAGTCCCCCGTGGTGAGCATCGCCGCGAGCGGCTCCAGCCAGGGCACGGTGTCGAGGACGACCAGCGGCTCGACCGGCTCTGCCAGCGCGAGCACCTCCAGCGCACCGGCCGCGGCGCACGAGAAGATCGCCACCGCCCCCGCGCCTTGCGCCAGCTCCGCGTGCGTGTCCACGGCGTCTCGCACGTGCTGAGCGTCGAGGTCGTGCGCGCCGGCGCTGGACAGCAGCGCCGACAGCTCCGCCTCGCGTGCCGGCGGAGTCGGGAACCGGCTGGGATCCAAATCGAAATACACGCTCAGCACGGGGTGCCCGGCGCTCTCGATCCGGCTCAATCGCTCGAGCACAGCCGGGCTCACGGCGGTGACTGCCATCAGGCGCCCCCCATGTCGGTCACTCGCCGCTTCCGGGAGCGGCCAGCGTCTCCTCCATGAACGCGACATGGCCCCAGTTGATGTGCAGCGGACGGCCCGCACCGCTCTCGAGCGTGACGGGGTTGGGGTGGTCGCGCCGCACGGCGTGGACGACGTCTACCTCCTCCTGGGCGACTATCACCTCGACGCCGGCGTCGAAGACGATGCGTGTGGACATGATTCCTCCGATGGCTGTATTGGCTTGCGTGACCGCGGGCCTGCGTGAGCGTGTTTCGTCTTGCTGGGCGAGCGGAGGCCGGCCTCGACGCTTGACGCGCCGCGGCCGGCGTATCTCCAGTCCGTCCGATCCGTCAGGCGGCGGTCGGGGTGATCTCGATTTTCTCCTTCTTGGCCTCTTTTGGCAGGGGGATCTGCGACGCTATTGCGCAACCGCTCACGGCGCATCGGCAGAGCGCCCCATGAACGCTCCGTAGTAATCCCGCCGATCGAACATCGGCCAGCGCATCGACTGCTAGCGGGCGGGCGACCCAGCCGTCAGTAGAGACCACCGTGCCGTCTCAGTGGCCCACGCGGATGATTCGCCCGGCGGCGAGCACGAGGATGTCGTCTACCTAGATCTAAGCCGGGAGAACCGAAGGTGTTCCACGATCGCCGTCATGCCGGGCAAGAGCTCGCGGCACAGCTGCCGGGATTGGCGCACGAGCGGCCGATCGTGCTGGCGCTGCCGCGCGGGGGCGTCCCGCCGCCGGCGGCCGCCGAGTCCTCGCGCGAGCTGCGCGTGGAGGGAGGCTGAGACATGGCTGCCCCGCTGGCGCTGCCTCTCGGTGAGCGTGCCGTGCTGGATGCGGTGCGGCGCGAGGCGCACCCGCTCACCGGCGATCATCGCGACTACGACGCGCTGCTCGCGCTGATCGGGGATGCTCGGATCGTGCTGCTCGGCGAGGCCAGCCACGGCACGCACGAGTTCTATCGTGAGCGCGCGCGCATCACCAAGCGCCTGATCGCCGAGCACGGCTTCACCGCGCTGGCGATCGAGGGCGACTGGCCGGACGCCTACCGCGTCAACCGCTACATCCACGGCGCCCGCGAGGATCGCGACGCCGAGGAGGCGCTGAGCGGCTTCCGGCGCTTCCCCACCTGGATGTGGCGCAATGCCGACGTGCTCGACCTCGTCGGCTGGCTGCGCGCCCACAACGACGGTCTGGGACGCGGCGCCCGCGGCACCGGCTTCTACGGTCTTGACCTCTACAGCCTCGGCGCGTCGATGGAGGCCGTGATCGGCTATCTCGACGGGCAGGACCCAGACGCCGCGGCACGCGCACGAGCGCGGTATGAGTGTCTGCAGCCCTACAGCGCGGAGAGCGCCGCATACGGTCAGGCTGTGCTGCTCGGCGTCGGCGAGCCATGCCGGCGGCGGGTGATCGAGCAGCTCGTCGAACTGCGCCGCCGCGCCGGGGACTACCTGCGCCGCGACGGGCTCGCCGCCGAGGACGAGTACTTCTTCGCCGAGCAGAACGCCGCGGTCGTCGCTAAAGCCGAGGAGTACTACCGCACGATGTTCGGCGACCACGCCGGCTCCTGGAACCTGCGCGACCGGCACATGGCCGACACGCTCGATGAGCTCCTCGCGCATCTCGACCGCCATGGCGGCACCGCGCGCGCGGTCGTGTGGGAGCACAACTCGCACATCGGCGACGCGCGCGCCACGGAGATGGCCCAGCGCGGCGAGCTGAACATCGGCCAGCTGATGCGCGAACGCCACGGCCGCGACGTGGTCAACGTCGGCTTCACCACCTACACCGGCACCGTCACGGCGAGCTCTGAGTGGGGCGGGCCCGCCGAGCGCAAGCGCGTGCGGCCCGCCATCGCCGACAGCTACGAGGCGCTGCTGCACGCCACCCGTATTCCCGCCTTCCTGCTCTGCCCGCTGGCCGCGGGCGAAGGCGGCCGCGCGCTGGCAGAGCCGCGACTGGAGCGCGCGATCGGCGTCATCTACCACCCTCAGACCGAGCGCCAGAGCCACTGCTTTCTCGCCAGCGCCGCGCGGCAGTTCGACGCGCTCGTCCACCTCGACTCCACACGCGCCGTCGAGCCGCTCGAGCGCACCTCCGCATGGGAGCTCGGCGAGCCACCGGAGACCTACCCCAGCGCGTTGTGATCGCGATGAACAGCGCCAACTCCGTATCGAGACCATGACTGCCCTCGGCGTAGCTCTGTTCGTGCTTGCGCTGGTGCTGGTGCTGGCCGAGGCGCATCTGTCGACCGGTGGGCTGATCGGCGCCTGCGCGATCCTCGCCGCCATCGGTGGCATCACGCTGCTGCTGCTCGCCGCCGGAGCCGGCGCGGCGGTCGTGCTGATCGTCGCGCTGTGCGCGGCGATGGCGGCGATGTCGCTGCTGCTGCTCGCCAGGCGCCGGATCCTGCGCCCCCAGCTGGCACGCCCTCGCACCGGCAGGGAGGCGCTCGTCGGCCATGTCGGCGTCGTGCGCTCCAGTGACGGCTCCGAGGCGCAGGTCTTCGTCGACGGGTCGCTGTGGCGAGCCGAGCCGAGCCCGGTTTATCACGAAGCCGAGTTGCACGACGGCGAGCGCGTCGTCGTCGAACGTGTCAACGGTTTGACCTTGTGCGTGCGCGAGGCCGAGGAATGGGAGCTGAATCCATGATCGTCACGATCCTCATCGTCGTTCTGGCCGTACTGCTGCTGCTCGGGCTGACCCTGGCCTCGGCGTCCGTGCGCATTCTGCGCGAGTACGAGCGCGGCGTGATCTTCAGGCTCGGACGCCTACTCGAGCGCAAGGGACCGGGCGTTGTGCTGCTGATCCCGTTCATCGATCGGATGGTCCGCGTCAGCCTGCGGACCGTCACACAGCAGATCCCGCCGCAGGAGGTGATCACTCGCGACAACGTGCCGGCCCGCGTCACCGCGGTCACCTACTTCCATGTCGTCGATCCCAACCGCTCCGTCGTCGAGGTCGAAGACGTCCTCGCCGCGACGTCGCAGATAGCCCAGACGACGCTGCGCTCGGTGCTCGGCAAGGCCGAGCTCGACACGCTGCTCGCCGAGCGCGAGCGGCTCAACGAGGATCTGCAGAAGATCATCGACGACCAGACCGAGCCGTGGGGCATCAAGGTGACGGCGGTGGAGATCAAGGACGTGGAGATACCCCCGGACATGCAGCACGCGATCGCGCGCCAGGCCGAGGCCGAGCGCGAGCGCCGGGCGAAGATCATCAACGCCGAGGGCGAGGCCCAGGCCGCCGCCAAGCTCGGCGAGGCGGCCGACGTGATCAGTCGCAACCCCGTCACGATCCAGCTGCGCTACCTGCAGACGCTGCTGGAGATCGGCAGCGAGCAGAACTCGACGATCGTGTTCCCGCTGCCGATCGATCTGATCGGACCGCTGATCGGAGCGGTGGGCGACCACAGCGCAAACACCCCCGCCGCATCGCCGCCACCCGACGCCGCGATCGCTGAATCCCGCGCGACCGACGGAACATCGTCGGGCACGGTGCCGGCGTGATCGGCACCCTCACACGCGACGCCCAGTCATCGGTCGCCGCGCCCGCGTTGCGCCCCGATGTGATCGAGGTCCGCGATCTGACGAGGCGCTTCGGCGAGTTCACAGCGGTCGACGGGATCAGCTTCGACGTTCGCGAGGGCGAGGTGTTCGCGTTCCTGGGGCCCAACGGCGCGGGCAAGTCGACGACGATCAACATGCTGTGCACGCTCGCCCATCCGACCGCCGGGGAGGTAAGGGTCGCCGGCTTCGACGTCGCGGAGCGGCCGAAGGCGGTGCGCCGCAACATCGGCCTGGTCTTCCAGGACCAGACGCTCGACGACAGGCTCACGGCGCAGGAGAACCTCCGCTTCCACGCGGTGCTCTACCGCGTGCCCGCCCGCGAGGTCAACGAGCGCATCGCGCGCGTGCTCGAGCTCGTCGATTTGAGCGATCGGCGCTATGACCTCGTGTCGGAGTTCTCCGGCGGCATGGCGCGCCGCCTGGAAATCGCGAGGGCTTTGATGCACGTCCCCAGGGTGCTGTTCCTGGACGAGCCGACGCTCGGGCTGGACCCGCAGACGCGCGCGCTGATGTGGGAGGACGTGCTGCGGCTGCGCGAGGAGTCAAACGTCACGGTGTTCCTCACCACCCACTACATGGACGAGGCCGAGTACGCCGACCGCATCGCGATCATCGACCACGGCAAGATCGTCGCACTCGACACGCCGCAGGCGCTGAAGGCGGAGATCGGCGCCGACACGGTGGACCTGGGGACCACCGACGACGCCGCCGCGATCGCTGCGCTGCAGCGCGCCGGCTACCGGGTGCAGGACGTGTCCGGCGAAGCGCGCGTGTTCGTCGAGAACGGCGAGAACGCGGTGCCGGCGCTGATCGAGACGGTGGGCGTGCCCGTCCTGAACGTGCACGTCCACCAGCCGACCCTCGACGACGTGTTCCTGCACTACACCGGCCGTGAGATCCGCGAGTCCCACGCCGAGGCGATGCCGGCGCGCGTACGAGCCTGGCATGGCAGGAGACGCTGAGGTGAGCAGCGCCGCTCTACCGTCGAAGATCGCCGAAGGCCCCGACACGGTCCTGCGCGACGAGATTCGCACGACCGGAATGGTGTGGCTGCGCGAGCTGATCCGCTTCGAGCGCACGCGCACACGCATCCTCAGCGGGCTGATCCAGCCGGTGCTGTTCCTGATCGTCCTCGGCTACGGCATGTCCGGGCTGGTCGGGAGCACCGCGGGGTTCGACTTCAAGAAGTTCATGTTCCCCGGCATCATGGCGATGAGCGTCGTCACGACCGCCATCTTCTCCGGCATGTCGATCGTGTGGGACCGCGAATTCGGCTTCCTGCGCGAGATGCTCGTCGCGCCCACCAGCCGCGCGTCGATCGCGCTCGGCAAGACCGCCGGCGGCGCCAGCGTGGCCGCGGTGCAGGGAACGATCATGCTCGTGCTCGCGCCGCTCATCGGCGTGCACCTGACGGCGGTGCTGGTGCTCGAGATAATCGGCCTGGAGCTGCTGATGGCGATCGCGCTGACGGCCTTCGGCGTGTTCGTCGCAAGCCACATCGAACGGATGGAAGGCTTTCAGGTGGTCATGCAGATGCTGCTGTTCCCGATGATCTTCCTGTCGGGCGCGCTGTTTCCGCTGAACTCGCTGCCGGGCTGGCTGA
>CABDXU010000033.1_pt1 | contig 11207 bp, 9 predicted proteins | sample 3131791 | NCBI WGS metagenome assembly CABDXU01 (sample SAMEA5534336, study PRJEB31848) | metagenome | biome: tundra; feature: field; material: soil | place: USA | collected 2013-05 | depth 0.15 m | reverse complement strand
CTTTGACACAGTGTCGCTTGTGGTGCTTGACACGGCACCGAGCACTCCTATGGGCCTTGGTGGCGTGCCTGTGGGCCGTGGCCGCGTGGGCAACCGGGTTGCGGTTCGAAGTGGACTGCGCGAGGGCGCTGGCCGGGACTGCGAGGAGGGCGGCGATCGCGACTGCCGCGAGGCCCGTGAGTGTCGAGGAGGGAAGCATGTGCCCTTCCTCGGACGTGCCGAGCGCTTACTTGGCGTGGAGCGGTCTTTCCGGACGGATAGACCGTGGGAGTTAGCCGCGCGCGGGATGCGGTTTTTCACGGTGGGCCGCCGGAGATCGCCATGCGTTCAGGTCCTACGCGGGGGTGCGGCGGATCACTTCCTCATACACGCCGGCTACGCCGTCGATCATCTGCGTGCGTGTAAACCGCTGCTCGAAACGGAGCTTCGCGGCGGCCCCCATGCGGGCTCCGCGATCGTGGTCCTCGAGCAGCTCGATCAGCGCCCGCGCCAGCGCGCGCGGGTCCCCTGGGGCCACCAGCATGCCGCTCTCCCCGGCAGACATGGCCTCGCCGACGCCGCCCACGTCGCTGGCCACGATCGGCAACCCCAGCGACATCGCCTCGAGGACGACGTACGGGAACGACTCCGCCCATGATGGATGCACGAAGATCTGGGCGCCGCGGAGCAGGCTGAGCGGATCGGCGCTGCGCCCTAGAAAGTGCACCGCCTCGGCGACATCGAGCCTACTTGCCCGCGCGCGCAGCACCTGGAGGTCGGGCCCGTCTCCGCCGATTGCGAGCCGCGTACGCGGCTCGCAGGCGAGCACGGCGGGCAGCGCGTCTATCAGCGTCTCGATGCCCTTGCCGGGTCGCAGGAGCGTCAGAGCGCACACGAGCGGACCGTCTGCGGCAAGCTCGGCCATCCGGCGATCCACGGGTCCGACGCCCGCCGGCTCGATCCCGTTGTGCACGACACGCACACGCTCCGCCGGACCGACGGCGCGCGCGAGACGCGCCTCCGCCTCGCAGACGCACACCACACGGTCGGCGAGGCGCGCCAGCACGCGCTCGATCTCGCGATAGGCCGAGCGTTCGAGCTCCCGCGAGAAGTGCCCGGCGAACGCATAGCCGTGTGGCGTGTAGACCACCGGAATCCGCGGGTGCAGGGACTTTGCCAGACGGACGATCGCACCCGCCTTGGAGCTGTGCGCATGGACCAGTGCGGGCCGCACCTCGCCGACGATCCGCGCCAGCCCGACGACCGCCGCCGGATCGGCGCGGGGCGCGATCGAGCGCCGCAGATCCAGCTGGATGTGAGCGCACGCACTGGGCAGGCCGGCGGGACGGGAGGGTCCGCACAGCACCGCTCGAAAGCCGCGCTCCTGCAGGCCGATGGCAAGATCGGTCACGTGCCGCCCGACCCCGCCGTCGGTCGGCTGGTGGACGAGCAGTACGCGCCTCACGCGACCGGCGGCGCCTCGCTCTCACGTCCGGCCGGCGTCGCGTGGGGCGCGCTGTGCGCTTTGGCCCCCTCGACGCGACTGCTCGCGATATCCAAGCTGCGGACGAGCAGCGGGAGCGGGTCGCGGAGTCGAAAGTACGCATGGGTGACGCGTCGCCGCGGGCGAGCTGTCTGCAGCGCGGCGGCCAGCCGACCATGGCGCAGCCGCCACGCGACGTTGCGCAGATCGGCGTCCTCCCAGCGGTAGCGGTAGCCCGCGCGTGCGCGCACCGGGAGGGACGCGCCAAACGGGTCGCCGTCAGGGTCGAGCAGCCACCCGCACCACAGGGCGGGCAGCGGGGCTCCCGCCGAGACGGTGAGCGCCAGCGAGCCATACGGTCGCGGGTTGAGATCGATCGGGACGAAGCGATCCGGGGCCGTGCGGATCAGCTCGAGCTCGAAGATGCCCTGCCAGCCGATCTCGCGCATCAGCTCCTGCATCGTTCGCTCGAGCTGCGGTGGCGGGTTGATGGTTTCCGCGAACGCGGCGTAGCCCGCATGCGGCGGCCACGTCCGCCGGTAGTGCGACATCGCTAGCGCGACCAGCCGTCCGCCGATCATCAGACCTCCGAACGAGTACGGCTCTCCCCGCTCGACGCCCTGCACGAGGCACTCGTACCCCTCGCTTGGAATCGCATCCACGAGCTCACGCTCAGTATCGATCATCTGGCTCGGGGTTCCCTGATCGACGGTGCGGTCGAGCCTCTCCGCTGTGTGCACCGACTTTAGGATCACGGGGAACCCGAGGTCGCGGGCGGCCGCGGTCGCCTCCTGCAAGCCGGCGCAGCGGATCGATGTGGGCGCCGCCAGACCGACCGCCGTCGTGGCGGCGGAGAGCGCCTCGCGGTCGAGGCTGCGCTCGACCGTCTCGTGCGCTGGCAGCCCGATGCGCGTGAGGTCCCGCAGGCGCTCGCGCAGGCCGGAGATCGTCAGCAGCGCGGTGTCGCTGCCGGGAATCAGCGCGGCGTAGCTTTCACGCCCAAGCTCGGCGGCGAGCTCCTCGATGAACCGCTCCGCGTCCAGGGCCGGGTCGGTCATGTGCAGCCGCCGCTCGCAGCAGCGCGAGTAGTGCGCCGTCGCTCGAGGCGCGAACGCGATCGCGCTCACGCGGTATCCGGCCTCGGCGAGGCTCCGGCAGGTTGCGAGCATCGAACGCTGTTCGGCGTTGGTGATGAGGATGCGTGGCGGTATGTCGGCGCGGGTCCTCATCACGGGCGATCCCTGCGTCCCCGCCCGCGGATCGAGGCACGGACGCGCTTGCTCGTGCGCCTGGCGAGGCGAAGCGGCGGCGAGTCGAGCAACGGCTCGTAGCGGTCGGTCAGCTTGAGCAGCACAATCGGGAGCGGGTCGATCGCGCCGATCATCGCGCGCGTGATCTCATATGGCGCCCAGCTGCCGGAGCCGGTGGTCACCGCTGCCAGCAGTCCCGAGTCGCGGACCGCGGCCACCGCTTCGGGGCCGTACCGGCCGAATGGATAGGCGAACGTCTCGACGTCGACGCCCGCGATGCGCTGCAGCTCGTCGCGACTGCGCTCGATCTCGCGACGGCAGGCCTCGTAGCCGAGCGTCGAGAGGTCGGGGTGGGTCATCGTGTGCGCCCCCAGCTCCCAGCCGGCGGCCGCGAGATCGCGCAGTTCGGGCTCGCACATCATCGCGCCGTCTCCCTGCGCCCCGATCCAGGGGCTGACGCCACCGATGAAGCCGATCGTCACATACACGGTCGCGGGAACGCCGTATTCGCGCAGGATCGGCAGGGCGATGGTGTGATTGTTGCGCATGCCGTCATCGAAGGTGATCGCCGCCAGGCCGGGCTCGGGCGTGCCCCCATCAGCGCGCCGTGCGAGCTCGGCCATCGTCAGGAAGCTGAATCCGGCGCTCAGCAGCGCCTCGATCTGCTTGCGAAACCGCCCCGGGGAGAGCTGCAGCAGGCTCAGGTCATCGCGCAGCCGGGATGCGGCGACGCCGTGATATCCCAGCACGATCGAGCGCCTCTGGCACACGGGTCGGAGCGCTCTCACCCAGAGTCGGTCTGCTCGCGGTCGGCGGACCGCGGACGGGGCTGTCGTCATGTGGGTAAGCAGCGTATGTCAGCACGCGGCGCTGTGATTTGGCGCGTCATTGGCGCCGCATTCTAGTTACGTCTCAGGTGCTCGGCGGGCGCCGCGCAACAGCGCCGCGGTGCCGAGCAGCGCGGCAACGCCCGCCATCAGCAGAAGCGCATCAAGGCTGCTGAGCGGCACAGAACCGGCGGCGGGCTGGGTCACCGCCGCCACTGGCGAACCGCCCGTTGCGTGGGTGGACAGGCCTGTTCCGGCTGGGGTCGCGCCCGGTCGGCTTGGATGTGGGGCCGAGCCGGCCCGCGCGACGCCCGCAGACGACCCGGAGCCCGCGGCTGACCCGGCGCTCCTCCCGGAGCCGCCGGAGCTGCTCCTCCCGCCGGAGCTGTGTGCGCCCGCGCCGCCGGAGACACTCGCGCCACCGGAGCCGCCTCCGCCACCCGAGCCGCCTGGTCCGCCTGCGCTCCCGCCACCGCCGCTGGAGTTCCCCGATTCGCCTGAGCTCCCAGAGCCGTTTCGCGCTCCAGAGTGTCCGCTGGCGTGGTGGGGGTGGGGACTGCCCAGTACAAGCGCCTGACCGGCATAGGCGTCCTGCGATGGCAGTTCGGCGGATGCGGACGGAGCCGCGACGGCCCAGGCTATGGCTATCGCCAGAATGCTTGCGCGCGATGAGGTTGGCGTCGGACCGTTCATGTGCGGGGACCCTCGGGTGAAGCGTTCACTGACACGATAGCCGCAGCCGGGACGCCCGGCGCGCCGATATGACTATGCGGGTGGAGTCGCGATATGCGGAGCCAGCAGGATCTGGGCTTCGACGAAGGTGAGTGGGCGCCTGCCGCCGATGCGCTCGAGAGCTTCGGCGATTGCCGCCTCGCGCGGGTTCAGCAGTCGTGCGCTCAGCAGCTTGGCCCGGGCCTGGCGGAGACGGCCCTGTTCGCTGTTGATGATGCCGAGCAGAAACGGCGTCAGCCACGCTTGGTCTTCGCGGCGCTCGGCCCGCAGCAGCCAGGCGCGGGCTACGCCATATTCGCTCTCGTTGAGCGCGATCGCGCCGGCGACCACGTCGATCTGCGCATCGAACGGCATCAGGCTGGACGCCGAGCGCAGCTGGCTGTAGGCGAGTGCCGGTTGCGTTGGCCAGACGGCGATCGCCTGCTGAACTCTGCGTGCGGCGAGGAACGGGATCGTCAGCGCCACCAGCGCGCCGGCTCCCAGCACTGCGGCTCCCGTCCACCACGCGATCGCGACCACGCGCCGACGCTCGCCCGCGATCGCCGCCGCCGGGCGGGGCCTCTGCCGGAGCGCCGTCGCCGCGCCGAGGAACGCCAGGGCGGGAACGCTCAACACCGGGTACTCCCAAAACCAGTCGATCGACCCGTGCACGAGCCACACGACCAGCGGCAGCAGCAGTATCCCCCCGGTCACACGCTCAGGGCCCGCGCGCCGGCCGCGCAGGGCGCCGATGAGGGCCGCGAGCATGAACAGCGCGAACAGCATCGCTCCGACGAGTCCGGTGTGGACGAGCAGGCGCAGCTCGATCGAATGCACCCAGCGCGGCGCTTCCTCGGTGTGGCGCAGCCGCGTGTAGCTGGTCGCGTAGTTGTCCTGGCCGATGCCCGCCAGCGGGTGTGCACCGAATTCGTGCAGGGCCACGCGCCAGATGTCAGCTCGGTTGCTGGCCAGGGTGGCGAAGCGCGAGGAGGAGCTCCCGCTCGTTTCGCCCGCGTCGGCGAACGAGTGCCAGGCGCGTTCGGCGCGTCCGATCGGATCGCCGTGTACGGCGATCAGGCCTGCGGCGACCGCCGCGAGCGCCGCCGCGAGCGCCACCCCCGCGGCGATCCTGTTGGCGCGGCGATGGGCCGACCGGCTCAGCCTGACGCGCCGGTCGAGCGCCACGGCGAGCGCCGCGATGACGCTCAGCGCTACGTCGGCGATCAGCATTGCGCGCACGGCGTGGCTGCCCTGCTGGTGCAATACATGGCTGAGACGAGGCTGGGTCAGGGGCGTGCCCCCGGGCGAAGCCCGTCCGTACAGCCGCAGCAGCACGGGCGCGATTGCGGCGGTGGCGGCGGCAGGCAGGAGCGCAAACGCCAATAGGCGCAGACGGCCCGGGACGAGCAGCAGCATCAGCGCCAGCACGATCGGCGCGGTGAACAGCCAGCCGCGGCTCTCGCTGAGGACCGCCAGCTGCAGGCAGACGGTGGCCACGAGCAGCCCGCCGACCCGCAGCGCGGCCGTGCCGCTGCGCTGGGCGCTGAGCGCGACTGCCGTCACCGCGGCCGTCATGAACAGCGCCGCGTCGGCGTTGTAGTAGCCCAGCGGGTACGCCAGCCGCTCGCTCAGATACAGGCTGCTGGGATCGCCGAGCACCGCGACCCTGATCGCCGTCACGACACTCATAGCGCCGATGCCGCCCACGAAAAACGCCAGTGCTCCGCGCGCCGTCCAGCTGGTCCAGGGAAGGATCGCGAACGTGGCGAACGCCGCCAGGTAGACGAGCGCGCGGTCGCTGCCCAGGAACGCTGTCCCCTGGTCGTGCGCCCACAGGACCGACAGGAACGACCACGCGACGTAAGCGATCAGAGCGCCGCAGGCGATTGTCGCCCAGCGCGAGAGGCGGACTCGCCCGACTCCGAACGCGCTCGCGCACAGCAGACCAATGAGTCCCAGTGCCCCCAGATACCAGGGGTCCGGTTCATACCCCCCGCTGAGCGCGGGCTGGGACTCGTAGCCTCCGCCTGTCGCCGCCCACGCGATCACCACCGCGATCGCCAGGCCCGCCGGCAGCAGGGGCGCTCCCTCGGTGCGCAGGCGTGTTTGAAGGGCTTCGAGGGTTCGCGTCACAAGAGATGGTGGGTTGAGGGGGTCGGACCGTGGATGGCAGAACCCGAACACGAGCGCAGGTGTATTGGTAATACGTCGAGCATCGTGGGTGGCGTATGACGCCGCGGAATGGCGATCTCAATCCCAGCAGATATTGGGGCGCGAACCCTTAGTCGCGTCACGCACCCAGACATGCTGACTGAGCGTCCAGACATGCGGAAGCGACGGTACGTTCCGCGGCGCTCAGGTGCCGAACGGCGTGACCAGGATTTCGGACGGCCGGTGCAGCGAGAACGAGGGCGACGCGCCACCGCCTGACTGGACCGCCCGCAACAGCGCGCTCTTCGGGTTGGCCCCGCGTGGCAGGATGGGGCGGGCCGTGAAGATCCCGTCGCCATCGGTCCTCAGCATGGCGAGCGTCCGCCAGCGGCGTCCTTGCTGCCACTGGATCTGGACCTTGCCGGGCACGCCGACGGGAGTGCGTCCCCACACCAGCAACCGGTGCCGCGCGGATGTGTAGGCGACGAACGGAAAGCGGAACGCGGCTGCCGTGGGCTTGGGTTCGTCGCAGTAGATGCCCTGGGGGCATTCGAAGTACAGCCCCTCCTGCTGGGGCGGGGTGGCGAGCCGCTCGTCGCGCAGCGAGTACCAGGTGAACTCGCTGACGCCGCCCTGCCAGCTGCGGTACAGCGTTTCGGCCACCCAGCGCCGCTCCAGCTGGATCGGGACGCCCCTGGGGTTGGGGGGGTTGCTGGCCCAGCTGAACTCGGTGACCCACACCTGAGCCGGCTGCGTCGAGACGAGCGACCCCAGGCGCTGAGCGGACTGCACCAGCTTGGTCAGCGCTCCGAGGTTGTCGATCCACACGTTGTCCGGGTTGGCCGGCAGCGTCGAGGGGCCGCCGGAGGTGTACGGGTGGACGCTGATCGCATCGACGTTCACCTGCGCGTTGCACGTCCTGCGCGGACGGGGGCCGGGCGAGAGGCAGAACAGGTCGCGCATGAATTCCAGCGGCGCGATCGCGGTTTCGGTGGGGCGGCGCAGCCCGTTGGGGAACAGCGCTCCGCCGACCACGACGTCGTCGGGGCGCGCCCCATGCACCGCCGTGGCGACGTCGTTGAGCATCGTGCGGTAGGTGTCCACGGACACGATCTGACTGCCTTGAAGCTGGGGCTGGAGGAAGTAGCTGGCGTTCGGCTCGTTCCAGACCTCCCAGTAGCGGACCAACGGCAGCCCCGGCCGTGACCCGTTGTAGCGGGCCGCGAACGCGTGCGAGAATAGCGCCAGCTGGTTTGGGTCGGGGCTGTCTTCGCTTGCGCCTAGCGGAGACTGACCCCAGATCGGAGGTCTGTCGATGCCGACGAGCGGCGTCAGTCCGCGGGCGACGATCGCGGCGAGCGTTCGGTCGACGTCGCCCCACTGGTAGGCGGGGTCGTCGGGGTTGGCCGGTTCGAATCCCGGCGGCGGGTTTACAGGTGCGATCCGATCCCAGCTGAAACTCACCCTCAGAAACTGAGCCCCCACGGCGCGGACGTGGGTCAGCGTCTGTTCGCGTTCCGGGACGTTGGCATTTACGTCGATTCCGGTCTGCAGGGGAACTCCGAATCCGCTGGCCTGGCGGGTGGCGGCGGACAGGATCAGCAGAGCTAGCATGAGCGCCGGCAGAGCGGTGCGGAACGGTCGCGAGCGCAAGCGCTCGCCGGCTCGGGCTAGGTTGGGTGTGCGGGGGATGAGGAGCATGGTCTTGGCTGGACGGTTCCAACCGTCAGTCTCAGAACCTCGGTTCTGAGTCGGAACACCGTCATCGGCAATGCGGTGCGGTCATCGCCGCTCAACGTTCGTCCAGTCGCCGCCGCGACGAGAGTCTACGCCCCTACCCGGATATGATCTCCCGGGCCGGCCTGTGGGCTCGGCGCCGGCTACGGCAACAGGAGGATCATGTGTTCAAATCGATCGTAGTTGGAACTGACGGCTCCGACACCGCCACCCGGGCCGTGCGCCAGGCGGCCGATCTCGCCCGCGGGGCGGGGGTGGGCGCGAGCACCCATCCCTCTGCATAAGCTGTCCGCAGAGTCATGCCTCCAACCTGGATCTGGACGCAGGTGGCGATCGTCGTGTTCGTGCTGATCCGGATGGTCATCGCGATCGTGAAGCTCGCCTGAACGGGCGTCGGGCGGCGGGCGCACAATCCGTCCCTGGCGCTCTCAGCTCAGCGACGGCGGTGAGGCCACATCCAGCGCGGACGTCTCTCCATGCGGGGGAGTTCCGCGCGATCGACCTCCCCGACCCGCGTCACAGCGATTTCGGCGTGGAGGTCGATCACGGACGAGGGGGTGTTGGTCCGAAGCGGGACAGGTTGCGCAGAACCTCGCGCTGCCGGCGTACCCAGTAGCGTGCGATCTCCTGCTTACTCTCGGGAAGCATCTCGTCCTCGTCGACATCGTCGAGATAGCCGAGGGAGCTCACTATGTGAATGATGCTCGCATCCTCGGCGGTGACGCCGTATCGGCTCGTGTAGAGGCCCAATCCTTCCTCGAATGTCCTGCCGGTCATCTGCTCGATCCTCTTGAGATCGAAGTAGTCGCGCAACTCGCCACGATCACCGATCACCTTGACCTTCATCGCCATGATGTCGGAGAGCCCGAGCACCTGGATCCCGGCGACCACGACCGGCGGCTCGAGGTTGATCTGGCCATGCGCGCCAAGAAACTGGACTCGCGTTTCCGAGAACAGCCCGTTGAGCGTATCGACGGCGCGGCTTGTGACGGCGAACCTACCCAGATCGCGCAGTCGTCTGTCGAGTGAATCGAGGTCGAGAGCTGGGTCGTCGAAGAAGAAGTCGAGGTCGCGGCTTTGACGGTGGCGCAAGTGCACGGCGAGCGCTGTGCCCCCGCCGAGGTAGGCACTCACGGGGACGGCCGGGGCGATGGTCTCCCAGGTGCGCGCCGTATCTGCGGGGAGGGCCGCGCTCAGCTCGCGAGGGAGGGTCACTCTTGTTCCTGCGTGGCAAGGTTGAGCGCCAGCGCGCGCCGCTGCGGCGAGATGCCGCGTGTGGCGGCGGCGTGACGCCAATCCTTGGCGGTAAGGTTCTCCGCGCCCCAGGCGAGACCCTCGGGGTCGCCGGTGGTGAGCAGCCGTCGCGCGATATAGCCGCCCGCACGCTGAGGGTTCCTCTGCGTGGGGGCCGTGTTCCAGAACAGATGGGCAAGGCGTGGTGGCACCCTTCGGTCGCGAACACGATGGTTGGACTTGACCGCGGTACGCACCTGGGCGACTTGCCCGGCGATCGATGGCCACCGCGGGCTCGCCATGTTCGCCTTGGCGATCTCCAGCTCTCGCACGCGAGCCCCCGGCATCGGACGCTGCTCGATCGTCACCAACCCGCCTGCCCGCAGTGCTCGGATAGCCCTTCCGGCCGCGGTCGGTGAGACTCCAGCTCGCTGAGCGGCCACTCGTGCGGAGACGACCCCGAACGGCGATCGGGAAAGCGCCGAGAGCACGAGCGCTTCGGTGCGGGACAAGCCCGGGACGACAGGCGTCGTGCCGAGGGTTCGGCGCAGCAACTCGACCTGCTCCCGGGACAGCTTCACACGGCCACTTGAGTCTTCATGGGCATCGAGCTCAAGTCGCGAGACGGCACGCTTGACGCGCGGGATGGTCGTTCCAATCGCCAGGGCCAGTTGACGCGCGGATAGAACCTGAGTGTCCATTTCGTTATATTCTATCAGCTTCTCTCCCCGCCCCCCGGTAGTCAAGCCGAAGTTCCACGACGATCCGGACATCCTCCCCGTTGGGTCTGTCCCTCACACGATAGCCAGTCAAGGCCTCGCTCGGTCACCCGCATCCGCTGACGGCAGGTAGCCATCTTGACGGCAAACTCGGTTGCGCGCTATCCTGATGTCGCCGTCTACGGTGGCTACCACGGAGCTTCTCATGAGTGACCCAAACACGCCCAAGTTCACGCTTCGCTTCCACAAGCCAGGCAATCACGAGCTCCTCGGCCTGCTGGCCGAGCGCTATGGGGTGTCCAAGAACCAACTGGCGGAGGATATGCTCGAGCGGGAGTTGCAGGCCACCGCGTTGCTGCCCGAGCGCCAGGATCAATGAAGTCCATGACTCGTTATGGACGGACCCGCCAGGGATCGACCCAACAGGGATGGAGGCTGCCGATGTTTGCTTGGACCCGTAGGGCCTATCGCGCGGGTGCGCTTGGACTCGTGCTTGCCGGATCGCTGGCGATCCTCGCGGCGATGCCGGCCCTCAGCGCCGCCGCCACCGTCACGCTGACCGGGGCAGACGCCACGAGCGTGTCGGCGGGGACGAACATCGGTTTCACGGTCACGGTTGAAAACACGGGCGCTGTGACGGCGACCGGGGTGGAACTGAAAGACCTGTTGCCGGGCGGGAGCTCCCTTACCCCGGTGACATGGGAAGTCTCTCCCAGTTCGAGCACGTTTGAAATCACCGGCCTCCCCGGCGCACAGGAACTGAAACTCATAGGCCAGCCGATCAGCCTCGCCGGGGGCGTGAGCGTGAGCGCGCACATCACGGCCAAGACAGACAAAACCAGCTGCGCGACCTACAACAACACGGCTGAAGCGACGACCACCAACGACGGCAGCAGCACGGCGTCGGCTTCTGAGGAAGTGAAATGCGCTGCGATCAAAGTGACCAAGACGGCGGATGCTGCGAGTGTGTCGGCGGGTTCGCCGATCGGTTTCATGGTCACGGTTGAAAACACGGGCCTCGGGGAAGCCAAAGGGGTGGAATTGAAAGACGCGTTGCCGGGCGGTACCGCTCCGGTGACGTGGTCGATCGATGGCAGCACCGGCAACCCGACGTCGT
>CABDXU010000025.1_pt1 | contig 11373 bp, 10 predicted proteins | sample 3131791 | NCBI WGS metagenome assembly CABDXU01 (sample SAMEA5534336, study PRJEB31848) | metagenome | biome: tundra; feature: field; material: soil | place: USA | collected 2013-05 | depth 0.15 m | reverse complement strand
GCGATCCGCGCCCGCGTCGTCGCAGACCTCGGTCAGCGCGACGTCGACTACATCAACCGTCTCATCCGCGTCCAGCGCGGCCTGGAGGTCGCCGGCCGCGGCCTCCTGTTCGCCGGCTTCCTACCGCCCGCATGGATCGGCGGCACCGCCGCCCTCTCGCTCTCGAAGATCCTCGACAACATGGAGATCGGCCACAACGTCATGCACGGGCAGTACGACTGGACGGGCGATGAGCGCCTGAACGGCAAGACCTTCGAGTGGGACACCGCGTGTCCGGCCGACCAGTGGCGCCACTCGCACAACTACATGCACCACACGCACACGAACATTGTCGGCAAGGACCGCGACATCGGCTACGGCATCCTGCGCATGTCCGAGGACGAGCCGTGGCGTCCGTACTATCTCGGCAACCCGCTGTACGCGGCGCTGCTCGCGAGCTTCTTCCAGTACGGGGTCGCGATGCACGACCTTGAGGCCGAGCGGATCGCCGCCGGCGAGAGCGCCCTGGACGAGGAGAAGCGCGACAAGCTTCAAGCCATCTGGCGCAAGGTGCGTGGCCAGACGCTCAAGGACTACGTGCTCTTTCCGCTGCTGTCCGGCCCCTCGTTCCCGTTCGTGCTGGCCGGCAACGCGACAGCGAACCTCACCCGCAACCTGTGGGCGTTTACGATCATCTTCTGCGGCCACTTCCCCGAGGGGACACACGAGTTCACCGAGGAGGAGACCGAGGATGAGACACGCGGGGAGTGGTACTACCGCCAGATGCTCGGCTCGGCCAATCTGACCGGCGGCAAGCTGTTCCACATCCTGGCCGGCAATCTGAGCTACCAGATCGAGCACCACCTCTTCCCCGACCTGCCCGCCCACCGCTACGGCGAGATCTCCGAGGAGGTGCGCGAGATCCGCGAGCGCTACGGAATCCCGGACAACACCGGCCCGCTGCACAAGCAATTCGGCAGCGTGGTGCTCAAGATAGTCAAGCTCGCGCTGCCCCCGCTGCCCGGCCTCAGGCACTCTGAGCCGGTCCTCGACAAGCCCGCCGCTGTGCCGGCGCGGTCGCAGAAGCCGGCCCCTGCCAAGACGGGCGCGCGCAAGCAGCCCGCTGCCAGGACGAGCGCGCGCAAGCAGCCCACTGCCAAGGCCGGCACGCGCAAGCGGGTCGCCGCGGCGTGAGCGTGTGCGCGACACTCACGTAGTGTTCCGAGTCGCCGCACGTATCGCTTTGTTCGCGAGCGCCTGATGTCCATGATCTCGCTGGAGAACCTGCCGATCCCTCCGATCCCGCGCCTTCCCCTGGTGCCCGATCCGCTGCGGCGCATCCGGGTTCCGCGCGACCTCGGTTCTGTCACGGCGCGCTCGGACGAGGCGAGCGACCTGGAGGCCCTTGGCATGACGCCCGTCGGCATTGAGCGCATCTGGACGCGGGTGGAGCGCCTCTACCGCAGCGGCTTTTATCCGGCGATCGCGCTGTGCGTGCGCCGCGAGGGCGAGGTGGTGCTCGATCGTGCCATCGGGCACGCGCGCGGCAACGGGCCGTCCGACCGCGAGGACGCGGAGCGCACGCCGGCCACGCCCCAGACGCCGTTCGTGATCTTCTCGGCATCCAAGGTGATGACCGCCATTGTCGCCCACCTGCTCGATGAGCGCGGGCTGCTGCACGTCGGCGACCGTGTGTGCGAGTACATCCCCGAGTACGCCGCCAACGGCAAGCAGGCCATAACGATCGAGCAGCTGCTCTCCCACCGCGCCGGCGTGCCCAACCTGCCCGCCGACGCGTTCGACCTCGACCGCTTCAGCGACAGAGAGTTCATGCTCCAGATGCTGTGCGCGGCCAAGCCCAGCTCGCGACCCGGGAAGCTGCTCTCCTACCACGCGGCCTCAGGCGGCTTCATCGTTGCCGAGATCGTCCGCCGCGTGACGGGCAGGGACATTCGCACGGTGCTCCGGCAGGAGATCCTCAAGCCGCTTCACTTTCGCTGGGGCAACTACGGCGTCAGCCCCAGGGACGTGGGGAGGGTCGCCCTAAGCTACCCGACCGGACCGCCGGCGCTGCCGCCGCTGTCCACCGTGCTGAAGCGCGCGCTCGGCCTCCCGCCAGATGAGGTCACCGTCCGCTCCAATGACCCACGCTTCCTGACCGGCATTGTGCCGTCGGGCAATGTCGTTACGACGGCCAATGAGTTCTCCCGCTTCTTCGACCTGCTGCTCGCCGGAGGTGAACTCGACGGCGTGCGCATCCTGGAGGCGCGCACGATCCGCCGCGCGATCTCTGAGCGGGCGTTTCGCGAGATCGACCTCAGCCTGGTGGCTCCCCTGCGTCACGCCAGCGGGTTCATGCTGGGCGCCAGCACGTTCAGCCTGTTCGGCCCCGACACCGACGAGGCGTTCGGCCACCTCGGCTTCACCAACGTGCTCGGCTGGGCCGACCCCGAGCGAGCGCTCTCGGTCGGCCTGGTGACCAGCGGCAAGCCCATGCTGCACCCGGCGCTGGGCGAGTTGTGGCTGCTCACGCGTGCGATCGGCCAAGAGGCGCCCAAGGTGGCGCGCACGGGGACCTGGTTCACACAAACATGACGCTTTTCCCGAGCAGGGCGCTGTCCACGCGGGCACCATGCTGGCGCGTGTGGGTCCTGCTGTCCTGACAAAGGCTCCGCCCGGGCGCGTTTCTTCCCGCGCATGTGTAGCGGCTCGTGGCGGGGCGCCCTCGGTGCTGATGAGAACCCCAGAGCCCTAGTCTCTTGCGGATGGTGCAGCCCGCCAGCAGCGAGCAGGTGGCCGTGCAGCGACGGACGACGCTCGTGTCGATCGCCGCGGCCGGCCTGCTGGTGATCCTCAAGCTCGGAGTGGGCCTGACAGCGGGCAGCCTGGCGTTGATCTCGGCCGGGATCGAGTCAAGCGGAGACGTAATCGCGGCGATCCTGACGTTCTTCGCTGTGCGGTTGGGCCGCCAGCCAGCGGACCCCGAGCACCCCTACGGGCACGGTCGCGCCGAGAACCTGGGAGCGCTGGGCGAGGCAGGCATCCTGCTGGCCGGCGGGCTGGTGGTGGCAGTCGAGGCGATCAGACACCTCATCAGTCCCAGCGGCACGCCCGACACCCACTGGTATGTCTTCGTGGTCATCGCGATCGCGCTGACCGTGGACCTCACCCGCACCATCATCTCCTTGCGTACCGCACGGCGCTACGGGAGCCCCGCCCTGCGCGCAAACGCGTTTCATTTCGCCGGGGACATGGCCGGCTCGCTAGCTGTCCTTATCGGGTTGCTCCTCGTGCGCGCCGGGTTCGCTGGGGGCGACGCGAGCGCCGCCCTGGTCATAGCGGCGCTCATCCTCGCCACCGCGACACGGCTGATCGCGGAGAACGCAAACGTGCTGATGGACCGCACGCCGGCCGAGGCCAGAGAGGCAGCCGAGCGCGCGCTCGCGCGCCTGGAACCCGACATTGAACTGGTGCGGCTGCGCTTGCGCGAGTCCGCCGGACGCTACTTCGCGGATGTCATCGCCGCCGTGGCGCCCGGAGCGGCGGTGATCGAGGGCCACCAGGCCGCGAACCGCATCGAGGCGGCGATCGAGACCGCGCTGCCCGGCAGCGACGTCGTCGTCCACGTCGAGCCTCGCCGCAGCGGCCTGGACCTCCGCGACCGGATACTGGCAATCGCGCTGGCCGAGCCGCTGGTCAAGGAAGTGCACGACATCACGATCTACGAGCAGAACGGGTCAGCCAGCGTCTCCTTGCATCTGAAGTTCCCCGCCGATCTCGACCTACACGCCGCGCTCGCGGTCACTGAGCGCATCGAGCAAGCGATCCGCGCCCGCCCCGGCGTGAGCGAGGTACAGACACACCTGGAGCCCCTGGAGCGCCCGCTGATCGCCCGCCCAGCCACCACGAGCACGGACCTCGACGCGATGCGGGAGATCAAGCGCATAGTCCTTCAGCGGACGGGCACCGAGCCGCGCGGGACAACGCTGTTTCGCACCGAGGCCGGTCGCGTCATCTTCCTCACGCTCGGCGTCGGCGCCGAGACCTCCCTGGTCGATGCTCACCAGCTGGGCGGCGAGCTCGAGGAGGAGCTGCGCCAACAGGTCCCCGACATCGCCGATGTCATCGTCCACACCGAAAACTCTTATGGATGACCGTTTGTCAAGTGCCCAGCACCGGATGCCCGCGGGGGCGGGCATCTTTGTCGGTCAAGGGAGCGGCGGGTCCGGCGGGTGCGCGACGCGCGGTCAGACTCTTATACGCGGGTTGGGTACCGCAGGACCGTTATTCAGTGTCGATCGATACCTGCATGATGGTAAGAGCCTACCACGGCGATGGCACGACCTGTCATGGTCACTGTTCCCGATGCTTCCCTGTCAGCAGGACGCGACCGTCAGGGCGCGCTCGCGCGCTCGCCGGCCTGGATGCGTCCCATCACCCTGATCAGCTTCCAGAACAGCCAGCCCGCGAGCACGATCGAGACCAGGCACCCTCCCGCGGCCAGGAGCGTGGAGGCGACCACGAGCGCGAGCGAGGTGACGAGGATCTGAAACGCCAGCAGCGCCTCGAAGCCGAGCACCGCCCAGTAGCGGCGCCGGTACATCCCGAGCGCGAGCAGCCCCAGCACGCCCGCGAGGAACACCCCGCCCGCCAGCGAGCCGCCATGGCGGCGCAGGCCGTGGATCGTGAGTGCGCCGGCGATCACCGCGAGCGCGAGCAGGGCCGCTACGGCGACGGCGACCAGCAGGGCCGCCGGCCGCTCGCCCGGTTGGAGCGCAGTCAGCGAGGCCCGCGCCCGCTCCTCGCCCGTCACAACTGCTCGCGCAGCTCGCGTGCCGCACGCTCGGGGTCAACGGCGTCCGCGATCGCGCGCAGGACGCATACCCGACGGGCGCCGGCGGCGAGCACCTGGCCAAGGTTGTGTGCGTCGATCCCGCCGATCGCAAAGAACGGCACGGATGCTTGAGCAGTCGCGTAGCGCACGAGCTCCAGGCCCACCGCGGGACGACCGGGCTTGGTCGGGGTGGCATGGACGGGACCCACGCCGATGTAGTCGACCAGGGCGGCGTCGGTCGCCTCGATCTCAGCCGGCGCGTGGGTGGAGAGCCCGATCAGCATGTCTCCTCCGACCAGCTCGCGGACCTCGGCCACGGGCATGTCGTCCTGTCCGACGTGCACTCCATCGGCGCCGGATTCGCGCGCGAGCAGGGGCCGGTCGTTGACGACGAACAGCGCGCCGTGCCGCTCACACAGCTCCCGTGCGAGACGCGCGAGCGCCAGCAGCCGCTCGTCGTCCAGGGTCTTCTCACGCAGCTGCACGACGTCCACGCCCCCGGCGATCGCTCGTGGAAGGAGCTCGGACAGCTCACGCCCTCCGGGCGCGCTGTCGCACACGAGATACAGCCGCGCGGCGGCGAGGCGGGCGAGACGGTCGGTGTAGATGTCGCCGGGTGACACTCCCGCTGAGTCTGACAGCGAACTAGCATCAACCGTATGTCCGAGCACGCCGAGCCGGGAGACGTCACGATTGTGGGCGGGGGAATCGTCGGTCTGTCGATCGCCTGGCGCGCCCGCGCGAAGGGGCTGTCCGTGACCCTGCTGGAGCGAGACACGGTCGGTCGCGGCACCTCGTATGTGGCGGCGGGGATGCTCGCGCCGGTGGTCGAGGCCGAGTTCGGGGCGGCGGGCAGACGGCTGCTGGAGCTGGGGCTGCGCTCGGCGCGGATGTGGCCCGGGTTCGCGGCCGAGCTGCAGCGCGCGAGCGGCGAGCAGGTGGGCCTGCAACAGACCGGCACGCTCGTGGTGGCGCGCGACGAGGACGAGGCGCGCGAGCTGGAGCGCCAGCTCGCGTTCCGCCAGTCGCTGGGATTGCGCACCCAGCGGCTGCGCGCCAGCGCCGCGCGCGAGCGTGAGCCGGGGCTGGCGCCGACGGTGCGGCTCGCGATCGAAGTCCCGGACGATCACTCGGTCGATCCGCGGCGCGTTCTGGGGGCCCTGCGCCGAGTGTGCGAGACCGCCGGAGTGGACATCCGCGAGCACACCCAGGTGGAGTCGGTCGAGCTGGACGGGAGCGGCGAGCGGGTGACGGGCCTGCTCCTCGACGGGGGCGAGCATGTGAGCGCCGGCCAGGTCGTGCTCGCCGCCGGGCCGTGGACCGGCGAGATTGGGGGTCTGCCTGCCGCCGCGCGGGTTGAAGTGCGCCCGGTGAAGGGCCAGATACTGCGCCTGCGCGACCCGACCGGCCCGGGCCTGCTCACGCGCGTGGTGCGCTTTCAGGGCGGCTACCTGGTGCCGCGCTCGGACGGCCGCTACGCGCTGGGGGCGACGGTCGAGGAGAAGGGGTTCGAGCTGGCTCCGACCGCGGGCGGCGTGCGTGAGCTGCTGCGCGACGCAAGCGAGCTCGTGCCGGGCATCGACGAGCTGCACATCGAGGAGCTCTCCGTCGGGCTGCGCCCCGGCATCCCGGACAACGTGCCCGTGATCGGGCCCGGAGCGCTTCCGGGACTCGTGTGGGCGACGGGTCACCACCGTAACGGGATCCTGCTGGCCCCGCTCACCGCCGAGCTGGTGGTGGAGTCGCTCGCCGGGGTTCCGGCATGATCGTCAACGGAGAGCGCTCCGAGATCCCCGCGGGCGAAACGGTGGCCGCCGTGTTGCGCCGGCTCGGGTTGGAGGCGAACACGAGGGGAGTTGCGGTGGCGATCGACGGTGAGGTGTTGCCGCGCGCCTGCTGGGAAACGTTTGCGCTCCCGCGGGACGCACGCGTCGAGGTGCTCACCGCGATGCAGGGAGGATGATGGCCGGCGAGGACGAGGATGCGCTCCTCATCGCCGGCCGGGCGCTGCGCTCGCGGTTGCTGCTCGGTACGGGCGGCTTCCCGTCGCTGGAGCTGATGAGCGAAGCGATCGCGGCCAGCGGCTCGGAGCTGGTGACGGTCGCGCTGCGCCGCGTGGATCCGGCCGCGCGCGGCTCGCTGATCGACGTGCTCGCCGATGCCGGTGTGCAGCTGCTGCCCAACACGGCCGGCTGCCGCACCGCGCGCGATGCGGTGCTCACGGCCAAGCTCGCGCGCGAGGCGTTTGCGACCGACTGGATCAAGCTCGAGGTGATCGGCGACGAGGACACGCTCCTGCCCGACGCTCCCGAGCTGCTGCGGGCCGCCGAGGAGCTCGTCGACGAGGGCTTCGTCGTGCTCCCCTACACGACCGACGACCCCGTGCTCGCACGCCGCCTCGCCGACATCGGCTGCGCGGCGGTGATGCCCCTCGGCTCGCCGATCGGCAGCGGGATGGGCATTCGCAACCCCTACAACATCGCGCTCATCCGCGAAGCCGTCGACGTGCCGGTCGTGCTCGACGCGGGCGTCGGGACGGCCTCCGACGCCGCCCTCGCGATGGAGCTGGGCTGTGACGCGGTCATGGCCGCGTCCGCCATCGCGCGCGCGCAGGATCCCGTGAGGATGGCCCGCGCGATGCGCGCCGCCGTCCAGGCGGGCCGCCTGGCGCGCACGGCGGGTCGCATTCCCCGCCGCCTGTACGCGACCGCCTCCACGCCGGATGAGGGTCTGCCCGACTTCGGCTAATACCTCGCTGCGATCACTTCACCACTTCGATCGTCCCGTTCATCGACGCCGGGTGGATCGTGCACTGGTAGTGGATTACCCCGGGCTTGTTCGCCTTGATCTCGAACGTGCCGCCTTCGCCGAAGTCCTTCGACGCGAACTTCTGCGGGCCGCCCTCGCTGGTCACGTTGTGTTCGACCGAGTCGTAGTTGGTCCACTTGATCGTGCTGCCGACCTTCACCCTGACCGTGTCCGGGGCGATCGTGACGTTGCGGTAGGCGATCTCGACGACCCCGCTCTGCACCGGCGCCGAGGCGGAGGGAGCCGCGTACTTGGGCGCCCTGTCCCCTTTGAGGCCCCCGCCGGCGGTCGCCGCCGCCGCCGCCGCTGTCGACCTGCCGGCCGATTTGCTCGTCGACCCGCAGCCGGCTGTGAGCACCAGCACGCAGCAGCCGATCAGAGCGGTGATGCCTCGTCTCATGGGCGGCGATCCTTCCTCGACAAGCTCATGTAACCGGACCATCGCATACCGCGACGTTCGCGGTCGCGCGTCCCGGTCCTCGGTGCCGAGGTCGTGCGCTTCGGGTCCGGGACCGATGGCCACACCTCCTAGACTGGCCGCTTCGATGACGCCACGTCACTTCCTCACTGGTGCCGAGCTCACCGCCGCCGAGCTGAGCGCGCTGCTGGACCGTGCGCTGGAGCTGAAGCGGGCGCCGCTCTCCTCGCAGGCGCTGGCCGGCCGGAGCGTCGCCCTCATCTTCCAGAAGCCCTCGACCCGCACGCGCGTGTCCTTCGAGGTTGGGATTCACGAGCTCGCCGGCCACCCCGTCGTGCTCCGCTCGGACGATCTGCAGCTCTCGCGCGGCGAGGCGCTGCGCGACACCGCGCTGGTTCTCTCCAGGCACGTCGCCGCCGCGGGGCTGCGCACAGGGTCCGACGGGACCCTCGAGGGGCTAGCCGCCCACAGCGCGGTTCCGATCGTCAACATGCTGAGCGCCCGCCACCACCCCTGCCAGGCGCTCGCCGACCTGCTCACCCTGCGCGAGGCCTGCGGTTCGCTCGACGGCCTGCGCGTGGCATACGTAGGCGACGGCAACAACGTCGCCCGCTCGCTCGCCTTGCTGGGCACGCTCGCCGGAATGCACGTCGCGGTGGCCTCGCCGGAGGGCTACTCCCTGGAGGACGATCTCTCGCTGCCTGCGGCCGCGACCGGTCTGGTGACCCTCCACGAAGATCCGCTCGAGGCCGTCAAGGACGCCCGCGCGGTCTACACCGACGTGTGGGTGAGCATGGGCGACGAGCGTACCGCCGAGGAGCGCCGGGCCGCCCTCGCCGGCTACCGGGTTGACGACGCGCTGCTGGACGCCGCCGCTCCCGGCGCCTTCGCCATGCACGACCTGCCCGCCCACCCGGGCGAGGAGATCTCCGCCGAGGTCCTCTACGGATCTCGCCAGCGCATCTGGGATCAGGCCGAGAACCGTCGCCACGCGCAGAAGGCGCTGCTGGAGCTGCTGGTGGCGCCGCCCACGTCGTCCTCGTCCTCGTCCTCGTCGTCAACCTAAAGAGGACGGGCGATACATATCAACTTGGATGGAGTGTTTGCGATCGTATTAACGGCCCCCACAATGTGTGTATACGTTTGCGCACGAAGCGCGCGAAGATGAACAACGAAACACCGGCAGACCCGCCTGCCGCTGCTGCCTCTGCTGCCTCTGCTGCCTCTGATGCTGCTGCCGCCGCCGCGCGCGTCGACGGCGCGTCCCGCCCACAGCGGGGTGACGAGCTGGAGCTCCAGATTGACTCGCTCGCCTTCGGCGGCGAGGGCGTCGCGCGGATCGGCGACGGCGGGTATGTGGTGTTCGTCGCGGGCGCCATCCCCGGCGATCGCGTGCGTGCGGTCGTCCACAAGCGCAAGCGCAGCTACGCGCATGCGCGTACGCTCGAGGTGCTGGACCCCAGCCCCGAGCGGATCCCCCCGACGGCTGACCATCCCGGCGTGCCCTGGCAGGTCATCCCCTACGAGCGCCAGCTGCAGATCAAGAGCGCGCAGGTCGAGGAGGCGCTGCGGCGGATCGGCCGGCTCGAGGGCTTCGAGCTTGAGGAGATCGTGCCAGCGTTGCAGCCGTGGCGCTATCGCAACAAGCTTGAGTACTCCTTCGGCGACGGTGACGGTGGGGAGCTGGTGTGCGGCTTCCACGCGCCCGCCGGCGGAAACCGCGTAACGCCGATCGAGGACTGCCTGCTGGCGTCCGAGAGGGGGAACCTCGCCCGCCTGGTCGCGCTGAGCTGGTGCCGTGCCCAGGGACTCACCGCGTGGGATCGCGGGCGTGGCGCAGGGACGGAGGCGGCGCGTGGCGAGCGTATGGGGCCGGGCCCCGACGGGCGGGCGCGCCTGCGCAACCTCGTCGTGCGCGAAGGCCGGCGCACCGGCAAGCTGCAGGTCCGGATCGTGACCACGGACGGGGAGCTCGAGGCCGGCTCGCTCGCCGCCGCGCTGAGTGAAGCGCTCGGCGAGAGCCTGTCCGGGATGCTGTGGACGCGCTCGCGCAGCCTCGCCGAGACCACCGCGGGCGGGGAGACAGAGCTCGTCTGGGGGGAGGCCGAGCTGCCCGAGCGGTTGGGGGAGCTCGACCTGCGCATCTCCTCCGAGGCGTTCTTCCAGACCAACACCGAGATGGCCGAGCTGCTCTACGGCATCGTCGCCGAGTACGCTGCGCTCGAGGGCTGGGAGCGGGTGTATGACCTCTACTCGGGGATCGGCACGATCGCGCTCACCCTCGCCCCACGAGCGGGCGAGCTGTGGGGGATCGAGCTCCTCGAGCGGGCCGTCGCCGACGCGATCGCCGGTGCGCGGCGCAACGAGATCACCAACGTTCGCTTCTTCGCCGGCGACACCCGCACGGCCCTGCCCGAGCTCCTCGAGCGGGCCGGCCGCCCCGACCTGATCGTCGTCGACCCTCCACGCGCCGGCCTGTCCAAGAAGGTCGTCCACCGCATCATCGACGCTGCGCCCAGGCGCGTGGTCTACGTCTCCTGCAACCCCACCACGCTCGCCCCCAACGCCGCCGAACTGGTCGAGGCCGGGTGGGTCCTGCGCAAGGTCCGCCCGGTGGACATGTTTCCCCAGACGCACCACATCGAGTGCGTCGCGCTGCTCGAGCGCGCGAGCTGACGGATAGGCTTCGTCCGATGCGCGCCGTCACCATCCGCGACGACGAGGTCGTGATCGAGGAGCACCCCGATCCCCTGCCGGGCGCGGGCGAGGTGCTCGTCCGTGTACGCGCGGCGGGGCTCAACGGGGCCGACATGATGCAGCGGCGCGGGCTCTACCCGGCACCGCCGGGCTCGCCGCAGGCCATCCCCGGCCTCGAGCTGGCCGGCGAGGTGCTCGCCCCCGGACCGGGGGCCGAGCGCTTCGCGGTGGGCGAGCGCGTGATGGCGATCGTCGGGGGCGGCGGCCAGGCGGAGCTGGCGACGGTGCACGAGCGCCAGCTCATGCCCGTGCCCAGCGCGCTCGACTGGCCCGCGGCGGGCGGGCTGCCCGAGGTCTTCACCACGGCGCACGACGCCGTCTTCACCCAGGCCGAGCTGCGCCCCGGCGAGCGCCTGCTCGTGCACGGCGGCGCCGGCGGCGTGGGCACCGCGGCGATCCAGCTCGCCCGGTCCGCGGGCGCGCGGGTGACAGCGACCGTCCGCAGCGAGGAGCTGCGCGAGCAGGTCGCCTGGCTTGGCGCCGAGGCGATCCCGCTCGAGGGCTTCTCCGATCACGGGCCGTTCGACGTCATCCTCGAGCTGATCGGCGCACCGAACCTGGCGGAGAACCTCCAGGC
>CABDXU010000001.1_pt1 | contig 12076 bp, 8 predicted proteins | sample 3131791 | NCBI WGS metagenome assembly CABDXU01 (sample SAMEA5534336, study PRJEB31848) | metagenome | biome: tundra; feature: field; material: soil | place: USA | collected 2013-05 | depth 0.15 m | reverse complement strand
GCGCGCGAGGCGGGCAACATGGTCGACCTCGACTCCAACCCGACGAAGCTGATCGAGATCGTCGAGGTCGGCAAGCAGCTGCTGATCACCCGCGGCGCGCTCACCACCTTCTCGATCGCCAACGACGTCGCCAAGTACTTCGCGATCCTGCCCGCCGTGTTCGTCGCCACGTACGCGACCGGGGCGGGTGGGACTGGATCAAAGGGGCCGCTGGCCGTGCTGAACATCATGAACCTCGGCACCCCCCAGTCGGCGATCGTCTCGGCGATCATCTTCAACGCGCTCGTCATCCCCCTCCTGATCCCGCTGTCGCTGCGCGGCGTGCGCTACCGCCCGATCGGCGCCTCAGCGCTCTTGCGGCGCAACCTGTTGATCTACGGCCTGGGCGGGATCATCGCGCCGTTCATCGGCATCAAGCTGATCGACCTGGTCGTGCACAACCTGTTGGGGGGCTGAGCCAGCCCTCGGGGCGTCGGTCGGCGACAATGCCCGCATGGCATCGCCGGATCGCGGACATCTTAAGGTCTTCATCGGCATGGCCCCGGGGGTCGGCAAGACCTACCGGATGCTCCAGGAGGGGGCGGCCGAAGCCGACAGCGGGCGCGACGTGGCGATCGGCTACCTGGAGCCCCACGGGCGCGCTGAAACGCTCGCGCAGGCGCAGGGTTTGGAGATCGTCCCCCGGCGGGAGATCCTCTATCGCGGCACGCCGCTTACAGAGATGGACCTGCCGGCGGTGCTGGCGCGCAAGCCCGAGCTGTGCCTGATCGACGAGCTCGCCCACACCAACGCGCCGGGGGTCGAGCACGAGAAGCGCTACGAGGACGTGCGCGAGGTGATCGAGGCGGGGATCGACGTGTGCTCGACCGTCAACGTCCAGCACCTGGAGAGCCTCAACGACCAGATCACGCAGCTGACCGGCGCGCGCGTGCGCGAGACGATCCCCGACGAGGTGCTCTCGATGGCCGACGAGGTCGTGCTGATCGACCTCACCCCCGAGGCGCTGATCTCACGCCTGCGCGCGGGCAAGGTCTACCCGGCCGAGCGGGTGCCGGCGGCGCTGAACAACTTCTTCAAGGTCGAGAACCTCGCCGCCCTGCGCGAGACCGCGCTGCGCCAGGTGGCCGAGGACGTCGAGGTCAAGCGCCTCGTGCGCGAGGTCAGCCCGGTCGTGCGCCGCGACGAGGAGGGGCTGCTCGCGCCGGCTCAGGACGGGCCGCAGGCGATCGCCGAGCGGCTGCTCGCGCTGGTGACGCTCGAGCCGCAATCCGAGCGCGTGGTGCGGCGCGCCTGGCGCTCGGCCCAGCGGCTGGACGCCGAGCTCGACGTGCTGGTTGTGCGCCCTCCGGGGCGCGAGCCGAGCGCCGAGAGCCGCGAGCGCCTGGAGGCGCTGCGGCGGCTCACGTCGATGCTGGGGGCGCGCCTGCGCGTGGAGGAGGGAGAGGACGTCGCGAGCGTGGCGATCACGCTCGCGCGGGAGCTCGGGAGCACGTACATGCTGATGGGCCGCCCCGCGCCGCGCCGGGGACTGCGCCGGCTGAGCTGGCCGATCTCCGATCGGTCGCTGCTGACACGGCTGTTGCAGGGCCTGCCGGGCGTGGACGTCCGCATCGTCGCCGATCCCAGCCTGCGCGGGCAGGCGGGCGATGGCGAGCAGCTGAAGACCCCCGGCGCCGAGACGCAGACGCCGGAATCCGCAACGCGGGCGTCGCGAGAGTAAAGGTGCAGTAAACGGTGCAGGACCCGGCGTGAGGGCGGCGTAAAGCTACTAGGATCGCGCAACCCTGCGCACTCCCGGCTGTTCCAAGAGCGACATGACACGACCACGCCACCCATTGCCACCTCGCCGCCTGTCCAGGCTTGCCCGGCTGCTCGCCAAGATCGCGATCCCGCTCGCGCTGGCGCTCGGTCTGCTGATCGCGCCGGGCGCGCTCGGCAGTGCCCAGGTTCCACGCGCGCACGCGGCCTCCTCCTACCTGACGGGCATCGGCGACGAGCAGGGCGAGATGTTCGGCAACCCGCTGTGGCAGCAGCTGCACACGAAGATCGTCCGCTACATCGCCCCGTACGACGCGGTCGCGCACTCCTACTCGCTCGACAGGGCCAAGCTGTGGATCCATGAAGCCGAAGCCCACCACCAGCAGGTGCTGGTCGCGTTCTACCACTCCGAGTACACGCCGACACGGATGCCGAGCGTCGCCCAGTACAAGCACGACGTGCAGAAATTCGTCAAGCTGTTCCCCCACGTCCGCCAGTACCAGTCCTGGGACGAGGCCAATCGCGGCTACATCCCCGGCGCGCTCGCCAGCCCCTCGGCGGTGACGGCGGCGCAGTACTACCAGGCGCTGATCCGCGTGTGCCACGGCTGCACCGCGATCGGGCTGGACGTGCTCGACCAGGCGAACATATCTTCGACGCTGGAATACATCTCCGAATTCAAGCGCGAGATCGGCCGCCTGCGCACGATCATGCCGAAGATCTGGGGGCTGCACGACTACTCCGACGTCAACCGCCTGGAATCCTGGCGCACCCATGAACTGGTGCGCGCCTTCGGCGGACAGGTGTGGCTGACCGAGACCGGCGGGATCGTGCAGTTCGCGGGTTCCTTTCTCAACTGGCGCGGCTCGGGGCTGACGCGGGCGGCGCGCGTGCTCAAATACATGTTCGCCGTCGCCGGCTCGTCTCCCCAGATCAAGCGCCTGTACATCTATGACTGGACCGGCGGCAACGCCTCGACGCGCTTCGACGCCGGGCTGACGAACGCCCACGACAAGCCCCGTCCCGGGTACGTCGTCGTGTGCAAGCAGCTGCACGCGGCGCACTGCGGCAACGTCAAGCTCGCGAAGAACTGAGGCGATCGGATGCGTTTCGCAACAACCGCATCGCGCACAGCCCCAGCAGGCCGCAGACCGCGGCGATCGGCGCGAGCGTCTTCAGCGGGTAGCGGCTGCCGTTGTGGAGGGTCAGGTTCAGGGCGGTGTGATCGCCGGCTTTGACGATGCTCTCAAGGCCCTGATGGTCGATGCCGAGCAGCGTCGGCCCCAGCGCCGCGAACAGGCACCACCCGGCGAGCGCGAGCAGGCCGTAGCCGAGCGTGGCGTTAGACAGGCGCAGGCGCGGCGTCGCCCACGCCCCCAGCACCACCCCGCCGCTCGCCGCCGCCAGGAACGGCCAGATCCCGCCCCAGCCGCGCCCGAGGCCGTACGCGGAGGCGATCGTCGGCTGGAAGAGCCCCTCGCGCAGGTAGCGCGCCCATACGACCGTCTCGGTCTCGTAGCCGACGAGCGGATGGGTGATCGTCGCGATCGCGGCGGTCGCGATCGAGACGCCCGCCAGCGCGACCGTCGGGCCGGGCCAGCGCCTCAGCGCCAGGGCGATCGGGAACGCCAGGAACGGCAGCATCGTGATCAAAAACCTCGGGCCCATGAAGCCCCCGCCGAACGGCAGGTAGTAGCCGGAGTTGTAGCCCAGGTAGCAGATGCAGATGCCCGTGATCGTGAGCGCCTCGGCGCGGTTGCCGCGCCTGTACAGGAGCACCGTCCCGAGCGCCCCGAGGATCAGCACCGGGGAGATCGTCAAGAGGCCGCGTGAGTCCAGCAGCAGCGTCGCCAGCACCCTCACACTGGGGAGGCCGATGCCGAAGAAGCCCTGCTGCTGGCGGGGGATGCTCGAGTAGGCCAGGTGCGTCCAGGACCCGAACGCGTAGTGGTTGTACAGCGCCAGCGGCACGATCCCGAGCAGGCCGCCGGCGATGTAGGCGCCGGCGCGGCGCACGATCAGCGGCGGAGTGAGCGCGTCGCGGCGGGAGAGCAGGAAGCACCCGAGCACGACCGCCACGAAGAAGGTCGGGTACTCCGAGCTGAACGCGTACCCCATCGCCAACCCGGCCACCCCCAGCAGCATCGGGCTGGGCGGGCCGTCGCGCTCGCGCAGCATGATCCAGAACGCGGCGAACGACAGGAACGTCGTTAACACGTGGCTGAACAGCAGCGTCGACAGCGGCAGCACCATCGTCCCCAGGCCCAGCGCGACCGCCGCCGCCGCGCCGTAGCCGGGCTGGAATCGCTCGGCCACGCGCCAGGCCAGCAGGAGCAGCAGGAGGCCCGGCAGCACGTTGGCCCACAGGCCGATCAGGTAGATCATCTCATCGCCCGGATGGTCCGGCGCCGCCACGTGCGCGTCCGTCCACGATTCGGCTCCGACGAGATTGAGCGCGTCGTAGAACGGCAGCGAGAACAGCGCCAACCCGGGCGCGCGGGCGGAGTAGTAATGGCCGTGGTAGTAGGCTTTGTCGCCCGTGTTCACCTGATACTGATCGATCGTGGTCTTGCCCTGGTTCAGGGATCTGATCAGGTCGTAATGCGAGGTCTGGTTCCAGGAGAAGCTCTGGATCAGCGTCGCATACGAGCACCCCACCAGCAGGATCGCCGCCAGCGCGAGGCGTTTGCGGGTCATCAGTCCGTTCCGTGCAGGGCAGCGGGCCCCGGGCCGATCTCATAGATCACGAGCGAGCCGGCCCGCCGGCGCGTGATGCCCAGGCCCGCGATCGGTTTGGCGGCCGCGGCGGCGGTGTTCGGAGGCTCGGCCAGCGCATACCCGACGATGCCCGGCAGCTTGGGCATCTTCAGGTGCAGCACCACCGTCTTGATGCCGTAGTGGCGCAGCTTCTCCACGCTCGCCTTGTCAGGGAACCCGTTCATCCCGCCGCGCAGGTCATCGACCGCGGAGATGTCGAACGTGCTGTTGCCGACGGGGATCTCATAGAAGCCGTCGGTCGAGTAGTACTGCCACACGCGGTCGGCGGCGCCGTCGGTGGGCAGGTCCAAGAGCGGCCCGGGCAGGCCGATCTCCGCGGGCTGGGGCTGGGGCACGACGGGATGGCCGAGATGCCCCGCTCCTTCACCGAGCAATCCGATCAGCAGCACGACGCCGAGGAGCGTTCCCAAGCCGAGGGCCGCGCCGGTTGTGCCGCCGGCGCCGGGTCGGTCGGAGCTCGGTCGGGCGTACCACGCCTGCGCGCGCCGCACGAGCCACTGGACGCCCGCGCCCGCGAGCAGCGCGTAGAACAGCGTCGCCAGCGTGAATATCCGGCCCGGCACACGCACGCCGTCCCAGCCGGGGGCGTAGTCGTAGAGCAGGCGATACGGATAGCCCGCTCCGGTCAGCCCGAGACCCATCGCGAGCACCGAGACGATCACGATCCCGCCGGCCAGGCCGATGCGCAATCGGCGCGTGTACACGGACCCGCCGATCCCCGCCAGGCCGATCAGCGCGAGCACGAGGATAAGGCCGCCGGGCCAGAACACATCCTCGTTCTTGGAGTGCACTTTCGCGCGCATCCCCGAGGTGGCTGCGCCCCAGACGCGGTTCTCCGAGGAGGCCGACAGCAGGGCGGCCGGCCCGGAGGAGTAGGTCTCCACTTCCTTCAGCGTGCGCTTGGCCGTCGGATACTCCTGCGCCACCTTCAGGTAGGGCCTGGCCTGATAGACGGTGACGGCGCCGAGCACGGCGATCCCGACCAGGCTCACCGCGAGCAGGCGGCGGGGGATCAGCGGGTCGCGCTGCCCGCGATTGTTCCAGGCGGGGCCTGGCGTCAGGCGTTTGCGCCACCAGTACCACAGTACGACCAGTGCGAGCACGACGAGCAGGTAGGCGAACTGCATCCCGAGCGTGAACCCCAGGCTGATCTGCCAGGCCCCGACGAGCCAGCCCGCGAGCACGAGCCCGCGCGAGCTTCGCCGGTAGCCGCGCAGCAGCAGGAACAGCGCGAGCGGGATACCGCCGCTCGAGATCACGTGCAGATGCCCGGCCTCGGTCACCCGGTAGGGGGCGTATGCGAACGCGATCCCCGTGGCCCCCGCCGCGAGCTTGTTCAGACCCAGCTCGCGCCCGAGCAGGTAGGCGCCGACGAAGCACAGCGACCACGCGAACAGAAACAGCAGGTTGTAGCGGACGAGTGCCGCGACCGTGCCGTGCCCGAAGAACGCCGCCGGGCCGTAGCCGAGCAGCGAGTCCGAGAACGCGAGGCTGAGCGGATGGGGGTAGAAGTCGTTGGCGTCGAACAAGTGCGTCGGGTCGTTGAGCATCGCGTGCCCGACCCACGCGATCTGCCAGGCGGTGCGGATCGGGTCGCCGAGGTCCGGGGCGATGCGGCTGGGCATGTGCAGGACCAGCGGCCAGGTCGTGAGGATCGCCAGGAGCACCCCCACAACCGCCACCCACACCAGCTCTGCGCCCCCCAGCCTGGGAGACGGCGCCCAGCGGGCGGGCTGCCTGCCGGCAGGTGGGGGTGCCGGCGTGTCCAGGAGCGCGGTCGCCATTGAAGCGAGCAGCATATGCCAGGTCGTGACACACTCGAGTCATGCGCGTGCTCGTCCTCGGATCCGGCGGTGTGGGTGCGGCGTTCGCCGCGATCGCCCAGCGCCGGGACGCGTTCGAGCGGGTTGTGCTGGCCGACGTCTCCGCCCAGCGCGCGCGCGATGCGGTCGCCCGCCTGGGCGAGCCCGACCGGTTCGCGGCCGAGCAGCTCGACGCGTCCGATCGCGGCGAGCTGACGCGGCTGATCGAGCGGGTCGCACCCGACGCGGTGCTCAACGCCTGCGATCCCCGTCTGAACGAGCCGATCTTCGACGCGTGTTTCCACGCGCGCGTGACGTATCTGGACATGGCGATGACGCTCTCCGCCCCCCATCCCCAGCGCCCGTACGAGCTGCCGGGGACGATGCTGGGGGAGTATCAGTTGCAGCGCCACGAGCAGTGGCAGCAGGCTGGGCTGCTCGCGCTGGCCGGGATCGGCGTGGAGCCCGGGCTGTCGGACGTGTTCGCGCGCTACGCCGCCGACGAGCTGTTCTCAGACGTGCACGAGGTGGGCGTGCGCGACGGCGCGGATCTGGTCGTGGAGGGGTATGACTTCGCGCCGACGTTCTCGATCTGGACGACGATCGAGGAGTGCCTGAACCCGCCGCTGATCTGGGAGTCGGAGCGCGGCTTCTACACGACCGTCCCGTTCTCCGAGCCTGAGGTGTTCACGTTCCCGGAGGGGATCGGCAAGGTCGAGTGTGTGAACGTCGAGCACGAGGAGGTCGTGCTGATCCCCCGCGCGGTGCGCTGCGAGCGCGTCACGTTCAAGTACGGGCTCGGCCGGGAGTTCATCGAGGTGCTGCGCACGCTGCACAAGCTGGGCCTGGACTCGACCGAGCCGGTGACCGTGCGCGGGCAGCAGATCGCCCCCCGCGACGTCGTGGCGGCCGCCCTGCCCGACCCCGCCACGCTCGGCGAGCGCATGACCGGACGCACGTGCGCGGGCACGTGGGTGACCGGGACCGGCGTCGACGGCGCCGAGCGCTCGACCTACCTGTATCACGTGGTCGACAACGAGACCACGATGCGCGAGTACGGCTCTCAGGCCGTCGTGTGGCAGACGGCGGTCAACCCGGTGGTCGCGCTGGAGCTGCTGAACGAGGGGACGTGGCGGGGCACGGGCGTGCTCGGCCCGGAGGCGTTCCCGCCGCGGCCGTTTTTGGAGCGCCTGGCGGAGCTGGGGGCTCCGCACGGGGTGATGGAGGTGGGCTAGAAGTCTACGCGCGCCAGCGTGGGTTCGGTTGGCGGGGGCTGCTCGAGCAGGCCCGGGGGCGCCGTTTCGGTTTTGCGCGCGAAGTAGTCGCGGAAGAATGGTCGCGAGACGATCATGACCACGCCGCCGAGGACCATGCCGCCGATGCCCATCCACAGCGGCAGCGTGATGTGAAGGATCGGCTTGGACGACACGTTTTCGGCGTGGCCGTAGTAGAACGCCGCCTTGATCCCGATCCCGAACAGCATCAGGCCGCCGAGCAGCGGGCCAATGCCCAGCAGCAGGAGGTTGCGCGCGCTGTCGGTCAGCTCGTGACGGTAGTAGAACCCGCAGGCGACGCCGGTGAAGCCGTAGTAGAAGCAGATTGGAAAGCCGATCGCGGTGAGCGAGTCTTCCAGCACGCTTTCTGAGAGCAGCAGCAGGACGACCGTGAGGATTATCGAGAGCGCGCCGAAGCCGAGCGTGGAGACCGTCGGGGTCAGGTAGCGCTTGTGGATGCGCGAGAGCAGGCTGGTGACGGCTTTCCAGTGCGCCATCGACAGCGTTGTGCGGGCGGTCGGCAGGATCGTCGTCTGGGTCGAGGCCGACGCGGAGGTGAGCACGGCGATGATCAGCAGCTTGTCCAGGCCGCTCCCCAGCACGCCGCCGCCGAGCGCGTTGAGGATGTCCGACTGGTTTTCCTTGCTGGTCAAGAAGCCGACGCCGTGGAAGGACTGGGCGGCCGCCGTGACGACGACATAGATCAGCACGAGCAGGATCGTCGAGACGATCGCGGCCTTGCCCGGACCCTCGGCCGGGTCCTCGGACTCCTCGTTGACCGCCACGCCGGAGTCCCAGCCCCAGTAGATGAAGACGGCGAGCAGCAGCGCGACGACCAGGTCGGAGAAGTTCATCGCGAACGGGTTGATCCAGGACAGCGACGGCTTGATCGAGCCGGCCGGGGGGTGGCTGCCGTAGACCTTGACGAAGGCCACCACCGCGAACAGCCCGAGGATGAAGACCTCGGCGCCGAGCAGCACCTGCTGGATGCGCGCCGAGAGCTCGATGCCGCGATAGCAGATCCAGGTCATGATCGCGATCCACAGGACTGCGGCGACGATGATCGCCGCTTTGGATTCGCCTAGTTCGGTGAAGCCGAAGAGCTTGAACGTGTAGATGGCGGCGATTGTCGACAGCGAGGCCATCACGATCACGTCCGAGAGGAAGATCGCCCAGCCGTTCATCCAGCCCGTCATCGGGCCGAACGCGCGCGTGGTCCAGGCGAACGTCGTGCCGGCGTCGGGGTCGGCGCGGTTGAAGTATTTGTAGGCCGAGGCGACGAGCAGCATCGGGATGAACGCCACGAGCATCACCGCCGGGGCGTGCACGCCGATGCCCTTGACCGCGACGATGAATCCCAGCGTCGCCGCCATCGAGTAGGCGGGCGCGGTCGAGGCGACGCCGATGACGATGTTCGAGAGGTAGCCGATCGCGCCCTTCTTCAGGCCCTTGTCCTGGACCTCGGAGGAAGCCGGTGCTCCGGATACGGCGGCGGCTGTGTCGGTGGCGGCCATCGTTGCTCCTTTCGCCTCTGTCCCTCTCGCTTCCGTTCCCGTCAGCGGTTGTGACAGAAGTTACGTCCTCGACCAGCGGATGCGCAAGGGGCGCGATCCCCAAAACGTACGGCTCTTGTTGTACATATCGTACAATGGGTTGGCTGAGTATTGAACGAGCGGCGTCTTGAGCTGGACATGCCGGCGGAGTACGGTTGTCCGGAGTGTCCAGCCGATAGAGGAGGAGTGCGCGATGGCAGTCACACCGGCGAGCGAGCAGGTCCACGGGGGATCGGCCACCGAGTACCAGCAGCTCGCCAAGCGCCACCTGTGGATGCACTTCACGCGCATGGGCGTCTACGAGGAGGGCGCGGAGGTGCCGGTGATCGTGCGCGGCGAGGGCTGCTACGTGTATGACGAGCACGGCAAGCGCTACCTGGACGGGCTGTCGGCGCTGTACTGCGTCAACATCGGCCACGGCCGCGCGGAGCTCGGCGAGGCGGCGGCGCGCCAGGCGGCAGAGCTCGGCTTCTACACCAACTGGAGCTACGCCCACCCCCGCTCGATCGAGCTGGCCGCGCGCATCGCCGCGCTGGCGCCTGGCGATCTGAACCGCGTGTTCTTCACCTCCGGGGGCTCGGAGGCGGTCGAGTCCGCCTGGAAGCTCGCCAAGGCCTACCACCAGGCGCGCGGCGAGCCGAGGCGCCACAAGATCGTCTCGCGCTTCCTGGCCTACCACGGCACCACGATGGGCGCGCTCACGGCCACCGGTCTGCCCGCGCTGCGCGAGCCGTTCGAGCCGCTGACCCCCGGCGGGCGGCACGCGCCCAACACCAACTCCTACCGCTGGACCGAGGACCGCGATCCGCTGTGGGCGGCGGACGCGATCGAGGAGGCGATCCTGTTCGAGGGGCCGCACACCGTCGCCGCGGTGATTCTCGAGCCGGTCCAGAACGGCGGCGGCTGCTTTGTCCCCCAGGACGGCTACTTCGAGCGCGTGCGCGAGATCTGCGACCGCCACGGGGTGCTGTTGATCTCCGACGAGGTGATCTGCTCGTGGGGGCGCATCGGGCACATGTTCGGCTGCGAGCGCTACGGCTACGCCCCCGACATGATCACGACCGCCAAGGGCCTGACCTCGGCCTACGCGCCGCTGGGCGCGGTGATCGCCTCCGACCGCATCGCCGAGCCGTTCCTGCATGGCTCGGAGATCTTCAACCACGGGTTCACGTTCGGCGGGCACCCGGTCGCGTGCGCGATGGCGCTGGCCAACATCGACGTGCTGCAGCGCGAGGATCTGTGCGGGCGCGTGCGCGCGAACGAGGGGGCGTTCCGGGAGATGCTGGAGTCGCTGCGCGACCTTGAGATCGTCGGGGACGTGCGCGGGGCCGGCTACTTCCACGCGATCGAGCTGGTCAAGGACAGGGAGACGAAGCAGACGTTCAACCACGAGGAGGCCGAGCACCTGTTGCGCGGGTTTCTCTCGGGCGAGCTGTACCGCCGCGGGCTGATCTGCCGCACCGACGACCGCGGCGACCCGATCGTGCAGCTCTCGCCGCCGCTGATCGCCGGGCCGGAGCAGTTTGCGGAGATCGAGTCGATCTTGCGCCCGGTGCTGAGCGAGGCCTCGGAATGGATGGCGCGATGGAGCTCGTCGGGGTCGACGGTGTGAGGGTGTGAGGGTGTGAGGGTGTGATGACGTGAGAGCAGAGAGGCGGCGCTGAGATGGAGCTCACGGTCGAGGGCCTGATCGGCGAGCTGGGACTCGAGCTCTCAAGCGGCGCGGGCACGGCCGCGGCCGGCGCGCACGTGCGCTGGGTGCACATCACCGAGCTGATCGACCCCACGCCGTGGCTGAAGGGCGGCGAGCTGCTGTTGAGCACCGGCATCCAGCTCGACGGCCCGAAGACCCAGCGCGAGCTGATCGAGCGCCTCGTCGAGCACGAGATCGCGGGCCTGGGCCTCGGCACGGGCTTCGCCCACAAGAAGCTGCCGGCCGCGCTCGTGAACGCCGCGCGCAAGCACGACTTCCCGCTGTTCGAGGTCCCCTACGAGCTGCCGTTCATCGCGATCACCGAGCGCGTGTTCGCGCAGCTGGTCGACGAACGCTATGAGATGCTGCAGCGCAGCATGGCCGGCGACGTGCTCGCCGAAGCGCTGACCGGCAACCTCTACCCCGAAGAGCTCGCGGGGAAGCTGCGCCCGTTCGGGATCGGCGAGCAGGCCGCCGTGCTGGCGTTCGCGGTCGCCGACCCGGCCGTGGCGGCGCCGCTCTTGGAGCGCGCGCTCGCGCGCGCGGACGTGCACAGCCTCGTCGCGATCCGCTCAGGCCTGCTGTGCGCGGTCATTGCGATCGACGGCGTCGAGCCCGACCCGCTCGGGCTGGGCGAGCGCGTCCGCGCCGAGCTGGCCGCGCGCCTGGGGGAGGTGCGCGCCGCCGCCAGCCGCCCCGCGGCGACGCACTCGCTGCGTCTGAGCTTCCACGAGGCGCGCTGCGCGCTGGAGGCCGCGCGGCTGCGGGGCAACGGGGACGTCTCCGCCTCCGAGGCGGTCGCCTCTTATAAGGATCTCGGCGCGTTCCAGCTGCTGCTCTCGCTGCAGGACGACGACGCGCTGATGTCCTACTGCCGCGGCGTGCTCGGGCCGGTCGAGCAGGGCGAGGGCGAGTACGGCGACGAGCTCCTGCGCTCGCTTGATGTGTTCATCGAGAACAACGGCCACTGGGAGAAGGCCGCGGGCGCGCTGTACTGTCACCGCCACACGCTGCGCTATCGCATCCGCCGCGTCGAGCAGCTGACCGGGCGCGACTTCTCCAACGCCCGCGACCGCATCGAGTTCTGGCTGGCGTTGCGCGGCCGGGAGCTTGCACGATGAGGGTCGGGATCCCAACCGAGATCAAGCCGGACGAGTACCGCGTCGCGATCACGCCGGCGGGGGTGCGCGAGCTGTGTGTGCGCGGGCACGAGGTGCT
>CABDXU010000364.1_pt1 | contig 13251 bp, 13 predicted proteins | sample 3131791 | NCBI WGS metagenome assembly CABDXU01 (sample SAMEA5534336, study PRJEB31848) | metagenome | biome: tundra; feature: field; material: soil | place: USA | collected 2013-05 | depth 0.15 m | reverse complement strand
CTTCGGGCTCCCAGATGTCCTCTCGCCCGAAGCCGAAGCCGAACGTCTGAAAGCCCATCGACTCCATCGCCACGTTGCCGGTGAAGACGAGCAGGTCCGCCCAGGAGATCTTCCGGCCATACTTCTGCTTGATTGGCCACAGCAGCCGGCGCGCCTTGTCGAGGCTCGCGTTGTCCGGCCAGCTGTTGAGCGGGGCGAAGCGCTGGGCGCCCTGCCCGCCGCCCCCGCGGCCGTCGGCGATGCGATAGGTGCCGGCGGCGTGCCAGCTCATGCGGATGAAGAGCGGCCCGTAGTGGCCGTAGTCGGAGGGCCACCAGTCCTGCGAGGTGCTCATCAGCTCGATCAGGTCGGCCTTCAGCGCGTCGAGGTCAAGGGTCTGGAACTCCTTGGCGTAATCGAAGTCCTCGCCCATCGGATCAGACAGGGGCGAGTGCCGGTGCAGCACGGTCAGGTCCAGCCGGTTGGGCCACCAATCGCGGTTCGTCCTGGGACTGGGCACCTTGGGAGTGGGGCTTTCGATCGCCGGGTTCTCGCTCTCGCTGACGCTCTCAGTCATGTCGCTCCTGTCGCTTTCTGGTCTAGGCGAGCACCGAGGGTACTGATGGGAGCGGGATGTGTGGAGTGGGGCCGCATGCGGCCCCACCTCGGACCCGTACATGTACGGGTCCGCCGTTGGCGCATGCGCCAACGGTTGGACGGGCCGCATGCGGCCCGTCCCGACCCCGCGCATGCGCGGGGTCGCCGACCGAAGCCGGGGGACACTCGCCTTTGGCGAGCATCCCCGTTTCGGCCAGCACAACTGCCGACCGGAACAACATTGAATGTCGTCATAGACTCACGGGATGCGTCGCCGGGTCACCTTCTCACGCAACCTGACGCTGTCGCTGTCCCGGACGTGCCGGTGCTATTGCAAGTACTGCGCGTTCGCCACCCACAAGGCGCACCTGTACGCACCCGAGGAGGTGCTCGGAATCCTCGACGGCGCGGTCAAGCGCCGGGTCAAGGAGCTGCTGGTGCTGACCGGGGAGCGCCCGGAGGTCAATCCCGAGGTGGCCGCGCGATTGGGGGAGTACGGCCACGAGGACTTCACCGCCTACGTGGTCTGGACGTGCGAGCGGGCGCTGGAGCGGGGACTCTTGCCGCACACGAACCTGGGCGTGCTCTCGCGCGACGAACTGGCCCGCCTGCGCGAGGTCACCGCCTCGCAGGGATTGATGCTCGAGTCGGTGTCCGAGCGGCTGATGCAGACTGTGCATGCGGGCTCGCCGACGAAGCATCCCGCCAGGCGGCTGGAGACGATCCGGGCCGCCGGGGAGCTGAAGATCCCGTTCACGAGCGGAATCCTCGTCGGCATCGGCGAGACCGAGCAGGAGCGGATGCAGTCGCTGGAAGCGCTGGCTGCGGTTCATGCCGAGTACGGCCACATCCAGGAGGTGATCCTGCAGAACTTCGTTCCGCACCAGAGCTACTACGGGGAAGAGCCGGCGGAGATTGCGGATGCGGCCGCGCGCGAGTATTGGCGCACGGGAGTGGATGAGAGCCCCACCGACCCGGGTCCCTCCACAAACCCAGACCGGGCCAGCTCGGCCTCCACCCGCCTGCGCCCGGAACTGCCGCTGCCGGATTGGGCCTGCGCCGTGAGCATCGAGGACATGAAGCGGCTGATCGCGGAGACCCGCAGGCTGATGGGAGACGTCGGCATCCAGATCCCGCCGAACCTGGCCGACTGGTGGGGCGAGCTGGTGCAGGCGGGCGCCACGGACCTGGGCGGACTGAGCGCCAACGGCGATCACATCTCGCCCGAGCACCCGTTTCCCTCGCCGCACCAGGTGCGCAAGGAGCTGCAGGCCGACGGCGTGGCGCTGACCGAGCGGCTGTGCGTCTATCCGCAGTACATCGACCCCGAGTGGGTGGCGCGGGGGGTGATGGACACGATCAAGGTCAAGTACTGGAGCTTCATCCCGCGGCGCGGGTCCGGGCGCACCGACCCGACCGCGAGCGGCGCTTCGCCGATCCGCCCGGAGCTGGTTGCGGGCGCGATCGAACGGGGCCGCGTCGGTCGGCCCCTGAGCGCGCAGGAGCTGACGGCGATGTTCGCGGAGACACGGCCGGAGGCGATCGAGGACATGCGCCAGGCCGCCGACGAGCTGCGCGACGAGCTGGCGGGCGAGCTGGTGACGTTCGTGGTCAACCGCAACATCAACATCTCCAACGTGTGCACCGTCGGCTGCGCGTTCTGCGGCTTCGGCCAGGGCAAGCGCTCCCCCGACGCATACGAGCACGACGAGAAGGACTTCATAGGTCGCATCCACGAGGCGATCGAGTTCGGCGCCACCGAGCTGTGCATCCAGTCGGGCATCCACCCCGACTGGGAGCTCGAGGACTACCTGGGGTGGCTGCGACTCGCGAAGGCCACCGCCGCGCAGGCGGGAGCCGACCTGCACCTGCACGCGTACAGCCCGATGGAGATCGCGCACATGTGCGACATCTCCGGCCTGCCGCCTGCCGAGGTCTTCGCGCGGCTCAGGGATGCCGGCCTCGGATCGACGCCGGGGACGGCCGCCGAGGTGCTGGATGATGGTGTGCGCGAACGGATCAGTCCGAACAAGCTGCCGGTGGCGCGCTGGGTGCAGATCATCGAGGCCTCCCACAACGCCGGGCTGCGCTCGACGGCGACGGTGATGTTCGGGCACATCGAGGAGCCGTGGGAGCTGGCCGAGCACATGCGGGTCGTGCGGGAGCTGCAGGAGCGCACGGGTGGCATCTCGGAGTTCGTGCCTCTCTCTTTCATCCCCTTTCAAACGCTTTTGGGGCGCACCCACGGCGTGCAGGAGATCTCCCGCGAGGAGAACCTCAAGCACACCGCCGTCTTCCGCCTGGCGCTCGGACGAACCGTGGGAAGCCTGCAGGCCAGCTGGGTGAAGATGGGCCTCGACGCCGCCACCGAGTCGCTGCGCTGGGGCGTGAACGACCTGGGGGGGACGCTGATGGAGGAGTCGATCAGCCGCCTCGCGGGCTCCTACCACGGCACCCGCCTCGATCCCGACCAGCTCATCGCCGCCGCCCACGAGGCCGGGCGCCCGGCGGCCGAGCGCACGACGCTGTATGAGATCAGGCGGCGCTACCCACTGACAGAGCGCACCGCGGCAGCGATCGCGGCGGGGTGATCGTATGTGCAGCGGAGGCGAGGATTCGTTGCACGTGAGGGCGGCTGGCAGGCCGTTCAGGGCAGCAGTTCCAACGCCTCGACGTGGCGAGGGCGCATCACCGTGAAGTGGCGGTGGTCGAGCGTTGCGAGCTTGGGCTCGCGCAGGCGCTCGACGATCGCCAGCACGGCGGCGTCGACGAAGCCGACGCGCAGGTCGGCGTAGATGTGAAGCAACTCGGTGACTCGTTCGTAGTCTGTCTCGATCAGATCCTCGATCTCAAGTGCGCCGCTCTTCACTTGCTCCAGAACGAGGGAGAAGCGATCTCGAGGCGAGTCGCTGCATAGCCAGTCCACCTCTGCCAGCACAGGCGAGGGTACAACGCGCTGCTCATGGACTTTGGTGAGCAACTCCGTGGACGCCTGGTGATGCCGGTCGTCGGAGTCGAGCGTCGCGTACAGGACGCCGCTATCGACTACGAGCGCCACGAGCGGGGCTCGAAGATGTCCTCGCTCGCGAGCTCGGAAAGGTCGCTGCGCCCCGAGGAGAACGCCCCGATGCAGGTGAGCGGTGGCGGGATACGCTCCTCGTCTGGCCCCACCTCATGCCGCGCGGCTTCGCGCCAGACCTGCGAGGCGGAAACCCCGCGTTGCGCGGCGCGGCGCTTGACTCGCTGGATCAGCTCCGGCTCGGCCTGGATCATCAGCCTCTGCATCATTGTGCAATCATGATAGCACCGCTGGTGGGTCAGTCAGTCAGGCGGGTTGGATGGCTCTGCGTGCGGATGACGTGCTTGTCGAAGACGCTGTGAACGCGCATGTAGGCGCACGCGCGGTGGACGTCCAAAGAAGAACAACAACCTCACCGAAACAGATCCTCCTCCAGCGCCCGCAGCAGCGCCGCCGCGCCCGGGCCGTCCTCGGCGGTGACGAACCGCTCCAGGCCGTCGATCACCACTACCGGCTCGCGCGAGTCCTTGGCGCGCGCCAGGTCGGCGGCAGCCGCCGCCGCGTCGGCGACGGCCAGCCAGGTGGCCCGCAGCTGCAGGCCGACGCTGTCCCTACGGCCGCGCCAGTCATCCAGCGGCGCCATCCCCGCGCAGCCGATCGCCACGTCGCACTGCCCGTAGCGCCAGGCGCGCCCGAAGCTGTCGGTGATCAGCACCGCCGGAGAGACGCCGGTCAGCTCGCGCAGGCGCGCGCGGATGCCGCGCGCGGAGGCGTCGGGGTCGCGGGGGAGAAGGATCACCGTGTCGGGATCGGCCGAGTTGGAGGCATCCACGCCCGCGTTGGCACACACGAAGCCGCGGTGGGTGCGGGACACGATCACGCCCCGCTGCGCGCGCACGATCTCGGCCGACTGGTCGAGCACCACCTGGACAGCGCGGGGGTCCTTGGGTGGCGCGCCATCGGCACCTTGAGCCGCGGTTGTGGACGCCTGCGCCGCCAGCTCTCTGGCGCGCGCGGTCGGTTTCACCTCGCGCAGGTCCACCACCGCCCCCTCCGCCTTGGAGACGACCTTGTGGGCGATTGCGACCACCTGTCCGTCGCGCAGCTCGGCATCCAGGGCCCCCACGATCAGCGCGGCCAGGTCATCCCCGGCGCCGACCTCGGGCAGGCCATTCAGGCTGCGGGCGTGCAGGCCGGCCAAGGCTCTTCCACGAGACCCAGCACCGCGCGGGTGCGAGGCGCTCCGACATGCTTCCCGTCCAGGCGTTCGCGCAGCACGTCGAGATCTTCGCCCGTGTCGACGTCGAGCAGCAGCGACGCCGGGCGCTCGATCCTGACGGGGACGTTCGCCGCGCGCGCCAACGCACGGTGACGCTCGAAGCTGCCGGGTCCGAAGCTCGCGGGGAAGAGATCAGGAGGCGCCAGCAGCAATCCGTTTGTGCCCGTCCCATGACGATCGGGGACGATCACGGCCTCGGGCTCCGCGACGCTGGCCAGCAGCGAATCTAGCTCCGCCGGATCGAGGGCGGGACAGTCGCCGGGAATGCACAGCACGCGCGCGAACCCCTTGGCGATCGCCGCCTCGACGCCCAGGGCGACCGCCGCGCTCTGGCTCTCCTCGGCGGTGTCCCGCACGACCAGCGCGCCCAGATAGCCCGCCGCCGCGGCGACCGTGTCCTCGCGCGTGACGAGGATCGTGCGCTCGATCGAGGCTGTCTCGCTCAGGGCGATGAGCACGTCGCCGACCATCGCCCGCGCCAGCTCGTCGCGCAGGGGATCGGCGACGCCGGCGTGCAGGCGCCGCTTGGCCCGGGCGAAGCTCTTGACGGGGAGGATCGCGGCGGTGCGCATCTGCCGCAGACGATAGTGGCGGGAGGGCGTCCCTACCAGCCGAGGAGCATCATGCCGGCTGTGACCCCGGGGCCGATCGTCACCATCAGGCCGTGCTCGCCCGGCTCGGGCTCGCGGCGCTCGACCGTGCGCTGCAGCACGTAGAAGATCGAGGGCGTGCCGACGTTGCCGTGCTCGGCCAGCGTCTCCCAGCTCGTGCTCACGTCCTCGTCTGAGAGCTCGAGGGCGCTCTGCAGGTTCTCGATGATGCGCCGTCCGCCCGGATGGACGAGCCAATGGTCGATCTGGAAGCGCTCCAGGCCGTTGGCGGCAAGGAATCGATCGACCACCTCGCGCAGGCCGGCGCTGGCGAGCTCGGGCAGCTCTCGGGCGAGATGCAGGTAGCCGTCCTCGCCGCTCAGATCGAGGCTGACGGCGCCGAGGGAGCCGCCGATCTGGTGGACCTGGGAGGCGAGGATGATCGGCCCCTCCGAGCGAGGGTCGTTCGACAGCAGGGCGGCGGCGCAGCCGTCGCCGAAGATGGCCGCGCCGACGGTCTTCGCCTTCGGGTCCTCCCTGCTCGCTTTGCTCAGGAGGCCGCTCATGCTCTCCGCCGCCACGACGAGCGCCTGCCTGTCCGGGCGCTCGCGCTGGGCCTGGGCCGCCAGCCTCATCAGGGGGACCGCGCTCGCGCAGCCCACTCCGGTGATGTGGTACTTGTCGGTCGCGGGGTCCATCTCGTAGTGGTCGACGAGGCGGTGGGCGAGCGTTGGGCAGCCGAGCGAGTACAGGCTCGCGCTCACCACCGTGCCGATCCTCCGCGGGTCGAGCTCGAGCGCGTCCACGGACCGGATGCAGTGGCGCAGCAGCTCCCGCTCGATCTGGGGGGTGCGGCCCTGCAGCGTGCGCCCCAGGAAGTCCTCGCTCAGGTCGAGGTGGCGGCGCTTTACGCCGCAGCGCTCGAAGATGCCCTCGGCGAACTCGTTCCCCGCCAATCCCAGGCGCTCGAGAACCTGCTCCTGGGAGAGGACGGTCTCCGCGTCGGAGACCGCGAGACCGGCGATCCGCGGGCCGGTGCGCCGCGACGCGGTGACGTGCCCGCGCAACTCCGCGATCGAGCTCCGGTCGGCGAGGGTGTTGGGCAAGGTCGAGACTCCTGGCTTTAGAGGTTGGCGTGGGGCGAGCCGAGCTGAACTGTCGGAGCTGCGAGGCTTGGCCTGACCCTCAGAAGACGTGTAGCCTGACCTGAACCCTAGCCGCAAAAGACCTCGAAAACCGGCAAAGATGCGGCGTACTTATGGATTTATTCATATGGCGCGTCGTCGATCTGCTGCGATTGCGTCTGCCGTCCGGGGGAGCGCCCAGGATTCAAGCCATCGAAGGCCATCGAAGGACATCGGAGGAGCCATGCAGATGAGGGTGATAGGAGCAGGACTGCCGCGCACCGGCACGCTGACGCAGAAGGTGGCCCTGGAGCAGCTCGGCCTGGGTTCCTGTTACCACTGGGTCGACGTGCTGGCCGACCTCGATCGGCAGGTCCCGCTGTGGAACCGCGCGCTGGACGGTGAGGCCGTTTGGGAGGAGGTCTTCGCCGGGCGCAGCGCCAGCGCGGACTGGCCCGGGGGTTACTTCTATCGCGAGCTGATGGACTTCTACCCGGACGCGAAGGTCCTGCTGAGCGTGCGCGAGCCCGAGTCGTGGGAGCGCAGCTTCCGGAGCACGATCGTGGACATGTGCTACGGCGAGTCGCTGATTCGCCTGCTCTCGAGCGCCCGCCGCGAGATCGACCCGCGGTGGCGCTCCTACCTGGCGCTGGTGGACCGCATGTTCTGGGGCGAGCAGGGCACGTTCGCCGCCGGCCACTGCACCGCGGAGCTGATCGAGCAGGCGAATGCCTACAACGAGAAGGTCAAGCGGACCGTCCCGCCGGAGCGGTTGCTCGTCTGGAAGGTCACCGACGGGTGGGAGCCGCTGTGCGAGTTTCTGGGGGTGGACGTCCCCGGCGAGCCGCTGCCGCACGTCAACGACCGCGATACGTTCCTCGAACGCGTGATCAACGGCGCACTGGACGCGCTGCAGGCGTGGCGCGAGCGTGGAGCGCCGCCGGCCGAGGGGCAATAGCGGTCCGGGGGCTGCTCCGCGGGACTCGATCGGGGTTGCGCGCGGGGCTTCTCTGAAGAGCCCGCCCCGAGGGCTGAAGGAGGGCTACTCGGCGAGCGCCAGCGCGAAGTCCAGCGTCTGCCGGGCGACATGCTCGCGCGCGGCGGGGTCGTCCATGCGCGTGTCGATCTCAAGCGTCGGCAGACGGGCGACGTTCTCGTCGGCGACGATCCCGTCCAGCAGCTCGCCGTAGAAGTCGGCGACGCCGTCGGCGCTGCACTCCAGCGCGGCGAACGCCATGAACGCGGCGGTCGGGCCCTTGAGGATCTCCCCGCCGACGACCGGGCTGACCGCGACGACGGGCGCCGCGGCGCCCGACAGCGCCTCGTGCATGCCCGGCACCGCCAGGATCGGGGCGATCGAGGCCAGCGGATTGGAGGGGCCGATCACGATCGTGCGGGCGCGGGCGATTGCCGCGAGCACCTGCTCACTCGGATGCGCCTGCTCGGCGCCGCGGAACTCCAGGCCCTCGACGATGCCCTGGGCGCGCTCGCGGATCATGAACTCCTGAAACGAGCACCATCCGCCGGGGCTGCGTACCCATGTGCGTACGGGGTGCTCGCTCATCGGCAGTACCCGCGCACGCACGCCGATCGCCTCGTTGAGGTGGGCGAGGGCAGCGGTCTGGGAGAGCCCACCCACCGCCAGCAGCCGCGCGCGCTCCATGCACCAGGCGAGATCGCGGTCGCCGAGGTTGAACCACACCTCGCGCCCGAGCGCGCGCAGCGCGTCCATGACCGCGAACGTGTCATCGCGCAGGCCCCAGCCGCGCTCGTCGATCAGATCCGCGAGCCAGAACGAGACGAGGTCCGGGTCGGGGGAGACGTGGGCGCCGTAGATCTCGATGTCATCGCCCGTGTTGGCGATGACCGCCAAGCGCTCGGGCATGTCGATCGCGTCGGCCATGCCCCGCGCGAGCTTGGCGCCGCCGGTTCCTCCGGCGAGGATGACCACATCGCCCGTGTCTGGCGCGTCTTCGGACATCAATCCCAGGGTACGTCACGCAGTCCCGCCAGGCGTATCCCGGCGTGGACCTTGTAGCGGGCGTTGACCCCGATCAACAGCGCGGTCAGCGACTCGGTCGTGCGCGACATCTCCAGGCGGCCGCAGTCCACGCAGCGCAGGCCCTCGATCCGCTCGATCAGCAGGGCCGCCTCGCGCTTGTCCGCGCGCGCGTCGCCGCACACGAGCACGTCCTGCTCGAGGGGATGGTCGAGATCGCTCAGCGAGGCGGCGCTGACCGTGTGCAGGGCGGAGACCACGCGCACGCCGTCGGGTGCCATCTCGGCCGCCTGCTCGGCGGCGGAGCCCTGCCAGACGCCGAGCATCCGCGTCGCCTTGCCGCTGACCGCGGCTGCCAGCGGCACGGTCGCGTCAATCAGCAGCTGCCCCGGGCGCAGCGCGTCGCGGAGGTTTGAGAGCGTCTCGGACTGGTTGCGAAACGGGACGCTCAGGATCACCGCGTGAGCCGCGCGCGCCGCGCCCGCGTTGTCGTGCGCCGTGAACTCTGCATCGGGAACGGCGGCCACCGCGCGCGCGGCGGTCTCCGCGGCACGATCAGGATCGCGCGAGCCGATCGCGATCGGCACGCCGGTCCGGGCCAGGCGGATGGCCAGGCCGAAGCCGAGCGAGCCCGAGGCGCCGATTACGGCTACCGGATCGGTGGCTGAGGATGGCACGGCGGCCGAGTATAAGCTGCGGCGGGTGACGCTTCCCGCGACGGTGAAGATTCGCGAGGTCGGGCCGCGCGACGGGTTTCAGAACGAGCCCGAGGTCATCCCGACCGAGCGCAAGGTCGAGTTGATCGACGCGCTCGCGCGTACGGGGATCAAGCGCTTGGAGGTGACGAGCTTCGTGCGTCCCGACGTGATCCCGCAGCTCGCGGACGCGACGGAGGTGCTTGCGCGGATCGACGTCCCCGAGGACGTGGCCGTGAGCGTGCTTATTCCCAACGAGCGCGGTCTGGACCGTGCGCTGGCCTTGCGCGAGGAGCTGGGTGCGGACGCAGCCCGGGGCGCCCGGCCGGCATTCGACGAGGTCAACGTGTTCCTGTCGGCCTCGGAGACCCACAACCAAAAGAACGTGAACCGTTCGATCGCCGAGTCACTCGCGGGGCTGGAGGTCGTGCTGGGGCGCGCGCGGGCGCAGGGGTTGCGCTGCGAGGGCGTCATCTCGACTGCGTTCGGCTGTCCGTACGAGGGTCATGTCCAGCCCGAGCGCGTGCTGGAGATAGCGGTGCGCCTGCGCGAAGCTGGCGCCCAGGAGATCGGGTTCGGCGACACGACGGGGATGGCCAACCCGCGCCAGGTGCGTGAGCTGTTCGCGCTGTGGCGCGACGGGCTGCCTGGCGTGGAGTTGACCGCGCACTTTCACAACACGCGCGGGCAGGGTCTCGCCAACGTGCTGGCGGCGCTGGGAGCGGGGATCGACAGCTACGAGTCGAGCTTCGGCGAGCTCGGGGGCTGCCCGGTGCCGGCCGGGGCGACCGGGAACATCGCGAGCGAGGATCTCGTCTCGATGCTCCACGAGATGGGGATCGAGACGGGTATCGACCTGGACGCGTTGCTGGAGTGCGCGCGCCGCGCGCAGGAGATCATCGGCCGGCCGCTGGGCAGCCACACGCTCGTGGCGGGACCGGTGGACTGGCACTGACGGGGGGCGCTCGTGCCTCAGCCCGCGGCGACCGTCTCCGGTGCCGTGGCATCCCCGCTGGTCTCAGCCTCACGCGCCGCCTCGCGCATAGCCGCCACGCAGTACTCCTGCACCGAAACCTCCAGCTCCAACGCCTGCGCGAGGGCGGGGCGGGCGGAGGCGTCGATCACGCGCTTGGCGCGGCCGACGGCGACGGGCGAGTTGGCGAGCAGCTCGTCCACGAGTCCCTGCGTGGCCGCCTCCAGCTCCTCGGCCGCGACGACACGGTTGACCAGGCCGATGCGATGGGCCTCGGCGGCGTCGATCGTGGCGCCGGTCATGATCAGCTCCTTGGCGCGCCCGAGCCCCACGACCGCGGGCAGGCGGGTGCAGCCGCCGACATCGGGGATGATCCCGAAGCGGACCTCGGGCAGGCCGAAGCGGGAATCGTCGGAGGAGATGCGCAGGTCGCAGCCGAGCGCGACCTCCAGGGCGCCGCCGACGCAGGTGTGGTGGATCTCACAGACGACGGGCTTGGGCATCTGTTCGCAGAGGTTGGCGCAGTCGAGGAACACGGTGCGGAAGGGGCGCAGGACGCCCGGTTCGCCGGCGAAGGAGGCGAGCTCGCCCAGGTCCACGCCCGCGGAGAAGACGGGGCCGGCGCCGCGCAGGACGACGCAGTGCACGGAGGGATCGTCGCCGGCCTTGCGCAGGGCGCCCGCGAGCTCGACCAGCAGCGCCTGGTTCATCGCGTTGCGCTTGTCGGGACGGTTGAGCACGACGTGGCGGACGGCGCCGCGGTCTTCGGTGGTGACAAGACTCATGATGGGGTGTTCTTCCGGTCGGAGGATGTGGAAGGTGGCGATAGTTTTTGGCTTGCGTATACCATAGTTATACGCGCCTCAAATTCTATAACTTCTCTCTCTCCCTCCACAGATCAGCTCAAGTCCAAAACGGTCGTCGGCGCCTGGATCTCTTCGTCGTGACCCTCGCGCGGGACGATCGCGGTGCCGACGGCGAAGAACTCGATCGTGTGGCTGCCCCAGCCGTGGGACTTCTCCTGCAGGTCGACGCCGACGATGCCCTCGGCGCCGATCGCCTGGGCCTCGGACTGCATCCGCTCCATCGCCAGCTCGCGCGCGTCGTACAGGGCCTGGGTGAAGTTGGAGAGCTCGACGTTGCGCCCGGTCTGGGCCATCGACTGCAGCATGCCGCGGTGGGCGACGTGGTAGACGCAGCTGCCCATCACCATGCCGACGGGGCGATGGCCGGTGCGCAGGAGCGTCCAGAAGTCCTGGCCCGAGAGATCGCTCGTGAAGGGCCGCCCCGAGGGGGCGCGGTGCAGGACGCCGTCGCGATGCTTGACCGCGGTGCCGATCGCGATGAACTCGGCCATGTCCTGTCCCCACTCGTAGCGGCCGATGTCCAGGCGCACTCCCACCACGCCGTCGGCCCCGAGCTGGTCGGCCTCCTCCTCCATGCGCGTCATCGCCAGCTGGCGCGCGCCGTACATGGCCTCGGACAGGACGGTCATCTCCTGGGATTTCTTCCAGCCGGAGAGCTGGATGCCGATGTGGTAGATCGAGCTGCCGACGACCAGGCCGAGCGGCTCGAAGCCGGCCTGCTTGACGAGCAGGAACTCGTTGACGGACAGGTCGGAGGTGAACAGGCCCTGCTTGTTCTGGGCCAGACGCGCGCGGCCCGCCTCGGGGACGCCCTCAAGCGATGTGGGGTCGTATGCGGTCTCGTGCTCCTCGGTCATGTGGCGCTCCTTGTCGGGGGAAAGCCCGGCTGATCGGGTTGGGTGGCAGCTGGTGGGTTGGTCACGTGCGGGTCGGTCATGCGAACAGGTCGATAACGGGTTCGGGGGCTTGGAAGGCGGCGTGCTCGTGCTGGAAGATCGCGGTGCCGATCGCGTTGAAGGTCACCATCAGCCCGCGGATCTCGCGCCCGCCGAAGCCCCCGACGGCCCCGCCGATGCCGCCGGTGAGCGTGTGCGGACGGGCGGTGTGGGAGATGCGCACGCCGACGACGCCGGCGGCGCGCAGCGCTGAGGCCTGGCGCGTGATCTGGCTCATGACCGTCTCGCGGGCGCCGTAGAAGGCCTGGGTGAACTCGCGCAGCTCGAAGTTCTGCATGGAGCCCATGCCCATCCCGGAGCCCGGGCCGAGCATCCCGTAGTAGGAGTAGTTGGCGAAGAAGACCGAGCTCCACGCGACGATCCCGGCGGGCTCGATGCCGGCGCGCAGCAGCAGGGCGTAGTCCGCGATCGACAGCTCGGTCAGAACCGGTTGCTCGCGACGGGAGTCGCCACGGCGCACCGCGGTGCCGAGCACCACGTGCTCGAGCGCGAGCGAGCCGCCGCCCGTGCCCCCGAGCTCGGATTCGCCCGCGCGCGTTTCCACGCCGACGACCGCGTCGGCGCCGATCTGGCGGGCCTCCTCGGCGAGGCGGTGCAGGGCCCGCCCGCGCACCTCGTTGAGCGCCTCAGAGAGCGTGTCCATCTCGACCAGGGCCGTGCCGGCGTAGCCCGTCGTGCCCCAGGAGGACTGGTAGCCCATCTGGTAGATCGAGCTGCCCATCACCTGCGAGAGCGGCGTCAGGCCGAGCTGGTGGCAGAGGGCGAAGCCGTTGATCGTGAGGTCGGACGTGAACGAGCCGCCGCCCTGCTCGCGCAGCTCGCTCAACCGCCGCTCGGCCGAGACGGGGATGCCGCCGGCCTCAATCCGCGCGAGCGACTCGGCCTGCTCGCGCTCGTACCCGGGGTCCCGGGTCGGTTCGGCCATCAGCCGATCAATCCCTCCAGCGCCGAGCGTGCCTCGGCGCTGCGCTGCGCCTCGGTGCGCAGCTCGGCGGTGAGCGCGGCGACCCACTCATCGGGGTTCAGCGGCTCGCGCTTGATCGAGATGCCCCCGGACTTGCGCTCGCGAAAGCCCTCGACGCGCTCGCCCTCGACTGTCAGCTCATAGCGGGTGCCGCTGCCGGAGCCGAGATCAATCTGGATCTGGCGCACGTGCTTGGCCCCCCGGCCCAAC
>CABDXU010000347.1_pt1 | contig 13819 bp, 17 predicted proteins | sample 3131791 | NCBI WGS metagenome assembly CABDXU01 (sample SAMEA5534336, study PRJEB31848) | metagenome | biome: tundra; feature: field; material: soil | place: USA | collected 2013-05 | depth 0.15 m | reverse complement strand
GCACGAGCGGATCGCGTCGTCGTTGCCGGGGATCACGAAGTCGATCCCGTCGGGGTCGCAGTTGGTGTCGACGAGGCCGATGATCGGGATGCGCAGGCGCTGGGCCTCTTTGACGGCGATCGCCTCGGTTTTGAGGTCGATCACGAACATCGCGTCGGGGACGCGCTGCATGTTCTTGACGCCACCGAGGTTTGCGCGCAGCTTGGCCAGGTCGGCTTGCGCGGCCATGCGCTCGCGCGTGGGCAGCAGCGCGAGCTGGCCCTCGGTCTCATAGCGTTCGAGGTCGTGCAGCCGGCGGATGCGCTGGTTGATCGTCTGGAAGTTGGTGAGCAGCCCCCCGAGCCAGCGATGGTTGACGTAGGGCATGCCCGAGGACTCGGCGACGTCGCGAATCGTGTCGCGCGCCTGCTTCTTGGTGCCGACGAACAGGACCGTGCCGCCGCGATGGGCGAGCGTGCCCGCGAACTCCTGGGCCTGTGCGAGCAGGGCTTGGGACTTGAGCAGGTCGATGATGTAGATGCCGCTGCGCTCGCCATAGATGAAGCGGCGCATCTTGGGGTTCCAGCGGCGGGTCTGGTGGCCGAAGTGAACGCCGGCCTCCAGCAGCTCCGCGATTCCTACCTGAGCTTGAGCCACGGTGGTGCTCCCTTGTATTGAGATTGTGAATGTTGCCGCGCGGTCGCCGCGGACCCGGAGGTGCATCTTGAGATGACGCCGTCCGGGCAGGGCCGCGATCGGGGTTCCGCGCGGGTGGAGGGTCGAAAGCGAGCCTGTCAGGATAGCCGTTCGGCGTGTCCCAGCGCGTCCTGGAGGTCGGCCGGCAGCGGCGAGAGGACATCGATCGGCGCGCCGGTGAGCGGGTGCGCGAAGGACAGATGCGCGGCATGCAGGAACTGGCGTGTCAGGCCGAGCGCGCCGGGCGCGCCGGCGGAGCCGGCCTCGACCACGCCATCCGGGCGCGGCGCGCCCTGGCGTGGCGCCCGCCCGTACTCTGGATCGCCCGCGACCGGGTGACCGATCGCCTGCAGGTGGACGCGTATCTGGTGAGTGCGGCCGGTGTCCAGGCGCAGGCGCAGAAGCGTGAACGGGCCGAGCACGCGCTCGATCTCGAAATGGGTGCGGGCCTCCCGCGGGTGCAGGCCGTCGACGGCCATCCGTGTGCGCAGGCGCGGGTCGCGTCCGATCGGAGCCTCGATCGTGCCGGTGCGCGCGGGCGGGCGGCCGTGCACGAGCGCCAGGTACTCGCGCACGATGCGACGCTCTGCGAGCGCGCGTCCCAACAGCCGGTGAGCCTCGTCCGAGCGCGCGACGATGAGCAGGCCGGAGGTGTCGCGGTCCAGGCGATGCACGATGCCCGCGCGCTGGGGATCCGGCCCCCCGGCCGCGGCGTCTCCCAGCAGCTGCGCGAGCGTGCCCTCGCGATGTCCGCGCGCGGGGTGCACCACCAGGCCGGCGGGCTTGTCGACCACGAGCAGGTGCTCGTCCTGGTAGGCAACTATGAAATCGGATGTCATCAGAAACTTGGTTTCAGCACATTCAGCCAAGCAGGTCGGAAACTTAATTCTGGCCGCCCCCGCGAAGCGGGCTTTTGCGGCCAGAATTAAGTTCCGATCCTGCGCCGCGCGGGGACTCGATCACGAACAGCAGCACCACCACCCCCAGCACGATCGAGGCGTCGGCCAGGTTGAACGGGGGCCAGCCGAGGGGCAGCTTGACGAAGTCGGTGACTGAGCCCGAGTGGATGCGGTCGAGCAGGTTGCCGAGGGCGCCGCCGAGCAGCAGGCCGGTCGGCAGCCAGATCAGCGGGCAGGATGCGTGCGTGGCGAAGTACGCGAGCAGGGCGAGCAGGGCGAGACCGACGAGGATCGTGACGATCGGCTGGCTGCCCGCAGCCAGGCCGAACGCGACGCCGTGATTGCGCGTGTTCACGAGCTGGACGCCGGGCACGAGCCGGACCTGTTCGCCGGGGACGATCGAGCGCCGGACGAGATGCTTGGTGAGCTGGTCCGCGGCGAGCACGAGGGCGAGCACGAGCGCCGCGCGGGCGTAGGCGCTTGAGAGAGCTGCGCGCACGGGCGGGCTCAGCCGTGGACGATGCCCTGGATGACGATCGAGTTGAAGATCCCGAGCGCGAGGATCGCGACGATCGGGCTCAAGTCAAAGCCGCCGAAGCTCGGCAGCACGCGGCGGAAGATGCGCAGGAACGGTTCGCAGATGTCGCGCAGGAAGCCGAGGATCGCGTCGGTCGTGCGCGAGTAGGGCGGGCGCAGACCCGCGGCGAACAGGAGCTGGACGACGATGTGCAGGATGATTAGGAGCGTGTAGATGTAGATCAGCGTCGACAGGTAGTCGGCGATCTGGGTGCGGGCGCTGGCGAGGATCATCGGCCGGCACGTCCGTCGGCGAGCACGGCGTCCAGAGCGTCGCTGAACGCCGCCCGCAGACCGGCGCGCTCCAGCGCGTCGAGCCCGCGCGCGGTGACCCCTCCGGGCGAGGCGACCTCCCGGCGCACGGCCTGGGTGTCGTTGGCACGACGGCGCAGCAGCTCGGCCGTGCCGGCGAGGGTCTGCACGACCAGCTCGGCGCCCTGCGCGGCGGGGATGCCGTGGCGCACGCCCGCGTCGATCTGGGCCTCGGCGACGAGGGCGACGAATGCGGGGGCGCAGGACATCAGGCCCATCGCGACGTCGATGAGCGCATCGGGCAGGACGACGAGCGTGCCGAGCTCGGCGAACAGCTCGCGCACGCGTGCATCAGCGGCGACATCGCCCGTCAGATCCGATTCTTGCTCAGGATCGCCGGCCTGGACGACGGCCCCCTGGCGGACCTCGACCGGGAGCGAGGGAATGAAGCGGTACACACGCTGACCGGGATATGCGCCATGCAGCGCGCTCAGCGGTGTGGCGGCGAGGATGGACGCAATTGCGCGTGCGTGCGGAGCGACTTCGCGCGCAACGTCATCGAGCTGTGCCGGCTTGTGACAGAGGACGACGAGATCCGCGCGCTGCGCCACCTCGGCGTTGGTCTGCAGCGCCTCCCCTCCCACCTCGGCCACCAGGGCAGCGGCGCGCTCAGCGAGCGGGTCCGAGCACAGCACGGGACGGCCCCAGCCCCGCGCGAGCGCCCGGGCCATGTTGCCTGCCCCTATCAGACCTATCTGCATCAGACGCTCAGGCTACCGGGCGTCAGGACTGATTGAAGAAGCCCTTCTCGATCAGGCGTGCGCGCTCCTCCGCGGAGATCTCGACGTTACGCGGCGTGAGCATGAACACCTTGTCGGCGATCCGCTGCATACCGCCGTCGAGCGCGTAGGTGAGGCCGGAGGCGAAGTCGATCAGGCGCTTGGACAGGTCCGTTTCAGAGCCCTGCAGGTTGAGGATCACCGGGATTGAGTCCTTGAACTTGTCGGCTATCTGCTGGGCGTCGTTGAACGACTTCGGCACGACCAGGTGCACGCGCACATCGCCGTTGCCATTGCCGCCGCGGGCGCCGACGGGCCGCAGAACGGTGGCCGAGCGCCCGCGGGGCTCGTCGTCGGCGAAGATGTCGTCGAACTCGTCGCGGCGGCGGCGCAGGCGGCGGACGTTGGGACGCTCGCGGTAGTGGTCCTCGACGTCGGACTCGAGCGGCATATCGCCGTCGTCGTAGTCGTCGTGATACTCCTCGGCGAGGCCGAAGTAGACGAGGGCGCGGTGCCAGGAGTCTTGGAAAGCCATACTTACAGGTGCAGTTTCGCCCGGACGGCGAGTTTCCCTGCTAATGCTAACCATCGGACCGATCGACGGTCTCGCCGCTGCGAGCGGTTAACTGTACAACCTCGTGCCTATTCGCACGATTGTGGCGCCCTCCGCTACAGCGACGGCGAAGTCCTGGGAGGTGCCCATCGACAGCCGCTCCAAGCCGCGAGCGCCGGCGAGCTCGCGCAACGCGGCGAACCAGCGGCGGCTGTCCTCTGGGTCTGAGGCGAGCGGGGGCATGCACATCAGACCCGCGACGGGAACGGTTGCACGCTCGATGTAGGAGTCGAGCTCCTCGGGCGCGATCCCCGGCTTGCCCGGCTCGCGGGCTACGTTCACCTCGATCAGAATCTCCAGCTCCGGCCGTGCCAGCGCGCGATGGCGCTCCAGCTCACGCAGCGCCGACTCGCTTGCGACCGAGTGGATCAACCGCACGTGCGGCACGATCGCGCGGACCTTGCGGCTCTGCAGCGCGCCGATGAAGTCCCACTCGAACAGCTCGCCGTGCACGGCGACCTTGGCGGCGAGGTCCTGCGCGCGGTTCTCCCCCACCAGCCTCACTCCGGCGGCCGCGAGCGCCGGCAGGTCCTCGCTGCGCACGTACTTGGTCGCGGCGAGCAACTCAATCGCGCCGGGATCCCGGCCGGCGGTGGCCGCGGCCGCCGCAATCTCCTCGCACACCCGCGCGAGGTTGGCCCTGATCGTCCCCTCACGCAGGCTGGCGATCAGCTGCTGAGCCATGCCACTCCCGCCTGGCGTCCGGCGCTCGTGGATTCGCCCCGGTGGGAGAAGAAACGGGTGTCGCAGATCGTGCACACCGCGACTTGCCGCATGTCGGCCACTCCCGCGGCGCGCAGCCGATCCCGCGCGAGCGCCGCCAGGTCGATGCACCGGCCGTTGTGATGGGCTCCTCCGAACACGGTGTGGACCTCCTCGCCGACCTCATAGCAGCAGGGTCCGGCGCCGGGACCGATGATCGCTGCGATCTCTCCCTCGGGGTCCAGCTCGTGCATAGCCCTCACTCCCTCCTCCAGCACGCCCGCCGCCAGGCCCCGCCAGCCCGCGTGGACCATCGCGACTGCGCCGGTGCTGCCGAGCGCGACCGGCAGGCAGTCTGCGGTGAGTGCCATCGCGCCGATGCCCACCACCGAAGTGGCGTGGCCGTCCGCATGGACCGGCGGCTGGGCTGTGGTCGAGTCGGGCGCCGCGATGTCTGTGGCGGCGACATCGGCGTCGGCGCGGATGCGCAGGACGGTCGTGCCGTGCACCTGATAGGAACGGGCCAGGCTCCGTAGACCCAGGCTCAGCCGCAGATGCTCACGCGTGTCATGACCATGCTCGTGACCAACACCCCCGACCGAGGACATGTTGCCGTCCGCGCGGGTCGTGAATAGAGCACGCCCCCCGCCGGGCAGCTCATAGGCCAATCGTGGATTGGCGTCCACAGTGTCCAGATCGGCGTGTCCCATCAGTCGTCCAACCCCTCGATGAGCTCGACCTCGCATCGCAGCGAGGGCGCGCGGGCCAATTTGCCCTCAGCGGTGAGCAGTGTCGTGTCGAGGGCCTCCGCCAGGGCGACATACGAGGCGTCATATGGAGTGAGGTTGTGGCGAAGCTCCCAGATTCGAGGCATGAGCGGTCGATGGGACATCCTGACCAGACGCATCGTGGCGAGGTCGCGGAGCGCTCTTTGAGAGCGATCCTCCCCGAGGCGTCCCGCCTGCAGTGCGCGTCGCCATGCCGAGGCCACCTCGAGATCCACGATCTCTGGAGCGCAGAGATTCTCCTCGCCATCCAAGCGACCGCGGACAGCTCTCCCTTCCTGGGTGTCGTAAGCCAAGGCTGGAGCAAGCACCGACGCGTCGACGACGATCACTACGAGCGCGCGTCGCGGTCTTCTCGTATAACCCTCGTCGCGAACTCGAAGGACACGTCACCCCCGCTGCACTCCCTGTTGATCCGGTCGAACACTTCCTTGTTCGTGTGCCTATGCGCCTGCTCCGACAGCTCGGCCAGCAGATATGCCTGCAGCGACTGGCCCGCCCTGCCGGCGCGGTCGCGCAGGATCTGGTGGACGTCGGGGGGCACGTTCTTGATCTGCACGCTGGGCATGCTCCCAGTCTAGCGCCATTTTGGCGCCACGGCATCATCATCACCACCACCAGCTGTTGTGGCTTACGCGTCCAGCGCGGCCTGCAGCTCCGCCTCCCGCCCGTCGGCCAGCTCGCTATCGAGGCGCAGCTCCAGAGCTCGCTCCAGGCGCCGTCCGATCTCCGGGCCCTCGGGGACGCCGGCGGCGATCAGGTCATCGCCCGTGATCGCCAGGCGCACGTAGCGCAGCTCTGCGAGCCACCGACGGGCGGGCTCACTGGCCGGTTCGCTCGCGCCGCCCGCCAGTGCGACGCCCTCGGGTGGGATGCCCGCGACCGCGGCGCGCAGCCGCGAGGGTCGTTCGGCGGCAGGCAGCTCCTCCACCAGGCTCGGCACGGCGGTTGCGGCCGCCGCGACGCGATCGCGATCGGTGCCCGCAAACTCCAGACGGTCGAGCAGCGCTGCGATCTCCGCACGTGGGTCATCCCCGGCACGGAGCGCCAGCGTCAGCGTCAGCGCGGCGATCGTCAGCAGGTCCGGGCGGCCATCCTCTCCCAGCAGCACGAGCGCACGTTCGATCATCTCCCGATCCAGGCGCAGGAGTGGGTGCAGCGCCGTGAGCAGGCCCAGGCCGTCCATCGCGGCGAGCGCCCCTACGGCGTCCGGTTCGCTCAGCGCGAGTCGCAGCTCGGCGCCGATCCGTGCGCCGGAGACCGTGTCCAGCGCGTGCGCGGCCACCGCACGCGCGGCCAGTTCGGCGGTGTGAGGCTCGATCTCGAGCTCCAGTCGCGCGGCGTAGCGGGCCAGACGCAGCAGGCGCGTGGGGTCGTCAGTGAAGCTGGCGTCGTGCAGCACACGCAACCGTCCGGCCCGCAGATCGTCCAGGGCGGGCAGGTCCGGCGGCTCGCGCAGCTGCCCTTTGCGTAATCCGCCGAGCGGGACCGCGATCGCGTTGACGGTGAAATCCCGCCGCTTCAGGTCCTGCTCCGGCGTGCCCTCTTCTACCTCCGGGAGCGCCCCGTCGTCGGCATATGACTCGGCGCGCCGGGTAGCGATGTCGATCCGCCCCCTGTCCCACCATACGAGCGCGGTGCGAAAGCGCTCATGGAAGGTCGACTCAAAGCGTTCGTCGGGGTTTTCTCCGGCGAGACTGCCGACACGGCGGGCAAGCTCACCCGCGAATCCCTGCGCATCATCAGTCACCACCACATCCAGCTCGCGCGGCGTGCGCCCCAGCAGCAGGTCACGCACCGCGCCCCCGACCAACTCGACATCGTCTCGTCCGAAGGCCAGCTCGAACAGCTCGCGGCCTCCCGGCAATTTGCGCAAGCCGGCGAGCACATCTGCTCCGTCGAGGAGAGGCTCGTGCGCACGCTCCGATGTGGCCTCCCCGTCACCCGTCCACTCGTCCAACGCTTGCCCCATTCCTCGATTGCGCTAGGCCGGCCGCGGGCTAACGGCGCGCACGTGGATCCCAGCCGCCGCGAGATATGCCTTCGCCTCTGGAATCGTGTGCTGGGAGTAGTGGAAGATTGACGCGCACAGCGCCGCGTCGGCGCCAGCCTGCAGCGCTTGCGCCAGGTGCTCGAGCTCGCCCGCGCCGCCGGAGGCGATCACGGGCACGCTCACCGCCGCGCTCACCGCGCTCGTCAGGGGAAGGTCGTAGCCGTGGTTGGTCCCGTCGCGGTCCATGCTCGTCAGCAGGATCTCCCCCGCGCCGCGCTCGACGGCCTCGCGCGTCCAGTGCAGGACGTCGCGGCCCGTGGGTGTGCGCCCGCCCGCGAGATACGCCTCCCAGCGCTGGGCGCCGTTGGGGGGCGCCGATTTCGCGTCGACGGCAAGCACTACGCACTGCGAGCCGAACACCCGCGCCATCTCGTCGATCAGCTCTGGGCGCTGTAGCGCAGCGGAGTTGACTGCAACCTTGTCGGCCCCCGCATCGAGCACCGCCTGCGCGTCATCGACCGAGCGGATGCCTCCGCCGATCGTGAACGGCACGAACACCTCATCGGCCGTCCGCCGCGCGAGCTCGGCGATCGTCTCGCGCCGCTCGTGCGTGGCGGTGATGTCGAGGAACACGAGCTCGTCCGCCCCTTCGCGGTCGTAGTGCGCGGCCAGCTGCACCGGATCGCCGGCGTCGCGGATGTCTAGGAATTCGACGCCCTTCACCACGCGGCCGCCATCCACGTCCAGGCAGGGGATGACACGCTTCAGGTGCACATGCTCCACCGTAGCGGCCGGGCGTCAATCACCGAGTGCGACCAGCGCCTGTGCGACCGTGAACCGGCGCTCGTACAGGGCCTTGCCGATGATCACGCCCTCGAGACTCGCCTCCCCCAGGCCGGCCAGCCCCTCTAGGTCCGCCAGCTGGGAGATGCCGCCCGAGTAGATCAGGCTGCCATGGACCGCCCGGGCCACACGGCGCACTTCCTCCAGGTTCGGCCCCTGCAGCATCCCGTCACGGTCCACGTTCGTGAACACCAACGCGATCGCCCCACGTTGCGCCAAGCTGTCGATCACGGACTCGGTCGTGATCTCGGTCGTCTCCGTCCAGCCGGCCGTGGTGACGTGCCCGCCGCGCACGTCCACCGACACGAGCACCCGCTCGGGCCCGTGCTCGCTCAGCGCCTGCTCCAGCAGGCCCGCCTGCGTGAACGCCGCCGTGCCGAGGATCACGCGTGCGGCACCCGCCGCCAGCGCGTCGCTCACCGCCCGCGCCGAGCGCAGACCGCCGCCGTACTGCACCGGCACGCCCAGCTCGCCCGCGATCCGCCGCAGGTGATCGAGATTGATCGGCGCGCCCGACTTCGCGCCGTCGAGATCGACCACATGTAGATATTCCGCGCCCGCCTCCACCCAGCCGCGCGCGGCCGACAACGGGTCCTCGTCGTAGACCTTCCTCGCGTCGAAGTCGCCCTTGACGAGGCGCACCGCCGAGCCATCGAGAATGTCGATCGCTGGATATAGGATCATGTCGAAAACCCGCTCTGGGACAGCGGTTGCGGGCTCACGTCCGGAATTGGAATCTCGGGCTCATGGCCGATCGATCGCCCGCCCGGCGCGCGCTCACGCGGGTACCGCCGCCCGGCCGCACAGGCGCGTGAAGTTCGCAAGCAGCGCCAGCCCGTGCGCCGAGGACTTCTCCGGGTGCGACTGAGTGCCGTACACGTTGCCGGCTCCGACGATGGCGGCGAACGGCTCGCCGTAATCCGCCGTGGCCAGCACGACCTCCTCATCGGCGGGCACGGGCGCGAAGCTGTGCACGTGATACAGATAGCTCGGGTCCGGCAGCCCCTCGCTCAGGGGCGTCATCCGGCGCCAATGCACCTCGCTCCAACCGATGTGCGGCAGCTTCAGCCCGGGCGCCGATTGGGAATCGGCCGGCAACCGGCGCACCGTGCCCGCCAGCAGCCCCAAGCCCTCGGCGCCGCCGTGCTCCTCGGAGCGCTCGAACAGCAGCTGCATCCCCAGGCACAGCCCCAGCAGCGGCACGCCCGCCTGCGCACGCTCGATCAACAGCTCGTCCAGCCCCCGCTCGCGGATCGCCCGCATTCCGGCGGGGAACGCGCCGACACCGGGCAGCACCAGGCCGTCCATCTCGCGCAGCAGCTCGTGCTCGGCGCTCACCTCCACGCGGGCGCCGACGTGCGCGAGCGCCTTCTCAGCCGAGCGGCGGTTACCCATGCCGTAGTCGACCAGCCCGATCTGAGGCGTGATATCCGGCGCCTCGCTGTGTCCTCGATCGCTCATGTGCTCGCGCACACTACGCTCACTGCGTCCTTGCGAGGCTTGGATCTAACGCCTCAGACATTGACACCCTGACACTCGTCGGCCGTGGGCACATCGCACTTGTGATTGCGGCTCACGACGTCAGGGTGCCCTTCGTGCTCGGCACGCCCGCCTCCGCGGGGTCGATCGCGACCGCCTGGCGCAGGGCCCGGGCGAACGCCTTGAACGCCGCCTCGATCATGTGGTGGGCGTTGCTGCCGGCTTCCACGCGCAGGTGCAGCGTCAGCTTGGCGGCGTTGGCCAGCGCGCGGAAGAACTCCTCGGTCAGCTCGTGCTCGAACCCGCCGGTCGCGCCCGGAGGCAGCTCGGCCTCGAACAGCGTGAACGGGCGCCCGGAGATGTCGATCGCGCAGCTCGCCCGCGCCTCGTCCATCGGCGCCGTCATCGCGCCGTAGCGCACTATTCCGGCACGGTCTGAGAGCGCACGATCGAGCGCCTGGCCGAGCACGATCGCCGTGTCCTCGACGGTGTGATGCGCGCCCGTCTGCAGATCGCCGCTGACGCTCACGTCCAGATCCAGGCGCCCGTGCCTGGCCAGCAGGTCGAGCATGTGGTCGAGGAACCCCACCCCGGTCTCGCGGGTCCCCGCGCCGGAGCCGTCCAGGGTCAACGACAGACGGATGTCAGTCTCGCCGGTCGTGCGCTCGATCGTGGCTGTTCGGGTTCTCATGGTCATGTCGTCTCGTTCGCCGGGCTCGCGCTCGGGCCCTGACCGGAGGCTCCGGCCGGAGCGCGGCGCTCCCTCAGATTACGCATCGCCCGCGACGGCACCCTCGTCCGCCTGGCTCTGCACGCGCGCCTCCATCGAGCGGGCGTGCCACTCAAAGCCCTCAGCGCGCGCGATTGGGGCGCCTGCCTGCGCGAGCCTGGCCGCGCTGTCGGCGTCGATCCGCACCTCCGACATCCGCCGGCGGAAGTGGCGCGGCGACAGCCCGGAGGCGAACCGCGCGGCCCCCCCTGTGGGCAGGATGTGGTTGGAGCCCGCCACGTAGTCGCCGAAGGCGGTGGCCGAGCCGGCGCCGACGAGCAGACAGCCGGCCGTGCGCACCAGCGGGGCCAGCTCCTCGGCCTCGGCGCCCATCAGCTGCAGGTGCTCGGGAGCATAGGCGTTGGCCAGCTCCAGGCCGGCGCGGGTGTCGGGCACCTCGATCAGCACGCACACCGCCGGCTGCACCTGGGGAGCCTGCGCGTCCAGCCGCTCCAGCTCCCGCGCGAGCGCGTCCAGGGCGTCGCCCGAGTAGGACACGCAGGCCACCAGGCTCGCGCTGCCGTGCTCGGCCTGGGCCTGCATGTCCAGCGCCACCAGACGCGGGTCGGCGTCGGAGCCCATCACCACCAGCAGGTCGCTGGGCCCGGCGAAGCCGTCAATACCCACGACGCTCGACAGCTGGCGCTTGGCCTCCTGCACGTACAGGTTGCCGGGTCCGACGATCACGTCCACGCGCTGAACCGTCTCCGTCCCGTGGGCCAGCGCCGCGATCGCCTGCGCTCCGCCCATGCGATACACCCGCTCCACCCCGAGCAGGCGGCACGTGCCGAGGATCGTCGAGTCGATCTGACCGTCACGGCCGGGTGGAGAGCACACCGCGACGTCGAGCACCCCGGCGGCGCGAGCCGCGACGACGCCCATCACGGCCGTGCTCGGATACGGCGCCCGCCCGCCCGGGACGTACACGGCCGCGCAGGACACCGGCAGCTCCCTGACGGTCACCCGCTGACCCTGGGACAGCGTCACCGAGACATCCCCCCCGACGCCCGCCTGGGCGACCTCGGCGACGTTGGCGATCGCCACCTGCAACCCCGCCACCAGGTCCATTCCCAGCTGTTTGATCGCCTCGTCGAGCTCGTGCGCTCCCACGACCAATGGACGGGGGTCCCCATCGGTGTCGTACCTGCGCGTGTAGGCCAACACCGCCCGGTCCCCCTCTGCCCGTACCCCGGCCACGATCTCGCGCACGGCCTCCTCGGCGAAGCCGCTGCCCGGGACGAGCTCACGAAGCTCGGCGGCCTCCTCGACCGGCAGTTGCGCGCTACGCCGCCACACCCGCACGCAAACGCTCCAGCAGCTGGTCGATCTGCGCCGCCTTCAGCTTGTAGGCGACCGTGTTGGCGATCAGGCGGGCGGTGCACTCCATGATTGATTCGCGCACGATCAACCCGTTCTCGCGCAGCGTCGTACCGGTCGCGGTGAGGTCGACGATCGCCTCCGCCAGACCCGTCAGGGGGGCGAGCTCGACCGAGCCCTTGACCTCGACGATCTCTCCCTGGCGGCCCGTCTGCTCCAGATGGCGCGCGGCGATGCGCGGGTACTTCGTGGCCACGCGCATCGTGCCCAGCCGGCGCAGCGCCTCCGCGGCCGGGTCCTCGCCCCGATCGTTGACGCGGTCGGCGGTGGCGAACACCATCGTGCAGCGTCCGTAGCCGAGGTCGAGCAGCTCATAGATCTGCCTGCGCCCGCGCTCACCCGCGCCATGATCGGATGCCCGCCCACCCCGCTCCAGCAGGACGTCCTTGCCGGTGATCCCGAGGTCCGCGGCGCCGTCCTCGACGTAGGTGGGCACGTCGGACGGGCGCATCGTGATCACGCCGACGTCCTCGAACAGCAGCTTGCGGTCGTTGCTGCGCAGCTCCGCCGTGTCCAGCCCCAGCGAGGCGAGCAGATCGACGGTGCCGGCGAACAGCGCGCCGCGCGGCACGGCGATCGTGAGGCCGTCGAGCGCGCCGGCCGCGGCGGGCGCGGCATTCGCGGACATCGTCATGCCAGCTTCACCCCGGTTACGCGCTGGCCGATCGGGGATCTCGTCGATCCCCGATCCTCGCCCGTGAGCGCTATGTGCAGCCGTTCGACGTCCAGCGCGAACCCGACGGCGGGCCGGGAGGCGCCGAAGCTTGCGAGCAGGTCGTCGTAGCGCCCGCCGCCACCGATCGGCACGCCCAGGGTCGGGTCGTAGACCTCGAACACCGCTCCCGTGTAGTAGCCGATGCTGCGGACGAGGCCGAGATCGAAGATCACCCGCTCGGCGACGCGATCCTCCAGCAGCTCGCTCACCTGGCGCATGCCCGCGACGGCGTCGGCCGCGGGGCCCGGCGCCGCCGCGAGCACCTCCGGCCCCCCGCGGCGCTGGGGCACGCTCAGCAGCAGCGCGGCGGACTGCTCGGGCAGGCCGATCGCGGCGAGCCGCTGCGCCAGCTCGACAAAATCCCTGCCGGCGAGCGTCTCCAGCAGACCGGCGCGGGCGTCGGGGTCGATCTGCAGGCGATCCATCAGCGTGCCGAACAGCGACGCGTCGCCGAGGCCGACGCGGTAGTCCTTCAGGCCGGTCGCGTCCAGCGCGTCGCACAGGACCGTCAGCGCCTCGGCGGTGCCCTGCGGGGCGGGCGAGCCGATCAGCTCGATGCCGGCCTGCAGCAGCTCCCGCGGCTGCCTGGCCTGCGGGCGGATGCCTCGATAGCAGTGGGCGAAGTAGCAGAACCGCAGCGGCTCGGCCACGTCCGGATAGCGGGTGGCCACGAGCCGCGCGATTGGCACCGTCATGTCCGAGCGCAGCACCAGCGTCGCGCCGGCCTCGTCGAACACTCTGTGCACGGGACCCGTCCCGGCGACGGCGGCGTGGGCGAGCACCGACTCGTACTCGAGCGCGGGCGTGGACACCTCGCCGTATCCGTGGCGCTCGAGCACCGCTCGCAACGCGTCGGTGATCGCGCGCAGCTCGCGCGTCTCGTCGGGCAGCACGTCGCGCGTGCCGCTGGGAATCGGATGGATCATGATGATGACCCGAGCTTATGCGTGAACGAGCTTCCTCGCCGCCCGCTCGTCGCGATCGCCCGGCTCGCGCGGGCGGATCTGGCCAGTCCGGGTGCGGCTGGCGGGGGGCGTAACGGCCATCTTGCAGCAGTGTTCGCCCGGCGCCGCGATCACCCTGCCTGAGAGCGCTCCTGGAGTTCGTGGGCACGGCCGCGACGCAACTTTCCTTGCAGCCCCTGTCACGGATCTTTGGCTCTGGCACGCGGATTTGCGGGACCTTCCCGGCACACGCACGTATGTTCGCATCGATCCGTCCGACCGGCCATCTATCTTTACGAACGCATGTTCCCACGGAGCACTCCATCCCCGCTCACGCGCCGAGCGCGTAACGCGCTCTCCCTGGCCCGCTCGTTCCTCTTGCTCGAGGACGACTACGACGTCGACTGGGAGGTCGACC
>CABDXU010000339.1_pt1 | contig 14244 bp, 10 predicted proteins | sample 3131791 | NCBI WGS metagenome assembly CABDXU01 (sample SAMEA5534336, study PRJEB31848) | metagenome | biome: tundra; feature: field; material: soil | place: USA | collected 2013-05 | depth 0.15 m | reverse complement strand
CGGCAACACCCAGCTCGCCGGCGGGCTCGGCAAGCTCGCGGGCGGCAACACCCAGCTCGCCGGCGGGCTCGGCAAGCTCGCGGGCGCCAACACCCAGCTCGCCGGCGGGCTCGGCAAGCTCGCGGCCGGCGACGCACAGCTCACGAGCGGGCTGTCCGGGGCTGACAGCCAGACCGGCCAGCTGGCCGCCGGGCTCGCCGGGGCTGGACGGCCGCTGCGGAGCTACGCGTCGATGCTGCACGGCTACCAGCAGGACTACCGGCTGCTGCACGCCGACTCGCCGGACGCGCTCGACTCCGGCTACCTGGTGCTGACCGCTCTGGACGGCACGGTCTCACCAACGCGCGAACAGGTCGCGCAGCTGGTCAACGTCGACGGCGGCGGGCAGGCCGCGCGCATGATGGTGGTCGCCTCGAGCCCACCCGAGGCGAGCGCGACCGCAGCTCTGAGCAGCAGGCTGCAGCGCAGCCTGCCCGCGCTCGCCGCTGCGACCGACAGCAAGGTCGAGATCGGCCAGGGCGCGCAGTACCTGCTCGACTACACCAACGCGAACACGGACCGTGTCCCATGGCTGGTGCTCGCACTGGCGGTCGTTGCCATGCTCACGCTGATCGTGGTGCTGCGGGCGCTGCTCCTGCCGCTGATCGCGGTCGCGCTGAACCTCGCCACGATCGCCGTCGCGCTCGGGGCGCTGGAGCTGCTCACCCAGACGCACATGCTCGGCGGGCCGGGCTACATCGACGCGGCCTCGGGCGCCGGCATCATCTCGATCATGTTCGTCCTGTCGATCGACTACGAGGTCTTCCTGCTGACGCGCATGCGCGAGCAATGGATCGCACGGGGCGACGCCGAGGGCGCGATCTCCTACGGCCTGCGACACACCACCGGTGTGATCACGGGCTCCGCGGCGATCATGACCGCCGTCTTCCTCGCATTCGCCTCGGCCGACGTGATCCCGCTGCGCCAGTTCGGCGTGGGGTTGACGATCGCGGTGCTGCTCGACGCCACGATCGTCAGGCTCGTGCTGCTGCCGGCGATCATGCGCATGGCGGGACCGCGCATATGGTGGATGCCCGCCTGGCTGGAGCGCAGGCTGCCGAACATCGAGCCTCGAGGCGCGGCCGACCTGTGTTAGGGTGCCCTAACTTGGGTGCCAACACGAAGGAGTCACCGTGCGGCGGTCACCGTCCTTGGACAGCGTCACCCAATCGGAGGAGACCGATCATAGGCTGGCCGGAGAAGGCGCCGGTCCCCTCGAGGATGGCGCAACGATCGACCATCGTGCGCTCTATCGCCTGCCGTGGTCGCTGCCGGATAATGCGATCGCCTGGCTGGAGCCGACCAAGAAGTGCAACCTGGCGTGCCTGGGCTGCTACCGCGAGAACGACCCGCGGGGACACAAGACCCTCGATGAGGTCCGTCACGACCTCGACGTGTTCGAGCGCTTTCGCACCGTGGACGGCGTGTCGATCGCGGGCGGGGACCCGCTCGTGCATCCGCAGATCGTCGAGATCGTGCGGATGGTCGCTGAGGATGGGCTGAAGCCGATCGTCAACACCAACGGCCTGGCGCTCACCGATGAGCTGCTGGGCGAGCTCAAGGGCGCCGGCGTGGCCGGGTTCACGTTCCACATCGACTCCAAGCAGGGCCGCCCGGGATGGAAGAAGGCGGACGAGATCGAGCTGTGCGAGCTGCGCCAGCGCTACGCCGAGATGGTCGCCGCGGCGGGAGGGATCGGCTGCTCGTTCAACGCGACCGTCTACGAGGACACGCTGCACCACGTGCCCGACGTGCTGGCGTGGGCGCAGCGCAACATCGAGATCGTCAACACGATCGTGTTCATCGCCTTCCGCGCGGGCATGGTCGGCAACGACTTCGACCACTACGTCCGGGGAGAGCCAGTCGACTTCTCCACGGTTCCCTACGCCACCACCGACCAGACTCCGCACGAGCTGCAGTCGACCGACATCGTGGCCGAGATCCGCAAGCGCTTCGCAGACTTCGCTCCCGCCGCCTACCTGAACGGGACCGAGCGACCCGACACGTTCAAGTGGCTGCTCTCGGGGCGCCTGGGCGCGAAGGGGAAGGTCTACGGCTACGTCGGGCCGCGCTCGATGGAGCTCGCGCAGACCTTCAACCACCTGCGGACCGGCAGGTATCTCGCCTACAGCTCGCCGCGCGCGCTCAGCCACGGCAGGGCGATGCTGGCGCTGTCGGTGCTTGACCCACGCCTGCGCACGATCGCGCGCCGCTGGCTGGCGGCGGGCGCGCGCAGACCCTCGCGCCTGCTGGAGCGCCTGCACTTCCAGTCGGTGATGATCATCCAGCCGGCCGACATCTATGCGGACGGAAGCCAGAACATGTGCGACGCCTGCCCCGACATGACGGTGTGGAACGACCGTCTCGTGTGGTCATGCAGATTGGAGGAGCCCGAGCGCTTCGGGGACTTCGTGCAGATGGTGCCCAAAAACGGCTGACCGCTTTCGCAACGGGCGCGGGTTCGGTATGCGAGGATCGGGCGATCGCGATGACTCTCATTCAATGAGATCCACGACCGTCCCGCCCGTGCCCGCGATCGAGCAGGCGCTCGCGCTGCTGCTGCCGGCTCGCCGGCCGGCGGCGGCGCAGATCGAGGACGGCTACCTCGACCTGCTCGGCGAGGAGGATCCCACTGGAGCGCATCCCGGTCAACGGCTGATGCTGAGCGGCGTGCTGGCGCTGATCTACGAGCGCCTGTGGCGCCCGCTCGGGGGACGCCTGTTGATGGGAGCCGCAGGTCCCCGGATACGCGACGAGCAGCGCATCGCCCTGAGCATGCTCGACCTGGCGCCCAATGACCGGGTGCTGGACGTCGCCTGCGGGCCGGGCAACTTCACGCGTGGCTTCGCCCGCGCCACGGGCGGGGGCCTGGTCGTGGGAATCGACGCCTCGAAGACGATGCTCGCCGTCGCCGTGCGCAAGACCGAGAGCACCAATCTCGCCTACGTGCGCGGCGACGCCTGCGCGCTGCCCTTTCGCGACGGCAGCTTCGATGCGATCTGCTGCTTCGCCGCGCTGTACCTGATCCAGGAGCCGATGCGAGCACTCGACGAGATCGCCCGCGTCCTTGCTCCGGGCGGTCGAGTGGCGCTGCTGTCAAGCTGCAACCGCGGCCCGCTGCCAGCCAGTGCGACCAATGCGGTCGTGCGGACCCTGACGGGCGTGCGGATCTTCGCCCGCGACGAGCTGACGCGAGCGCTGAGCGACCGTGGCCTGACCGGCATCGAGCAGCACGTGGCCGGCCTGGCGCAGTTCGTGTCCGCCCGCAAGCGCGCCTGAGGCAAGCGGCGGTCCGCCTCTGATGCGATTCCTACGGATATGAGCCTCGTAAGCACTACGGATGGTCAGCCCTGCAGGCGCGACTAGGCTGGCTCGGATGGACCGGTCAGCGGCAGCGGTTTCTGTGACGGGCGCGGGCGCAAGCCCCGCGGTCCGGTAGAGCCTGGGCCCACCCCATGCTCCGGCGCCCGCGAGCGGCGAATGCAGGCTCTCCGCTTCCGGTGCGCGTCTGGATCGAGCGTCGGGTGGTGGTGCTGGGAGTGGCTGCGGGCCTGTTCGCCACGATCTTCTTGTTGCGCCAGACGAGCGACGACGTCGCCGACACCATCGCACTGCTGTATGTGATCCCGATATCGCTCGTAGCGCTCGAGCTGGGAATAGCGGCGGGCGTGGCGTCCGCCGCCTTCGCGATTGGGCTGCTGGGCGTGGGGGCGTTCACCACCCACGCCGATCTTGAAGTGGTCGGAGTGCTCACGCGCGGCGCGGCCTACCTCGCCGTCGGCGGCGCGGCAGGCCGCTTCAGCGATCGGATGCGCGACAGCCAGCGGCGCCAGTCTCTGCTGCTGAAGTCCGGTTTGGGACTTGCCAACCTGACACGTGCGGAGGACCTTCCTGCAACGCTTGCGCAGGATGCGCGCACCATTCTTGGGTCCCGCGGAGCGCGCGTGGAGCCGATCGATGGTGCGCCTGTGCAGGCGGGCGTGTTCGAGGAGCCCTCCGAGCGCGTCCCGATCCAGACACGGGGGGTCCTCTACGGGACGCTTGCCGTGAGCACCGCCCGCAAGATCAGCCCCGAGGATCGCGTGACGCTCGGGATCCTGGCTCTCCAGGCGGCGGTGGCGACGGAGAGCCAGCGCCAGCTCCAGGACGCACGACAGCGCGCCGTGCTCCGGATGGAGCTGCACGACGCCCGCAGCCACCTCGCCGAACGTGGCGATCAGCTGCGCGCGCTGATCGCCCACCAAGAGGCCGAGCGCCATCAAGTCGCGGATGAGCTGCACGAGCAGGCTGCCCAGACACTGGCCGGCGTGCTCCTCGGCCTGCGGGCACTCGAACGGGACCTTGAATCAGATCTGGCCGCACCGAGGCTGGGCACGCTGCATTCGAGCGTCGACAGCACGCTGCGCACGCTGCGTTCGCTCGCCGTCGGACTGCGACCCCCAGCGCTCCAGCTCGGTCTTCAAACCGCTTTGGAGGCACTGGCGGCCGAAGCGGGGGATCATGGCTCGACAGAAATGACCGTCGCCCTCGAGGGCATCGGCGACCTCAGCGCGGAAGCTCAGACGATCGTCTACCGAGTCGTCGAGGAAGCGCTGGATGCGCTCGGAGGGGCGCGCTCGGTCGTCGTCCGTGCCGAGCCGTCTGGCCGCGAGCTGGTGATCGTCCTCGACGGCGGCACGCGTCCGATCGCGCGCGAGCGGCTGGCGCTCCTGCGCGCGCGCTTGGAGCTGGTTCATGGAACGCTGTCGGCCACAGCGACCGAGCTGCGTGCCGTCGTGCGGCCGTCGACCTCGCCCACAGATGAGCCGTCAACGACAGGACGAGGCCCACAAGCTGACAGCCTGACCTGACGATATTAGGGTACCCTAACTACGTAGCTACCCGAGGAGGTCGTGATGAGAGGTTCTCCGTTTTTTGATGGTGTCGTCCAGTCCGAGGTGGCGATCGCGGGCGAGGCGGCGAAGGTGCCGATCTTCTACTACGACGGGACCGCGACTCAGGCCGTGTTCGCGGCTCGTTTGGGAGCGCTGCGCCGGCTGATGCCCGACCCGCGCTTCGCTCCCGCTCGGCTGGCGCCGGGTCTTGGCGCGGTCGCGATCACCTGCTTTGAGTACCGCGACACCGACATCGGCCCCTACAACGAGCTGGCGATCTCGGTGGTGCTGAACGAGCCGTGGTTCCTGCCCAACCTGCCCGGTCTGGCACTGGTCTCGAGTCTGCGCCGCCGTCAGCTGCACGCCTGGGTCCAGCACCTGCCGGTCACGACCGAGATCGCGCGGGCGGGCGGCGTGGACTTCTACAACTACCCGAAGTTCATCGCCGGGATCGACTTCCAGGAAAGCGCGGGGGGCCGTGTCTGCCGCCTGAGCGAGGGCGCCGAGCACATCCTGACGCTCTCCGGCGATCGGATCGCCACGCCGCGCTCCGAAGAGTTCCAGCTCTTCAGCCACCTGTGGATGGACCGCCAGCCGCAGAGCTCGGAGTTCAAGATCAACGCGATCGAGATGGGCGTCAGCCTGCGGCCCGGAGCCGCCTCGCTGCAGCTGGGCGATCGTCACCCGATCGCGCGCGAGCTGGCGGGCCTGATCGCCTTCAGGCGTCCGCTGCAGTACCAGTACACGCCCCGCTTCGAGGGCATCCTCTACGGACCCGAGCACTTCTCGCTTCCGTTGCTCACGCAGGTCACCGCCCAGGCCACCACCGGTGCCCCGGCGCAGCCTGCATAGGCGGGCCGGACAAGGCTGAGATCGCGAGCTGTGCGAACTGCGCCGGCACTACCCCGGCAGCTCGCGCCCCAGCCAGCCGCGGTAGAAGCCCTCGACGTCGGGGAGGAACTCGTGGACCACGGGATAGCCCGGCTGCAGCGCCTCCACCTCGAGCTGGCGCGCGCAGGAGGGGCAGAAGTACTCGCGGATCTGCTGGAGCTTGGGATCGGGCCCGGCCATCTTCGGGTAGACCTCCAAAAGCGCCTCCTCGGTCTCGCGCACGTGGACGAGGGCATCCATCTTCCAGTTGCGGTTGTGCGCGCAGAAGTCGTGGCCGCAGTCGCAGCGGTGGACGAGCTGCCGGTCGGAGAGCCGGCGGACGATGTTGAGCCCCTCCCCCGCGGGCAGCACGATCTCATCCTTGTAGGGGACGCGCGCCTGGAGCACCGCGAGCCACTTCTCGAAGCGGTCTGAGTCCTTGTAGGCGGACTGGATCTCCGTGACCTCGCGCCGGGAGAGCCTCTCATCGAGCAGCGCCGCGAGCGTCTCGACGTCCAGCCTGCCCCCGCCCGCGAGGGGCTCAACGCCGTCTTCGCCGGGCCACGGATCGGATGAGATGAGGAAGGCGTCGGCGGCGGCGTCGGGGTGCAGCTTGCCAGGCTGGGAGCGCTCCGCCGCGACGGTCGGGGTGGCGACGTCGTACTCGAAGTCCTCCGGCAGATCCCAGAACCCGCGGTACTCCGCCGCCCAGCTCGGGGAGAGGCGCATCGACTCCGCGTACATCGCCTTGACCGGCTCGACGAAGTCCTGGGCCAGGATCCGCTCGCGCTCGGCCGCCACCCACTCGCGCACGGGGATCGCCCGCTCGAGCCGGCGGCGACGGAAGGCGTCGCGGTCGGATACGCCGTAGATCGACTCGGCGAAGCGGGGAAGCAGGTGACCTTCCTCGACATCGCGCCGGACCGCCTCGACGGGCCGCAGCAGCGGGTCGCCGAGACCGGCGCCGCCCTTCATCACGCTGAGATAGAGATCGCCGTTGGAGAATGGCTCGAGCAGCGTGAGCCCGTCGTTCTTGTAGTCGCGGGAGCTGCCCTGGATCTCCATCAACGCGGGGGTCTCGAAGTCGCCGTCGGCGACTGGGTAGGCCTCGCCGCGCCGTGCTCGCTCGATCAGGTCGGCACCGTGGATGTTGTGTATGTAGGCGGTCGCGCCCGGGTAGCCGCCGAACAGCCCCGAGGAGGAGAGAACGCGTCCGGTCCCGATGTTCTGGAGCTCCCAGAAGGGCGTCTTGTTCACCATGAACAGCGACTCGAAGCTCGACCCGCCGCGATGGCGCCCGGGCCCGCCGGAGGATGCCTTGACCCGCCGCGACAGGTAGACGAACGGGGAGATCAGCTCCCACATCTCGACGTCTCCCATGTCGCCCTCGGGATTGAACATGGCAGCGCAGTAGTCGGTCCCGTCGAGGACATACTTCGCGCCCATGCCCTGCGCCGAGATCTCGAAGTTCATGATCGCCGAGGAGTTGCCGTACTGGTCGATGCCACCACCCTGCTGGACGTTGCCCGACACCGAGTACGCGGCGAGCACCTCCTCGATGAACCCGCGCGCCTGCAGCGCCCGGGAGATCGTGCGCGGGAAGCCGGTGAACGACGGCTGCAGGAAGGCCCAGGCGATCGCGGTCGAACCCTCGGCGTCGCCGATGTTGGCGATCGTGCCCTCGGGGAAGTTGGTCTCGATCGCGAAGTAGGCGCCGTCGTTGACCTTGTCGTTGCAGATCAGCGTCTGGGTGAACATCACCCAGATCGCCCCCTGCATCCCCGACGGCGTGCAGTTCATCGAGTGCCAGCCCCAGGCCGAGCAGCCGTCGTAGTCGAGCTCGTAGGTGCCGTCTCCGCCGATCCGCACCTCGAACGGGGAGTGCATGATTATGTCTCGGCGTGCGCGTGCCGGGAGCTGCGGCTTGTCGGCGAGCTCCGCGTCGAACCCCGCGGGGGAGCGATAGCGACCCGGGACAGTCATCTCGCGGATGCGCGACTTGAACGAACGCCGACCCTCCTCGATGACCTCTCGGCTGAAGCGCTTGAACCGATCCACGCCCTCCTCGAGGAGGATGCGCTCGACCGCCTGGCGGACCATGTGGCAGCCGGCCAGACGGGTGCGCTCGTCGAGCAGGTAGTACAACGAAGCACGGGTGCGCTTCTTGCAGCGCTCGAGGTGCCACCTCGCGAGCTCGTCGTGCTCGCCGATCTTCATGCACGGCAGATCGATGCCGTCCTCGTAGCGCATCGTCGGGCCGACCGGGACGCCGCCCGGGGTGCTCGCGCCGATGTCGAGGACGTGGGTGACCCCGCCCGCCCACGCAACCAGCTCGCCCTCCCAGAAGATCGGCACGAACGTCTGCACGTCGGCGTTGTGAACGTCGCCGATGGTCGGGTCGTTGTTCGCAAAGATGTCGCCCTGCCTGATGCCGGGGTTGTCCTCGTAGCCGTTGCGGACCATCCACTTGATCGCGTCGGACATCGTGTGGACGTGGACGATGATCCCCGTGGACAGGGCGAGCGAGTCCCCCTCGGGCGTGTAGAGGGCAAAGCAGAGCTCGCCCAGCTCGCGCACGATCGGCGAGGCCGAGATGTTGAGCGCTGTCTCTCGCGCCGAGACGAGACCTCCGCGGATGCGGGAGAAGAGCTTCTCGTAGCCGATGGGATCCGAGGCCATCAGCGTAAGCTCGTGAAGGCCGAAGTAGTAGCCGGTGTCTGCGAACAGGCGCTCGGACTCGGTAAGCATCTCGTCCAGGCGCCTGCCATCCCAGCCGATGGTCGACCTGCCGAGCTCGATGTCGGATTTCCCTTCAACGGTGGCCATCGCTTGAACCCTCCATGTCTGTGAGGTGGAAGATCTGATGTCCGTCGAGCCTCGCTCGGCGTCCTGGGGGAATCGCAAAGGTGGTCGCCGAGTGCTCGACGATCGCCGGACCGTGGATCGAGTTGCCCGCCTGCACGGACTCGAGCTGGAAGATCTCAGTCTCGACGAACTGATCGCGACTGGCGCGGCCCCAGTGGACCGGCCTGACCGCCTTGACAGGCGGCTTGCCCGGCACCTCGGGCAGCTGCGGCAGTGCGGGCTTCTCCACATCCACCGTCCCGTGGACGATCGCGTGGGTGACCAGGTAGCCGAACTCCGGCGAGCGCGCCGAGGACGCGAACATCTTCGCGTAGGCATCCTCGAAGGTGGCGATGAGATCGTCCACGTGCGAGGCGTCCTGGAGCGCGGCGTGCGGAGAGACGAACTCGATGTCGTTGAGCTGGCCGTAGTACTGCATGCGCACCGCGTGTGTGAAGCGGATGCTCTCGCGCCCGATCCCCGACTTCTCGAACTCCTGCGCTACACGGCTCTGGAGGCCAAGCCAGGCGCCGGTGATCATGGACCCGATTCCCGCTCTTTCCGCCTCGCCGAACGTCGGCAGCAGCGGCATGTCCACCGTCTGATCGTAGCGGTAGTCGAAGTCGGCGCACGCACAGCCAAACGCCGAGAAGCCCGCGGCCCAAGCGGGCACGAGCACCTCGTTGTAGGTGACCCCATCGGTGTACCCGGCGACATGGAGCGGCCCGCCGCCTCCGTAGCAGAGGAGCGTGTAGTCGGCGGGCGAGTAGCCCTTGCCGAGGATCCGCCCGACCGCCTCGTTCTTGAGCGTCTGCTCGAACAGCTCGATGACGCCGGCTGCGGCCGCATCGACCGCCAGGCCGAGCGGCCGCGCGATCTGCCGCTCGATCGCAGCGCGCGCGAGCTCGACATCCAACTCGACGTCGCCACCGAGGAAATACTCCGGGTTGAGACGGCCCAGCACGAGGTTTAGGTCGGTGACCGAGACGGTGTCGGTGCCCCCCTCGGGCCAGCACACGCCGATGCGTGACCCCGCTGAGTCCGGCCCGAGCTCTGGCCTGTTCGAGTTGGGGTTCACGCGCACGAACGACCCGGTTCCGGCGCCGATCGAATCGATGCGGACGAGCGGAATGTTCAAGACGAATTTCGCGATGTCGGGTGTCTGGGTGATCTCGAAGCGTCCGTCGGTGATGAGCGCGATATCGAACGAGGTGCCCCCGATGTCGGTGCAGAGCACGTTTCGCAACCCCATCCGTTGCGCGAGCGCCTGTCCGCCGACCACCCCGCCGACGGGGCCGGAGACCAGCGTTCGTCCCAACTCCTTCGCCTCAATCGAGACCGTGCCCCCGTGCGCAGCCATGACCCGCAGCTCAAACGGGGCGCCGTGCGCCTTGGTCACCTCGCGCACCGCCTTCAGGGTGGCGCGCGAGGGCTCCGCGGCGTAGGCCTCGATGACCGTTGAGTTCAGCCGCGGCAGGTCCCGCCGCATCGGGTACAGCTCGGAGGAGAGGAAGACCGGGACCGCGCCGTTGACGGCGCGCTTGGCCTTCTCGCGCTCGATGATCTCGGCAACGCGGTTCTCGTGCTCGGCGTTGCGGTAGGAGAAGAGCAGCGAGACGACGATGCCTTCCACGCCGTCGTCGAGCAGTTCGATTGCGGCCTCGCTTGCATCCTGCTCGCGCAGCGGCAGGACCTCGTCCCCGAAGACGTCGATGCGGCCGCGCACGCCCTTCATCTGCGCGCGCGCGACCAGCGGCTCGTTGTGGAAGTGGGTCGCCAGGTGAAGGCGGTCGGCGTAGGAATAGCCGAGATGAGTCTGGACGCCACGCTCGAGCCGCAGGTAGTCCTCGTGCCCGGCGTTGACGATGCAGCCGATCCTCAGCCCCTGGCGTTGGAGCAGCCGGTTGAGCATCGCCGTTCCGGAGTAGATGCCCGAGACGATCGCGGGAAAGCCATCCTCGGGCGTCGACTCCCACTGGCCGAGCGCGTCGCGCGCTGAGGCCATAAAGCCGATCGACTCGTCCTCGGGAGTCGTCTGCGCCTTGCCCACCACAAACGAGCCGCGCTCATCCACGATGAACGTGTCGGTCATCGTGCCGCCCGCGTCGATCGCCAGGACTCGAGGGACTCGTGCACCGTTCTCAGACATCCGACCTCCTCACCTCATGCCGTTCGGAGCGAAGCTATCGGATAAGCCCCTCCCATGCCTTGATGACGACCGCCCGTTCGCCACGCTCCGCGGCAGCGTGGCGAGAATGCAGACGGCTCGGTTGCGTTCGAGGCACCGCCGGCCGAGGGGAGTATCGTCGCGTGCTCTCGTGCGTCGGGCTACGGCGTCGAGCGCGTGCCGGTGTGCACCGGCCGAATTGCGCAGTCAGAAGGGGATCGGATGACTCTCGATGAAGATCGGATCGACCGCATCGCGAACCTCTTGGTGACGGTTGTGCCGGTTGGGCTCCTGGGCTTTGCGGCATGGCTGGCGTGGGGTGGAGCCCTGCACTGGCCCGACCTGGTCGTGCTGGCGGTGAGCTACCTGTTGACCGGCTTGGGCGTGACGGTGGGCTTCCACCGCCTGTTCACGCATCGCAGCTTCAAGACGAGCACGCCGGTGCGGGCGCTGCTGGGCGCACTCGGGTCCGCGGCGGTCGAGGGCCCGGTGATCGAGTGGGTGTCCAACCACCGCATGCATCATCGGTTCTCCGACCAGCCGGGCGATCCGCACAGCCCCCACGTCGACCACGGCAGCGGCTGGCGCGGCGCGCTGGCCGGCCTCTTTCACGCCCACGTCGGATGGATCTTCAAAGGCGACGCCATGGCGAATGAAGAGCGCTATGCCAAGGACCTGCTCGTCGACCCGGTCGCGCGCTTCATCGATCGCACGTTTCTGCTGTGGGTGCTTGCGGGACTCGCGTTCCCCTTCGGCCTGGGCGTCGCGCTGACAGGTTCGATCGCCGGCGGTCTCACCGGCCTGCTGTGGGGTGGGGCGGTGCGACTGTTCTTCGTTCACCACGCCACCTTCTCGATCAACTCGTTGTGTCATTTCTTCGGCCGCCAGCGATTTGAGACTCACGATGAGTCGCGGAACTTGCTGTGGTTGGCGCTGCCGACGCTGGGCGAGGCGTGGCACAACAACCACCATGCCTTCCCGACCTCGGCTCGTCACGGCCTGCGCTGGTGGCAGCTCGATCCGTCCGCGTGGTTGATTTCCGGTCTGGAGCGCCTGGGCCTCGCATGGGACGTCATCGGTGTCAGCCACGAGCGCGAGCTGGCGAAGATCGCGGGCGGAGGTGGGACGTCTCTCCGGGCATAGGCGCCGAAAGTGCCTTCAGGCGCTATACAATCTCGATGAGCGGTTCGGCACGCCGCGAGGCCGGCAAGTCTCAAGGAGGTCCTCACGTCTCACGATCCCACGCCCGAGGTGCATGACTCGCCGGTACCCGGTGTGATCCCGGATGCGACACACGTTCGCGGTGGGGTGCCCGTCCCATCTGAGCCGGAAGCCGTCGCGGGGCAGCGCCCCGTTACGTCGGAGCTCGACCGGGAGTCGCGCGGCGCTCGCTTTGCTCGCAAAGCCCACCGCATCCGTCTGCACCTCTACGCGCTCCTAGCCGTAGCGGTCCTCGTCTACGTCGTCGCGCTCGGCGCCTCGAACACCCGCAACGTGAGGGTCGACTGGGTGTTCGGCAGCTCGTCGGTGTCGCTGGTCTGGCTCGTCCTTTTCGCTGCGATCCTTGGATGGCTGCTCGGGGTCCTGATGACCGCGCTGTTTCGCTGGCGCACGCGCGCGCCACATCCGTAACGGTTGCTAGGAGTCGCCGGCGGCCGTCGAACGGGCCTCGTGCACCAGGCGCCGCATGCCCTTGAGCCAGCGCTCCGGGTCGGATCCCTTCAGCGCCAGGAACCGGGCCACGTTCTCATGGGGCAGGATCAGCAGGCGCTCGTCGCGGATCCCGGCCACCACCGCGTCTGCCACGTCCTCGGGTTCGATCAGACCACCCGCCGTCAACGCTGCCGCGCTGGCGGGCTCCTCCATCGCCAGGTCCAGCATCGCCGTGCGCACCCCCTGGGGACAGATGCACGACACGCGAACACCAGCGTCGCCGTACTCGATCGCCAGCCACTCCGCGAGCGAGACGGCCGCGTGCTTGGTGACGCTGTAGATCAGGGATGAGACCTGGGTGAGCAGACCGGCGGCCGACGCGGTGTTGATGAGGTAGCCCTCGCCGCGCTGCACCATCTCGGGCAGGAGCGCACGCGCGGCCCACACGTGCGCCATCACGTTGACTCGCCATGCCTCGTCCCAGGCGTCATCCGAGGCCTCCGGGCCGCCGGTGGCGCCCGGGACCCCGGCGTTTGAGATGAAGATGTCTATGGGTCCGTGGGCCTTTGTCGCCTCGGCGATGAGCGCACGCACGCTGCTCTCCTCGCCGGCGTCGAACTCCACCGCGAGCCCGCCGACCTCCTCGGCTATCGCTCGGGCGCCTCCCAGGTCGCGGTCGGCGACCACGAGTGCGCGAGCCTGCTCCCCTGCGAAGCGCCGGATGAGCGCACGGCCGATGCCACCCGCCCCGCCGGTGACCACAACGTGCCTGCCGGCGAGCTCCATCGGCCGTACTCTACGCCGGACTCGTCGAAAGAGACCGCGGCGGCGGGAAGCGGTCGGAGCGCATACGATCACGGCCGCCGATGCCCTACGCAGATGAGATGCTCGCGGTGGCGGCCTCCCGCGCCGACGAGCTGGCTGCGCCGGGGCTCAGCGCGCGGCCGCGCAAGAAGGTGGCGGTGCTGGCCTGCATGGATACGCGGATCGACCTTTTCCCGATGCTCGGCCTGGAGCACGGCGACGCGCACATCATCCGTAACGCAGGCGGCCTGGTTACCGACGACGCGCTGCGTTCGCTCAGTGCCTCCCAGCGGCTGCTCGGCACGGAGGAGATCGTCGTGGTCATGCACGACGGTTGCGGCCTGCACCGAGCCTCGGAGGACGAGTTCGCTCAGGCGCTCGCCGCGGACGGCGTGCTGCCGACCTGGCGGCTTGGCGCCTTCGAAGACGTCGAGGCGACCCTTCGCCACAGCCTCGCCCGCCTGCGCTCGAGCCGCGAGCTGCGAGCCCGCGACCACATCAGGGGCTTCATCTTCAACCCCGAGACGGGAGCGCTGCGCGAGGTGCAGACGGCTCCCGGCTGAGGAGCGGCTCAGGCGTTGGCGCGCTGCGGGTATTCGTGGACCGACACCAGCCGGACGGGTCCCTCGATGACCCGATAGCTGTGGGGGCGGTCCGCACGGAAGCTGATCAGGTCGCCCTGGCTGACGACCTCTGAGAACGACTCGGCCGAGATCTCCACGGTCCCCGCCGCGACGGTGAGGTGCTCGAAGAGTCCGCGCACGTGGGCTTTGGCGTGCCGCACCGCCCCCTCCTCGAGCACCAGCGTGTAGATCTCGATCAGGGCGCCACCGGTGCGGGTGAGCAGGCGGCGGATGACCAGGCCGTTCGCCGCCTCCAACCCGGCCTCGTCGACGGCTACCACCGAGGCGTCGTCCGCGCGCACGACCGACATGTCATCCGCCGGGGGCTCGTCGTGGAAGAGGCTCGCTACCGGCACCCCCAGGGCCGACG
>CABDXU010000325.1_pt1 | contig 15000 bp, 12 predicted proteins | sample 3131791 | NCBI WGS metagenome assembly CABDXU01 (sample SAMEA5534336, study PRJEB31848) | metagenome | biome: tundra; feature: field; material: soil | place: USA | collected 2013-05 | depth 0.15 m | reverse complement strand
CGACCATCTTCTGCAGGCTGCGCCGCGACAGCTTGCCCTCGCGCAGATGCGCGGAGAGCCAGCTTTCGATCATGTCCGCGTCGATCCGCTCCAGCGGTTCTTCTCCGAACGCGGGCAGCAAATGGAGCGAAACCCCTTGTTTATTGGGCTTTTCGATGCCCCCGGCTGGATTCGAACCAGCGACCTGCGGATTAGAAGTCCGCTGCTCTATCCAGCTGAGCTACGGGGGCTCGCGGGCCGGCGGGCGGCGCGGCCACAGGGTCGCGCGGCGGGCGGGCGCCCCCAATCCTCGCACGCGCACGGGCGGGCTGGCCTCCTGATCGTCGCGCGCGCGGGCGCCCCTTAGACAGGATTGAGCAAAACCGTGTAGAACTCGGGTCTACCATGAGCGGCTCGGGAGTGGATGACGACGAGGGGGAGCTGACCCGCAAGCAGCGGCGCGAGCAGGCGCGCGCTCAGCGCAAAGCGCTGGAGGAATCCGAAGCGGCGAGCGCGAAACGCCGGGCGCGACTGACGCAGCTGGGGATCGTCGCAGCGATCGTCGTGGCGATCGTGGTCGTGATCCTGATCGCCACGGGCGGCGGCGGCTCGAGCAAGCCGGTCAAGTCCGGCACGAAAGTGGCGCACGAAAACGTCGCGGTCGTCGACTCGCTCGTCGGCGGCATCCCCCAGCACGGCAACACGCTGGGCGATCCGAACGCGCCGGTGACGCTGCAGTACTTCGGCGACCTGGAGTGCTCGAGCTGCAAGGAGTTCACGCTCGGGGCGCTGCCCTCGATCATCCAGAAGTGGGTGCGCACCGGCAAGGTCAAGATCGAATACCACTCGATGTCGACAGCCACCGGTAACGCGGAAAAGGACGGCTCGGAGCCTCAGGAAATCTTCAAGACGCAGCAGGTCGCGGCCTACGCCGCAGGCAAGCAGAACAAGGCCTGGAACTTCATCGAGCTCTTCTACCACGAGCAGGGCGAAGAGGGCTCGGGCTACGTCACCGAAAGCTACCTGCAGAACCTGGCCCAGCAGGTGCCCGGGCTGGACCTGACGACGTGGACGAGCGACCGATCCGACCCGGAACTCGCGAACGAGATCGAAAGCGACAAGCAGGCCGCCAACAACGCCGGCTTCACGGGCACACCGTCCTTCCTGATCGGCAAGACCGGTGGAACGATGGGCAAACTCGAATACAGCTCGCTGACCGAACCGACTGGGTTCGACGAAGCGATCGAAAAGCTGCTGCACTCCTAGCGCGATGAGCGCGCGCGCCCTGCGGATCACGCTGATCGTGCTGACGCTCCTCGGCCTGGCGGTCGCCGGCTACGTGACCTACGTCCACTACGCCGGGATCAAACCGGCGTGCACGGCCGGCGAAAGCTGCACGAAAGTGCAGACCTCGCGCTACTCCGAGCTGGCCGGCGTGCCCGTGGCGCTGATCGGGCTGATCGGCTACGTCGCGATCCTCGCCTCGCTGCTGGCCGGCGACGACGAGCGCCTGCGCTTCCTGACCGCGGCGCTGACGCTCGGGGGGTTCGGGTTCAGCGTCTATCTGACCTATCGCGAGGTGTTCTCGATCCACGCCATCTGCGAGGAGTGCGTGGGCAGCGCGGTGATCATGACCATCATGATGTGCCTGTCTGCCTGGCGCGACCTGCGCGGGGACGCCGGCTCGCCCGCGCGCGCGGGCGAAGCCCCGGAGACCGCCGCCTAGATCATTCGTCCACAGCGCGAATGCAACGCCCGGCATTGGGGTACGCACGCCGAGGAGGATGGTGACAATGCGCACCAACACCCCCTCCACCGACCTTGCCGCCGCCGCAGCGGCGGCGGCGGCGGTGAGCGACAGCGCCGCGCCAGCGCGCAACGCGGCGCATGCCAGCGGCGTCGAACGCCTGTTTGAGATGACCAGCGACCTGCTCGCGGCGATCTCGCTCGACGGGCGCTTCACGCTGCTGAACCCCGCCTGGGAGGACGCGCTGGGCTGGTCGATCGAGGAGCTGATGGCCCAGCCGATGCAGGCGCGGGTGCATCCCGACGACCTCGAGCAGACGCTCGCGCTGACGCTGGCCGGGCGCAACCGCTCAGCGCAGCTGGTGAACGTCACCAACCGCTACCGCCACAAGGACGGCTCGTGGCGCTGGCTGCTGTGGAGCGCGCGCTGCGACGGTGAGATCTGGTACGCCGCCGCGCGGGACGTGACCGACCGCATGTGGCTGGAGCGCCAGGCGCTGCACGACCCGCTGACGAAGCTGCCCAACCGCCTGCTGCTGATGGATCGCGCGCATCAGGCGCTGGCGCGGCTGCACCGCGGCAAGGGGCTGATCGCGCTGCTGTTCATCGACCTGGACGGGCTGAAGGCGATCAACGACAGCCTCGGGCACGCCGTCGGGGACCTGCTGCTCGTGTCGGTCGCCGAGCGCCTGGCGGCGACGCTGCGCGACTCGGACACGGTCGCGCGCCTGGGCGGGGACGAGTTCGTGATCCTGGCCGAGGACCTCGACAGCGACTCCGAAGCGCCGGGCGTGGCCGAGCGCGTCCTGCACGCGCTTGGAGAGCCGATCGAGGTGGGCTCGATCGAGGTGGCGATCACCGCCAGCGTCGGCGTGTCGGTCTCGCGCGACGCCGGCGCCGACCCGGAGGACCTGCTGCGCGAGGCCGACGTGGCGATGTACCGGGCCAAGCGCGCGGGCGGGCATCGCCTGGAACTGTTCGACGAGAAGCTGCACCGCTGGTCGATCGGAGATTCCGGTTCGATCTCCGATCTGGCGACCAAGCGCGGAGAGGCGCCGCCCGGGCCGATACGCTCGCACACGCCATGGCATCCGATCGCGCGCCTGAAGCACCGCCGCCGCTGAGCGGCGCCGAGCCGGATTCCGCGAGCCCGGACGCGACCAATCCGGACCCCGCCGCGATCGACCGATACAAGGACGCGGCCGCGCGGGCCGCGGCGGAGCTCGTCTCAGACGGGATGGCGCTCGGGCTGGGCACGGGCTCGACGGTCGCGCACCTGCTCAGGGCGCTGGGCGAGCGCGCGGGACGGCTGTCGGGGACGCGCTGCGTGGCCACCTCCCCGGCGACCGCCCGGATCGCGACGGAGCTGGGGCTGCGGGTGTGCGAGCTGGACGAGGTCGGCGAGCTGGACCTCGCGATCGACGGCGCCGATCAGGTCGACCCGGAGTGCTGGCTCATCAAGGGCGGCGGCGGGGCGCATACGCGCGAGAAGATCGTGGCGGCCGCGGCGGCCCGGTTCGTGGTGATCGTCTCGGCCGAGAAGCTCGTGACGCGACTGGGGCCGCCGGTGGCGCTGGAGGTGCTGCGCTTCGGCGTGCAGCGCACGCTTGCGGCCGTCGAAGGCGACGCGCGGCTGCGGGCAAACGGGGATGGCGGCGGCGGCGAAGCCGGTGACGCGCATGCGGCGGCGAGCCCGGACGGGAACCTGATCGCCGACTACCACGGCCCGGTCGAGGACCCGCGAGCGCTGGCGGCGCGCCTGAGCGAGACCCCCGGCGTGGTCGAGCACGGCCTGTTCGCGCCGAACTTGGTCAGCGAGATCTTCGTGGCGGGCGCCGACGGGGTGCGCCGCCGCGCGGGCGGCAAGCCGGCTGCGTGAGGAGGCGAGCGGGCGCAGATCCCATGCCCTATCCAGGCCGGCGATGGGTGACGCTGGCCGATCCCGGACGATCGGTCTGCGTCCTCCCTCGCTCGTGTACCGATCCGCCCAAGAGAAGCCGCCTCCCCCAAGGCCCTCTACCGCCAGGGCTCGACGCCCAGCCCCCGGGCCACCTCCACCGCAGAGCGGATCGCATCCTCGTGCAGGCCATAGCCGAAATAGCTGCCGCAAAAATATGTGTTCTGCACGCCATTCAACGTGGGCAGCCGGGAAGTGCTCGCGCAGGATTGGAAATCGAAGATCGGCGTTCGCAACACCGTGTCGAACTCGATTAGATCATCCCGGATCGGGAAGTTGGGGTGCTGGGAGGCGATCAGGTCGGTTGTGCGCCGGGCCGATGGCTCAAACCACAGGCTCCCATTCACGGAGGTCGAGAAAACGCCATCCTGCCGTCGATAGAGAAAGGTGTAGGCCTGCATCAGCTCGCGCTGCGGGAAGGCGGTGAAGTCGCGGTGCACCACCAGCCGGCCCTCCTTGTAGCGCCACACGGACAGCAGCTCCCGCTCGAGCGGTGTTGGCGCCTGCAGCAGCTTCAGTACCTGATCTGCGTTACACGCAAAGATCACCTTCTCGAAGGTGGCCTCGCCACCGTCGGAAAAAACGATCCGAATCCGGTCGTCCTCGCGCAGCACGGTTCGGATGCGCGCGTCGCAAACGATCCGCTCTCCGAACGCGCGCGCCAGGACCGACACGTAGCTCCTCGTCCCCTCCGGCAGGGCACGAACCGAATAGATCGCCTTCGGCGAGATCACATCATCGAAGACCGCGAGCTTCCCGAAGAAGAACCGCGCGGGAGCCTCCAGCACCTCCTCGGCGCTCATCGAGGACAGCAGGCACAGCGTACACACGAGGATCGTCTCCGCGTCACTGCTGATGCGCGGAAGCAGACGCAGGCCCTCACGTACGGTGAGATCGCCGAACCCGTCTGCTTGCTGGATCCTTCGTGCTGAAGCCAACGCACGCCATAGCTCCCAGAAAGATCGCAGCTGTGAGGGCTGCAGAATCCGGAAATGCTGCGCGCGGAGCCCTCGGAGGCTCGGCGTTATGTAGATACCTTCGTGCCGATCGAGATCGTGGAAGCTCATGAAGCTGCCGCGCGAGGCACGGGTGGCGATACCCAGATCGTCGAGCAGCCGAAAGAAGTGCTTGTAGCCCGCCCGACTGAACGCCGCCACGGCAATGTCGAGCGCCTGTCCGTCGCGTGCTGTGTAGGTGTAGGCGTTGCCGCCCACACGCGGCTGCTGCTCGAACAGCGTCAGCTCGGAGTCTGCTTGCAGCAGATGCCCGGCGGTAAGCCCGGCCGCGCCGCCTCCGATGACCGCGATCCGCCTACGCATCTCGTTGAGCTCGGGAAACCGTCATGGCCTGCTGGCGCGAGGATGCTAGTCAACGGTCCACGTGGCGCCGGCGTGCAGCAACGCATTGAGCTCGTCGGGGCCGACGGCCTCGTGCGCCGCCTGGAGCTCCTGCCGGCTCTGCTCGCCGTGCACCGGGCGCTCCACGTCGCGGAAGACGCCGATCGGCGTCGGCTCGTCCACTTTCTGTGAGAGGTGCGCCAGCGCGAACGCCCGGCTGGGATCGGCGCAGTGGGCGTCGTGCACGAGCAGAGCGTCCTCGCCGACGTCCGCGACGTCGGCGACGGCCACGCTGCCGTCCGGCTGTCCCACCACGCCACGCTCGCGGTCGGCTCCGAAGCGAATCGGCTGGTCATGCTCGAGGCGGATTTGATAGGCGTCCTTGGTGTCCTTGTCGGTAAGGAGCGCGAAGGCTTCGTCGTTGAAGATCGGGCAGTTCTGGTAGATCTCGACAAACGCCGCCCCCGGGTGCTCGGCCGCGGCGCGCAGCACCTCGGTCACATGGCGACGGTCGCGGTCAATCGTGCGCGCGACGAAGCTCGCGCCGGCTCCGAGCGCCAGGGCGAGCGGGTTGAACGGCTGATCCTCGGAGCCGAACGGCGTGGACTTGCTGACCTTCCCGAGCCCGCTCGTCGGCGAGGTCTGCCCCTTGGTGAGGCCGTAGACCTGGTTGTTCAGCACCAGGATCTTGATCGGCATGTTGCGGCGCAGCGCATGAATGAGATGGTTGCCTCCGATCGAGAGCACGTCGCCGTCGCCGCCCAGAGCCCAGACCGACAGGTCTGGCCGCGACACCGCCAGGCCCGTGGCGAGCGCCGGCGCGCGTCCGTGGATGCCGTGCACTCCATACGTGTTCATGTAGTAGGCGAAGCGACCCGCACAGCCGATGCCGGTCACGAACACGATCCGCTCGAGCGGCAGCCCGAGCTCGGGCAGGAACTCCTGGACAGCGGCGAGCACCGCGTAGTCGCCGCAGCCGGGACACCAGCGTGTTTCCTGGCCGCTGGCGAAGTCCTGCTTGGTGGACGTGGCCACGCCGGAGCCGTCCTCCGATTCGTGGCTGTGCGTGCCCACGGCCATCACAGCCGCTCCAGGATCTCGTGCTCGAGCTCGGCGGCGAGCATCGGCTCGCCCTCGAGCTTCGTGAAGCTCTCGGCGTCGATCAGGAACTGGGCGCGCACGAGCTGCGAGAGCTGACCCATGTTCGTCTCCGCCACCAGCACGCGACGGTAGGAGCGCAGCACCTCGCCGGTGTTGGCGGGCAGCGGGTTGAGATGAGTCAGGTGGGCGGATGCGACCTTGCCACCCCCCACGCGAACGCGGCGCACGCCCGCTTTGATCGGTCCGAAGCTCGAGCCCCAGCCGAGCACGAGCAGCTCGGCGCCGTCCTCGTGGTCGACCTCCAGCGGCGCGACGTCCCGCGCGATGCCCTTGACCTTCTCCGCTCTCAGGCCGGTCATGCGGGCGTGGTTCTCGGGCTCGTAGGTGATGTTGCCCGTGCCGTCCTCCTTCTCGAGCCCGCCGATCCGGTGGCCGAGCCCGATCGTGCCGGGGATAGCCCATGGGCGGGCGAGGCGCTCGTCGCGCAGGTAGGGGAGGAACTCGCCGTCGAGGTTGGGTTCTTGGGCGAAGCGCGGGTCGATTCGCGGAAGGTCCTCGACGTCGGGAATCAGCCATGGTTCGGAGGAGTTGGCGAGGAATGCGTCGGAGAGAAGGATCACGGGCGTGCGATAATCCACCGCCAGCCGGACGGCCTCGATCGCAGCATCGAAGCAGTGCGCCGGCGTCGCCGCGGCGATCACCGGCAGCGGCGACTCGCCATGGCGGCCGTAGAGCGCCATCAGCAGGTCGGAGGACTCGGGCTTGGTCGGCATGCCGGTCGACGGGCCGGCCCGCTGGACGTCGATGATCACCATCGGCAGCTCGAGCGCCACCGCCAGGCCGATGGTCTCGGCCTTGAGGTCCATGCCGGGTCCGCTCGTCGCGGTCACTCCGAGCTGGCCCCCGAACGCGGCGCCGAGCGCCATGTTCGCGGCGGCGATCTCGTCCTCGGCCTGGATCACGCGCACACCGAAACGCCGCTGGCGCGCGAGCTCGTGCAGCAGCTCCGAGGCGGGAGTTATCGGGTAGCTGGCGAAGAGCAGCGGCAGTCCGCTGGAGACGCTCGCCGCGATCAGCCCGAGCGCGGTCGCGGTGGTGCCGTCGATGTTGCGGTACGTGCCGGGCGCCAGCGCGGCGGGCTTGACGCGGTACTGAACGTCGAGCAGCTCGGTGGTCTCCCCGAAGTTGTAGCCCGCATGGAACGCCGCCAGATTGGCCGCCAAGATGGGGCCGCGCTTGGCGAACTTCTGCTCGATCCACTCCTCCGTCACCTGCACGGGACGCGCGTACATCCAGGACAGGACGCCGAGCGCGAACAGATTCTTCGCGCGCGCGCCGTCGCGACTGGACACGCCCTCGATGCCCTCGGTGGCCCTCACGGTCATGCTCGTCATCGGCAGGCGACGGACCTGAAACTCCGCGAGACTGCCGTCCTCGAGCGGGTTGGAATCGTAGCCCGCCTTGACCAGATTGCGCTTGTTGAACGCGTCGTCGTTGACCACGATCGTCGAGCCGCTCTCGAGTTCCTCGACGTTCGACTTGAGCGCGGCCGGATTCATCGCCACGAGCACATTCGGCGTGTCGCCCGGGGTGAGGATGTCACTTGAGGCGAAGTGGATCTGGAAGGCGGACACGCCACGCACCGTCCCGGTGGGCGCGCGAACCTCGGCGGGGTAGTCGGGCGCCGTCGAGAGGTCGTTCCCGAAGACCGCCGTCGCCTCGGTGAAACGCCCGCCGGCGAGCTGCATGCCGTCGCCCGAGTCGCCCGCGATGCGGATGACGACCCGATCCCTATCGACAGTTCTTGACATCACCGTGCATCGGCAGCCCGACCCAATTCCTTGTTGAAGCTGATGTCTTCCATATTAGGGCACGCTAGCACCGCGTCAACCCACAGCCTCGAGCGAAGCTGCCCGGGCAGCGCCGGCGGCTACCGGGTCCTCAAGCACCGCGACCTCATCCCTCAGCGCAGACCCAGGGACGGGCGGGCCACGAGAGACTGGGAGCCGACCCGGCATACTGCTTGCAAGCATCCTCGGCGAATAGGAGAGATACGATGGGATTTCTGGACAAGGCAAAAGGGGTCGCCGACCAGGCGACGAGCAGGGTCAAGGAGGGCGTCGACGACGTACAGGCCAAGCGCTCGCTCTCGCAGGCCTACGACCAGCTCGGCCAGAGGGCGTACGAGCTGATCGAGAAGGGTGAGCTCACGCATGCGGGCCTGACCGCGCAGGTCGAGGAGATACGCGTCTTGCGCGAACATCTCACAGGCGAGGGCACGGCGGCCGCTGACGTGTAAGCGGCCCACCGGTGCTTGCGCACCCCACGGCATGCGTAGAACCGTGGCGCTCGCAGCCCGGCGGATGCGACAGCGCGGGCGTCTGGACAGGCCCTCGCTCGGCTGCCGCATCGGACGAGCACCGAGTGCGCCGAACGAGGATCGGCAAACGCCCGCTTCACCGGCATCCGCACATCAGTGTCTACAGATTCGGTAGGTTCGACGCGCTCACGCCGCCTTGGGGTGCCAGCCGCGACCCCGCTTCTCGATCTTGCCCTCCTGCTCCAAGGGCGGGAGAATCTTGTAGAGGTAGGTCCCGTCGATACCCATCTTCTCGGCCAGCGCGGGGATCGTGAGACCGGGCTCGGCGCGGATCGACCTCAGCGCCTGCTCTGCACGCCCGCCGGCGCGTTTGCGCCGTCCCCGTCTGCGTTTGGCGGTGGGTTTCGCGGACGTGGCCGACCGCGCGGAGGCGGGCGCCGGCTGGGACGCGGCGGCCCTCGCCGAACCGCGGGGACGACCCGGCCGCCGACGGGCACGGACAGGGCGTGCCGAGGCGATGGATGCTCCCTGTGGGGCGCTCGGGATGTCACGCAGAGCGGCGGCGGCAGCCTCCAGCCGGCGGTACTCCTCGACCAGGGGCTTCAGCTTGTCCATCTGAACGGTGATCTCTTTGCGCTTCTCGTCAAGAAAGTCGGTCACGGTGCACGTCCTCGCTGTTGAGATGTGAAAGGAACGTATACAAGATTCCGGCCGAGCGACACGAGGAGAAGATCGGGACCTCGGTCACAAACGCAAAGCGACGCGGTTCCGGGCCACTTGAGGAACCCGTTCCGTCCAGCCCGAGGGCCTTTCGGTTTCCTGGCGCGGCCTCACACCTCGATGTGATTAGCTGGATCTCCCCAATCTGGCGGCGAGAGGAGCGGAGCGATGAGCTCCAAGTCGGTCGAGATCAGTACTCGTGACGGCATGGCGGATGCCTACCTCTCAGAGCCCCCCGAGCAGGACGGGAGCCGGCCGGGTGTGCTGTTCATCATGGACGCCTTTGGCTTGCGCCCGCGGATCGAGGAGATGGTCGACCGCATCGCGGCGCGGGGGTTCGTCGTACTCGCCCCGAACGTCCTCTATCGCGCCGGCCGGACGCCGAACATGGAGATGCCCGATCTGGAGGACCCCGCACAGCGGGATTCGTTCTTTGCGCGGCTGAGGCCTGCCATGGCCGAGCTGACGCCCGAGCGGATCGAAAGCGACGGGGCGGCCTACCTCGACTACCTCGGCGCGCTCGCGAGCCCGCCGTTCGCCATCACCGGCTATTGCATGGGTGGGCGCGTGGGCTGGCGGATCGCCGCGGCCTACCCGGAGCGCGTCGCGGCGCTCGCCGCCTTCCACGCCGGGGGGCTCGTGAGCGACGAGCAGGACAGTCCGCACCTGAGCGCCGGCGAGATCTCCGCCGAGCTCTACCTCGGCCACGCCGACAACGACCAGAGCATGACCCCGGAGCACGTCGCGGCGCTCGAGCAAGCCCTCGGGGAGGCCGGGGTGCGATACCGCTCAGAGCTCTACGAGGGGGCCGCCCACGGCTACACGATGAGCGACACCGCCGCCTACGACGAGGCGGCGGCCGAGCGGCACTTCACCGAGCTGTTCGCGCTGCTGGATCGGACGATCGGCGGCTGACGGCGACCGTCCGCGGTCGGTCAGCTGAGCTCCCTCGGCATTGCTCGGCGAGTGGCCGCTGCGCCCAATGGCTCACGCTCCGCCGGCATGGATGGCGCGGTCGGGTCCTCCGATGGGGACCCCGGAGCTGCGCCCACTCCTCGCCGGAGCTCCAGCTGGGGTATGAGCCAGGACGCGAGGAACGCGATCAGGCCGATCGGGGCGGCGATGACGAAGACCGTTTGGATCGACTCCGCGTAGGCGGCGGCAATGGCGTGATGGGCCGCGTGGGGAAGCTTGTCCAAGATGGCAGGCGTGACGCTCGAGCTCGACAACCCCGTTGGCAGCTTCGCAGTACCGAGATGGGAGATCAGATTGCCCACGAGCACGTTAGAGAAGATGGCGCCGAAGATCGCGGCGCCGAACGATCCCCCGATGGACCGAAAGAAGGTTGCGCCCGAGGTGGCGACTCCGAGCTCAGAGTAGGGAACCGCGTTCTGCGCGATCAGCACGAGCACCTGCATCACACAGCCGAGGCCCACGCCGAGCACGAACATGTACAGCGCTGCGACGATCAGGCTCGTCCCGATCCCCATCCGCGAGAGGAGCAAGAGCCCGACGGTGATGAGCGCGGTTCCGGCGATCGGGAAGACCCGGTAGCGGCCGGTCCTGCTGATGACGATCCCCGATCCGGTGGAGCAGATGATCAGGCCAACAAGGAGTGGCAACAGCTGCAGGCCGGAGATCGTTGGCGACTCGCCGTGCACGATCTGGAAGAACACGGGCAGGTAGGTGATCGCGCCGAACATCGCAAAGCCGACGATGAAGCCGACAACGCTCACGACCGAGAACGCACGGATGGAGAACAGGTGCAGCGGCAGCACCGGCTCGGTCGCTCCTCGCTCCACGACGGCGAAGATGGCGAGGAGTACCGCACCGGCGACTCCGAGGGCGATGATCGTTGGCGAGCCCCAGGGATACGTAGTGCCACCGAGGCTCGTGAAGAGCACCAGGCAGCTCGCGGAGAGAATCAGGGTGGCGGTTCCGAGATAGTCGATGATGTGGTGGACGCGGCGAAGGTTGCCCGGAACCTGGATCGCCACGACTGCGAGCGCGACGGCGCCGATCGGCACGTTGATGTAGAAGATCCAGTGCCAGGAGAGCTGTTCGACAAAGACGCCTCCGAGCAGCGGGCCGATGACGCTCGCCACACCGAACACCGCCCCGAAGAGGCCTTGGTAGCGACCGCGTTCGCGGGGAGAGACGATGTCTCCGACGATCGCCTGTGCACCGACCATCAACCCACCGCCCCCGAGACCCTGAACGGCTCGGAACACGATCAGCTCGGTCATGCTCTGGCTGAGCCCCGAGAGCGCCGAGCCGCACAGGAAGATGACAATCGCCGCCTGGAAGAAGAACTTGCGCCCGTACTGGTCGCCGAGCTTTCCCCACAGCGGTGTCGAGACGGTCGCGGCGAGCAGATAGGCGACGACGATCCAGGCAAGGTGCGACGCGCCATGGAGATCCGCCACGATCGTGGGCAGAGCGGTCGAGACGATCGTCTGATCGAGAGCCGCCAGGAACATCCCGAGCATCAGCGCGCCGATGATCGTCAACACACGGCGGTGGCTGAGCGCGGGGATGGAGAGCTCCGCCGATGGTCCCCTCGACGCCGCAGTCATCGTTTATCCCCGATCTCGCTCATATCCCGGATGTCGACGTCGCATCGTGACGGGAGGCGCACCTCGTTGGAACCGGCGTGGGCAACCAATAGGCTGGAGCAGCACCATGCGGGTTCATGCGGATCGCGCCGCTCTGACCACGCGGGGCAGATTCGCCGCAAACATTGATGATTTCGCGCATTTGCGGCCATTCTCAGAAGCGGGGGACCCAGGAATCGAACCTGAAGCTGCGGTTTTGGAGACCGCCGTGTTACCACTACACCAGTCCCCCTGGCCGTTTGCGCCCGTCGCCCGGATCCGATCCGGCGCCGGGGGCTGGGAGAAGGGGATTCTAGGGCCTTGGCCTGTAGAGCCGCGCGCGCAAGGGTCAATGTCGTTCACACAGCAAGGGGGAAGATGGACCTGCGCACGGGTGCACCGGCCGCCGCCGCGCCCGTTTCGCAGCCCGCGCTGTAGCCGCCGGACGCACAACGCCCGGGCGGGCGAGCCCAGCACGGCTTGCCCGCCCGCGCATACCCGCGTAGCCGCTCGGCCGGTCGCGCCGCAGCCGGCGCTGCAGCAGCCCCTCGGGGGCTGACCCGGGCGGGCGAGCCCGGAGAGGGTTCGCCCGTTTCGCCGCGCGCCGACGCCCGCAGCCGGCCATCACGCCGGCTCCAGGCGCGATCAGCGCTCGGCGGGCGAGTAGTCAGCGGTCCGCGGGCGAGTAGTACGAACGTCGAAACCCTAAAGCCGGACGGGCTGGATGCCGAAGCCTTGGGTGGACCTCCACTCCTGTGCTTGTGATGATTGATACTTTCATTCAAAGGCTGCCCAAACCCAAGTCGCAGAGCGGCGACACGCTGATCGAGGTGATCATCAGCGCGCTGCTGGTTGGGCTGATCGTGGTCGGCACGCTCACCGGCTTCGGCAACGTCGATCGCGCGACCGCCCAGCAGCGCGCGCACGACGAGGCCGCGGTACTGGCCGCCCAGTCCCAGGAGCAACTCCGCAGCGATCCCGCGAGCGCGCTGGAGACAATCGGCTCCTCGGGGCACGCCTACACGCAGACGGTCGCCGGGGCGATCTACACGATCACACAGAAAGCCGAACTCCAGCCCCAGAGCGGGTCGGGCGCCGGCTGCAGCGTGACCGAAACCAAACGCCAGAGCGGCAACGCCTTCAGCATCTCCTCGACCGTGACCTGGCTGATGCAGAAAGCCACGAAAAGGTCCGCGGTCACCGCTTCGAGCATCGTCACGCCCCCGACCGGCTCGGCGCTGGAGGTCGACGCCGACAACGCCCCCGTTGCCACCAGCGGGGTCTCGGGCGTTACGGCCGTCGTCACATACACCCCCGCGGGCGGCGGCTCCGCCGTAACCCTCGAACAGACCACGGGCATCGAAGGCTGCGTTGTCTTCGGGGGGATCCCGTCAACAGAAGCGGAAGTGGAAATCCCTAAGATAGCCGGCTTCGTCACCCGCTCCGGCGCGGCCAAATACCCGTCGCTGGGAGTCAACACGCAGGAAGTCAAGCTCGCCCCGAACTACACGACGCACCACGAAATCCTCTACAACGAAGGCGGCGCGATCGAAGCCGCTTTCGACTACAACGGATCGAAGGTCCACAAGCACCTCAACAACGAAGGCCAAACCCCCGAAATCGAAGAAACCCCCTCGGGCGACACCTTCGTGGCCTTCAACTCGAACATGGAATCGACGCCCGACTTCGAGGTAGGCAGCACCCACTACGCGGCCCCGCCATCGCCCTACAACCCGGTGTCCAGCACCTACAAACCCTCTGCCGAATCTCCCAAATTCCTCTTTCCATTCCCCGAAAGCGAAAAAAAACCGTGGAACGTGTACGCCGGCGACTGCGTCGAAAACAACCCCGAAACAATCACCAGCAAAGCAATCGTACCAACACAGGTCTACGTCAATCCCGGCGAAACCAAGACCGCCGTCGTCGTGCCAACGAGCTACGTGACCCTCAACCTATATGACGAACGAGAAAAAGTCGTCAACGAACACGCCAGCGAAAAGTGGAAATATTACGAAACGGGGACCAGCCGCTCGGTGACCATCACGAATACCAAGTGCTCCGGCGGCGAACCTCCCAACAACGACTCGGCGCCCTCGCCCTCCACCAAACACGTCCAGGCAACGACCACCGGAAAAGAAAACGGAGGGCATCTCACGGACCCCTTCCAGCCCTTCGGTAAAGAATTTGAACTTTGCGTGCTCGACGCGGAACAGAACGGGGGACAGATCTACAGGGTCAAATACGAAAACAAAACGCTGCTGGGCAACAACGAACAACCCGTATCGATATACCTGCCTCAGCGTCCGACGGCTGAAGTCAAAACAGAACGCGCAGCAAAGGAATCCGCGTACGGAACCAAGAAATCCGCTTACGAAACCGAAAAAACGAAGTACACGACCGAACTGGCGAAGTACAACACCGAAAAAACGAAGTACACAACCGAACTGGCCAAGTACAACACCGAAAAAACTAAGTACGCAACCGAAAAAACAAACTACGAAAACTACAAAAACGAATACGAAAAAACCGGTAACTCCGAATACCAAACAAAATACAAAGCAGCCAGAACCGCATACAAAGCAGCCGAAACCGCATACAAAGCAGCCGAAACCGCATACAAAGCAGCCGAAACCGCATACAAAACAGCCGAAACCGCATACAAAACAGCCGAAACCGCATACAAAACAGCCGAAACCGAATATGAAGCCGACAAAACCGCTTACGAAAAAGATAAAACCGAAGAAACGGAAGGCGCCTCGGTGGCCGTCGAAAAAGGGACGGCGTGCTCATGAGTGCCCTGCGCCAGCAGCACGGCTTCACGCTGATCGAACTGCTCGTCTCGATGCTCACGGCAACCGTGGTGATCGGCGCCCTGTTCGAGATCTTCATCGTCTCGCTGCACCAGACTTCGCGCATCACCGACAGCGTTCAGGCCACCCAGCTCGGCCGCACCGCGATGACCCACGTGGTCGACGAGCTGCATTCGGCGTGCCTCGCCCGCGAATTCAAGCCCATCCAGGAAAAAAGCGGTGAAACGGAACTGATATTCAAGAACGCCTACAGTCAAGAAACGGTGCTGCCCAACACCAAAGCGGCAGAAGAAAAATCAAAGCTGGGCACCGGTGTCTTCGAGCATCAGATCGTCTGGAACTCGACAGCCAAGACGTTGACCGACTTCGTGTACAAGAGCACAAGCGGCGAAGGATCAGGAGCCACGCTCCCAACGCCCGACTACTTCTCCACGAC
>CABDXU010000285.1_pt1 | contig 16693 bp, 18 predicted proteins | sample 3131791 | NCBI WGS metagenome assembly CABDXU01 (sample SAMEA5534336, study PRJEB31848) | metagenome | biome: tundra; feature: field; material: soil | place: USA | collected 2013-05 | depth 0.15 m | reverse complement strand
CATATGGGACGACTGGGCCGCATGCGGCCCAGTCGTCCCATATGACCGCGAAGATCTCGCGCGCCGGGGCGCTGATAGGGTCCCGGCCGCGGCGGGCGGTGGGTACGTCGCGCGAGGATCACCATCACCATGAGCGATACGACAAAAGCGCCTGAGGACGAGCCGGCCTATCACCTGTACCTCGACGCGCGGGAGGTCTCGGTGGCCGCCGTGGCGATGCGCCTGCTGATCTCCGACGAGGCGCACGAGCCCGAGATTCGCCAGCTCGCGCGCGAAGTGGTGGCCGGCCTGCAGGGAGCGCCGGACGAGCGGGGCACGCTGATCGTGGCGCTCAGCCCCGAGCAGATGAAGATCGCCTACAGCGCGGTACGCCTGCTGCTCAACGATCTGCAGCGCGGACAGGCCGAGGAGCGCGAGGTGCTGCGCGCGATCCTCGACAAGCTCCCCGACGAGCACACGATGCGCGCGATCGAGTTGCCGTAGCGGCCGGCCGGCTCGAGCGCCGAGGCGTGGCGGGCGCTCAGGAGCCTCGCGCTTCCAGGAGCCCCACGAGCCGCTCGAGCGCCGGCGGCGTGCCGATGGCGACGATGACGTCGCCGGCGAGCAGGGCGATGTCACCCGGCGGCTGGGGCTGGAACGCCGCTCCTCGCCGCAGCCCGACGATGATCGAGCCGCCACGTATGTCGCCGATCGTCTTGCTGAGCGCCTTACTGGTCCCGCCCACCTCGATCTCCTCCAGACGGTACTGGCCGTCGACGTCCACCACGCCGCTCAGCTGGCGATGCAGCGCCAGTCTCGCCATCTCCGTGCCGCTGGCCTTGTACGGGGAGATGACACGGTCGGCCCCGGCCCGCTTGAGCTTCTTCTCGGTGTCCTCGATCGCGGCCCTCGCCACGATCGCTATGTCCGATCTGAGCTCGCGCGCGGTGAGCGTGATGAACACGTTGTTGGCGTCCGAGTCCGCGCACACGATGATCGAACGGGCACGTGCGATCCCGGCCTCCGCAAGCACCCCGTCCTCGGCGGCGTCTCCCTCGATGAAACAAATGCCGAGCCCCTCCGCGAGCTGACGGTTCTCCGGATTGGTGTCAACCACCACCTGATCGGCGCGCGCGGCCCGCAGGTCCCGCGCCACCTGACGCCCGACGCGGCCAAAGCCGCAGACGATGTGGTGGTCGGTGAGCGAGTCGATCATCTTCTGCGTCCGTCGCAGCGCCAGCAGGTCGGCGAGATGCCCCGCCACGAACAGCTCCGCAACCGTGGCGAGGGCGTAGAACAGCGTACCGACGCCGAGCACGACCAGCGCGACCTGGACGATCTGACCGACCGTGGTGCGAGGCTGCGGAAAGCCCCCGACCGTGGCCGCCGTGTCGAGCGCCCAGCGAAACGCATACCAGAACCCGACTCCCTCGCTGAGCGCGAGCCCCAGCGCGCCGAGGAGCAGCAGAACGAGCGCGATCGTGCCCAACAGGGCGATGCGCCGGGCGAAGATCATCAGCTGGCGGTGCGTGGCCGCGCTCGGACGCACGCCTCGCTCGGGGCGACCGCGGTCAGGCATGGCCGGCTCGGAGCGCCGACTCGCCCAACGCCGCCGGCGGCGGTGGGAACGGCACAGCGCGGGCGCACACGCGCGCGCGTCTTGGGAATGCGCGAGCGAAGACGGAAAAGCTCATTGCCGCAATGATCTTCGATCTCGCGCACGCGAGTCGGCTGGAGCGCTCTCGGGAGCGCTCCCTGGGTGGAGAGCTGCTCCGGTCCATCGCCCGCGCCCGCGCTCGGCACGAAGAGAGGCGACGACCGGAATCGAACCGGTGTAGACGGCTTTGCAGTCCGCGCAGAACTTCCCTTATTGGCTTACCTAAGCCGTTTGCGGAGCCCTCCAGTGCTCTCAGGTGCCCTCGTAAAACGCTCCGTCTGGGAGAGTCTTGGGAGAGCCGCGGCCGTACTGCCGCCGCGAGTTGAGCACCGGCACCGCAGGTTCCCGAGGGGGCTGTACGTCGGGAACGCTAGGCCCTCACGTCGGGCACGGCGGACAGTCGCCGGGTCGGGTACGTGTGACGCGCGCGGCCGGGGGCCAGCGAGCGCAGAGCGTGACCTAGATGCTTGTCGTGGTGCGCTCGTGGTAGCCGCTCGATCCGGTCGCACTCGGCCGGGATCCGGAGGGGTCCGGGAACGGCCGGCTCGGCCCGATTTGTCACAGATGGCTCGGAAGTGGCACTTTTGGTGTGATGGCTGACGATCGAGGACTCGATGTGGGGGCGCTCTATGTTCGCCACTGCGATGAGCTGCTGGTGTTCTTCGTGCGTCGCACGGGCGACACCGAGGTCGCCCTGGATCTGTGGGGCGAGACGTTTGCCCAGGCGCTCGCTGGTCGTGGGCGCTTTCGCGGGGGCACCGAGGAGGAGGCCGGGGCGTGGTTGTACGGGATCGCGCGGCGCCAGCTCGCGCGCTATTACCGTCGCGGTAGTGCCGAGCGCCGCGCGATGAGGCGGCTTGGGATCGAGCGCCCGACGATCAATCCCGACACAGAAGCCGAAATCATGCGTCGGGCAGGACTCGACGAGGTGCGCCAGGCGATCGCGGCGGGTGTCGCGATGCTGCCCGATGACGCGCGCGAGGCGATCAGGTTGCGCATCGTTGACGAGCTTTCCTACCCCGATCTGGCTGTTCGGCTGGCGATCACCGAGCAGGCGGCCCGCCAGCGCGTCTCGCGCGGGATGCGAACGCTTGGTTGCGTACTGGACACCCAAACACTCACGGAGGCACTCCAGACATGACCGAGACCCGCCACGACACCGGATATGACCGACTCCTGGAGGACTTCGGCCGCCACCTTCAGGACGCCGAGGCACGGGCTGGCAGCTCGCAGCGCCGCCGTCGGCGCGTCGCCGCGGGCACGGTTGTGCTGGCGAGCCTCGCCGTTGGCACGCTGGTACTGACCGGCGCCGGCGGTGGCGGGCGTCTTGACGTCGTGGCACAGGCCAGGGCCGCGCTCGCTCCTGCGGGGCACGTCGTGCATCTCGTCACCACCTCGCACATGGAGATGCGGGGTGGCTCGGAGGCCGAAATCGCGGGTCCCGAAGCCGAAGAGAACACGCCCCGGGTCACTGAACGGTGGTCGACCTCGCAGCCAACGCGCTGGCGAGTCGCCTCCGCCGTTCCGATCGTGACCGCGCACGGAACGTTCACCGGGTCGGTGCAGCTGTCCTACGGCGGAGGCACCGAAAAGACCTACATCCCGTCGCTGGGCACACTGGACATCACGACCGGCGTCAGCGAAGACACCCCGCGGGTGAGCCTATCCAACGGACCGCTCGGCACCGACCCGGTGGCCCGCATCCGCTCGATGCTTGAAGCCGGGCAGCTGCACGCCGCCGGCACCGGCACTATCGACGGCCACCCAGTCAAGCGCCTGGTGGGCGAGGAACTGAACCTACCGCTTCGAGCCCCTCACCCGCCATGGCCGGTCGAATACGACGTTGATCCCACGACATACGCTCCCGTCCGCTTCACGGTCGAAGAGGTCGGGATGGACTTCCGGGGCAACACCGGGACCCCGACCCAGGTCGTTGACGTCAACACATACGAAGCGCTCCCCCTGAACGAAACCACCGCGACCCTGCTGAGCATCCGCCCGGCCGGAAACCCGACTGTCGTACACCACGATCTGGAACGTGAAGAACTCACCGCACAGTCCGCGCGCCACGGGGCCCACGACCAGCGCCCGACTCGTAGCCGCCTGGCGCCAGGGGGCTGACCGGGCGAGCTCGGCGGCGGCCGTGTAAGCGGCTTCCCAGTGTGCCAGGAACAGGTGTTCTTGGGTTACCTGTGCCGTTTTCGGGGACCTGAGGTGTTCTCAGATGCCGCCGCAAATCGGTCGGTTGGGGCGCCTTTGGGGCGCCTTGATAGGCGCGGTGGCCGTCGCGGGCAGAGTTCGCGCAGGTCCAGCTCATCGGTGAGTGATCGGCTCGCGAGCCGCGATCTCGGTTCCGCTCGCCGGTCGGCGTCGTTATCGGGCTGCGTCCCGACAACCAAACGATGGAGACGCTGAAATGAACCGGCCGGCCGGGCTGGAAGGCCCGTCCGGCGGCGTCAAAGGCCGCTCTGGCTCGGTGTCCGTTCGTTCCCGAGCGGATAGTTCGGCAGGTGGCAGCGGCCGACCGGGTTGTTCCCGTCGTCGCGGCAGACGGTCCTTCCAAAACGGTAGGTGATGGCGGCGATGAAGCCCGTCGGGCCGGCGGGCTGCAGGTCGTCGCTGTAGTCGCTTCCCGGCGCGGCGCCCGTCATCCCGAGAAAGCGGACCTGCGTTGCCGTCCGGACGACGAGGTATGCACCGAGCCCTCGCATCACGGGCACATTGACCGTTCTCGCGCCGACCCGGTAGGTGATCTCGAGCGCGTGTGGGCCGAGCAGCCCGTAGGCGATTTCGCGCCGGCCCGACAGGGGTAGCGTGCTCCCTCCCGGGTTCGCGACGGCGTTCCGGTCGAGCCCATGGATGATGCCGCTGAACGTTTCCCTCGTCGCGACGCAGTTCGCATCGTCGCCGACGGTGCCCGGCGCGGTCACATCGGCGAACTCGTTCCCCGCGACCGCATGAAACCGGTCGTCGTCGTGGAACGCGCCGTCCACCCCAATCTGTCCGAGCACCCCGCCTGCGACCCTGCCGACCTGCGCACACAGCAGACCGCTATGCGTCCTCACCAGTCGGAGCCCCCACGGCAGGCCGCCGCCCGGATCCGGTGCGCGCAGCGACAGAAGCCGACCCGGTTCGGGCGGCTTCGCCAACGACGCGCTGGGGCGAGGGTGATCGCTCGAAGTACCGGTGCCATGCGCTGCCAGGACAGCGATGACGAGTATTGCGAGTGCGACCGCCGCGAGCAGTCCGCCACGTCTCATCACGCGCAATTCTCCCAGGTTGGCCGTCCGCACGGGCCGGGTCTCGGCGAGCTCAGAGGACGCTCGGCTCCGGCTCACACGCGCGTTCCCGTTTTTCTCGGGCCGGGTGTAAGGAACCGGCATGCTGCGGACATATAGCCCCCATGAACTCCCAACAGCTCTTTGAAGCGGTCTACGAACAGCACGCCGGTGCGATCAAGGGGTATGCGGTGCGACGCATCGACCCCGCGAGAGCGGATGACATCGTCGCCGAGGTGTTCCTCGTCGCGTGGCGCAGGCTGGACGACATGCCGGCCGAACCCCGGCCATGGCTGTTCGGCGTCGCCCGGCGGGTCCTCGCCAACGAGCGGCGGCGCCTCACCCGCCATGACGCCGCCCTCGGCCGCCTCGAGCCGCCCGCGGCGAGCGTCGACCCCGCGGAGTCGCCCGCGCTCGCCAACCGCCCGGTCCAGGAGGCGCTGCGGAACCTCAGCGACACCGATCGCGAAGCCCTCCTCCTGACCGCCTGGGAGGGCCTGAACCACCGTGAAGCAGCCCGTGCCCTCGGCGTGAAGGAGGCCACATTCACCGTGCGCCTACACCGCGCAAAGCGACGCCTGGGACGAGCAATCGAAACCAGCCAGCCAGCGAGAACCCCACCAACCAGATTGGAAACCCCATGAACAAACCGGACATCACCGAGCGCCTCAGGCGCATGAACCCCGTCGACTCGGACCCGCAGGCCGCGCCGGTGGAGCAGCTCCTGCCCCGACTCGACCAGACCGCACGTGCGTTCGACGCGGCGGCGCCGAAAGCAAGAACGTCAAGAGCCCGCAACCCCCGGATCCGGGTCGCCGTCGGGGTCGCCGCGGTCGCCGCGGTCGCCGCAGTCGTGCTCGCAACCCTCGGGCCGTCCGGCGGCGGCACGCCCAACGTGCTGGCCGACGTGTCCCGTGCCCTTACCCCCGGGTCGGGCGTGCTGCACATGGTGCAGGTGACCGAACAGATGGTCGCCGGACAGACCCGGACCGCACGTGTGGAAACCTGGACCGCGCAGAACCCGCGGCGACTGCACTCCATCGTCACACCACCCGACGGCAAGACCTTCGAACATGCCTTCACCGCCAGTCCCCTCGAAAACCGACGCTGGAGCGAGGAAGAACCGAACGTGATCGTGCACGAAACCAGCAACGGACCCCTGGTAAAAGGAGCCCTCACGCACGAACCGACCCCCGACGTCACCCTGCGAGAACTCTTCAAGAAGGGCCAGCTGACAATGGCGGGGAAGACCACCCTCGAAGGCCGGGCGGTCTGGGCGCTCACCGTGCACCCCGCCAACTACACCCAGCCCGTGTTCGAAGGCAAACAGCTACCCGACCCGACGATGTACGTCGACGCGAACACCTTCGTACCAGTCGAGCTCGCCAGCCAGTCGCTGACCCACGCCGGCGAAAAAATCAACGGGGCACTCGAGCTCGACACCGAAACAACCCGCTACACAACCTATGAAGAACTCCCCGCCGACGCACAGAGCGAATCGTTGCTGAAGCTGGGCGACCACCCCGGCGCAGTCGAAAAGAACGAACCGTAGCTCTGCGCGGCGGGACCCCGGGCCGCGCAGCGCGGCCCGGGATCCCGCGGCCACGCCCCGTCCCAGAAGAGCTGAAGGTCTGCAGGCTGCGATCCAGCCAGCCGGTGGGAACGGAGTTGACGCGAGTCAGGGAGAACGCCGCCGTAGGCGAGACGGCACCTGCGGCGACGAACGGAATCGAGCGGAAGCGGCAGGCCTCGGCGTATACGGCTTTCCAGAGCGCCCGAAACTCGGGATATTGGCTTGTCTAAGCGGTTTTCAGGGACGTCGAGTACCCTCAGGTGCCCTCGTAAAGCGCTCCGTCCGGGAGAGTTTCGGGAGAGTCGTTGAACCGTCCAAGCGTCGCCAGTGACGCGGGACCGCCGCCGAGGTGGGTGTCCGGCTAACGCCGGATCGATGTTTGCCCGACAATGATTTCGGGCTGCCCGAGTTGGAATCGGTTGCGGTCCTTTTCGTATACGACGCGCACTGGGACCGTGGGCCCGCAGGCGTTGGCGAAGACGTCGTGCACTGTCACGTGCACGGTCTCGCCGGCTCTTAGGTCTCGTTCCACAGGGATGCCGTTGGTGCCCTCATGACATGGCGAGGGGATCTCGACGGTGTAGTCGCTGAGTGCGCTCGACACGGCATATGGGGCTTTGAATGTGATGACAGCTGTGCCGCTGGCGGCCAACTGGATGCGGAGCTGGCGGTGCAGGTGGCGTGGTGTTCCTCGCCGTGGCGCGATAAGTGGGCGGGGACATTGTGCGTGCGCTGCGGCCGCTTCGTTGGCCGGGGTGGATTCGTCGCATGTCCTGCCGTTTACGCGGTAGGTGATCGATGAGATCACGCCCTGGGGTGCGACAAGCCCGTTTGTGCTCGAGGCTCCTCCGCCTGTCTCAAATCCACCCTTCTGGGGGTTGGGGAGCACCACGAGGTATGCGCCCGAGCCCGGTTCGACAGGAATCGTGTGGGTCTGGCCGGCCGAGCTGTAGGTGATGCTGACCGCTGCCGGGCCGAGCAGGCCGTAGGAGACCCATCGGCGGGCGGCTGCCGGGATCGCTTCGGAATGGGGCGACCCGAACACACCGCTCTCGGGTAGCCGCGCTTCCAGTGAACTCGTCTCGCCCGGTTGAAGGCAGGTGCTGACCTCGGCCGTCTCGCGGTGGTAGCCGACGACGTCCGGCGAGACGGGATGGAAAAGGCCATCGTTCCCGTACGCTCCGTCCTGTCCGAGTACGCCGAGCTGGGCGCCCTGGATCCTGCCGACCTGCAGACACACCAGACGCCGGCTGGTGCGCACCAGGCGCAGACCCCATGGCAGGCCGCCTGCCGGGTCGGTCATCCGCATTGCCAACAGACGTGTCCCACGCGCCGCGACGCCGGCGCCCGCGCCTGCAGTCGGATGTTCTGGGGGTCGGACGGCCGAGCCGGTGCTGAATGTTCCCGTCACTGCTAGCGCGACGGCCGACGCGAGGAGCAACACGACTAGCGTCCCTGCCGCACTGCCCGGGATCCTGTGGCGTCGGGCCCAGCCGCGCGGCGGGCTTGATCCCGCGGCGTTTGTTGCCTCGATCAGCTGTTGCTCGAGGCTGTCCAGGTAGCCGCTCATTCCGGTGTCTCCAGGCGCGCTCGCAGTGTCCCGAGTGCCCGGCTGACGCGCTTGCGCACGACGGCCTCCGAGCAGCGCAACTCGTTGGCTATGTCTGAGTATTTCCGCTCCTCGAGTATGCGAGCCTTCAGCGCGGCGTGCTGGTCTGCCGGCAACAGCTGCTCGAGGGTCGCGACCACATTGATGTTCGCCGCGACGTTCTCAATACGGGCGATGTCCTCATCATCGATATCCAGCGGGTCCAGCGCCAGCCGGTCTCGCGCGGCCTGCTCGACCCGGCCTCGGCGGACACTGTCGATCAGCTTGTTACGCGCGATCGCCAGCAGCCAAGCGACCGGCTCATCCGGAATTGGCCGTCGGGCGTCGCGGATAGCGAGGAGCGCACCGGCGAAGCTCTCGGCCATCAGGTCGGCCGCGGTCTCCGCGTCGGACACTCGTGGCCTCAGATATCCCAGCAACAATGCCCTCCTTCGCCTGTAGAACTCGCCGAACGCCTCGCCATCCCCGGCTCGCGCGGCGAGCAGCAGCACCTCATCCGGACGCGGCGAGCCGTTCATCTATAAGGATTGACGCACACCGCGGCGGGTTGTGACCGACTCTGAGGAAGAAGGACATCTGCCAGCGGTCGACGTTCCTCTGCGCCACGCCGGAGGACGTTCTGGCGTCAGGATCGCTTCGTGGTCCTGTCCTCACTTGCCGGGACCGAGGCTCTCGAAACGCGGTGCCTTCAGCGCGCGCGGATCCAGCGGAGGGTTTGGCCGTTCGACGTGAGCCATCTGATGTCTGGCGTTCCGCCCTCGCCGTGGCTCAGCATCAACGCGAAATGGTTTTCGTGGACCGGGATCGTCACGGTCCTGCCTATTGAGAACGCGAGGCGCACCTCCGCGACGTGGTCGGGGACGATCCCGCTGGCGATCGAGGCGACCACGTGCCCGGGGCCGGGTTTTGCTGCCGGCCCGCCCGGTTTTTCCCGGCCGACGCGGTAGACGCCGACCGTCGTGTAGTCGGCGCCTGCGGCGATATCGCCGGCGCTCGCGCAATCGTCGATCTCAGGGCTCGTGGCCGAGATACCGATCAGGCAGGCGCCAGGCTGGTTCAGAAATGTCTGCAGGTGCTTGCGTATCGCGCCGAGGCCCACCCGTTGCTTGGCGGTCGGCGGGTGGCCGTTGTACATGACCTTCCCGGTGGGGGCTTCGCCCAGACCTTCCCGCGGCACCAGCCGGCCACGCGACCGGTACGGCACCAGATACAAGGGGTCACCGATCGGGGAGATGCCGACGTAGCGGATGTCGCTGACGCTGACGGCGCTCAATGGTCCGCTCTGAGCCAGCGCCGCCGCCGCGTCCGGGGAGCGGTCGAGTGACGTCGCAGGGCGGCGAAGCGCGCCGAGCTCGGCCAGCAGCGGTTCGACCGGCGGCCGGGTTGTGAGCGTCGGCGCAGAGGACCCGGCTAGCACGCCTCGCCAGATGCCGGGGACGCCCGCGAGTGCTGGAGCTGCGACAACGAGCACCGCGGCTAGGACGCCCAGGAGCTTGAACCGGTGGGAGCGTCGGCTGTTCGGCTTGGCCTGCGCCGATTGGCGCTGCAGGCGGGTTGCGGCGTCCAGAAGGTCTCGCTCAAGGGTCTCGACGAACTCGCTCATGGGTTTCCCTCCTCGGCCAGCTGGGTTCTCAGCGTGGCCAAACCTCTGCTCACGCGCTTTCGGATGACATGCTCTGAGGTGCTGATGCTGGCGGCTATGTCGGAGTAGTCGCGTTCTTCGAGCACGCGCGCTCTGATGGCCTCTCGCTGGTCGACTGGGAGCCTCTCCAGGAGCTCGCCCGCCGCGTGAAGTTGGGGGTCCTGCAGCGTCTCGATTCGCTCAAGATCGTCAGTTTCGAGTTCGATCACGGGCATCCCGAGTCGGTGCCTTGCTCGGTTTTCGACTGTTCCTCGGCGAGCCGCGTCGGTCAGCCGGCTGGATGCCATCGTGAACAGCCATGCCCGCGCCGGCCCTCGTCGCTCGTCGAAGCGGTCGCTCGTCTCCAAGGCCGTGGCGAACACCTCGGCGCAGATGTCAGCAGCTAGATCGGGCCTGTTGGTACGTCCCACCAGGTACGTGAGAACGGCCGCGACATGACGGCGGTAGAAGACCGAGAACGCAGCAGGGTCACCGGGCGTGATGGCGAGGAGCGCCGCGTCTGATCGTTGATCCTCGTCGACCATCTGTCAACACTACGAGCGACGCCCGCCCCGTGTGACCATTTGCCGGCGGCCAGCGCTACTGGTCTTCGGTACCCGCGGCAGTGGTAACTTCGGTCGCGCGGATGCCGTGGCTTCCTGGCCACCAGGCGAGGAACCACCCCTTTGCGCGGCTGGCAGCGACGCGGGTGCCGTTGTTGAGCCGGATCGTTACGCCCTTGACGCCTGCGCCTGTGCGTCCGATGACCCAGGAGAACTGGTGCGAGCCTTCGCTGCGGGGCGTGGCTCTGCTTCCGGAGCCGCTGTAGGTCGCCCGGCCAGGCCGCACAGGCGCTGGAGCTCGCACGCCTATCCCGGCGCTGAGCGAACCACCGTACCGGCCACCACCGAAGCAGACCGATGTTGCCCGGCCGCGTTCGGCCTCGAACAAGATCAGCGTGTAGGGACCACGTGTATCGATGAGGACCATACGCCAAGCATTGACCGGGACCGGTGGCGCGCTCAGTGGATGATGCCCTCGAGACTCTGCCGCGAGGCTGGGTAGGAGGTGTTCGGCCATCCCCGCGAGTTGTGCGCGGCAAGCCGAGCGGGCCTTGTTTACCTGGCCGCTGGTCGCGGTGGTCGGTGTGGCCGACCATCCGGCGAACGCGCGGGGCGGGTCGCTTCCGAGGCCGACGACCGAGAGAGCGAACACAACTGCGCCAGCGAGCGTGAGCGTGGCCGCCGCGAGCGCCGCGCGGCTGACCGATCCACGCGGTCGGAAGTCTCGCGCGAGCACTCCGTCGCTTACGTCGTCTCCCAGCGCGGCGGCCTGTTGCCTCAGCGCGTCTCGCAGGTCCTGCTCCAACTGGGTGCTCATCGCACTGTCCTCCTGGTGGCGTGTGGGTTGGGCGCGCCGGCCGGCTCTGGCGTGGATTGTTCGAGGGTCTGGCGAAGCTGCGTCAGGGCGCGTGATGCGCTGCTCTTGACGGTCCCCACCGAGCAGCCGAGGATCGTGGCGACCTCGGCCTCTGGCAGGTCGGAGAAGTAGCGCAGGACGAGAACTGCCCGGTGGCGTGGTGAGAGGCCGCGGAGTGCCCAGATCAGATCGGCCCGCAGATCGATCGATGCGACCAGCTGATCGTTGATTCCGGCGGCGAGCTCGGGAGCAGTCGTGGCGAGCTCGAGGGTCCGTCTCGCGCGTTGGTGGCGTCCGTCGAGCACGAGGCTGACCATGACGCGGCGTGCGTAGGCGCCGGGATGCTCCATCTTCCGCACGCGCGGCCATTTCCGGGCGAGTCGAAGCATGCACTCCTGGGCGATGTCTTCCGCGTCGCCGCGGTCGCCGACCATGAGGTAGGCGGTACGTACCAGCCCGTCAGTGTGGCCTCTGGCGAACCGCTCGAACTCCGTGTGGGCGCGGGATGTCCTCAGCAGATCCATATTCGGCCACGGTCATTCGTCGCATCGCTCATAGCCCGTTAACCCCCGAGGGGGACCGAAAGGTTCCATCCGCTGTCGTCTCGCGGCGCCCGGTCATCTCGCGGTGCGGGCTTCGCTGGCATGCACCAGCCCTACTTTTCCACTGCGGGCTTGGTGATTCGAAGGGCTCGCAGAAGTTGGAGTCGCTGAGCCTCGTTGCGGCCGCCTTGTACGACGAGCCACGCTTTGCCTTCTCTGCGTGCGGTGATCGCGCCGGGGAGTAAACCGGGTAGTGGGACGTTGATGGTGTTTGGGTGGCCGGGCACTGCGCTGGAGCCTGGGATCGGTGAAAGCGTGCCGCCGGGGTCGTGAGCGTCGAGAAGCACCCCGGCGCGAAGGAGCGAGCGGTCGAGCGTGTAGTAGGTGTCGAGACACGAGAGGAATCCCTGGCCCTGGAGGTCCGGTCGGGAAACGATCCGCTGGACGGTGCGCCCGAAGACCGGCGTGAGACGGGTGAGCCCGGTCTGGGAGATCGCGCAGGCGCCAGGTCTCGGCGTCCTTGAGATTCCTTGCAGACGGTTGGCGCGGGTCGCGGAGCGTTGCCAGAACCTCACGTGTCCGAGAACCGATGTTTCGTCTGATCCGTAGCGGATCACTTGTCCGGCTTCGTTGAGCGCGAGGATCGGAATCGCGCGGACGAGATTGGGTTTGGCGCGTGGCAGCGCCTTGCCGCTCTTGGAGAGCCGCACGAGGTACGGGTCGAAGCTCGGCACACGAATCTCGTACGGGTAGGGCGTTCCCGCAGGTGGGACCATCACGGGCGACGACTTCGCGGGCAGGAAGAAAACGGCGGCCTTGTCGCCGGCGGGGAGCCCGGGCTGGGATTTCGCGAGGATCGTTCTCGAGCCGATCCGGATGGCGGCAACACCTGGGCCGGTGAGCACGTAGCCGACTGTGTCGCCGCTGGGGGCCCTGGCGGGGAACTCCCAGTGCGCGAATGATCCGAACACCGGCCTGCTGGCTGTCGGGTAGCTGCCGCCGGTCTCGCAGCCGCCTGAGCCTTCGGCCGGTTTGCCGCCCGCGCTGTATTGGATGCTGGTGCACCAGCCGGCATCGCCCGCCTGGAGGTCAGGGGCGACAGTGATTTGGTAAGCGTCGCCGGACTCCGGTTGGACACCGCGCAGCGTGCCGAGGACGTGTGTCCCGGGTACCTGCCCCGCAAGGGGTTGCGAGGCGTGTCCGCTGAGCGAGACGATCGCCGCGGCAGCGGACGCACATGCGATGAGGCTTGCTGCGACGAGGGCAATGGGGTGGGCGCGCCTCAGGCCCGCGGTTGTTGCGAGCGCACGCTGGCGCGGCGGCGTGTGAAGGTCCTGTGCAATGGCGGCGAAGAGGCGCGACTCGACGGGGTCGGGAGTGTCCCTTACGGCGTCGCGTGCGGGCTTAAGTGGAGCCGGATTGGCACGTGCCAGGCGGTTAATCATTGGGTCGCTCATCATCAGGTCGCTCCTTCGGGCAGCGGTTGGTGTCCGGCATCTGGTTCGGTTTCGGCGAGACGCTGCGCAAGGCGCCGGCGGGCCCGGTGGAAACGCACCCGGGCCGCCACCGGGGAGCATCCGAGGACCTTTGCGGCCTGATGCAGGGCTAGGTCCTCCCAGGCGACTAGGCAGAGGACCTCTCGGTCGCGCTCGCTAAGGGCCGCAAACGCGGCCGCCAGCACGGGGTCATCCGCCGGCAGCGGTGGCGTAAACGCGGGCGGGTCGATTGGTATTCCCGCGGGGTCGGCGTGTGCTCGCTTGCGGCTGTAGTTCGCGGCAGTCCTCAGCGCCACCGCGTAAAGCCACGGCAGCGCGTCCGGAGGGACGCGGTCGCGCCGCCGCCAGCACACGAGGAACGTGTCGGCCACGATGTCCTCGATGGCCTCGGCGGGCACTCGACGCCGAACATATGCCGTGATCGCACCGCGATGGGTGCGGTAGAGCTCGCGGAAGCGCTCCTCTTCAGATTGCGGCATCTCACCCGGTATATGTCGCGACAGGGAGCGGTGTTACAGCCATCATCCGGCGACGAGGAACCTGACGGTCGCGAACGGGTAGTTCTGAAGCTGGGATTCGGGGTTTTCGTAGGCCACGTAGACGCGATAGCGGCCCGGGCACAGACCGCTCGGCGGCGGTTTGAAGGTCTTGGTGATCGTTTGGCCTCGGACGATGGGCGTGCCTCCGATCGCCACGCCGTCCCCGCCGCCGGAGCGTTCGGCGGCGCGCTGGCACGCCGGACCACCTTCGGCCTGGATGTCGTAGCTGTACCCGCCGCCGTTCAGAAGCGCCCGGAAGGTGAGCTCGAACACGGTGTGCCGTCCACCCGTAAGCGGGGTCACGGTGACCGGGTTGGGAGTCGCGGGGTCGTGTTCTGCCCGGCGGGAGAGCGCCGTGGGAGCAGACGGCCTTGGCGTAGCGTGAGTGATCTTGGCCGGGGTGTGTGGTGCGTTCCCGTAGTGGACGCTCCCGATCGGAGCGAGGCACGAGGGCGGACTTTCCTCGGGGCAGCTGCGGCCGTTCTCGTAGTGCACGGTCCTGTGCAGCGCCTGGGCCTGAAGCGCGAGATCCTCCAGTCTCAAGGCGGAGTGCATCTGCTCTTGGCGCGAGACGGGCTGAACGATGAGGTAGGCGCCGTCGTCGCGGGGCGTCAGGGCGATGGTTTGGTGGTGTCCTTCTCCGGTTACGGTCACGCTCGTGGCGTTGGGTCCGGCCACGCCGTAGGCGACATGCCTGAGATCGGATTCGAGGCAGTTGGCGTCGGCGTTGAACTTCGGGGCGAGCTTCCGGTATGTCGCGAGTCCTTCCAGAGCCTCACGGATCGTGTGGAGGTCTTTCTCGGCTCTGGCGACGCCGAGCTCACGTTCGAGGCTCGGCAATGCCATCTGCTCCTGGCGGCGCGCTGAGCTCGTCAGGCAGCCTTCAAGTCCGCGATAGGCGCTGGCGGTGATGCTCGCGCCACCCGTCAGCTCGACCAACACCCCAGAGTGGTTGAGGCTTCCGCAGGCTTCGGGCTGCACAGGTAGTTCGTGGAACAGGCCGTCGTTGTGGAAGGCGCCGTCCTGGCCGAGGATGCCGAGCCGGCCGTCGACGACACGTCCGATCTGCACGCACCCCCAGCGTGCGGTCTTGTGGTCGCGGGCAGGGTCCTGTCGGTCGGCGGTGGTGTAGATGAGCCTCATCCCCCACGGTGGCCCGCCGGCAGGATCCGGAACACGCATTGAGAGCAGCCGAGTTCCCGCGGGGAGGATCTTCTCACCGAAGTTCGGGTAGTCCCGAGGGGCCGGGGCACCCACCTCGACAATTGCTTTGGCCGCAAACGCAGCGCCCGTTCCGCCGACGACCACCGCCGCCGCCACGATCAGCGGACGCGCGAGCAGGCGGCCCCGCAGCCGCGCGAACGGGCTGTGCGTGCGGCGATCGGCAGCGTCTCGGAGCTGGCGCTCGAACTCGGGGATGATGCTCACGTTGGCTCCTCCAGTTGACGCTTTAGCGCTGACAGCCCGCGGCTGACGCGCTTTCGGACCACCAGCTCAGACGTTTGAAGCTCGCCGGCGATGTCGCGGTACGGGCGCTCGTCGAGGATCCGCGCTCGTACCGCCTCGCGTTGCTCCGCGGGCAGCTCGTCGAGGAGCTCGAGACTCTGACCGTCGAGGCTCGCGAGGGCCTCGATCCGCTCCAGGTCCTCGCCGCTGAAGATCACGGCGTCGCGGATACCGAGGCGGCGTCGAGCTCGTGTTTCCACTCGTTTGCGGCGAAGACTGCTGGCCAGGGTCCGCTCGGTGATCGTCAGGAGCCACCCGACAGCGTTCGGGGATTCGGGGCGGTAGCGCCCGGCGGCGCGGAGCGCGGAGGCGAACACCTCGGCCGTCAGGTCGGCGGCTACCTCCTGGTTCCGGGTCCGGCGCAACAGATAGCCGAGGACCAGCCGCTCATAGCGGCGGTAGAAGGCGGCGAACGCGTCAGGGTCCGCGCGCGTCGCGGCGAGCAGGACTGCATCCGAGCAGGAGTCAAACGCGATCACATCAGAAGTAAACGCATCAGCCGATGGTCTGTGACCGACCCGGACCAAAAACCTCGGGACGAGCTCGGTGGCCCCAGCAGCTCAGGTGCCTGTCGTGTGCTCCGTCGATCGGCCCGGTGTCTTTCGTGTCTTGCCCCATTTTCGACGCTCGCCGGCTTAGCGCTGCAACCCCTGCTGCGGGGGGTTCCCCTCACTTTGTTCGGTTCCGCGCGCCGGTCGGCGTCGGCTTTGGGCGGCGTCACAAGACACCAACCAACCGAAGGAGAACCACCATGAACATCAACAAGATCATCTGCACCGGCCGCCTCACGAAGGAGCCGGAGCTCCGTAACATCTCGGAGGAGATGAAGGTCTGCCAGCTGCGCCTGGCGGTAGACGGGATGGGGCGTGGCCGCGAGGTCGGCTACGTCAACGTGGCGGTGTTCGGCAAGGCCGGAGAGGCCTGCGCCGAGTACCTCGCAAAGGGCTGGCTGGTCGCGGTCGACGGGCGCCTGGAGTACGGCGAGTGGGAGACCGACGGAGGCGAGAAACGCCACGACTACAGCGTCGTGGGGAACGTCGAGTTCCTCGCAGCCCCGAAGCCGGCCGAGAAGCCGGCAAAGCCGGCCCGCAACGGCAGGAAGCCCGTCGCGGCCTGACCAGGTGCCCTGGGTTCGCCCCCACCGGCGGGTGCGGACCCAGGGCGCGTCACTCCTTTGTGCGAGTTAGGCCTCACGATGGGCGTCGTCCGTGTGCGCGCGGCGTGTCTTATGGGATGCGTGCGGAGAAGCGTCCGACGACTCGGCCTGCGAGCCCGAGGCCGACCAGGTTGCTTGGCCTATTTGTGAGGCGCACGGTCCCGGTGTAGAGGCCTGGGCGGGTGAGGTTCGAGAATGAGCCAGGCCGAGTTCGACGGAGGCTCCGTTTCGTGGATTCGTCCGCGGGGGAGGAGAGCCTTCTGTCATGCCAGACCGAGGAAGTACCCACAGGAGCTGATCGAGCGAGGGGTTCGCCTG
>CABDXU010000257.1_pt1 | contig 19048 bp, 17 predicted proteins | sample 3131791 | NCBI WGS metagenome assembly CABDXU01 (sample SAMEA5534336, study PRJEB31848) | metagenome | biome: tundra; feature: field; material: soil | place: USA | collected 2013-05 | depth 0.15 m | reverse complement strand
CCTGCTGCTGGCGGGTTGCGCGGCGGGCGCGATCTCGCTGACCGCGGGCCTGCTGACATGGGCGGGCGCGGCCTCGCAGGGCGTGGGGATCTCGCTGGCGCGAATGCTCGAGGCCGGCGCGAACTGCCTGCCGGTCGCGCTCCTGTTCCTCGGTCTCGCCGCGCTCGCCTACGCCGTCGTTCCGCGGGCGAGCGCGGGCATCGCGTATGGGCTGGTCACCGTCGCGTTCCTGTGGGATCTGCTCGGAGACCTGCTCGACGTGCCGAGATGGCTCCTTGAACTGACGCCGTTCGCGCATGTCGGTCTGGTGCCTGCGCAGCCGTTCCGCGGCGGGGCCGCCGCGGTCATGGCGGGGGTCGGCCTGCTCGCCGCGCTCGCCGCGCTAGGCGTGTTCCGCCGGCGCGACCTGGCCGGGGCCTAGCGTGCCCGGCCGGCTCACGCCGAGCGCGTAGGCTGGCTCACCGTGAGCTTCGGAACGCTGGTCGTGATCGTGTTCGCCGGCCTCGGCGGCCCCCTGCTCGGCCTCAGCGGGAGGCGGTTCGTTCCCGTCGTGGTCGGCGAGATCCTCGCGGGCGTGATCGTCGGCGACACCGGGCTGGGAATCGTGCATCCGGCGGACCCGACGGTCGCGTTCCTGGGGGAGGTGGGGTTTGCGATGCTGATGCTCACCGTCGGCATGCACCTGCCGCTGCGCGACGAGCGGCTGGCGGCCTCGCTGCGCGGCGGCGCCGTGCTCGCCGTGATCGTCGGTCTGCTGGCCGTGCCCGCGGGCTTCGCCGCGGCCGCCATCGCCGGGACCGCTCACGTCGCGATCTACGCCGTGCTGCTCGCGTCCGGCTCCGCCGCGGTGCTGCTGCCGGCGCTGGAGGAGACCGGCGCGTCGGGGTCCGACGCGATGGCGGTGATGGCGCAGGTCACGATCGCCGACGTCGTGACGATCCTCTCGGTTCCGATCGTCTTGCAGCCCCAGCGCACCGTCCACGCCGTGCTCGGCGCGGTGCTCGTGGCGATCGCGGTCCTGCTCGCGCTCGGCCTGGCCCGGCTGCTGGCCGGACACCCGTGGGTGCATCGCGTGCGGGGGCTGTCCAAGCGCCGCCACTGGGCGCTGGATCTGCGCCTGTCGCTGCTCGTGCTGTTCTTGCTCGCCTGGATCGCGCAGCGCAGCGGCACCAGCGTGTTGATCGCGGGCTTCGGCGCGGGGCTGATGGTCGCGCTGATCGGCGGCCCGAAACGGCTCTCGACACAGATGCGCGGCGTCGCGGACGGCTTCTTCGTCCCGCTGTACTTCGTCGTGCTCGGCGCCCAGCTCGACCTGCGCGGGCTGATCGACGACCCGGCGATGCTCGCGCTGGCGGGAGCGCTCGCCGCCCTGAGCGTCGTGATCCACCTGGCCGCGGTCGCGGCGGTGCGCCGTCCGCCGAGCGCGGGGCTGGTCGCCAGTGCGCAGCTCGGTGTGCCGGCCGCGATCGCCTCGCTCGGCCTCGCCGAGGGCGTGCTCTCCAGCGCCGTCGCCACGGCGGTCGTCGCGGCCTCGCTGGTCAGCCTCGGCGTCTGCACGCTCGGCGTCGAGGCGCTCGTGGGCCGCGAACGCGACGGGGGTCGGGCGACTCCCGGGTCTACGCTTGACTCTGGCGCCGGCGCCCCAGCACGGACCTGACCCGACGCCCTGCTCAGCTGATTTGGTGCTCGCGCCCCATCACGGCTCTGACCTGTCGCGCTATCTCGCGGTCCTCTCGGGCGGTTATGAGGAGTGTCGCCGCGGACGCGTTCGGGGTCGAGATGTTGGCGTCTGCAACCGCCGCTCCATTGCGCTCTCCGTCGATTGCCAGCCCCAGGAACCCGAGCCCGGCCACGGCCAGCTCGCGCACGACGGCCGATCGCTCGCCGACCCCACCGGTGAACACGAGCGCATCGAGACCCCCGAGCGCCGCCGCCATCGCGGCGATCTCCGCGCGCAGGCGGTGCAGGTAGACGTCCAGCGCGAGCTGGGCTGGTCGGTCGCCCGCGTCCGCGCGGTGCAAAAGCTCGCGCATGTCGGCCGTGCCGCTGAGCCCCAGCAGCCCCGAGCGGCGCTCGAGCGCCTCGGCCAGCTCCGGCGCGGAGAGCCCCTCGTGCTCCATCAGCCACAGCAGCAGCCCGGGGTCGACGCTGCCCGAGCGCGTGGCCATCACCAGGCCCTCAAGCGGCGTGAACCCCATCGTCGTGTCGCGCGATTTGCCGCTGTCGATCGCGCACAGCGAGGCACCCGCGCCCAGATGGCAGCTGACGATCCGCAGCTCCAGCCCGCTGCGGCCGAGCAGCTGTGGCGCGCGGCGCGCGACCCAGGCGTGGGAGAGGCCGTGAAAGCCGTAGCGGCGCAGCTTCCAGCGCTCGCGCCAATCCGCCGGCAACGCGTACGTGGCGGCCGCGGCGGGCAGGCTCGCGTGAAACGCGGTGTCGAAGCAGGCGACCGCGGGCAGCTGGGGCAGCAGCGCCGTGACCGCATCCAGGGCGGCGAGCGACTTGGGTTGATGCAGCGGAGCGAGATCGATCAGCTCGCGCAGCGCCCTCTCGACGTCGGCGTCGATCCGCACGGCCGCGCGGAACCGCTCGCCGCCGTGCACGATCCGGTGTCCGATTGCCTCAGCATCGCCCAGCTCGGTAGCGAGCGCCCGGCGCAGGATCTTCTCGTCGATCCGCGCTCCGGCGGCGACGTGCAGCTCCTCCTCGGCGAGGATCGCGTCATCGCCGTCGAGCAGTGCCAGCTTGAGGCTGCTGGAGCCCGCGTTGACGACCAGGACACGCATGGCGCTCTATGCCCCGGCGCCAGGACCGGGCGGTTCGGACCGCGCGGACCTCGCCGCCTCGCCGCCCGGCCACCTCCAGTCGCGCAGCTGTGGCGGGTCGTCTCCGTGCTCGCGCGTGTAGGCGCGGTGGCGCAACCGCTCGTCGGCCATGTGCTGGCGCAGGTGTGCGGCCCGCTCGGCCAGGCCGGGAACGCGGTCGATCACGTCGATCACGAGGTGGAAGCGATCGAGGTCGTTGAGCATGACCATGTCGAACGGCGTCGTCGTCGTGCCCTCCTCCTTGTAGCCGCGCACGTGGATGTTGTGGTGGTTGGCGCGGCGATAGGTCAGGCGGTGGATCAGCATCGGGTAGCCGTGATAGGCGAATATCACCGGCTGTGAGGTGGTGAACAGGGCGTCGAACTCCTCGTCCGGCAGGCCGTGGGGGTGCTCTGAGTCGGGCTCCAGCCGCATCAGGTCGACCACGTTCACCACTCTGACCTTCAACTGCGGCAGTTCGCGGGCGAGGATCGCGGCGGCGGCGAGCGTCTCCAGCGTCGGCACGTCCCCGGCGCAGGCGAGCACCACGTCGGGCTCTGCGCCTTCGTCGCTGCATGCCCAGTCCCACACGCCGATCCCGCGCGTGCAGTGCGCGATCGCCTCCTCCATCGACAGGTAGTCCAGGGCGGGCTGCTTGCCGGCGACGATCACGTTGACGTAGTCGCGGCTGCGCAGGCAGTGGTCGGCGACCGACAGCAGGCAGTTGGCGTCCGGGGGCAGGTACACGCGCACGATCTCCGCGCGCTTGTTGACGACGTGGTCGATGAAGCCGGGGTCCTGATGGGAGAACCCGTTGTGGTCCTGACGCCACACGTGGGAGGAGAGCAGGTAGTTCAGCGAGGCGATCGGCCGCCGCCAGGGGATGTCGCGGCTGACCTTCAGCCACTTGGCGTGCTGGTTGAACATGGAGTCCACGATGTGGATGAACGCCTCGTAGCAGTTGAACAGCCCGTGGCGGCCGCTCAGCAGATAGCCCTCCAGCCAGCCCTGGCACAGATGCTCTGACAGAACCTCCATCACCCGGCCGTCAGGCGCGAGGTGATCGTCGGTTGCGAGCGTCTGCGCCTCCCACACGCGATCGGTGGCCTCGAACACGGCGCCCAGGCGGTTGGACGCCGTCTCGTCGGGACCCATGATCCGGAAGCTGTCGGGGTTGCGCCGGATCACCTCGCGCAGGAACCCCCCGAGCAGGCGCGTGGCCTCGCTTGTGCTCCTACCCGGCTGAGCCACGTCGACGGCGTGGGCGCGAAAGTCGGGCATCTCCAGATCGCGCAGCAAGAGGCCGCCGTTGGCGTGGGGGTTTGCGCCCATGCGCCGCTCGCCCTCGGGCGCGAGCGCCGCCAGCTCGGGACGCAGGGCGCCGCGCTCGTCGAACAGCTCCTCGGGCCGATACGAGCGCATCCACTCCTGCAGTTGCGCCAGGTGCTCGGGCTTGGCGGCGAGGTCGGCGAGCGGCACCTGATGCGATCTGAACGACCCCTCCGCCGGCAAACCGTCGACCACCTTGGGGCCGGTCCAGCCCTTGGGGGTGCCCAGCACGATCATCGGCCACCGCGGCCGGCCGAGCGGGCGGGCGGGGTCCGCGTCCTCGCGCGCGGCGCGCTGGATCTCGGCGATCTCCTCGATCACCTCGTCGAGCGTGGCGGCCATCCGCTGGTGCATCCTCTCGGGGTCGTTTCCCTGCACGAAGCGTGGCGCGTAGCCGTAGCCCTCCAGCAGCGAGCGCAGCTCGTGCTCGGGAATCCGCGCGAGCACGGTGGGGTTGGCGATCTTGTAGCCGTTCAGATGCAGCACTGCCAGCACCGCCCCGTCGCGGACCGGGTTCAGGAACTTGTTCGAGTGCCAGCTCGCCGCCAGCGGGCCGGTCTCCGCCTCGCCGTCGCCGATTACGCAGCACGCCAGCAGGTCCGGGTTGTCGAACACCGCGCCGTGGGCGTGCAGCAGCGAGTACCCCAGCTCGCCGCCCTCGTTGATCGAGCCGGGCGTCTCGGGGGCGACATGGCTGGGGATGCCGCCGGGGAAGGAGAACTGCCGGAACAGCCTGCGCAGCCCCTCCTCGTCGTGGCCGATGTGGGGGTAGACCTCGGTGTAGGTGCCCTCCAGATAGGTGTTCGCCACCAGCCCCGGACCGCCGTGTCCCGGTCCGGTCACGTAGATCGCGTTCAACTCGTGCGCGCGAATCGCGCGGTTCATGTGCGCGTAGACGAAGTTCAGCCCGGGCGTCGTGCCCCAGTGGCCGAGCAGCCGGGGCTTTGTGTGCTCGATCCTCAGCGGCTCGCGCAGCAGCGGGTTGGCGAGCAGGTAGATCTGCCCGACCGACAGGTAGTTGGCCGCGCGCCAGTAGGCGTGCAGCGCCTGAAGCTCCTCGGCGGACAGGGGACCGGTCGAATCGTCGGTCACGGCTGCATTGTCGTTCACGGAGCGGGCCCCTGTCGCAGCCGCCGCGCCAGACGCCAGGCCGAGGTGGGGAACTCGACCGAGTCGACGCCGTCGTGGAAGTGCGGGCGCGCGTCGAACCCGTCGCGGAACACGTCCAGCATCGCCCGGTTCTCGGGCAGGACCTCGGCGAGGAAGCGCGCGATGCCGCGCCGCTCGGCGATGGCGGCCAGGCGCTCGACCAGGATCGTCCCCAGTCCGCGACCGTGCAGATCGTCGGCGACCTCGACCGCGACTTCCGCGCGCGTGGGCAGCCCGCGCGCGGAGTCGAGCTGGACGTAGGTGGCGTGGCCGGCGATCGCGCCGGTGCGGTCGTGGGCGATCAGCCCGTAGCGGTCGGGACCGGTGGCGGTCGCCCAGTGCGCCACGGAGTCGATGTCGGCGGCTCCGGAGAAGAACCGCAGACGCCGGGCCTCCAGGCACAGGCCCGACAGGAACGAGCGCAGCGCCGCCTCGTCGCCGGCGGTTGCGGGACGCAGGGTCACGTGCGAGCCGTCGCGCAGCTGGACGATCTCGCTCGGGCTGGGGGCATCGCTGCTCACAGCGGCCAGTAATGACCGACGTGGGAGGCGGCGCGCGCGGTGAAGAACAGCTCGGGCGCGGCGGACTCGGCGGGCGTCTCGTCGGCGAGCGCGGTGAGGGTCTCAGCGACGCACTCGCCCAGGACGGCGGGCGCGTAGCCGCCCTCGAGCACCGCTCCGAGCGGGATCGAGCGCTCGCGCGCGAGATCGCGGACGTGACGGGCCATCCGCGCGAACGAGGACGTCTCCAGGCGGCAGCCGGCGAGCGGGTCTGCGCGGTGGGCGTCGTAGCCGGCGGAGACGAGCACGAGATCGGGCTCGAACGCGGTCGCGGCGGGCAGGACGATGTGCTCGAGCAGCGACAGCCACAGGGTCTCATCCGAGCCCGAGGGGACGGGGAGATTGATCGTGTAGCCCTCGCCGGGACCGGAGCCGGCGTCGCTGAGCGGGCCGCTGCCGGGGTAGATGCCGGACTGGTGGATGCTCGCGAACAGGACGTCTGAGCGGCGGCGAAACGCCTCGGCGGTGCCGTTGCCGTGGTGCACGTCCCAGTCGAGCACGAACACCCGCCGCGCGCCCAGCTCCGCGATGGCGAAGGCGGCGGCGAGCGCGACGTTGTTGAACAGGCAGAACCCCATCGCCCGGTCTGGTTCGGCGTGGTGGCCGGAGGGGCGCACGCCGCAGAACCCCAGCGCCGACTCGCCGGCCAGCAGCGCGCGGGTCATCTCACACGCGCCCCCGGCGGCGTGCAGCGCGGCGCGGTAGGAGGGCTCGCCGACGAACGTGTCGGCGTCGATCGCGCCGCCCCCGGCCAGCGACAGCTCCCTGATCCGCTCGATGTGACGGGCGCAGTGCACCAGCTCCAGCTGCGCCTCCTCGGCGGGCGGGGCGGTGCGCCGCTCCCAGCCCAGCCAGTCGAGCGCGGTGAGCGCGCGCTCGATCTCCCGCAGGCGCTCGGGCGTGTCGGGATGCTCGGGCATGTGCGCCCGCGGATCGTGCTCCAGGCACGCCGGGTGGCTGAGGTAGAGGCCGGGGTGCGCGGGCCCCGGGGGCGTACGCTCAGGCATCCTCAGACTGTATGACATGGACTGGTATGACTCATCCATCCGATATGGGTGGTTTCTACGGACGCGTTCCGCCGGGCCGCCACATAGGGTTCGCGGATCGAATCACGTCGTCCCACTCCAGAGGGGAAGTATTGGTGAGCATCCTGGCTGCAGCGGTTTTCAATCTGAATCATCCGGCTCATACGGTGGACTGGGAATTCATCCACCTGTCGGTGGCCAATGTTGTGGTGATCGGTTTGATGTTCTTGGTGTTCTTCCTGGCGATCCTGCTGCCGTTCCCGGGTGCGGCGGCGCGCAGGCGGGGAGGTGCATCGTCATGAGCGTCGCACCCCCGCGGCCCACCGAGGGCGCCCCTGCGTCGCACCCCGATACGTGGACCGTGCGCGTCAGGGAAGCCGCGGTGCGAGCGATGCCTCCCGAGAAGCTGCTGCCCGACGGCCAGCCCACATACGTCGCCTCCTGGATCTACATCTTCGGGGTCGCGGCGATCGCCTCGCTCGTCGTGATCATCGGCTCGGGCGTGATCCTGTCCCTGAAGGGCCCGTCCTGGTGGTTCCACACCGGCATCGGGCACTTCTTCAACAGCATTCACATGTGGAGCGTCGAGCTGTTCTTCTTCACGATGGTCGTGCATCTGTGGGGCAAGTACTGGATGGCCGCCTGGCGCGGCGGGCGCACACGCACGTGGGTGACGGGGGCGATCACGTTCCTGATCGCTATCCCGACGGCGCTGACCGGCTACGTCTCCCAGCAGAACTTCGACGCGCAGTGGATCTCCACGCAGTCGAAGGATGCGATGAACGCCACCGGCATCGGCGCCTTCTTCAACGTCATGAACTTCGGCCAGATGTACAGCTACCACGTGCTGCTGCTGCCCCTTGCGGTGGTCGCGCTCGTGACGGGGCACATCCTGCTCGTGCGCCACAACGGCGTCGTCCCGCCGTTCGAGCTCGACAGGCGAGTCGGCGGTGCGCCGCCTCCGCCACCGGGCGCAGACGCCCCGTCGGCGCCGGCGGGGGCGCAGTCATGAGCCGCCTCGGCCGGCTGCTGTGGTCGCGCGACAAGACGCAGCCGTGGAAAGGCGCCTACGCGCCCTATGACCTGGTCAAAGAGCTGTGCATCGCCGTCGGCGTCATCACGGTGCTGGCGGTGCTGCTGGCCGTGCTGTTCTCCTCGCCGAACGATCCGCCGCTCTCGATCGAACAGTGGGCGCGCCAGCTGCCGGTCGACTTCCAGACCACCGCCACCGCCGAGCTCGATCGCACGAGCGGAACGGCCGAATACGGCCCGCCGTACAACCACAATGGCCTGGGTCAGCAGGCGTGGTTCCTGCGTCCACAGAAATGGCTCGGCGTCAGCCATCCGATCGACACGGCCAACGAATTCGCGCTCGACCCGCTGAAAGTCGAGGCGTCCGAGCCCGGCAACGCCCCGCTGCACAGGTTGCTCATCGCCTACCAGGCGGCGCCCGCCAAAACGCAGTCGGAATGGACCGCAAACTACTCCAAGGCGCTGGAAAAGGCCTCGGCTGGCCCCGATGGCACGGTCAAGGTCGCCGCCGGCGAATACGGGCCGGTGCAGACGCTGATGAACGAACTCCTCATTATCGCCCAGAGCGGCGACGTGGAAGGAGACCTGATCGTCGGCACTCGCTTCTTCCAGACCGACTACACCAAGACGCTGCTGTTCTTGGCCGACGGCGAAACGCTGTCAAAGAAGGCCGAAGAACAGCACCTGGGCGGAGACGAATGGGGCATGATGAACGAGACCGGCAGCTACCCGGGCCAGGCGTGGCTGTGGCTGTACGCCTTGTGGTATCAGGTCGAACCGTTCAAGAACTCCGAAAACGCGGACCTACTCGTGATGCTCATCATGACGGTCCTCAGCATCGGGTTCATCTGCATCCCGGTGCTGCCCGGCATCAGGGACCTACCGCGCCGCATCCCCATCTACAAGCTGATCTGGCGCGAGCACTACCGCGCGCGGCGGGACACGTCCTAGCGACGGCGGGCGGCGCTCATCCGCGCCGGTAGCGGTAGCCGAAGCCGCGCACCGTTTCGATCGGGGTGCTGTGCGCCGCCGCCGGGTCGAGCTTGCGGCGCAGGTACCCGACGTACAGCTTCACTTGCTCTCCGGAGACTCCCAGCGAGTCCCCCCAGACCAGCTCCAGCAGCTGATCGCGGCTGAGCACCTGGTTGGGGTTGTGCACGAACGCCATCAGCAGCCGGAACTCCAGCGGCGTCAGCCCGATCTCGCGCCCGCCGTAGCGAACCGTGCGCTGGGCGACGTCGACCTGAAGGCGCGAGTCGGCGTAGATCTCCTGCTCGGAGGGCCGCTCGCCGCCGGCGCGTCGCAGCAGCGCCGCCACGCGCGCGAGCAGCTCCTGGTGGCCGAACGGCTTGACCACGTAGTCGTCGGCGCCGCCCCGCAGGCCGCGCACGCGCTCGAGCTCGGTCTCGCGGGCGGTCAGCATCAGCACGGGCACCTCGCTCATGTCACGGATGCGCTCCAGGGTCGCCCACCCGTCCAGCTCGGGCATCCCCACGTCCAGGATCACCAGATCGGTCCTCGCCGAGTACAGCTCGCGCAGCCCCGCGCGTCCGTCGGCGGCCTCGCGCACCTCGTGTCCGGCGCGCTCGAGCACGCCGCGCAGCAGATCCCGCATGACCTCGTCGTCGTCGATCACCAGTAGCCGGGTACGACTGCCCGCGCGGCTCATCGCCGCTCTCCGGCAGGCCCGGTTCTCGGAGCGCGACGCCTCATACGCCGCTCATACCGGCCGACACCCGCATTCCCACCTGTCCCGCCGATCATCCTCGCATGGCGCGAATATTGATCAGCGAGCCCCACGACGACGTCCGGCGACTGCTGGAGCGCATGGTGCAGCGCCTGGGCCATGAGCCGATCGCGGTCAGGGCCCCCTCTCCCGAGCAGCTGAGGAGCGCGGACGTGTTCGTGGTCGAGCCGGCCGCCCCGATCGGCAGGGTGCTCGCCCAGGCCGCCCATCTGATCGATCCATCTCTGCCGATCATCTGCGCCAGCGTCGCCGCCGCGCCCCCCGAGCTCGCCGAGCTCGGCATCGTGTTCGCGGCGGTCCTCATCAAGCCGTTCACGCTCGGCCAGCTCAATGTCGCAATCGGAGAGGCTCAATCGGAGAGGCTCAATCGGCATACGCCCGCCGGATGACCTCGATCTCGGGCATCGCCCCGAGGAACGCGTCGAGCATGTCCGGATCGAAGTGACTGCCACGTTCTCCGCGCATCATCTCGGTCGCCGACCTGACGGGCAGCGCGGGGCGATACACGCGGTCGCTGGTGAGCGCGTCGAACACGTCGGCCACGGCGGCGATGCGTCCCTCCGGCGGGATCTCCTCGCCGGCCAAGCTCCGGGGATAGCCCGCTCCGTCCCAGCGCTCCTGGTGGGTGCGGGCGATCAGCGCCCCCATCTGCACGACCTCCGAGGCCGAGCCCGAGAGCATCTGAAACCCCGTCTCGGCGTGACCCTTGATGAGCTCGAACTCCTCGGGCGTGAGCTTGCCGCGCTTGAACAGGATGCTGTCCGGCACCGCGACCTTGCCGACGTCGTGCAGCTGGCTCGCCAGCCGCATGAGCTCGCAGTGCTGCTCGTCATACCCCATCAGCCGGGCCAGGATCTCGCAGTAGGAGCTCATGCGGTGCAGGTGATGCCCGGTCTCCTCGTCGCGGAACTCGACGATTCGAGCCAGCCGGAATATCGTTTCCGCCTGCGAGACCCACACCTTGGTCTCGGACAGCTCGAGGTCCTGCAGCGCCTCCTCGAGCTCATGGCCGCGCTCGTCCGCGGTGGCCCGCAGGCGCGCCATCAGGCGGTGGTTCTGCAGCTCGCCGCGCCGGCGGTGCAGCGCGTTGGCCACGTTGATCAGCAGCTCACCCGTCCCGACCGGCTTGATCAGGTAGCCGTACGCGCCCTGCTCGATCGCCGTCATCGCCAGCTCGACGCTGTCCTCGCCGGTGACCATCAGCACCGCCACCTCGGGATGGGCGCGGCGGATGTGGGAGAGCAGCTCGATGCCGGACTCGCCGGGCATGTTCACGTCGAGCAGCGCGAGCTTGTATGAGCCCTTTTGCAGCTGCTCGCGCACGGTGCTCGCGTCGCCCGCGCTGTCGCAGGAGTAGCCCTGGTCGCGCATGACCCGTTCCTCCCAGCGCCGCAGTGCGGCGTCGTCGTCGACTATCAGCAGCTCGGGCACTTGCCATCACCCCGTACGCTCGAGGGCCTGGGCGACCTTCGCCAGCAGCGAGAGTCTGGTGAATGGCTTCTCGATCAGCGTCATGCCGTCGCCCAGGTACCCGCCGGAGTCGAGGATCGGCTGGGCGAATCCCGACATCAGCAGCACGCGCACCGACGGCCGCTCCACCAGCAGCTTCTCGGCCAGCTGCGGCCCGGGCATCTGCGGCATGATCACGTCGCTGAGCAGCAGGTCGATCGGACCTGTGTGCCCGTCCGCCGCCTCGATCGCCTCGGGACCGCTCGCCGCGACGATCACCTCATAGCCGGCGCCGGCCAGGATGCGACGGGTGACCTCGCGCAGCGCCTGCTCGTCCTCGACGAGCAGGATCGTCTCCTCGCCGTGGGTCATCTGGGGCTCGGACCGCGATGCGCCGGGCGAGCTCGCTCGATCGGTCGCCGGCAGCAGCACCGTGAACGTCGTCCCGACACCGGGCTCGGAGTAGATCTGCGCGCGTCCGTTCGCCTGCTGGACGATCCCGTAGACGGTCGCCAGCCCCAGGCCGGTTCCCTGGCCGGGCGGCTTGGTCGTGAAGAACGGATCGAACGCTCGCTGCGCCGTCTCGGGGGGCATGCCCACGCCGGTGTCGCTGACGCGCAGGCGAACGTGGGGGCCGGGTGAGAGCTCGGGCTGCGATGTGACGTCGTCCTCGTCGATGTCCATGTTGACGGTGTCGATCCTCAGCACGCCGCCGTCGGGCATCGCATCGCGCGAGTTCACGGCGAGATTGACCAGGATCTGCTCCAGCTGCCCCGGATCGATGAGCACGGCCTGCAGATTCGCGGCCAGCGAGCTGTGCAGCTCGACGTGCTCCCCGAGCGTGCGGCGCAGCAGCTGCTCGACGTCGCTGACCGTGTCGTTGACGTTGACGATCGCCGGCTGGACGATCTCGCGGCGGGCGAACGCCAGCAACTGGTGGGTCAGGTGCGCGGCTTTCTCCGCCGCGAGGCTGATCTGCTCGACGTCCTCGCTCATCTCCTGGCGGTCCTTGTCGGTGATCGGCGTGGCGTTCAGGTCGTCGGCCACGAACGCCGCGTAGTTGATGATCACCGCCAGCAGGTTGTTGAAGTCGTGGGCGATCCCGCCCGCCAGCTGCCCGAGGCTCTCCAGGCGCTGGGCCTGGTGCAGCTGGTTCTGCAGCCGCTGCCGTTCCGCGTCCGCCTCCAGCCGCTCGCGCTCGCGGGCGGCCACGACGCGTTCGCTGACGTCACGGATGGCGGCGATCACCAGCGTGCCGTCATCGGTCTCGATGCTCGACAGGCTGATCTCGGCGGGGAACTCGCCGCCGTCGCGCCGGCGCCCGAACAGCTCCAGCCCGCCGCCCATCGGCCGCGTGCGGGGATCGGCGAAGTATCCCGCCCGGACGGAGCGATGCGAGTCGCGGAAGCGCTCGGGCACCAGCACCTCCACCGGCTGCCCGACCAGTTCCTCCCGCGCGTACCCGAACAGCGCCTCCACCTGGGCATTGACCAGCACGATCTCACCGTCGCGGCCGACCCCCACGATCGCGTCCGGCAAGAGCTCCAGCAGAGCCGTATGCATCGCAAGCTCACGTAACCGGGCCGTGGGCTCGGCTTCAGCGGCGGTGACGCGCTCCTGGTGGCCCTTATGCATCAGGCCGGAGTTCCACATCCCAGGCCTCTTCCACCTTGACAGCGTACCACCGTATGCACGCGCTGGACACGATGCAGACTCATGTGAATATACGAATCAGTGTAACAAATGGTGTGACCTTTTCGCACGAGCTGGGTTCGCTGCCGGCGGGGGCGCGCATCGTGGTGTCGAGCGGCCCCGGACGTCGAGCGGCCCCGGGAGTGGCGCGTCAGGGTGTGCTGAGCAGCCGCGCGAGCTCGTCCGGCAGGGTGAGCGGGTCAAACGGCTTGGCGATCACCCCGGCCGCGCCGAGACCTTCCAGGCCTCGCCTGTCCGCGCTCTGCGCCTTGGCGGTCAGGAATACGACGGGCACCCGCGCCGGGAGCCCCTCGGCTCGCAGCCGCCGAAGCGTGGAGGGCCCATCCATGCCGGGCATCATCACGTCCAGCAGTACCGCGTCGAGCGGCCCGTTCTCGCGGGCGGCCCGCAATGCCGCCTCGCCGCACGCGGCCGGCACGACCGTCCAGCCGCCGATGCGTTCGAGGCCCAGGCGGGCGATCGCGCGGATGCTCTCATCGTCCTCCACGAGCAGCAGGCGTGGGCTCATCGCGGGGCCTGCATGGGTCCGGCGCTCTGCGCGTGCTCGAAACGCTCCCGGACGGGCTCTGCGGCCGCTGCGCCCTCGCCGGTGTCGAGACACGCCGCGGCCTCGCTGAGCCCTGCGCTCAGCTCGCCTGGCGTAGGCACGCCGGCCGAGCAGGGGGCGCCCGCGCCCGCGAGCGGGAGCGTGAAGCGGAAGCTGCTGCCCTGCCCTGGGGCGCTGTCGGCCCAGAGGCGCCCGCCGTGGCTCTCGACGATGCCGCGGGCGATGGCCAGGCCGAGACCGCTGCCGCTCTTCTCGCGGGCGTCGGAGATGTCGACCTGGTTGAAGCGCTCGAAGATCGCGTCGAGCTGGTCGGCAGGTATGCCCCTACCGCTGTCGGTGACGGAGAACAGGGCACACCCATCGCCGCGGCCGACCGTGACCGTCACGAGGCTTTCGCGCGGTGAGAACTTGATCGCGTTGCCGAGCAGATTGACGAGCGTCTGCACGACGCGATCTGCGTCGGCGCACACGCTGAGCTCCTGCACATCGGTGCGCAGTCGCACGCCGGCCCGTGCGGCCGTTTCCTGCAGCGCCTGCGCGGAGGAGCGCACCAGCTCCGCGACTCCCACGGGCGCGCGCTGCAGCGGCAAATGGCCCGAGTCCATGCGCTCGACGTCGAGGATGTCGTTGACCAGCCGCACCAGCCGGTCGGTGTTGTCGATCGCCATCGCCACCATGTTCGCGGCGTCCTCTGGAAGCTCGCCGACCAAGCCCCCCGCCAGCAGGCCGAGCGAGCCGCGGATCGATGTCAGGGGAGTGCGCAGCTCGTGGCCGACGACCGAGACGAACTCGTCCTTGATGCGCTCGCTCTTGCGCAGCTCGGCCTGCACCTTGTCCAGCTCGCGCCGAGCCAGGAACTGGCGGGCGGCCACCAGCGCGGCCAGGGCGATCACGATCAGCACGAGGCTGAGGTCGGGGAAGAACGCGTGGCCAAGGGTGGCGCCCAGCAGCACCCCGAAGCCGACCGTCAGGCCGATGTATGGCAGCCAGGACGCGACCCGGTAGCGCCGCCCGGTCTCCTGCGCGCAGGCGCGGGGATCGCCCTCGCGCACCGGGCGCTGCGTGAGCGCGGCCAGCGCCAGGGCGCAGTACTCCAATACGTACAGCGTGTCCATTGGGTCCCCCGCCGTGTAGGTGCTGTGCAGAACCCCGTACCCGTAGACGGTGTCGGCGACGACGGTCAGCAGCATCGCGGCGGCGATCCACAGCAGCGGCACGCGCAGCGCCGCGGGGCTGTGGCGCCCCAGCACCACCGCCACGCCGCCCAGCAGCACCAGATCGCAGATCGGGTAGGCCATCGAGACGGTCTTCGCCAGCAGGTCTTCTCCGGTGGAGAGCACCGTGGGTCCGAGCACGAAGTACCACACGAGCGCCCCGCCGCCGAGCACGATCGTCGCGCCGTCGAGCGCCATGCGCACGCGCGCCGCCCGCGTCATGCGCGCCACGGGGACGGACAGGAGCGCCACCAGCAGCAGCGCATAGAAGGACAGGAAGAACGCGTCCGCGGGCGTGGGAAACGGCGGCCGGTCATACGCGATGTCATACCCGGACAGGATCACGTCGGCGATCAGCTCCGCCAGGATCGCGGCGCCGATCAGCATCCAGAACCTGCGCAGCCCGGGCACAGCCGCGCAGCGTCGCCAGGCCCCCCACGCGGCCGCGATGGCGATCAGGTCGAACAGCGGCAGGAACAGCTGGCCGAGCTGCTGGCGGCCGGGCAGCCAGTGAAACAGCTGCCAGCTCACATACGCCAGCAGCAGCGCGCCGAGCGCGAGCCTCGCCACATGGGCCCGTGTGAGCCTGCGCTCGCGCGCGCGCGAGCGCGAGCCCGCGAGAGCGCTCTGGGCAGGGCTGATCGCGACCATGTCATGTCTTTAACGGCGCCTGTCGCGACAGTGCGGTCAGTATTTCCCCGCAGCCGATCTGCGGTCCCTCCCCCTCGCGGCCCCGGTGGCGCCTGTCGATCTGATCTGAGTTCTATGCAAATCAGCCCCGCGCAAACTGCACACGCACAAGTCACTCCCATGCAAACCGCTCCCATGCAAACCGCCCTGCGCTCGACGCGGACCAGCGAGTCCGACCGGGCGCGCGCGTGGACGGTGCAGGCGCTGCGCTCGGTCTGGGCGCACCAGCACGATCGGGTGCACGATCGGATCGACCTGATCGAGCGCTCGCTCGCGGCGCTCGCGGGCGGGTGTCTCGACGCCGATCTCAGGCGCGAGGCCGAGCGCGCCGCGCACATGCTCGCCGGGTCGCTCGGGATGTTCGGCTTCATTGGCGCCTCGGACGCCGCTCACAAGCTCGAGCTGGAGCTGGTGCACCCGATGCCGGACCGCGCGCCGGCTCTGCGGGCTCTGCTGCTGGGCGTCAGAGCCGGCGTTCAGGGCACTGTGACCCTCTGCTCGGACGTGACCCAGGCCCGCTCGACGTTGACGCGCGCGCGGGGCCTCTCGACGGCATACCCGCGCTGAAGCCGGCTCACGCGACGGCCGGCCGCGCGCGAGGGTCAGTGTGAGAGTCAGTGCTTTGCCACACGCAAATCCACGTGTTTGCACGGAAGATGGCGGCGCTCGCGGAGGCTAGCGTGCAACGATGACTGTGATTCCGCCGCTAGCGCCGGTTCGCGCCGAGCCCGACACGGGCGTCTTGAGTGGATCGACGATCCGCGTCGTGCTGGCCGAGAATCACGTGCTGATGCGCCGCGGGGTGCGGCGACTGCTGGACGCCGAGGAGGATGTCGAGGTCGTCGCCGAGGTCGCTGACCTAGCGTCGGTCGCGAGTTGTGTGCACGAGCAGCGCCCGGATGTGCTCGTGCACGATCTCAGGCTGCCCGGCGGCTCGAGCATCGATGCGATCGCCCCGCTGCGCGAGCGCGAGCCGCAGACTCAGATCGTGATGATGACGATGGAGGACAGCCCAGCGTTCGCCACGCGCGTGCTCGCGGTGGGCGCGCTCGGCTGCGTCACCAAGCAGCTCGCGGACCAGGAGCTGCTCCAGGCGGTACGCGCCGCCGCGCACGGGGAGCGCTACGTCAGTCCGCGCATTGCGCCCCGCCTGAGGGTATGCGCCACGGAAGACGCTATGACGCGGCCTGCTCAGCAGAGTCTCCTCTGAGCACGCGCTCGCCCGGCTGCTCACTACGGCGTGCCGGCAGGCGAGCCACGATCAGCGTGCCCCGCTCGCCGGACTCGATCTCCAGCGTGCCGGCGGCCAGGCTCACCCGCTCGCGCATGCCCGCCAGCCCGAAGCCCTGACTCGCGCTCGCGGGGTCGAACCCGGCGCCGTCATCCTGCACCTCGATGAGGATCTCACTGCCCGACTCGCCGACCGCGACGCGCACGTGCTGCGCGCCGGCATGCTTGGCGACGTTGGTGAGCGCCTCCTGCAGGAGCCGGTAGACGGCGGTCTCGAGCTCCCCCTCCAGATGTCCGGAGCCGCTCGAGGGTCCGGGCAGCGTAAGCTCGTCGTCGATCTCGAACCCGCTCTGCTCGCGGTGGCGGTCGAGCAGCGCCTCGATCGCCGTCCTCAGCCCGAGCTCGTCCAGCGCGGCCGGGCGCAGCTCGGTGATGATCGCCCGTAGGTTGCCGATCTCCTGCTCGATGTGCTCCACGGCTTCGCGCATCGCTGCCTGGGCAAGCTGCAGATCGTTGCGGCGCAAGGCGGAGGACAGGAGCACCCGCAGGCCGCCGAGGCCCTGCAGCGTCTCGTCGTGCAGCTCCCGCGCCCAGTGCCGGCGCTCGGCGTCCGCGGCCGCCAGCGAGCTGCGCAGCCGGTCGGCCTGCACGCTCTGCGCCATCGCCACGGCGGTCGCGGCGCTGGCCGCGAAGGCGCGCAGCATCTGCTCGTCGTCCTCGCCGAACATGCTCCCGTCCTCACCGCGGTCGAACGCCGCCAGCACGCCCAGCGCCCGATCGCGATAGACCATCGGCGCCAGCAGCGCGGTCTGCGCGTCGGGCACCCCGATATCGCCGGGGGAGATCCCCAGCCTCGCGGCGACGTCGGTGATCCGCTCGGGCCGGCGGTGCTCCAGCACCTGCCCCAAGGTCGAGCCGGCGATCGGCACGCGCGCGCCGCGCATCTTCTGGACGTGACCGGCGCTCGCCTGCACGACCAGCTCCTCCCCGTTGCGCAGCATGATCACGAGGCTGCGGGCGCCCACCAGCGCGCGGCCGCGCTTGGCGATCAGCTCCAGCACGTGCTCGAGCGCGATCTCCCCGCCGATCGCTACCGCCACGTCACGGGTCGCCTCCAGGCCGCGGAACGCCCTCTCGAGCTCGTGGCGGCGACGCTCGCTGGTCTCGTACACGCGCGCATTGTCGATCGCGACGGCCGCCCAATCGGCGAGGATCACGGCGGCCTCCTCGTCCTGCTCTGAGAACTCGCCTCCCTGCTTCTCGGTCAGGTACAGGTTGCCCCACGCCTGCCCGTGGATCACGATCGGCACCCCCAGGAAGCTGCGCATCACCGGATGGCCGGCCGGGAACCCGTAGCTGCTCGGGTGCCGGCCCACGTCGGGCAGGCGCAACGGCCGCGGATGCTCGATCAGCTCGCCCAGCACCCCCAGTCCGCGCGGCAGATCGCCGATCACCCGCCGCGTCTGCACGTCCACGCCCGCGGTCAGGAACTGCTCGAGCTCGGAGCGCTGGTCGTTGAGGATGCCCAGCGCCGCGTAGCGCGCCCCGGTGATCTCGCGTGCGGTCTGCAGCACCTGCTCGAGCACCGTGTCCATATCGAGCTCGGTCATCAGCGCGCGCCCAACTTCCGGCAGGCGACGAATCCAAGGCTTCTCGGGATCTGCTGCCCTCATGTGCGACAGAGTTTACTCCGCGGTTATCTCCTGTCCGACGGACTTTTCTCGGCTGGGCTGGGCAGCGCCCGATCGGCGCCAGGCCCCGCGATACTTACCGCCATGGCATCAGCCGTCGCCGGCTCCGGGAGGAGCGACTCCGCCGGCCGCACGGCCTGGGCTCGCAATCTCGGCGCGCCGGTACGGGACTTTCTGAGCACCGAGACCGGCGGGGCGGCGGTGCTCGTCGGCGCGGCGCTCGCGGCGCTGCTGTGGGCCAACTCGCCCTGGCCGCACTCCTATGAATCGCTGTGGGGCACGCGACTGGCGCTCAGCCTGGGCGAGCACACCCTGTCTGGGAGCCTGCGCCAGTGGGTGAATGAAGGGCTGATGGCGCTGTTCTTCCTCGTCGTCGGCCTGGAGGCCAAGCGCGAGCTCGACCTCGGTGAGCTGCGCGAGCGGGGCCGCGTCGCGATCCCGGTGATCGCAGCCCTGGGCGGCATGGCGCTGTGCGTCGGCGTGTACCTCACGATCAACGCCGGCGGCGCCGGCGCGGGGGGATGGGGGACGGCGATGTCCACCGACACGGCGCTCGCCCTCGGCGCGCTCGCGCTCGTCGCGCCCACCGGTGCGACGAGGCTGCGCGTGTTCCTGCTGACACTCGCGGTCGTCGACGATCTCGGCGCGCTGCTCGTCATCGCCCTCGCCTACAGCGATCACGTTTCGCTGCTCGCGCTCGCGATCGCGCTCGCGCTGTTCGCGGTGCTCGTGGCGCTGCGGTTCGCGGGCCGCTGGCGCGAGCCCGCGGCCGTGCTCGTGGGCATCGGGGTGTGGTTGGCGATGTTTCAGTCGGGGATCGACCCGGTCATCGCCGGCCTGGCGATCGGGCTGGTCACGAGCGCCTACC
>CABDXU010000256.1_pt1 | contig 19062 bp, 12 predicted proteins | sample 3131791 | NCBI WGS metagenome assembly CABDXU01 (sample SAMEA5534336, study PRJEB31848) | metagenome | biome: tundra; feature: field; material: soil | place: USA | collected 2013-05 | depth 0.15 m | reverse complement strand
AGCAGCGTGACGACGAATAACACAAGCCCGGCGGCGAACAGCGCCGAGCGGTGCAGGCCCTGGGCCTCGCCGAACTCGTTGGCGATCACCGCGGCCAGGCTGTAGCCCTGGCCGAACAGGTGGCTGGGCATCTGGGGGGCGTCGCCGATCAGGATCGTCACGGCGATCGTCTCGCCGATCGCCCGCCCGAGGCCGAGCATCGCCCCGCCGACGATGCCCGAGCGGCAGTATGGCAGCACGGCTATGCGGATCATCTCCCAGCGCGTGGCCCCCAGCGCCAGTGCCGCCTCCTTGTGATCGGCGGGCACGGTCTTCATGACCTCTCGGCTGATCGCGCTGACGATCGGCAGGATCATGATCGCCAGGATCAGCCCCGCGATGAAGATGTTGGGGATCGTCACGAGCCCGCCGCCGATGAACGGGAGGAATGACAGGCGGTCAGCCAGGAACTGCTCCGCGGGCTGCAGCTTGGGGGCGAGGAAGAAGATGCCCCAGAGGCCGTACACGACCGACGGCACCGCGGCCAGCAGGTCGACCAGCACGGTCAGCGGCGCGCGCAGGCGCGCCGAGCACAGCTCGGTCGCGTACACGGCGGTGGCCACGGCCACCGGGACGCCGATCAGCAGCGCCAGCGCGGATGTGATCAGCGTCCCCACGAGCAACGGCAGCGCGCCGAAGTGTTCTGCGCTGACGTTCCAGTCGCTGCCGAACACGAAGCCGAGCACGCCTTCCTTGGCGAACGCGGGTCTGGCCTCGCCGACCAGGCGGATGAAGAAGTAGACGATCAGCGCGAGGATCAGTCCGGCGAGCGCCGTCAGCCCGTACTTGAGCGCCCTATCCGGTAGGCGACTCAGCGGTGACCGCTCGAGAACCGAACGGTCACCGCCAGGAATCGATGCTGCTTCCACGGCCAACTGTCTACCTGAAACGCGGCCGCGGCGTCATGTCAGCCGATCGCCGAGCCGTTGCACTGCAGGCCGGCGACGGCTTCCTTGGACTTGGCCAGGATCGCGGCTGGCAGCCCCGCGTAGTCGGCCTTGGCGAGGATCGACTGTCCTTCCCCGAGCCCGTAGTTCAGGAACTCGACCACGCCCTTGGCGGCCGCTTCGCCACCCGGGATGCCGGCTTTGCAGAGGTCCCTGTTGACGATGATGAACGTCTGGGAGGTGATCGGGTAGGCGGTGGGTGCCGGGGAGTTGATGACTTTGATGCCCAGGTTCGCCGGGACGGTCACCCCTTCGCCGGAGGCGCTCGTCGAGGCCAGCGACGGCGCGACGAAGTTCCCAGCCTTGTTCTTCACCGACGCGACCGTGAAGCTGTGCGTGAGCGCGTATGCCTGCTCGACGTAGCCGACCGCCCCGGCCGTCTGCTGGACCGCGCCGGCCACGCCGGCGTTGCCCTTCCCACCGGTGCCCGTCGGCCACTGCACGGTCTTGCCTTCCCCGACCTTGCTCTTCCATTCGGGGTCGACCTCGGACAGGAAGCTGGTGAAGCCGGAGGTCGTGCCCGAGGAGTCTGAACGGTGGATGACCGTGATCGCTGTGCTCGGCAGGTTGACCCCCGGGTTCAGCGCCTTGATTTCGGGTGCGTTCCAGGTTTTGATCTTGCCGAGGAAGATGTTGGCGACCGTCTTGCCTTCGAGCTTGAGAGCGGTGGCGAGGCCGGGAACGTTGTAGGAGACGGTGATCGCGCCCAGGAACATCGGTATCTGCACCGCCGGGCTGCCGTTCTTGGCGATGGCTTCTTCGTCGGCCGGCTTCAGCGGCGGGTCTGAGGCTCCGAAGTCGACGGTCTTGCTCTCGATTGCGGTGATGCCGGCGCCCGAGCCCACGGACTGGTAGTTGACGGTCAGGCCCGACTGCGCAGAAGCCCACTGTTCATAGACGGGGGCGGCGAACGTCGAGCCGGCGCCGGAGATCGTGGTGGCGGTGGAGCTCGAAGTGCTGCTGGTGCTGCTTGAGGTACTTGAGCCGCACGCGGCGAGACCGAGTGCGAGCGCCGCGACGCCTGCGAGCGCGCCAATCTTTTTATGAATCACAACATCTCCTCTGCTGGGATTTATGCTTGTCACCGGCCCACGGGCGCCCGCGCGGATGCGGAGTCCCCTGCCGATCGGTGCTGGCTGCGGTCCAGTCTCACGAGTCCCCGGTTGCTCCGGTGTGAACATTTCGTGAAAGCCCGTTCGGCTCGTCGCCGGTGGCTCCCGCGGCTCCCGCGGCTTCCGCGGCTTCCGGGCTGTCGGGGTTCGGCGTGCCCGGCGCCCCGCTCTCGTGCGAGGGCTGTGGCTGGAAGCGGTAGCCGAAGCCGGGGTGGGTGTGGATGAAGCGCCGGTCGGGCATCGCGGCCTCGAGCTTGCCTCGCAGCTTGCTCACGTACACATCGACGGAGCGGTCGTCGTCGCGCAGCTCGCCGCCCCAGACCTCGGCGTAGAGCTCGCCGCGCGTGACGATCGCGCCCGCGCGCCTGGCCATCGCGGCGAGCAGCTCGAACTCGCGCACCGACAGCGTCAGCGCCCGTCCGGTGGCCAGCACGAGACCCTCGCCAAGCCGGATCTCCAGTTCGCCGGCATACAGGGTGCTCGCGTTCTCAGCTGCGGCCGCCACGGGCCCATATCCTGGCCGCGACGGCGCCCATGCGAGTTGCGAAGTCGTGATCGAGTCGTGAAGAACTCGTGAAGAGAGAGCACCCGCTCGGCGATGTCCATAATCTCCGTCGATGCCCTTGCGCCGGCGCCCAGCCGAGACCCCAGCCGAGACCAGCGAGCATGCCCGCGCCGGGGGGTTGCGGATGGCCCTGCGCGGACATCTGCCCGGCGCCGACGTCTGCGCCCGAGCCGGAGGCCGCGGATGAACCCATTCGCACGCCCTGTCGATACGACGCTGGCCACGCTGCTGGAGGACGCGGGCCGCAACGTGCAGCGCTCGGCGCTGCTGCTGCGCGAGCTGCTGGCCGCGTTTCCCGAGCACGTCACGCTAGCGCAGGACCTCGCCGCCTGCGAGCGGGAGGGCGATCGCATCACCCACGACATCATCTACCGCATCGGCGGCCTCCGGCGCGTGCGGGGCGGGCGGGCCCCATTCACCGCCGGCGACGGCTACGCGCTGGCGACCGCGATCGACGACGTCGTCGACTACACCGAGCAGGCCGCGGCGCAACTGGATCTGTACGGAGTCGAAGCGCCGATGGAGCAGGCGGGAGAGTTCGCCGACGTGCTCGTCGCCGCCGGCGCGGAGATCCTGGGCGCGCTGCGCTGCCTGCACGGCGGCGGCGGCGATCTGAGCGCCCACCTGGTCGAGATCCACCGCCTGGAGAACGACGGCGACCGGTTGCAGCGCGACGCGGTGACCTCGCTGTTCGCGGGCGGCATCGACCCGATGGTGGTGATTCGCTGGAAGGACATCTTCGAGTCCCTGGAGGCCGCCGTGGACGCGTGCGAGACGGTCGCGCACGTGCTCGAGGGGATCACGCTCAAGCGCCGCCGGCGCTGAGGCGAGGCGGCCGGCAAATGGAGATTTCACCGCTGGCAAATGGCGATTAGGCAGCGGCGGGGACCCTTACCCGAACGTGCTCGCCGGGGCGCTCGCCTGCAGCGTCGATCCCGCGGACGATCCCACCAGGAACGCCTGGAACGGCAGCGACGCGCCCGCCGCGACTTCGGACAGCACCGCCCTGCCGGCCGCGACGACCCGCCCGGCGCGGCGCGCGATCACGTAGACGACGAGGTTCTGCTGGGTGACGCTTGAGCGGTTGCGCACGGTGCCCGCGCCGCCGCCGCCGCCGGCTTCTTCGCTGGGATGCACTCCCGCGACTTCGATCTGGGGGAGGGGCCCGCTCGCGGTGGGGGCAACGCCCGCGATCGCGCTTACGCTCGCCGGGGCGCCGCTCGCCGGGACCTGGTCGTCGACCCACGTCGCTTCGCCGTGTGCCGGCAGCGACGCGAGCGAGGTCAGCGCCGCTTCCAGCCCGGGGGCGTTGTTCTGGAAGACCGTGCTCCCGTGCGCGTTCCTGACCGTGATCGCGATCGGCACGTCCGCGAGCGTGTGGGCGGAGTCGTTGCGCAGCGTCACGACCGCGGCGCACCCTTCGCTGCCGTGTATGAGGACCGCGCCGAGCACGTGCACGTCGGCGCTTGGCTTCGCTATCGACAGACCGTGTTCGGCCAGGCGCGTGTGGTGGGCGGTCTTTTCCAGCTGGGCGCTCTTTTCCTGCGTCGTCTCGCAGCCGCCGAGCGCGCCGGCGAGCGCGGCCAGCATGAGGGTCGTGGCGAGGCGTCTCACCGGAGGGCTCCGCCGGCGACGCGCCGGCGGAGGCGAGGGCGCGTCGCGGAGTCGAGCGGTCTCACCCGAACGCTCCGCTGACGTAGTCGCGCGTGCGCTGAATCCGCGGTGCGTCGAACACTTGGGTGCTGGAGCCGTACTCGACGAGCTCGCCGAGGTGTATGAATGCGACGTGGTCGGCGACGCGCATCGCCTGTTGCAGGTTGTGCGTGACGATCACGATCGCCACCTCCGAGCGCAACTCGACGATCAACTGCTCGATCGTCGCGGTGGAGATCGGGTCGAGCGCCGAGCACGGCTCGTCCAGCAGCAGCACCTCCGGCCGGACCGCCAGGCCGCGGGCGATGCACAGCCGCTGCTGCTGCCCGCCGGACAGGCGCAGCGCAGGGTGGTCGAGGTCCGCGGCCACCTCGTCATAGAGCCCGGCCCGGCGTAGCGCGTCGATCACTTCCGGCTCCAGATCGCGCCGCGAGCGCCGCCGGCGCCGCCGGCCGGGGGTGTGCTCCTCGCGCAGCGCGTAGGCGACGTTCTCGAAGATGCTCATCGGGAACGGGTTGGGCTGCTGAAAGACCATCGACACGCGCCGGCGCAGGTCGTTGACCTCGATGCCCTCGATCTCCTGCCCGTCGAGCGCGATCCGCCCTGCGCGTGTAGCGCCGGCGGTGATCTCCGTCAAGCGGTTGAGCGAGCGCAGCAGCGTCGTCTTGCCCGAGCCCGACGCACCGATCAGCGCCAGCACCTCGCCCTGGCGCACAGGCAGGCTGACGTCGCGCACGACCCACTTCTGCCCGTACGCCAGCGACACCGATTCGATCGTCATCCGCTCGGTCACGCCGCTCACGGGCGGGCGCCGGGTGGCGCGAGCGCTGTGTCCGTTGCGCGCGCTGGCACCGGCCGCGGGGGCGGGCTGCGCCGGCGCGAGCGGGCGGGGCTCGACCAGCGTCGGCTCGCCGTGGTGTCCGATCCTGCGCGCGCGCGGTGGCGTCGTCGGGCTCATCGCGCCCTCCCGCCGGGCCGGCCGGCGCGGGCCACGAGCGCGGGCAGGCAGGCGCGAGCCCGGAGCGCGGATGCGCGGGTGCGGTTCGCGCCGGTCATCGGCTCCACCGGCCCGGCAGCCACGCCCACGCCATGAACCGGTCGGTCCTGCCGTCGCGGTCTCTGCTCAGGCGCGTGACGAGCGCGTTCAGGACGAGCACCATGATCAGCAGCACGAACGCGGCCGCGTAGGCCTTCTGCGGCGCGTTGCCTTCGCCGGCGGGGGAGTTTTCTTTGACGTAGCTCGTCAGCGTTCCCCCCGTGCCGCGCAGGGTGGACAGGCCCGGCAGGCCGCCCGCCCCTTCCAGGTGCAGGGTGGCGCCGAGCAGGATCACGACGATCGCGGTGTCGCCGATGATCCGGCCCATGCCGAGCGTGACGCCGCCGGCGATGTTCGAGCGCACCGACGGCAGCAGCACCTTGCGGATCGTCGTCGCCCGCGTCTTGCCGAGCGCGTAGGAGGCCTCGCGCACGTGCCCGGGCACCTGGGCGAGGCCCTCGCGCGTGGCCCCGACGATCAGCGGGATCGCCAGCAGCGCCATGATCGCCCCGGCGGTCAGGAACGAGCGCCCGAACACCGCGCCGCCCGCGGAGGTCTGCGACAGGAACGCCAGGACCGGCCGGGAGAACACGAACAGGCCGAAGATCGCCAGCACCACGCTTGGCGAGCCGGCGATCGTCTCGACGCCCGACTCGACCGCTCGCGCCAGCGCCGCCGGACGCGCGTACTCGTTCAGCCACACCGCCGTCGCGACCCCCAATGGCGCGGCGATCAGGGTGCCGATCGCCGTCAGCAGCAGCGTGCCCTCGATCGGGTCCAGAAACCCGCCCGAGGCGCTCTGGTCCTTGCCCGCGTTGGGGTGGGTCAGCAGTAGGCTCGGGCGCACGTAGGCGATGCCCTTGATCAGCATGAACATGACGATCGCCGCCGCCGCGAGGCACAGCCCGATCCCGGCGGCCCAGCACAGCCCGAACGCCACGCGGTCGATCAGTGGCCAGCTTCCCACCGAGTCGCGCGGGCGGCTCTTGCGCACCGCGGGCGGCGAGGGCAGTAGTGCGTGGGGCTCGCTCGCCATCAGGTTCTCACCCCATACTTCTTCATCGGCTGCTTGATCGCCCAGGCGGAGAGCGACAGCAGCGCGCAGGAGACGAGCAGCACGGCCGCCATCGCGTAGAGCGTTTGTTCCAGGGGCACGACCGACAGCCCGTCGAGGTAGGCGATGATCGTCGCCGCCAGCGGGCGCACGGGCTCGAACAGGAATGTGGTCCCGTCCAGCGGGTTGGCCGCGAACCCGCGCGAGCCGGAGACCATCGAGAGCATGATCGCCTCGCCGAGCGCGCGCGCGGTCGCGAGCACGGTCGCGGCCAGGATCGCGGGGCGCGCGGTGCGCAGCGACACGCGCCACATCGTGCGCCAGCGGTTGACGCCGAGCGCGGCCGAGCCCTCCGTCCACGAGCGCGGCACGCTCTCGAGCGCGCCGACGATCAGCGCGACCATGATCGGCGTGACCATCAGCGCCAGGATCAGCACGGCGACGCTGAGGTTGGCGCCGGTCAGCTGCACGACGTACTGCACCGAGCGCTTGCGCGCCTGGGAGATGAGCGTGCGTTCGGCCCACGGCGCGATCGCGAGGATCCCGATCAGCCCGTACACGACCGAGGGCACGGCCGCGAGCAGCCGTACGACCGGGTCGATCGTGCGGCGCACGGCGGCGGGCGCCAGCTCGACGATGAACACCGCCGCGAGCACCGACACGACGAGCGCGATCGCCACCGCCAGGCCGGTCGTCACGATCGTGTCCCAGATCAGCGGCCACGCGCGCAGGTAGTAGTCGTAGTGGGCTGGGTCGGTCGGCCCGGTGATGATCGCTTTCAGCTGCTCGTCGACGTCGCCGCCGGGAAAGAACCATCTGATGCCGTTGTGCGCGAACGACGGCCACGCCTTCGCGAACACCGTCACCGCTATCAGCGCGATCAGCGCGAGCACGCCCACGGACAGCGCGCCGAGCGCGATCTCGGTGCGCCTGTCGCGCGAGCCTGTGGCCGATCGCCTACCCATGACGCCGCTCAGGGCCTGTGTCCATGAGTGGCATGTGTGCGGGCTGCCGGCGGGTCAGACCCCTAGTGGATCGTGATCCACTGCGAGCCGATGATCTTTTTGGTCGTCTTGTTGGCGCTCGTGATCCAGGCGATGAACTTGGCGGCCGCGCTCTTGGGGATGCCTTTGGTGACCATCCAGAAGTTGCGCACGCCTTGGTACTGGCCAGAGCGGGCGTTCTGCAGCGTGCAGGGGATGCCCTGGTAGCCGACCGCGTGGACCCCGGCGGTGAAGGCGAACGAGACGAAGCCGATCGCGTTAGGGTCGTTTTTGACCTTGCTCTGCACGAGTCCGTTGCTTTCCTCGGCCTCCGCGCTTGGGGAGATCTTCAGCGTCTGGCCGAGGAAGATGTTCTGGAAGGCGTCCTGGGTGCCGGAGGAGGCGATGCGGTCGACGAGGTCGATCGACCCGGAGATCTTCGCGCCCGGGACTTCGCCCCATTCGCGCACGTTGCCGGTGAAGATCGACTTGACCTCTTCCTGGTTGAGGTTCGACAGCGGGTTCTTCGGGTTCGTGATCATGCACACGCCGTCGCGTGCGATCTTCGTGAACACCAGACCTGACGGGTCGATCCCGATTTCCGGGTCGCGCGAGACGTCGCCGATGTCGACTTTGCCGGCGTTGACTTCGTTGATGCCGGCGTCGGAGGTTCCCTGCCCGACCTTGGGTGTCGGCTGGTGCGTCGCCTTGTGGTAGGCGGCGGCGAGCTGGATCATCAGCGGGTAGATCGAGGTCGAGCCGCTCAGCAGCAGCGCGCGCGCGCCGGCGGCGGCGGGGGCGGCCAGCGCGAGTGCGGCTATCAGCGAGACGATGACGGTGCGGGTTCCTCGGCGCACGTGCTTGCTCCTTTTCGACGGGTCGCTGCGGGCAGGAAACCTCCGCCGGAGATCGCTCCCCGGGGCAGGTGCGTGCCAGTGTCGAGCTCTCCGCCTGTCCAAACGTGAACAAAATGTGTTCACTTGGAGAAGAACCTGTGAACGTTTCCAACAAGTTCTCAAGTCGGTAACAGGTGCGCTCGCGCCGGCCATCAGTTTAACGGGGTGGCTCACGCATGTGTCGGGGATCGCGTCCCGGGCTCCGTCTCCAGGGCGTTGCTCGCGCGTGTCCGCGCGCTGTCGCTGACGCCAGCCGGGGCGACGCTCGCCGTGGTGGCCCTGCTCGTGCTCGCCCCCGCCGCGCAGGCCCTGATCGAGCCGGTCGCGACGATCGACGGCCCCAGCTCCGAAATCGTCGAACTCGGTGGCGTCGCGATGGCATCGGACGGCAGCGGCGGGATCGTCTATCGCAAGCGCGTCGAAGGGCGCCCGCACATCTTCGCGGCGCTGTACTCGGGCGGCGCCTGGAGCGCCCCGCGGCGCGTCGACGTCGGCCAGCCGTTCGAATCCTCGTTTCCGGCGATCGCCTCAGGCGAAGGCGGGCGCCTGGTGGTCGTTTGGGTCAACCACTACTCCTCCACGACCGACGGCCTGTTCTCGGCGGCGCTCGAGCCCGGCTCGAGCGGCTTTCAACCGCCGGCGCCGGTCGACCTCGACCTCGGTCAGGCGATCGGCACCTACCCCTCGGTGGCGATGAACCTCGCCGGCAACGCGCTCGTCGCCTACCGCGTCGTCACCGCCGTCAGCGGCCCCTCCACGCCGGAAATCCCCGTGGGCTACGTCGACGCGGAAATCCGCATGGCCCGCTTCAACGGCGAATACTGGTCCTCGTTCGGGCAGCCGCTGAACCGCAACCCGGCCCAGCCGATGCTCGCGCCGACGGCCGCCAACTCGCCGCGGGTTGCGATCGACCTCACCGGCCAGGGTCTCGTCGCCTGGCAGGAGCCCGACGACTCGTTCGTCAACCGCATCTACGCGCGGCGCATCTTCGGGATGGTGCCCGGAAACATCCTCCAGGTCAGCCCCTCGACCTACGCCGGTCATCCGCTCAATGGCCCCGCCGACGAGCTCGCGCTCGACGTGGCCGGCTTCGGCGAGGGCGCCGTCGCCTTCCGCCAGCAGCCCGCGCCCGGCTCGGGGTTCACCCGCCCGCGCGTGTTCGTCAACGAGATCCCCTCCTCGTTCGACCCCCACGGCGCGGCCTTCGGCGGGGCGCGGATCGTCGACGGGGGTGGCGCCGAAGGACCGGCTGGACCGCTCGGACCGCTGAGCATGGCCGTCGACGGCGAGGGCGACTTCGACGTGGGCTTCGGCTCGGGCGTCGCCAGCTACGACGCGCGCGGCAACGAAACCGAAGCCTCCGCGCCCGTGCGGCTGGACGAAGGCTCGAGCGCGGTCCCTGGCGATCCGGTGCTGGCTCGCGCCGACAACGGCGCGCTGGCGGCCGCCTGGAAGGTCGAAGAGCACGGCGCGGGCGCGGTCGCGGTGCTCGAACGCCGCGCCGACGGCACCCCCAACCGCCAGCTCGTGTCCGCGCCCGGCGGCGGCGCCGTGCACCAGCTCGACCTCGGCGGCTCCCACCACGGCGATGCCCTGATCGGCTTTCTGCAGGGCGACGGCCCGAATACGAAGATCGCCGCGGACGTCGTGCGCGCCCCGCCCGGGGAGTTCGTGCTCGACACGCCGGCCACCTGGGTCGACGCGACGCGCATTCCGCTGCAGTGGGAAACACCGCTCGCGGGCGCGGGCAAGCTCTCCTACAGCGTGCTCGTCGACGACCGCGAAGTCGCCGAAAACGTCACCACCACCGAAACCGTCCTCACCCCCGCGGAGGTCTCCAACGGCGTGCACACGATCCAGGTCGAGGCGACCGACTCGCTCGGCCAGGTCGTCTCCTCCGAGCCCGCGACGCTGAAGGTCGACCGCACGCCCTCGCGCGTGCGCGTGCGCGGGCGCGGAAACTCGGTGACGGTGCGCGTCAGCGACGGGCCCAAGGGGGAAAGCTCGGGCGTCGCCGCCGGCTCGGTGAAGGTGCGCTTCGGCGATGGCCACTCCGCGCACGGGCGCGCGAAGGTCACGCATCGCTACGCGGCAGGCGGCTCCTACACGGTCATGGTCACGGCCGCCGACAATGCCGGCAACAAGGTCAGCTTCCACCGGCGGGTGACGGTCGCATGAGCCGCCGTCTCTTGCCGGGCTTCGGCCGCATAAGCGGTCGTCTCACGCCGGGGGTCGGGCGCAGTCGCGTGAGCGGTCGTCTCGCGCCGGGCGTCCTGATCTGTCTCTGCGTGGCGCTTGTCTTCGCTGTCCCGGCTCACGCGATCTACGGGCCGGCCGCCGGGGGTTTCGGCGCGGACATCGTGTCCGTCGATCATGCGTCAGACGAACAGGCCGATGCCTCAACGACCGACGCGGCGATCTCGGCCAACGGGCGCTACGTCGTGTTTCAGACGCGCGCCACCAACTTCTTCGAAAACGACGGCGTTCCCGGCGGCGACCCCGAACCGCCCGGCGCCTGTCGCGAGGGCGGCATCTTCCGTTACGACCGCGACACGGGCGAACTCGCGCTCGTCGCCGACGGCACCGAGGTCGCGCTGAACGCCGAGGGCGAATGCGAACCGTCGCACGTGATTTTCAGCGGCGCCGAAAGCCCGTCCGTGAGCGCCGACGGGCGCTATGTGGCCTTCGACACCGCCCAGCAGCTCGTCCCCCAGGACACCAACGACAACGTCGATGTCTACGTGCGCGACATGGACGGGCCGCTCACCGCCGAACGCAAGGGCTCGGGCGCCTACGCGCTTGTCTCCGCGCAGAATGGGGGCGACGAACCCGCGACGTACGCCCCGCAAACTCCGCCGCTGCCCGGGGACGAACCGGGCGCACAGGTGTGGCCGAACACTTCGATCAGCGCCAACGGACGCTACGTGGTCTTCTCGACGGGTGAAGAGGCTTCGGATCTCCCGGGCGGCGCCTCGCTCGACACACCTCCGGAACAGCTGTTTGTGCGTGACCTGCTCGCCAAGACCACCACGCTCATCACCCGTACGGAGGTAGGGCAGGAACCCGGGCCCAGATGTGGCGCGGGCGGTAGCTCGGCCGGGGGCGAACCCGCGTGCGGGGCGATCGGTCCGGCGACGATCAGTGCCGACGGATCGACGGTCTCATGGGTCGGGACGGATGTGCCCGCGCAGACGCGCTTTCTGCCGGGCGAGTCGCTCAACGCGAGCGAGCCCTACTACCTGTGGCGCCGCTGGCAGGAACCGGATGCGCTCACCCGCCGCGTGACCGGGATCGCCGACCCCGAAGATCCCGAATGCCACGAGGGCGAGGGGGTGACCGAAAGTCCGCTGGAAACCGGACCTTGCTATGGACCGCTGAGCGAGCCGGAGTCGGAGCTCGCCAGCATCGCCCAGACGGCTCCGGGGCTCAGCGCCGACGGCTACACCGTAGCGTTTCTCGCCGGTGCCGCGCTGCGTCCGAACATCACCAAGTCACGTGGCCTCGATGTATTCCTCACCAGCATGTTGCCGGGCGTGACGCGCAAGGCCGGCACGAGCGAGCTCACCCTGGGCGTTAACTCCGGCAACCCCGGCTCGACGCCCTCGATCGAATCGCTCGCGCTCTCACCGGATGGATCGACGATCGCGTTCACCACCTCGCGCAATGAATTCGTGTTGCCCACGCCTCGTCCGGTGGGGGCCTTCCGCGCGGTTGCCACCTCCACGGACCTATATGTCGTTCATCTCGCCGAAGACACGCTCGAACGGGCGATCGTCAGCGACGAAGACACGGATCCGAGCGGATCGGTGTTGGAGCGCCCGACACTCGATGAAAATGGTTCGATTCTCGCCTTCGCGTCTGCCGCCAACAATCTCATCTACGGAGACGCAAACGGCTTCTCCGACGCGTTCGCCGCAACGCTCCAGGTACCCGGCGGTACCGCCGGGGCGGCGGTGGGCGTCAACTCGGGATCGGGCGGCTTCTCGCTGTCAGGGGTCGTCTCCCCCGAACTCGGCGTCTCGGTCAGGCGGGCGAAGAACGGGGGTGTCACGCTGTTGATCGAGACTCCCGCCGCCGGCAAGCTGACGGCCAAGGCCCACGGCACGATCCCCAGGGGGGTCACCGCGAGGACGGCGAAGAAGGCCCGCGCGAGTGGCGCCGTTGCACGCTTGACGAAGACAAAGAAGACGGCCAAGAAAAAAGCGACCGCCAAGAAGAAGGCTCCGCCGCTCGTCCTGCTGGCGAGCGGCTCTGCCACCGCCCCCTCCGAGGGCACGACGACGCTCACGCTCCATCTCTCCTCCAAGTACGTCAAGGACCTACAGCGCGCCGGCAAGCTGAAAGCCAGCGTCACGATCGACTTCGCGCCGACGAACCCCTCCGAATCGACGCTCACCGACGAAGTCTCCGCGACGTTCGTCAGCGCTTTCCCGGCGAAGAAGTCCTCCACAAAGGCCAAAAAAAAGGCAAAGAAGGGGTGAAACAGAGGCTCTGCAGTGACCCGATGGGCCGATTGTCCTCTTGTTACCACCCTGTTACCAACTTGCAATCAAGTTGTAACTTGCGTCCGGGGCGTTACCGGCGTGTGTATCTTCTGTGAACAGGTCTTGCGCTCAGGCGGTGGCGCTGTGACACTCGCCTCGTTCCCGCACCCTGCTCGTGAAAGGACCCATCCTGCTCATGCGTGTAAGCCTTCCTCTGACCGCTGAACGCGGTCGCATCCATGCCGCCCTGGCGGCGCTCTGTACGGTAGCCGCTCTGGCCATTGCTGTGACGTTGCCATCGCCGGCGCATGCCGCGTTTACGATCGGGAAGTGTCAAGGCGCCGCGGTTGCCGGTCAGGGCTCCTCGGCGCAAAAGGAAGCCCAGCAAGAATTCTGGTCCACCACGGTTTGGCACGGTGCAGAAGCAGCCGGAGGCTGTGGCAGCTCAGCGCCGGCTGTGACCTACGCGCCCGAAGGCAGCGGTTGCGGGATCGCCTCGATCGGCGGCGACGCGAGCTCGGCCGAATGCTTTGAGTTCAAGGCGAGCGAAACCGGCCCCGGCATCCGCGCCGCGTCGACCCGCTTCGCCGGTAGTGACGCTCCTCTGACTGTCGATCAGCAGATCAACGCCGACGCCGCCGGCGGAGAAAAACCAGGCGTCATCCACCAGATTCCGGTAGCCGCGTTCGCGGTGGCGATCATCGTCCACTTCCCCGAAGGCTGCAAGCTAAAAAGCCCTGGGACGGGAGCCCCGGCAAACGGCGCCGGGACTGAAAACGGCGACACGAGCACGGGCGGTCCCAACGACCCGACTGGCGGGGCGACGGGTGATACAGCCGCCGAAGAAACTCTGCGAGTCCATATTTCGGCAGCAGAGATGGAGAAGATCTGGGACGGCCAGACGCAGCAGACGTGGGAAGACGTAGTGCCTGTCGCTGATATGGAAAAGGACACAAAGGCGGCGGAACCAAAGGAACCGTCGGAATGCGGTGCCATGCCGGTAGCCCGCATCACCCGCTTTGACGGCTCGGGTACTACGTTTAACTTCAAGGCCTACCTGAGCCTTCTGCCCGGTGCGCCAAACGGTCTGTGGACAGAAGCGCCGGTTGCAGGCGACAATCACATTTGGCCAGAAAGCGGCACAGAAAAGAAGCAGCCTGAAAAGGTCACGGTCACTAAAAACGGCAGCGAAAACGTCTACAAATGCGAATCCGCCAACCACATCTGTACGGCATTTGCAAACGGTGGTGGTGAACTCGCGGCGGCCGTAACCGGCGTCAACGGCTCGATCGGCTATGCCGATCTCGCCACCTCGCGCAAGCACGGCTTCTACATGGAAAAGAGCAAAGACGACCACACCTACTGGATCCCGATGCAGACGATCAGCCCAGAAGAAGGCAACAAAGTGGGCGCAACCTATGTGGAGCCGACGGAAACGCCGAAATCCAACACGGTCGCGTCGCCCGAAGGCGCCGACTGCACGGACGCCGACTACCGCAACTACCCGACCGAAGGCGCCGACCCGACGCTCGGCGATTGGGAAAAGGCGATCGGCACGGGCGCGACGACGTCTGCAATCGAAAGCGATCCTGTCCACTCCTACCCGGTGTGTGGTCTGACGTACGACTTCGCGTTCGACGACGACGCGCCGGTGTTCGGCAACACCCAGATCGAGCAGGAAAAGGCCAGGACGGTCAAGGACTACCTCGAAGGGGTGGAGTCGACCAAGGGCCAGTTCCAGTTGGCGCTGCACGACTACGGGACGCTGCCGCTCAACATCATCCAGCTCGCTCAGAATGGCGTAGCGGCGATCGGTTGGAACAAGTCGGCCGGGGCTGAAGGCGCCAAAGAAGTGCCCAAAACCCCGCCGACCACGACGACAGCCACGACCACAACGACCACAACCACCACCGCAACGACGCCTCCGAGCGACGCGTTCTCGATCGCAGGCGCGAAGGTGAAAGGCAAGGACATCGTCCTCTCGCTCGTCCTCCCGGGCGCCGGGAAGGTGCAGGTCAGGGCGAGCGGTGGCGGCGTGACGGTCTCGAGCGTCTCGGCGAGCGTGTCGGGCGGGCAGGGAACGGTGACGCTGCCGATCTCCAGCGCCGCGCTGAAGAAGCTCGACAAGGCCAAGAGCAAGAAGCTCGCGGTGACGATCACGGTGACGTTCACGCCCACGGGCGGGACGGCCGCGAGCAAGACCGAGAAGCTGACGATCACGCAGGCCGCGATCGCCAGCAAGCCCAAGAAGAAGACCAAGAAGAAGCACAAGAAGAAGTAGTAAGTGGACTCGCCGCAATCCACTCCGTCTCCCACTCCGCCGGATGGTTCGCCGTCCGGCGGAGTGCGTCCTCAGGTGCGCTCGGGCCTCGCGCACCGGCGCAACCCCGTGCTCGCCACGGCAGGCGACATCGCGGTGGGCGTGCGCCGGCTCGTGTTCCGCGACAAGCTCGCGCTGTTCCTGGCGCTCGCTTCGGCGGCGCTGGCGGTCACGTTCTTCCTGTTGCTCGGGTCGATCGGCCCATCCAGCCACGGCGCCGAACTGCCGATCAGCCGCGTCGTCGCGCTGGCCGAACACAAGCAGGTCGCGACCGCGGTGCTGCTCGACCACGACAGCCGCGTCGAGATCACTCTGAAGACGCCCACGGCGGCAGGCGCGGCGGGCAAGGGCACGGCGGGCGCAACGGCTGCCGGTGGGACCTCGCCGACGGAAGGGACCAACTCGAGCTCGCGCAACGCGCCGCTCGTCGCTCCGGCGCAGCTCGAATACTGGGCCGCATATCCGGTCTCGGGCGCGCAGACGCAGGGGCTGTTGCAGACGCTCACCCGCGCGGGCGTGATCGTCACCGTCGATCAGCAGTCGGGCAAGGCCCCGCGTGAGATCCTCGTCCAGTTCCTGCTGCCGATTCTGCTGCTCGTGTGCCTGTTCGCGCTGTTCATGCGGATCGGCGCCGATGGCGGCGCCGGCGGCATCGCCGCGTTCTCGGAGTTCACCGGTAAAGGACGCAAGAAGGGGAAGGGCAAAACCGAAGCGATCACGTTCGCCGACGTCGCGGGCGCGGGCGAGGCGGTGGCCGAGCTGCGGGAGATCAGGGACTACCTGAACGACCCCTCGCGCTATCTCAACGTCGGCGCCGCCGCGCCGAAGGGCGTGCTGCTCGTCGGGCCGCCCGGGACCGGCAAGACGCTGCTCGCGAAGGCGGTCGCCGGCGAGGCCGATGCTTCGTTCTTCAGCTTGTCGGGCTCGGATTTCGTCGAGTCGCTCGTCGGCGTCGGCGCGGCGCGTGTGCGCGACCTGTTCGCCAAGGCGCGCAAGACGGCGCCCGCGATCATCTTCATCGACGAGTTCGACGCCGCCGGGCGCAAGCGCGGTGCCGGGATCGGGCAGGGCAACGACGAGCGCGAGCAGACGCTCAACGCGCTGCTCGTCGAGATGGACGGCTTCTCCGGCGACGGCGGCCTCGTCGTGATGGGCGCGACCAACCGCCCCGACATCCTCGACCCCGCGCTGCTGCGCCCCGGGCGCTTCGACCGGCAGGTCACGATCGACGTCCCCGACGTGCACGGGCGCCTGGAGATCCTGCGCCTGCACGGGGCCAAGCGCCCGCTCGGCCACGACGTGTCGCTCGAGGAGATCGCGCACCAGACCCCGGGCTTCTCCGGCGCGGAGCTCGCGAACGTGATCAACGAGGCGGCGCTGCTGAGCGTGCGCGACTCCAATCACGAGATCGCCCAGGCGACGCTCGAGGAGGCGATCGACCGCGTCGTCGCGGGACCGGCGAAAAAGCACATCCTCACGCGCGAGGAGCGCTGGCTGATCTCCGTCCACGAGGCCTCCCACGCGGTCGTGACCGACGCGCTCGGGCACACGAGCTCGACACGCAAGCTCTCGATCGTCGCGCGCGGGCGCACGCTCGGCACGGCCGCGCACATGCTGACCGACCGCGACCAGGTGATCCAGACCGAGCAGGATCTGCAGCGCCAGCTGATCGTGATCGCGGCCGGCACGGCGGGCGAGCGGATCGCGTTCGGCAGCCTCTCGACCGGCGTCAGCGACGACCTGCACGCGGCCACGAGCCTCGCGCGGAGCATGGTCACCTCGTTCGGGATGTCGCCCGCGCTGGGTCCGGTGACGATCGGCGAGAAGGGCGGCGAGGTGTTCCTCGGCGCCTCGCTGCAGGACCTCGGCTCGGTCGGCCCCTCGACGCTCGATCTGATCGATCGCGAGGTCGAGCGCCTCGTCGGCGACGCCGAAGCCAGGGCCGCGTTCATCCTCGATCGCCACTGGGCGGCCGTCGAGGAGACCGCGAACGCGCTGCTCGAGCAGGAGACGCTCTCCGGCGTCGCGCTCGAGGCCGTGCTCGCGACGGTCGCTGAGGTCAACCTCGATGAGCTGCAGGGCGTGCGCCGCCTCGCGCCCGGGCGCGAGCACCGGTCCGTTGGCGAGCGAGACCCTGGGCGCAGACCTTGACCCTGCCCCGGCGACGGCGCGCTCGCGTCGGCGGGCCGGCCGGAGGGGATGCGCCGCTCCTCAGCCTCGCCACCACGGCCCTGATCGCGCTGGCGGTGGGCCTGTCGGCCCCTGGCTCGGCTCGCGCGGAAGCGAGCTGGCGATTGGAACAGCCGCCGCCGCCCGCCGGCGCGGCCTTCAAGGTCCCCCTCGGCCGGCCCGACGACATGGAGTTCTACGCGCCCAACGAGGGTCTGCTCAGCGTCGAAGGCAACGCCACGATCCCCGCCGGTCTGTTCTTCTACAACGGCCGCGGCTGGCACCAGCTCTCGACCGTCTGCGGCGGCTCCGGCGAAGTCTCGCGCATCGCCTGGGCGGGGCCCGACGACTTCTGGGTGATAACCGAACCGAGCGAGCCGCGCGTGGGCGCCGGGCTCGGCCTGTGTCACTTCGAGGACGGCGTCGTCGTCGGCTCCTATTCCACTCCGGTTCAGTCGCCCGACCCCTTCCGTCCGATGGATGTCGCCGCCTGCGACGGTCCCAATGACTGCTGGTTTGCGGGCATCGGCAGCGAGGACCCTTCCGGGCAGCGCGTGGGAGCGTTTCATCTGCACTGGAACGGGACGAGTCTGATCAGCTCCTACCAGCCCCAGGGCCGCGGCGTCAGCGGCCTGGCGTTCTTCGACGGGACGTTCTATGAGAGTACGTTCGTCGGCGCCGAACCCGGCAATACCACCAAGCCCGTGACGCTCGCCACGTCCGAGCCCGCACACCCGATTCTGATCCACAAGCTCGTCGGCGAAACGTTCATGGACGTGAGCTTCCTGCCCTTCCCCTACTCGGGCGTGCCGAGCGAAGGAACCGAGCTGCTGTCGGCCAAGTCTGACGGCAGCGATCTGTGGTTCTCCGGCGGCGGCGCCGCCTCCGGTCCCGCGGCCCCCAAGGAAGGTTCGGTCCCGAGCCCCCCGCTGGCGGTGCACTACTCCGACCCCTTTTATCAGCAGGCCCCGATCGACACCTCGCTGTTCGGCCCCGAAGACCGCTTTGTCGACATCGCCCCCATTCCCGATACGCAGAGCGCGTGGGTCGCCGACCAACCGTACTCCCAGCGTGAGAACGTGACGGCCAAGGCCAAAGTGGCGCTGATCGACACCGATGGCGAAACACACCTCGACACGCTGCCCGTCAGCGGCCCCGGGCGCGGCAGCGCACAGGTGATTGCGGCCACCGGCTCCGAAGAAGCCTGGATGGCGACATCTGCGGGATGGATCTTCCATTACACCAACGGCACGGTTCTGCCCGAAGACACCGATCCCTACTGGGTGAGCACGATTACCGTGCGCCCGAACGAGTCTGTCGCCCAGTTCGTACCCGATGCGCCCCCGCCGGACGATTCGCAGCTCCTCGCGCCGCCGCCGGTCGCGATCGAACAGGCCGCGAGCGTGGAAACGCCCGCGCCCGAGATCATCCCCGCGCTACTGAAAGACGTCAAGGTCGCCCGCCGCGGCTTGACCGTGATCGTCAGCTTCAAGCTGGCCGGCCTGGCCGACGTCCAGCTGCTCGCCAAGCGCGACGGCAAGGTGATCGCACGGACCGCGAAAGAGCGCCTGAAGGCCGGCAAGCACTCACTGAAGCTGAGCTTCAGCGTCAAGCGCTGGCCGACCGGCCTGAGCTTCAAGACGAAGGCGCTCGTCAAGCTCAAGCCGGTCCCGGCGACCGGCTGTGAAAACGAACCCTCCGCGGGGGGTGGCGGCAGCGGCACGGGGCCGAACGCGGTCACCACCGCGTGCGAAGCGGCCTCGCCCAGCTCGCCCGGCACGGGACCGAACGCCGTCACCACGAG
>CABDXU010000019.1_pt1 | contig 31623 bp, 26 predicted proteins | sample 3131791 | NCBI WGS metagenome assembly CABDXU01 (sample SAMEA5534336, study PRJEB31848) | metagenome | biome: tundra; feature: field; material: soil | place: USA | collected 2013-05 | depth 0.15 m | reverse complement strand
TGAGTGTCGGCGCGGCGGTCTGCTGGGAGTTCATGCGCAGCGGGACGGCGCGCCGGTTGCGCGGGCGCGTCGATCTCGTGATGGGCGGCTCCAACTGGTGGAGCATCCCGCAGTGGCCGCCGGGCGCCTACACCCGCCGGGCCGAGGCGGCGAATGGGGCCACCGCGGCGCGCGCTCCCAGCGTGTTCGGCCGCTATGTCGGCGCACCGGTCGCGCATGCGGCGATCACGGGCGCGTTCTCGTGTCCTATGCCCGAGCTGCCCGCGGTCACCTACCACGGCCGCTTCGAGGGCGGGGCTCAGATCTCCGATGCGTACGGCCGGGTGCTGGCCCGCCGCGAGGGCTCCGCGGGCTCGGGCTACGTGATCGCCGACGTCGAGGCGCAACGCACTGAGCCGGATGAGCAGGTGCCCGACCGGTTCTGGCTGCACCGCCGCGGCGCGGTGCCGGCCGTCGCGTGGAACACCGAGCGCCTGCTGGGCCGGCGCTGGTACGCCCGACACATGCGCGGTCGCCCGCCGCTCACGCTCGACCCCACACCGGCAGGAGCTTCACCAGCGAGATACTGATGTCATGCCGGAGCTCCCCGAGGTCGAGACCGTCCGACGCGGGTTGCTGGCGACCGTGCTTGGCCGGCGCGTCGAGTCCGTCGAGGTGCTCTCGAGACAGTCGCTGGCCGCGCCCCGGCGGGCGTTCGAGGGCCTGCTCGTCGGACACCGGCTCGCCGCGGTCGCCCGGCGCGGCAAGGTACTCATCATCGATCTGGACAGCGATGCGCATCTGTGGGTGCACCTGATGATGACCGGCCAGCTAGTGGTGACCGAGCACGGCCGCACGCTGTTCGCCGGCGGGCATCCCTCGCGCAGCATGCTCGCGGCGATGCCGAACATGACCACCCGCGTCGTCTTGCGGCTCAGCGGCGGCAGGTCGCTGTTCTTCAACGACGGGCGGAGGTTCGGGCGGATCAAGCTGCTCAGCACGGCGGAGCTCGGAGCCGACCCGTTCCTCGCCCGCCTCGGCCCGGAGCCGCTGGGCGACTCGTTCACGCTCGCCGGCTTTCGCTCGCAGCTGCAGCGCCATCGCCGGGCCCCGGTCAAGCCGGTCATCCTCGACCAGTCGGTGGTAGCCGGGATTGGCAACATCTACGCTGACGAGTCGCTGCACCTCGCCCGGCTTCACCCGCGGCGCCCGGCAGGCAGTCTGAGCATGGCCGAGTCGCGCCGGCTGCATGAGGCCATCAGGACCGTCATCGGGCTCGCGATCGAGCACGGCGGCACCAGCTTCGCCGACTACGTCAACGCTGCCCGGGGCCAGGCGGGCTATCTCGAACAGGCGCGCGTGTTCCGCCGCGAGGGCCAGCCCTGCCCGGTGTGCGGGACGCCGATCGAGCGGATCCGCGTCGCAGGACGCTCCACCAACATCTGCCCCCATTGCCAGCGCGCCCCCTGAGCTCGCACGATCGTGGGCACCGGGCACCCGGCCCTTCCTCGATAACCGCGACCGGCACCTCGCCGAGCATCTCCTCCAGCTCCGGCTCGCGCTCGAGCAGCTGCGCCAGCCGGTTGGCGCACGCGAGCCGGGCCGGGCTGGCGCCCAGGATCGCGACACCCACCTCGATCCGCTCGTTCTCGGGGCCCATCGGCGCTCCGATGAACTCGATGGCAGGGTCCACCGGCGGCAGGTAGCGGCTCGGCATTACTCCCACGCCCGCCCGTCCAGGCCCTCGACGAGAGACTCGGCGATTATGCCCGGCAGCGCGGTCCCCGCGTGCTCAGCGCTGCGCGAGCTCACCGGCGAAGCTGATCTCGACATTTCCGCGCAGCGCGTTGGAAACCGGGCAGAGGTTGGCCGCCTGTGCGAGAAGCCGCTCGAAGTCTGGCTGCTCGAGTCCGGGCACCTGTGCGCGGATGGTGAGCTCACTGGTCGTTATGCGGGGCGCGCCATCGACCTCGTCCAGCGTGCAGGCGGCACTGATCGACAGTTGCTGCGGCGGCGTGTGGTTCTCGCTGAGCACGAGAGCGAGCGCCATCGCAAAGCAGCTTGCGTGCGCGGCAGCGATCAACTCCTCGGGGCTCGTCTTGCCGTCCGGCTGCTCGGTCCGTGCCGCCCACGTCACCGGCAGTGAGGCGAGCGCACCGCTTGCGCTCGACAGCGCCCCGCTCCCGCGTGCGAGCGGTCCATCCCAGATTATCTCGGCTTTGCGCATTGCTATTGGCATCGGTTGCCTCCTGTTCGGGGAATGTGCATCGGTGTGCTCCGGTTGACGAACTTCAGCTCGGGCGGAGGATCGTGACCTCCAGGCGATCGGCTGCCAGAGCCCGCAGCGCCAGCAGCGTCTCCAGCCCGGCGACCCCGCGGCCGGCGATCAGCACGCGTCGGCGACGGCGGGGGTTTGCGGGGTGAGGGCACGGACACGTCGTCATGCTCCTCGCGCACTGCCGACCCGGGAAAGCGTATCGAGCTTGCGTTCGATGCAGTCGAGCAGCTGGTGGTAGGAGTCGCAGAACGACTGGATGCCCTCGCGCTCGAGCTCGGCTGTGACCGTCGCTAGGTCGATGCTGGCAGCGGTCGCGTCGGCGAGGGTCTGGGCGGCGCCGTCCGGGTTGGCGTCGAGCGTGCGGGCGACCTTGCCGTGGTCGGCGAAGGCGCGCAGCGTCTGCTCGGGCATCGTGTTGACGACATCCGGGCCGATCAGCTCCGAGACGTAGAGCACGTCTGAGTAGCCGGGATTCTTGGTGCCGGTGCTCGCCCACAGCGGCCGCTGGCGCCTTGCCCCCCGGCGCTGGAGCTCCTCCCAGCCGGGCCCGGCGAACTTGGCCAGGAAGCGCTGGTAGGCGACGCGCGCGCTGGCGAGCGCCACGCGGCCGCGCAACGGCGAGCCGTCGGGGAGCTGGGCGTCGACCTTGGTATCGATCCGGGAGAGGAAGAACGATGCGACCGAGGCGCTCTGCTCGAGTGGCTCGCCGGCTCGGGCGCGGGCGTTCAGGCCGCGCAGATGGGCATCGATCACTTGCTCGTAGCGCTCGATCGAGAACAGCAGCGTGACGTTGACGTTCACGCCTCGGCGCGTTAGCTCCTCGATCGCCGGCAGCCCCGCCTCGGTTCCCGGGACCTTGATCATCACGTTCGGCTGATCGAGCCGCCCCCAGAGCTCGGCGGCCTGCGCGATCGTGGCGTCGGTATCGTCGGCGAGGTCGGGGGTGCACTCGAACGAGACGAAACCGTCCCGGCCCCCGCTACGGTCATACGTCGGACGCAGCAGGAGAGCGGCGGCGCGGACGTCGTCCAGGGCGAGCCTGAAGAACAGCTCCTGCGTGTCGTGTACACCGGCTGAGGCCAGCCCTCGCAGCTGCTCGTCATAGAGGTCGGAACCGGTGATCGCGTTCGCGAAGATCGTCGGGTTGGACGTCGCGCCTGTCACGCTGAGGTCGTCGATCAACCGAGCAAACCCACCGCTCTGAAGCAGCTGGCGGGAAAGGGTGTCCAGCCAGATGGATACGCCCGCGTCGTGGAGCTGCTGCAGCCTGAGTTCGGGTGCCATCTCGGTCCCTGCGCTCAGCTTCCGGCGGCCAGCTCGCCGAGCAGCGCCTCCAGCGGCGTGTCGGCATTGCCAAGCGCGCCGGCGTCGATCGGCTGACGGGAACGGATCAACGCCTGGACCTGCTCGTTGACATCCCAGACGTTGACGTTCATGCCGGCCACGACACGCCGTTCGCGCAGCCAGAACGCGATGAACTCGCCGTCGGCCGGGTCGCCGCGGAAGATGACCTCGTCCCACTGCGGCGCGTGTCCGGAGTACTCCATCCCGACGTCGTACTGGTCGGAGAAGAAGTAGGGGATGCGGTCGTAGCTGACGGGCTCGCCGAGCATCGCGTGCGCCGCGGCCTTGCCCTGGTTGAGCGCGTTGGACCAGTGCTCGACGCGTAGTCGCTCGCCGTAGAAGGGGTGCAGTGCGCGCGCGACGTCACCCGCCGCGAACACACCCGCAGCAGACGTGGCGAGCGATTCATCGACGAGGATGCCGTTGTCGATCGCGAGGCCGGCGCCGCTGGCGAGCTCGACGCGCGGCGTCACGCCGATGCCGACGAGCACAAAGTCGCACTCGATAGCGCGACCGCTGGTGGTGCGTACGCGCGTCACCGCATGCTCGCCCTCGAACTTCTCGACGCCCTCGCCGAGCAGCAGCTCGACGCCATGGTCGCTATGTACGTTGCGGTAGAAGGCGCCGACCTCGGCGCCGAAGATCCGCTCCAGTGGCAGCGGGCTCGGATCGACGACCGTGACCTCGAGCCCGCGCTGGCGCGCCGAGGCCGCGAACTCGCTGCCGATCCAGCCGCCGCCGACGACAACCACGCGCCCGCCGGCCTGCAGGCGCTCGCGCAGCGCGTCGCAGTCGGCGAGCGTGCGCAGGTAGTGGACCCCGTCGAGCTCGGCGCCCGCGATCGCGATCCGGCGCGGCTCGGCGCCCGTGGCAAGCAGCAGCCGGTGATGCTCGACCCATCGCCCATCGGCGAGCTTGATGCGCGACCGGGCGAGATCGAGCTCTGTCACGGTGGCGCCGGTCTCCAGCTCAATGTGATGCTGCTCGTAGAAGCCCGGCTCGTGGACGTAGGTCTTCTCGCGCGGCGACTCGTCGCGCAGGTAGTCCTTGGTCAGCGGCGGGCGTTCATACGGCCGCTCCTGCTCGGCGCCGATCAACAACACGCGCCCATCAAAACCCGCTGTGCGAAGCTCCTCCGCGGCCGCGGCGCCGGCCACACTCGCGCCGACGATGAGGAATGTCTGCTCGCTCATCTCGTTGATCCTCCTGTCAGGCTGAGAAACTCAGCACGTGTGCGTGGGTCGTCTCGGACAAGTCCGTGCAGCGCCGAGGTCACGGTCTTGGCGCCGGCCTTCTGCACCCCCCGAAGTGACATGCAGAGGTGCTCGGCCTCGATCACCACGCCGACTCCCTTCGGCTGCAGCTGCGCGTGCAGGCAGGCGGCGATCTGGGTCGTAAGCCGCTCTTGGAGCTGGAGATCGCGTGCAAACAGCTCGACCACGCGGGCCAGCTTCGAGAGACCGAGGATACGCTCGGCGGGCAGGTACGCGACGTGAGCGAGCCCATAAAACGGCAGCACGTGATGCATGCACAACGACTGAAAGGGGATGTCGCGCACGACGACGAGCTCGTCGTAGCCCTCGTCATTGGGAAACGTCGTCAGGTTGAACGGCTCCGGCGTGAGCAGCTCCGCGTAGGCGGCAGCCATCCGCCGCGGCGTCTCACGCAGCCCCTCGGTCTCCAGATCAGCGCCCAGTGCGACGAGCAGCTCGCGGGCGGCGTGCTGGATGCCCGCACGATCCAATGGCCGGCGCTCACTCGGCCAGGATTTCGTGGTCTTGGAGTCGATTCCAGGGCATTCTCGGTCGGTTGGTGGCGCGAGAGAGATCGTGTTCATACCCTCTCAGCGTCACCGACGACACCAGTCTTACCTCGCCCGTTACGCCTGGTCGCTCGTGAGCAGCGCGCGCAGGCTTTCGCGGTCCTCGTTGCAGGCCGGACAGCCCTCGAGGTGTGCGCGCATGCCGGGAACCGCGGCGTCGGCGTCGGCGCGGTCGAGCTCGAGCTCGAGCTCGACATAGCGGTCAAGCTGCTCGAAGCACTCCTCGCAGCTGAGCTCAGGTCCCGCAGGGCCGGTGAGACGCGCGAGCAAGCGGTCTAGATCAGGAGATGGGGGCCCGGTCATGCTGGCGTTCGCTCCTTGTCTTCTTCGAGGCCCATGCCGCGCGCCACGAGCGCGCCCCTGAGCTTCTGTCTCCCGTCGTGCAGAGTCTTATAAAGGGCGCCGCGGGTCGTGTTGAGCCGCTCGGCGAGCACGTCGACCGGCACCTCGTTGAGTGCGAGCGCGACGAGCACCTCGCGCTGGTGCGGGCTCAGCTCATCCTCGATCGCCTCATGCAGCGCTGTGAGCCTCTCCGTCGTCTCGACCGATTGTTGGGCAGTGCGCTGGCGATCATCGGCGATCAGCGGCCACGCCTCGGCCGTGAGCGTGATCTCGCGTCCCTGCCATGAGCGCTTGCGCACCTTCGTCGCCGCCTCATATAGCGCGAACTTGTAAGCCCAGGTCGTGAAACGGCTCTCGCCGCGAAAGTCGCCCAGCTTGCGCAGGATCGCGACGAGCGCGTCGTCCGCACTCTGCTGGGCGAGGTCCTCGAAGTCGCCGCCCCGCAGTTGCGGAGACGCGGCGCGCCGACGGTTCACCTCGAAGCGCGCCGCTCGCAACAGCAACGCATGCAGCTCGACCAGCGCCGCATCACGCTCGGCACCCGTGGCGCTGAGCCGCTCGATCCACAGCCGGGACTCCTGCTCGGCAAGGGCGGATGCCACTGAGATCTTCGGCGCACCCATCGACGTGCGACCGACACTACCTGAGCACCACCCAGGCGTGCCATCTACTCCCAGCCGCTGCGGGGTCATTGGCATGTCTCGTGCTCCTCCTCGAGCGGGGCAAGGATCCGGGCTGCCAGCTCGGCAGGGCAACCCTGGTCGGTGAGCTCGAGCAGCGCGTGCACGTCATACCTGGTGTCGCGCGCAACGATGTAGGCCAGCCGGGCCGGGAAGCCGACGTCGCGCAGGCGATCGATCCGCCAGTTGACGACGGGCTCGAGATCACCTGACAGGTCCAGCCTTTGGCTGCGCATTCGCACGCTCCCTAAGTGCCGCTTGCCGGCCACTTCTTACCCGAGCGCGGCGGGCTGTGGCTGTGCATGCGCATGCGGATCGGCGGGCGCTCGGCTCCGCCGCCATCGAGAAAGACGCGCGCATCGGACAGGGAACGCCCGATCAACTCCTCGGCATGCCGACCTGCACCGCGCCAAGGCTCGCTCCCCCGAACAGGACAAGCGCGACGTGACCAGAGTGCGAGGTCACGCCGCTTCGGCGTCGTGAGAGCAGCGCTTCTTACGATGTCGCCTCAGAGTGTGGGCAGGCGAGGATCCGCCGCCTCGGTAAGAACCCGTCGGGCGCAGACACCAAGAGAAGCGATGGCCCACAACGTTTCTTCTCAAAGGGAGGCACCATGTCAGCTACTTCGCTTAGAGGCCCCATCCCAAGCGAGACAGCACCATCGCGGCGAGTACTCGAGCAGCTTCGAGGCGATCCGGCTTACCAGAGCTTCACCCTGCTGCGGATCGGGTTCGCCGTTCTGCCGATCGTGATGGGCGCGGACAAGTTCGCCAACGTGCTGGTCAACTGGGAGCGGTACCTGGCCCCATGGGTGGCACACCTCAGCCCGCTGAGCAAGCTCCACACGATGCATATCGTCGGCGTCATTGAGATCGTCGCCGGCATCGCGGTCGCGATCAAGCCCCGCTACGGCGCCTACCTCGTCGCCGCGTGGCTCGCCGGGATCGTAGTGAATCTGCTCAGCTATTCGGGCTACTACGACATCGCGCTGCGCGACTTCGGCCTGATGCTTGCGGCCCTCACCCTCGCTCGACTCGCGTCGAAGTACGACCCCCCAGGCCTCAGCTTTCTTCATCGTGATTAGCACAATCGCACCGGCGCCGCGGGCAGGCACTGCAATCGGCCGGTGCTTGCCCCCGTTGCGACCGATGTCGCACATCTCGAGAGAACGCAGGATGAAGCCGCGGCAGGCGTAAGGACCATCACCGCGGCTGACGCTGGGAAAGTGCAGCGACACACCGGCCCGTGGTTCCTGGGCGGGTCGGCACAACTCAAGGAGGCTCACGATGGACGATCTAAATTTCGATGTCGAGTTGAGCTGGTCAGGAACCGGGCGTGAGGGCGCCGGGGCAATCCAGACCGACGATCTACTGCTGGAGCTCTCTGCCCCGGAGGCGATGGGTGGTCGCGGGGTCGGCACCAACCCTGAGGAGATGCTCGTGTGCGCCGTGTCCTCCTGCTTCACAGCAACGCTCTTTGGGGTGCTGCGTCACGCCCGGCTTCCGGTTGACTCGCTGGCGATCAGAGCCAGCGGCACGGTGACCGGCTTCCCGGGTCATGCGCGGTTCGCGAGGATCGTGGTCACGCCCACGATCCTCGGAGGCGACAGCGCGCGGCAGAGCGAATACGAAGCCGCGGCCGCTGATGCCCACGATCGCTGCTTCATTGGTCAGACGCTCGCTGCGGGCGTGGCCTACGAGGTGGGCTCGGTGGAGGTGCGATAGGACGGTGTGCTCGCATGATCACCAACAGCTCGGCGCGGAGCCCCCAGGTATGAGCGAAGGGCGCGCCATTCTCGTGAAGTGGATGAGCGTCACGGATGCGAACAACGACGGTCACATCCACGGTGGCACCGTGATGAAGCTCTGCGACGAGGCGGCCGGTCTGGCGGGGATCAGGCACGCGCGCCAACGGGTCGTCACCGCTGCCGTCGATCGTGTGACGTTTCTGCACCCCGTCTTTGTGGGGGACGTGTTGACACTGAGCGCAAGCGTGAACGCCGCCTGGCGGACGTCGATGGAGGTCGGTGTCCGCGTCGAGGCCGAAAATCCGTTCACAGGCGAGACGCGCCACACCAGCTCGGCCTACCTGACGATGGTCGCGATTGACGAGCAGAGCCGTCCCGCGCCGGTCCCGCCGTTCATGGCAAAGTCACCGGGTGAGCTGCGCCGCGAGCGCGAGGCGCAGCTGCGACGCATCAACCGTCTGGGCGAGCGCGAGCAGATCACCGCCGGACGGGAGCACTAGGGACGGTGCTCTGCGAGGTGGCTCGGCGGCGCGTCGCGGCGGCGGTGACGAGGTGTTCCAGCGTCGGCGCGACCTTCTCCCAGGTGCGGGTCTTCAGGCCGCAGTCGGGGTTGACCCAAGGCGCTCGCGCGGGATCTGCCGCTCGGCGAGCGCCAAGAGCGCCGCGATCTCCTCCATGGACAGCACGGGCGGTGAGTGGATGTCGTAGACACCGGGACCGATCTGGTTGGGATAGTAGAGGTCCTCGTGCACGAAGGATCAGGCCAGCATGGTCACGGGACCGGTGAGCATTGCCTTGACGGGACGAGTGCTCAGGCCCTGGGCAAAGCGCCACCAGCGCGCAATGATCGGGTGTGGATCGCAACCGCGGGATTCCCATCCGCTGGTCCAAGGAGGACAAGAACAACCTCGCCCTCCTACAAGTCTCAAGCGGCCTCGTCGCGTTCAAGCAGGCCCACCTCGCGACCCTCGCCGCCACCCAGCCGGGATAGGCTCTAAGCCACACCGCCCCAACCGAGCACTCCCATGAATTCGCACATCATGCAGCCGCCAAGGGCCGTCGGACTCTACGACCCTCGCTTCGAGCACGACGCCTGCGGCGTGGGGATGGTCGCGCGTCTGGACAACAGGCCCACCCACGAGGTGATCTCGCGAGCGATCACGGCGCTCGAGAACCTCGAGCACCGCGGAGCCTCCGGCGCGGACCCCAGCACGGGCGACGGCGCGGGGATCCTCATGCAGATGCCGGATGAGCTGCTGCGCTCGGTGGTCGACTTCGAGCTGCCCCCGCTGGGCGCGTACGGGGTGTTCATGTGCTTCCTGCCGACCGACACCGTCGCGCGGGAGAGACTCGAGGGCCTGTTGGAGCGAACCGTGCTCGAGCTGGGCCAGCGGGTGCTCGGGTGGCGGGACGTGCCGATCTGCGAGGAGCACACGGGTGAGGTGGCCGCGGCCTGCCGCCCGGTGATCCGCCAGCTGTTCGTCGGCGCCGGAGCGGCTCAGGAGAACGACCAGGACGCGTTCGAGCGCAAGCTGTACGTGATCCGCCGGGTCTGCGGGCTGGCCGCGGAGGAGCCCGGCCTGTACGTCGCATCGAGCTCCTCCCGGACGATCAACTACAAGGGCATGCTGATCAGCTACCAGCTGGCGGCCTTCTATGAGGATCTGCGCGACGAGCGCACCAAGAGCGCCCTGGCCCTGGTGCACTCGCGCTTCTCGACCAACACGTTCCCCAGCTGGGAGCTCGCGCACCCCTACCGGGTGATCTGCCACAACGGCGAGATCAACACGGTCATGGGCAACGTCAGCTGGATGCGCGCGCGCGAGAGCGAGCTGCGCAGCGAGCTCTTCGGGAGGGACCTCGAGAAGATCCTGCCGGTGCTCAGTCCCGGCAACTCGGACTCGGCGACCTTCGACAACGTCCTCGAGCTGCTCATGCTCGCCGGCCGCTCGCTGCCGCACGCGGCGATGATGATGATCCCCGAGGCATACCGCGACCGCGAGGATCTGCCCGAGTATCTGAAGGGGTTCTACGCGTTCCACGCCTGCATGATGGAGCCCTGGGACGGGCCGGCGTCGGTGGCGTTCACAGATGGCCGCGTGGTTGGCGCGACGCTCGACCGCAACGGGCTGCGGCCGGGCCGGTGGGTGGAGACCACCGACGGGCACGTCGTGCTCGGCTCGGAAACGGGCATCCTCGACATCGCCCCCAAGGACATCAAGCGACTGGGGCGTCTGCAGCCGGGCAAGCTGTTCCTGGTCGACCTCGAGCGCGGCCGGATCGTCGAGGACGAGGAGGTCAAGCGCGAGGTCGCGACCCGCCGTCCCTACGGCGAGTGGTTCGCGCGCAACGCGGTGCATTTCTCCGAGTTGCCCGTCTCCGATCAGGTGACGCTCTCAGACCAGCCGCTGCGCCTGCGTCAGCGCGCGTTCGGCTACTCCCAGGAGGATCTGTGGGTGCTGCTGGCGGCGATGGCCCGGGACGGGCAGGAGCCCGTCGGCTCTATGGGCAACGATCTCTCGCTGGCGGTGCTCTCCGACCAGGCGCCGCCGCTGTTCTCCTACTTCAAGCAGCTGTTCGCCCAGGTCACCAATCCGCCGATCGACCCGATCCGCGAGGAGATCGTGATGAGCCTGGCCACGAGCCTGGGCAACGAGCGCAACCTGTTCGACGAGACGCCCGAGCACGCCCACAAGCTCCTCCTGGACCAGCCGATCCTGCTCAACCGCGAGCTGGAGACGCTCCGCCACGTCGATCACGAGGTGTACGCGGCGCGCACGATCGACATCACCTGGCCGGTCCCCGCGGGTGGGCACACGGCGCAGAGCGCCGGGTCAGGGATGGCGGAGGCGATCGCGCTTATCTGCCGCCAGGCGCGGGAGGCGATCGCCGAACGGGTCAACATCATCATCCTCTCCGACCGACTGCTCAGCCCGCGCCGTGCCCCGGTGCCCTCGCTGCTGGCGGTTGCCGCCGTGCACCACCACCTGGTTCTCCAGGGCACGCGCCTGCGTGCCGGGATCATCGTCGAGTCGGGCGAGCCGCGCGAGGTGCACCACTTCGCGACGCTGATCGGCTACGGCGCGAGCGCGATCAACCCCTACCTGATGCTCGAGACGCTCGACGAGCTGGCCGTCGAAGGACTCTCGGGACGCATCGCGCGCGCGCCGGACAACGGCGGGGGAATGGTCACGCTGAGCCCCGAGCAGGCCGCTCAGAACGTGGTCAAAGCCCTTGGCAAAGGGCTGCTGAAGACGATCTCCAAGATGGGCATCTCGACGATCCAGTCCTACCGCGGGGCGCAGATCTTCGAGGCGGTGGGCCTGGAGAGGGAGCTGATCGACACGCACTTCACCGGCACGGCCTCGCGCATCGACGGTGTCGGCATGGAGGTGCTGGCGATCGAGGTGCTGCAGCGTCACGCCCGCGCGTATCCAGCCACCTATGGCGTCGTTGGACCTCCGGACAAGCTGCTGCCGGTCGGCGGCGTCTACGCCTGGTGGCGCGATGGCGAGCACCACATGTGGAACCCGGAGACGATCGCGCTCGTCCAGCACGCGGTGCGCGCGGCCGACGGCGACGTGGGGGCGGCGCTTGAGGGCGACCGCGAGGCCCATGCGGCCGTGCGCGCGAGCCCTGCGTTCGAGAAGTACCGCGAGTATGCCCGTGCGGCCAACGAGGATGCCGCCCGCAGGGCCACGCTGCGCGGGCTGCTGAGGTTCGGCTTCGAGCGCGACCTCGTCGGCGGGCCGGGCGGGGGCGAGGGCGAACCCCGATGCACACCGATCCCGCTGGAGGAGGTGGAGCCGGCGAGCGAGATCGTCAAGCGCTTCTGCACCGGGGCGATGAGCCTGGGGTCGATCTCGCGCGAGGCGCACGAGACGCTCGCGATCGCCATGAACCGTCTCGGCGGGCGCTCGAACACGGGCGAGGGTGGGGAGGACCCGTCGCGCTTCACGCCCGACGCCAACGGCGATCGACGCCGCTCGGCGATCAAGCAGGTGGCCTCGGGCCGCTTCGGCGTGACGATCCACTACCTCGTCAACGCGGACGAGCTGCAGATCAAGATGGCCCAGGGCGCCAAGCCGGGCGAGGGCGGTCAGCTGCCGGGGTACAAGGTCGACGCGTACATCGGCTCGATCCGCCACACCACGCCCGGCGTCGGTCTGATCTCGCCGCCTCCGCACCACGACATCTACTCGATCGAGGATCTTAAGCAGCTGATCTACGACCTGCGCTGCGCCAACCCGCAGGCGCAGGTGTCGGTCAAGCTCGTGTCCGAGGTGGGAGTCGGCACGGTGGCGGCGGGCGTGTCCAAGGCGAACGCCGACCGCGTGCTGATCGCCGGCCACGACGGCGGCACCGGCGCCTCGCCGCTGTCATCGATCCAGGCGGCTGGCGTGCCCTGGGAGATCGGTCTCGCCGAGACTCAGCAGACGCTGCTGCTCAACGACCTGCGCTCGCGCATCATCGTGCAGACCGACGGGCAGCTGAAGACCGGCCGGGACGTGGTGATCGCCGCGCTGCTGGGCGCCGACGAGATGGGCTTCGCCACCGCGCCGCTGATCGCCACCGGCTGCATCATGATGCGCGCCTGCCACCTGAACACCTGCCCGGTCGGCATCGCCACCCAGGACCCGGAGCTGCGCAGCCGCTTCAAGGGCACCCCCGAGCACGTGGTCAACTTCTTCTTCTTCGTCGCCGAGGAGGTGCGCGAGCTCCTCGCCTCGTTGGGCCTGCGTTCGCTGCAGGAGGCGACCGGCCGCGTCGATCTCCTGTCTGCGCAGGAGGCGATGTACCACTGGAAGGCGCGCGGCGTTGACCTCTCCCACATCCTCACCCACATCGAGCTGCCCGAGGGCGCACCCCGCCGGCGCGTCGAACCGCCCCCGGAGGTGCTCAAGGATGCGCTGGACTGGGAGCTCGTGGAGCGCTCGGAGCGCAAGCTTCAGCCGCTGCGTGTGACTCCCGCCGAGGGTCGTCCGGCCTCTCCTGCTGATGGTGGCCCAGCGTCTCCCGCGAATGGTGGCGCAGGAGCCCCTGCGAACGGTCGCCCGGTCAAGCTGAAGCTGCCGATCGCCAACCGCAACCGCTGTGTCGGGGGCATCCTCTCCAGCCGTATCGCCCAGCAGCACGGGGCTGAGGGTCTGCCGGAGGACTCGATCGTCGTGGACTTCGAGGGCTCGGCCGGCCAGAGCTTCGGCGGCTGGCTGGCTCCCGGGGTGACGTTCACGCTATGGGGCGACGCCAACGACTACGCCGGCAAGGGGCTCTCCGGCGGGGTCTTCGCGATACGCCCGCGCGAGGGCATGGGCGGGCACTTCAAGGCCGAGCGGAACGTGATCGTCGGTAACACGGTGCTCTACGGCGCGACCTCCGGCAGGGCGTTCTTCCGAGGCCTGGCGGGCGAGCGCTTTGCTGTGCGTAACTCCGGCGCCTGGGCGGTCGTCGAGGGCGTCGGCGACCATTGCTGTGAGTACATGACCGGAGGCCGGGTCGTCGTGCTCGGGCCGACGGGACGCAACTTCGCGGCGGGCATGAGCGGCGGCGTGGCCTACGTGCTGGACGAGGATGGAACGTTCGCCAAGCGCTGCAACATGGGCATGGTCGGCTTCGAAGTGCCGTCGGCCGCGGACGCGCTCGAGCTTCGGGCGATGGTCGAAGAGCACCAGCTACGCACCGGCTCGCCGGTGGCGGCCCGCGTGCTGGCCGACTGGGAAGAGCTGCTGGGTGGGGGAGCGTTCGTGAAGGTGATGCCGCACGACTACAAGCGCGTTCTGAGCGAGGTGGCCGAGAACGGCGGCGCGGCGCTCCCTCGTATGCTCGATGTGGTCGGCTCCCCGCAGGACGAGGACGAGGTGGCCGGCGTCGTGCGGTCGGAGGGGGAGCCGGCCTGATGGGCAAGCTCGGGGGCTTCCTCCAGATCGAGCGTCACGACTTTCCCAAGCGGGACGCGGTGCGGCGGGCGCACGACTACCGCGAGTTCCTGCTCACGCGGCCGGTGGGAGAGCTGCGCGAACAGGGCGCTCGCTGCATGGACTGCGGCGTGCCGTTCTGCCACAACGGCTGCCCGCTGGGGAACCTGATTCCCGACTGGAACGATCTCGTCTACCGCGACCGCTGGCGGGCGGCGATCATTCAGCTGCACGCGACCAACAACTTCCCGGAGTTCACGGGCCGTCTCTGTCCCGCGCCGTGCGAGCCGGCGTGCGTGCTGGAGATCCGGGAGGGCAACGCGGTCACGATCAAGCAGATCGAAAACGCGATCATCGACCGCGCCTGGCAGGAGGGGTGGGTGGTGCCCGAGCCGCCCCGGCGTGAGACCGGCCAGGGGGTGGCCGTGGTCGGCTCCGGGCCGGCGGGCATGGCGGCGGCTCAGCAGCTGCGTAGGGCGGGCCACCGCGTGGTGCTGTTCGAGCGCGACGAGGCGATCGGCGGCTTGGTGCGGTTCGGGGTGCCGGATTTCAAGATCGAGAAGACCGTTGTGCAGCGGCGCGTCGAGCAGCTGGTCGCCGAGGGCGTCGAGGTGCGCTGCGGCGTGGAGGTGGGACGCGACGTGAGCGTGGAGGAGCTGCGGACGGGCTTCGATGCGGTCGTGCTGGCGACCGGCTCGCGTGTGCCGCGCGAGCTGGCAGTGCCGGGCAGGGAGCTGGACGGTGTGCATTTCGCGATGGACTACCTCTACCAGCGCAACCGTTGGGTGGCGCGGGAGTTCGGCCCCGAGCCGACCGTCGCGCAGCCGGCGCTCGAGAAGGAGATCACGGCCGAGGGCAAGGATGTGGTGGTGATCGGCGGCGGCGACACGGGCGCGGACTGCGTCGGCAATGCGGTGCGTGAGCGCGCGCGTTCGATCGTCCTGCTGGAGCTGCTGCCCGAGCCGCCGGTGCATCGCCCGGACGACCGCACGCCGTGGCCGCAGTGGCCGCTGAAGTACCGCCTGAGCTATGCGATGGAGGAGGCGCAGAAGGTGGATGTCGGCGGGCAGGACTACTCGGTCACGACCACGCGCTTGGCCGACGACGGCAGCGGGGCGCTGGCCGCCCTGCACACGGCCCAGGCCGGGCCCGAGCCACCGTTCGCGCCTGTGGCCGGCACGGAGCGCGAGCTGCCGGCGCAGCTTGTGCTGCTGGCGATGGGCTTCCTGGGACCCGAGCAGGAGCTGCTCGACCAGCTGGGAGTGGAGAAGGATCCGCGCGGAAACGTCAAGACGGTGAAGCCCTACACCACCTCCGTGGAGGGTGTGTTCGCGGCCGGCGATGCTCGCCGGGGCCAGTCGCTGATCGTGTGGGCGATCAACGAGGGACGCCAGTGCGCGCGCATGGTCGAGCGCTACCTCGCCGACAAGCGCAACGGCGCCGCCGCCGGGGCACCGTTGCCGAATGACGATGGCCTCGCCGGACACGCCGACGCCGACGAAGGCCCCGAGGGGCCGCCTGAGCACGTGGGGCCGGGCATCGAGGCGGGGTAGGGGCTCCTCCCAGAGTGGCTCTCCGCCCCTGCGCGCGCCAGCGCTCGGGTGCGCGGTCCCGCAAAGCTAGGGACCTGCGTGTCCACCGAGAGGGCCGCGCCGAGGACGACCGCTGCCGCTCGGCGCTTGTGCCCGGACTGCGCGCGTCCCGGGAGCTGATCCGCGCGCAATATTAACCACCTCGACTCGCGGCGTCTGCCGCCGCCAAATTCACAGGAGCCCCCCACCCTCGGGCCGCCGTTGCATGACCCCGAAACTCGAGGAGAGCTTCCTGCCCTCGAACGCGGAACATATAGCGGTGAGAAGCGATAGATCTTGCCCCTTGACTCCGAGGAGTCCGACGCCATAGGTTGGGCCGGAGCCGCCGCGCCTCACCGGCACGACGGTCTGCGGCGAGCCGGTCAGGCTACTCGGAGCGGTCCACTGAAATGATCCGACCCTGAATTTGAGGAGTTCGTCCGCCGATGCGTCGCGACGGGGCGGAAGACCAGGCATCACAGGTATGAGGATCGCCGTCCCCCTAGTCGTCACCTCTTCATAGTCACGCCTATATTTCTCCCACGCTTGCGCGTCCGTCGCCTTTTCCTCATCTGTCGATTGCGACAGCAGCTCGGCACGCTCTAACCTGGCCTGCACATCGGGGGCAAGAAACCGTCGGTTCTCGAGGATCCACGCAGAGTGCGTAGCCCAAATCTCACGTGCCTGAAGACGCGCAAACAGGTCTGCGACCAACTCGTCCGTAAATCGTGCAAAGCTCGTCTCCCTTATCTCCACTCCGCTCAGGTCTCGCAGTAGCGAAGCCAATTCTAGGATAACCCCCGCTACGTTAGAATCAAGAGACCCGAGACAGTCCGCCGGAAGAAGCACGCGCTTCAGCGACGCCGGGCGCTTCAGCTCGCGCGACACCACAGACCCGAACGCATCACGCAGGACCGACGGTTCTTTGGCGAGAATGCCGACCACATCAAACGACGGTGCGAGCGGCAGTACACCGGATGAATCGATCGCTCCGTGGGTAGGCCTGATTGAGAACAGGCCGCACGACGCGGCAGGCACCCGGATTGAGCCCGCGGTGTCGGTCCCGACACCGAAGTCACACACCCCGCCCGCCACTGCGGAGGCCGTTCCAGACGACGAGCCCCCCGTAAAGCGATCCAAGTACAAGGAGTTCACCGGAGGCTCACCCTCTCCGGCGTTTCCAATGAGAGAATACGCTAGCTGGTCGAGCTTTGTTAGCCCGAGCATCGTCGCGCCAGCGTCTCTCAGCTTCTCGACAACTGTCGCTGTGACGTCGCTCTCGCTATGCGATTCGCGCCAACGTGCATGTCCAAACGACGACGTATGGCCAGCCACCGCAAAAAGATCCTTGACAACAAACATCTTATCAGACAGCACGCCGGTCGGCGAGCCCTCCAGTCGAACCGAGTCTGGCACAAAACAGTTTAGAGCCCCCGCCGTGCGTCTCACGTACCTATCCCGTAGGATGCCAATACCCGGTCATGCCGCAAGTTGGCACTCGTGGAGCAATCCGCCGAGGCGATCTCGGTGACGTACGTATGGCGGTGTGGCTGGCAATGGGTCGATCGATCGGAGTAACGGTTGCAGGAGATTATCGAGGGTAACTTCCCAGCTGACAGCGGTTCGACCGCTAGAGCGGGCTGCTGTTGCCCTTGGGCGACCATCTGGCCTGCCTCCGCGACTGCAACCAGCGGTTCTGGGGCTATCGTCTTACTGACGAGCAGTTTACTGCCGTCGACGCGTCGAGCGACCACACTCAGGGCGGCGACGACCAGCTCGGCTCCCTCGGGAGACCGTCGAGATGTGGTGGAAGGTTCTCGTCGGCACCGAGCCATGTACTGCGTCGGCGGCTGCGTTCCTCGCGTTCGCAGTCAGTTGCGCCGTGCGGGTGGACGAGCAAGCGGCCGATCTAACCGCGTGCAACCCGCGCGCGAAGGTTGCGGACGGTCACCTGCGTGACGTGAGGTAAGACACGGACCGCTGCGGGACGCTAGGGGACCATGCATGGACTGCGACCCAAAACCATTCGTACCCCACGACACACGCAAGCCGGCAGGAGGCCGCGATGAAGGCCCTCGTTTACCACGGCCCGGGCGAGCGTGGCTGGGACACCGTGGATGACCGACGATCATTCGGAGTCGGGGTGCTCGATGGCATGGTCTCGCCGGGCGATGTGGGCGCGATCGTCGGCGCCGGGCCGATCGGCCTGGCGGCGATCCTCACAGCGCGGCTCTACACCCCCGCGCAGATCGTCGCGATCGACCTCGCCGACAGCCGTCTGCAGGGCGCGCAGCGGGTCGGTGCCGATGTCAGGGTGGACAACAGCCGCGAGGACGCGGTCGCACGGGTTATGCAGCTCACGGACGGTCTCGGCGCGGACGTCACGTTCGAGGCGGTAGGCGTGCCGGAGACCTTCGCGTGCCGGAGACCTTCGAGCTGGCGGCCGAGCTGGTCCGCCTCGGCGGACGTGTGGCCAACATCGGGGTGCACGGCCACCCGCGACGTTGCACCTGGAGAAGCTGTGGATCCGCAACGTCACGATCACCACTGGCCTGGTCGATACGTCCAGCATCCCGCAGCTCACAGCGGGCGAGAGCCTCCCGGACCATCAAGTTCACGAGCGCGCTTGGCTCGCGGTGCTCGACGACGAGATCCAGGTCGCCGACCACTGAGGGCAAGCATGCGAGCGGCCGCGTCGGGCTGCTGGTGGAGTTCGCTCCCGGGGAGGGGCAGGAGGTGATCATTTTCGCCGACGCGCGGCTGCTGGTGTCGCTGACGCCGGCAACTGGTGATCGCCATCCCGGCGCGATGGCGATCCGCGAGAACCTCTATGCGCGCCACCGCGCGGCGAAGCGGGCTCGGTGAACCAGGCTGTCCGGTGTGACATCACCGGCGCGGGCACACCAGCGCGACCGCAGGAGCGCCTGGACGCGCCGCTTTCCGAGCTGACGACGCTTCGCCTCGGCGGCGCGGCACGCCAGCTCATCGAACCAAGCACGGCCGAGGAGGCAATCGAGGCGGTTACTGCAGCGGACGCCGTCGGCGAGCCCGTGCTCGTGATGGCGGGAGGCTCGAACCTGGTGATCGCCGATGCTGGGTTCGAGGGCACCGTCGTCCGGATCATCGCCCGGGGCGTGTCGGCGAAGATGAGCGATGACCGTGTGCGGCTGTTCGTCACGGCGGGCGAACCATGGGACGAGGTGGTGGCGCGCAGCGTGGCCGACGGGCTGGCGGGGATCGAGTGCCTGGCTGGGATACCCGGTTCGGCCGGCGCCACGCCGATCCAGAACGTCGGCGCCTACGGTCAGCAGGTCGCAGAGACGATCGTCTCGGTGCGGGCATATGATCGCGGGGCCAGGGCGGTAGTCGAGCTAAGTGGCGCGGAGTGCGCCTTCGGGTATCGCTCGAGCATGTTCCGTCGCTCCGCGCGTCACGTCGTGCTCGGCGTGAGCTTCGAGCTCGAGCGCTCTTCACTCGGGCGGCCGGTGCGCCACGCAGGGCTGGCGGGCGCACTCGGGGTGCAACCAGGGGCGCGCCCGCCTCTCTCCGAGGTACGCGAGGCGGTGCTCACGCTGCGCCGCGGGAAGGGCATGGTGATCGACCCGCGCGATCCCGACTCGGTGAGCGTGGGATCGTTCTTCCTCAACCCGATTCTCTCCCTCGAGCGGTTTGCCGCACTCGAGCGCCGCGTAACGGAGCGCTTCGGCGAGGAGGTCCGCCCGCCCGTGTGGCCTGAGGCGGATGACCGGGTCAAGACGTCGGCCGCGTGGCTGATCGAGCACGCTGGCTTTCACCGCGGTTACGGCGACGGCCGCGTCGGGATCTCTCAAAAGCACACGCTTGCGCTCATCAACCGCGGCGGCGCGACTACCGCCGAGCTGGTCGCGCTGGCACGCTCGCTTCGGGGCAGGGTTCGCGCGGCGTTCGGGGTCACGCTTGATCCGGAGCCGACGCTCGTAGGCGTCAAGCTGTAGGGGTGCGAAAGGACGGTGTGCTCGCATGATGAGCGCGTGCAGCATGCCAACCTGCACGGCGCCAAGGCTCGCTCCCCCGGAAAGGACAAACGCGACCGAATCGGAGCGCGATCTCATGCCGCTTCGGCGTCGCGAGAGCAGCGCTTCTTACGCTGCCGTCTCACAGTGTGGGTAGGCGACGATCCGCCTCGGTAAGAACCGGTCGGGCGCGGACGCGAAGAGAAGCGATGGCCCACACCGCCGGACGGGAATATTAGGAACGGTGCTCTGCCAGGCGGCTCGGCGGCGCGTCGCGGCGGCGGTGAGCGGCGGTAACGAGGTGCTCCAGCGCCGGCGCGACCTCCTCCCAGGTGCGGGTCTTCAGGCCGCAGTCGGGGTTGACCCAAAGGCGCTCACGCGGAATATGCCGCTCGGCGCGCGCCAAGAGCGCCGCGATCTCCTCCATGGACGGCACGCGCGGTGAGTGGATGTCATAGACACCGGGACCGATCTGGTTGGGATAGGCGAAGTCGTGGAAGGCGTCGAGAATGTCCATGTTCGAGCGTGAGGCCTCGATCGAGATGACGTCGGCGTCCATGCGCGCGATGTGCTCGACGATCTCGTTGAACTGCGAGTAGCACATGTGTGCGTGCACCTGGGTTGAGTCGTGGAGGGCGGCGCACACGAGGCGGAAGCAGTCCACCGCCCAGCGTAGATAGGCGGGTTGCGCAGCGTGGCGTAGAGGCAGGCACTCGCGCAGCGCCGCCTCGTCGATCTGGATGATGCGAGCGCCGGCGCGCTCGAGGTCCAGCGCCTCGTCGCCGAGCGCCAGGGCGAGCTGGCGGGCGGTGACCTCGGTGGGCTGGTCGTCGCGCACGAAGGACCAGGCCAGCATGGTCACGGGACCGGTGAGCATCGCCTTGACGGGACGGGTGGTCAGACCTTGGGCAAAGCGCCACCAGCGCACAGTGATCGGGTGTGGACGAGAGACGTCGCCGAAAAGGATTGGCGGCTTCACGCACCGTGAGCCGTATGACTGCACCCACCCGAACTCGGTGACAGCGAAACCCCGCAACTGTTCGGCGAAGTAGGCGACCATGTCGCCGCGCTCCGGCTCGCCGTGCACGAGCACGTCCAAGCCAAGGCGCTCCTGACGCTCGATCGTCGTGCGGATCTCCTGCTCTAAAAAGTGGTCGTACTCCTGCGGGTCGAGCGTCCCATCAGCCCACTGGCGTCGCGCGGCGCGGATCTGTTGAGTCTGCGGGAAAGAGCCGATCGTGGTTGTGGGCAGATCCGGGAGCGCCAGCGCCTGCGCCTGCGCCTGCGCGCGTTGGTCATAGGGCGAGCGGCGCAGAAGATCGGCGTCGTGGACGTTGGCCAGCCGCGCCGCGACCTCAGCGTCGTGCACGCGTGGCGAGGCGCCGCGCGCGTCGAGCATCCTGCGGCTGGTCTCCAGCACGTCGCGCCAACGGGTCGGAGTTGGGGTGAGCGCCTCCTTCACCGTCTGTAGTTCGTGCAGCTTCTCCTCTGCGAAGGCGAGCCAGATCCTCAGCTCGCTGTCGAGGCGCAGCTCGCGCGTGACCGAATAGGGGATATGCAGCAGAGAGCACGAAGGCGCGAGTCGCACACGATCCTGGCCCAGCCGCAGCAGCGCGGGCTCAACGAGACGCACGATCGCCTGCAGATCGCTGGCCCACACGTTGCGGGCGTCGATGACCCCGAGTGATAGGCGGGCAGTCGGCCCGAGCGCGTCAAGCGCCCGGTCGAGTTGCTCGGGCGCACGCACCAGGTCAAGGTGGAACTCGTGGGCGGGTAGGCTCAGCACGCGCTCCAGCGCCCCGTCAAGCCCGCCGAAGTACGTCGCAAGTGTGAGCTGCAGGGTGGGCGCCGCACCGGCCAGACGCGCCCAGGATCGCTCCATGGCCACCAGCTGGGCGTCGCTCAGGTCGGTGACCAGGCAGGGCTCGTCGATCTGCACCTCCTGCACGCCAGCGGCGTGCAGGAGGCAGAGCAGTTGCTCGTAGACGGGCAGGAGGTTCTCGAGCGCGTCCAGGGGCTGGGACTCCGGGCGCGCAGGCTTGGCCAGCAGCAGGAATGAGACCGGTCCGAGCAGCACCGGCCGCGTGGAGAACCCCCACCCGAGCGCCTCCCGGAAGTGCGCGAGCGGCTTCTCGGCACACAGCGTGAACGGCGTGTCCCCGGAGATCTCCGGGACGAGGTGGTGGTAGTTGCTGTCAAACCACTTCGTCATCGCCAGTGGACGCACGTCGTCTGAGCCTCGCGCCATCGCGAAGTAGCGCTCAAGCGAGGGCATCTGCAGGTCGGCGAAGCGCTCCGGGATCGCACCCGCCAGGACGCAGGTATCGAGCACGTGGTCATAGAGGGAGAAATCGTTGGACGGTAGGACGTCTATCCCCGCGGCCGCCGCCATCGTGAGGTGTTGGCGGCGCAGATTGCTAGCCACACGCTCAAGCTCGCTGGCCGGAGTCTGTCGATCCCAATAGGACTCGAGCGCCCCCTTCAGCTCGCGGCTCGCACCAATTCGCGGCAGGCCCAGCACCGCGGTCGTGAGCTCGAACGTTGCCATTGGCTTCAGTGCCTCCATTCGTCGTTGGGTGGCGGGACCGATGTCGCCGCCGCCGGGCGGTCATCGACCTCCGATGCTGCACCGGGTGCTGAGCGAGCCGGCATGATCACCGGGCATGCGCACAGCACGATCGCGGACCCATGCAAGACGGCAAACATGACGATCGCCTCGGGCGGCGCCGGCTAAGGCCCTGTCTCGACGGGGACTCCGACCAGGTTGCCCCACTCGGTCCAGGAGCCGTCGTAGTTCTTGACCCGGTCCTCGCCGAGGAGCTCGTGCAGCACGAACCACGTGTGCGCCGAGCGCTCGCCGATACGGCAGTAGGCGATGATGTCATCGCCGTTCAGCACGCCCTTGTCGGCGTAGATCTCCCGCAGTTCCTCGGCGGACCTGAAGGTGCCGTCCTCGCGTACCGCCTGCACCCAGGGGACTGAGGCTGCGCTGGGGATGTGCCCGCCGCGCTGGGCGCCCTCCTGCTCGTAGCCGGCGGGCGAGATGATTTCGCCTGCGAACTCCGCGGGCGAGCGGACGTCGACGAGCTTCGTCGAGGCGTCGATGGCAGCGAGCACCTCCTCGCGCCGGGCGCGAATGGTCTCATCGCCGGGGTGTGCGGTGAAGCTGGCCGGCGCGTGGCTCGGCAGCTCCGCCGTGGTGGGGCGCCCGTCGGAGATCCACTTTTCGCGGGGCCCGTTCAACAGGAGGACCTGGTCGTGGCCGTAGTACTTCAGATACCAGTACGTGTACGCGGCGAACCAGTTGTTGCGGTCGCCGTAGAGCACGATCGTGTGGTTGCTTGACACTCCGTGCGTGGCGAACAGTTCACCGAATGCCTGCGGGCCGAGAAAGTCGCGGCGTACCGGGTCCTGGAGGTCCTTCTGCCAATCGAGTCCGATCGCCCCGGGGATGTGCGCCTCCGCGTAGAGCGCTGGGTCCTCATCGACCTCGACGATGCGTATGCTCTCGTCATTCAAGTGCTCAGATAGCCAGTTGGCGTCGATGAGCACGTCCTTCGCGTAGTCGGACAATGGAAGCCGCCCTTCGCTAGTAGTTGATCCTGATCAGCTTTAGGTGATTCGCAATCTGCCCGGGCGGAGCGAGGTGGCTCCGAACGCTCATGAGCGGACCTGCTCGTAGTAGGCGGCGTTCTTGGCGATGTAGTGATGCCACTCGTCCGGGACCTGATCCTCGGCGAAGATCGCGTCCACCGGGCAGGCCTCGACGCAGGCGTCGCAGTCGATGCACTCCGCCGGGTCGATGTAGAGCAACTCGGCCGCGTCGTAGCCTGGCTCGTCGGGTGTCGGGTGGATGCAGTCCACTGGACAGACCTCGACACAGGAGTTGTCCTTGGTGCCGATGCAGGGCTCGGTGATCACGTAGGTCATCGGGCGAACTCCCTTTCAATAGATTCTTACAGCCGCGCTGAAAGAAAGCGTATCACGCATGGCTGACTTTCCATAGTCCGGCTGTGTTAAGCTGAGTAAGGACATGATGGACCTGCCGCGCACCGGGAGTCCCGATGACGCGCTCTCCCAGCCCACGAGGGCGCGCCTGTTCACGCTGCTCGGTGAGCTGGGGCGGCCGGCCGGCACCGTTGAGCTCGCCGAGCAAGTGGGTCTGCACCCCAATGGCGTGCGTATGCATCTCGAGCACCTGCAACGCGATGGGCTGCTCGTGCGCGAAAGCGAACCGCAGCCGCGTGGACGACCGCGCGACGTCTGGAAGATCGCGCCCGACGCACAACCCGGCGGACGCGCGCCACAAGCCTACGCCGACCTCGTGCGCTGGCTCGCCCGCGCGACGGGATCCGGCTCTCGCGGCCTGCGCGGGATCGAGGCCACGGGCCGTGAGATCGGACAGGAGCTGGCCTCGCGCCAGGGCACGACCGGCGAAGATGCGTTGCAGGCAACGCTGAGCGCGCTCGGCTTCCAGCCCCGGGCACAGGCCCGGACGGGCGAGCACGTCACGATCTGTCTGGCCAACTGCCCCTACCGGGATGCTGTTCGCGAGAACCAGCCGGTCATCTGCACACTGCACAGAGGCATCACGCGCGGGCTGCTCGACGTGATGGCGCCCGACGCCAAGCTCGCCGCGTTCGAGCCGCACGACCCCGACCATGCAGGCTGTCTGATCAAGCTCACCGGGATGGCGGCTCGCCAGAGCGAGATGTGAGCGATCCGCCGTGGGCGGGACGCTTTCCGTGCCCGGTGGATCGCGTGATCGTAGGTGCGCCTGCCGATCTCAGGTGGGCCGACCGGAGGATGCCTGGTGCTCAAGTGTGTGGCCCAGTGCGCGGGCGCTGGCGCGGGCCAGGCCGGTCGCGACGAGCGCCCACACGGCGAGTGCGACCCAGACCCATACACGAGCGAAGTCGGTGATCGCTTGCGCCGAGGCGACCTTGCCCACGACGAAGCTGCAGGCGGCGTACATCCCCACTGGAAACACGGTCGACCAGCGGCGCACGCTGTAGCGCCCGCGCGGCCAGCGCGCCTCCGCGAACAGCAGCACCGGCAGCCACAGCAACGTCAGCGCCCAAAGGACGAGCGCTATGTCCTTGAACACACTGACCGCGCCGGAGGATGACCACAGCTCCCCGCCGGCAAGCGCGATTCGTCCAGCGGCCACGGTCGAGATCGCAAGCGCCCCGCCGGTGACCCAGTGGTCGCCGCGCCCCGTGGCGAGCTGACCGACATCGAAACGGCTCAACACGAACAGATAGAAGCCGAGACCGAGGACGAACGGCGGCAGCGAGGCGATGAGCAGCCAGTCGGCGTGTTCGGCCAGCGCCATCGCCGCGGCCAGCAGGGCGAGCGACTCTGTGCCGACCGTGAGGATGAACGAGGAGCCGAGGGTCGGCGTGCTCCAGTGGCCCAGGACGGGCCCGATGAGGCCCAGCCACAGTCCGAGTGCGATGACCAGCAGAGCGCCACCGGCCCAGTTCCAGCCCAGCAGTGTCAGGCGGGTGCCGAGCACCGCCGTCCCCGCGACCGCGGTGAACGCGGCGGGGGTGCGCAGGTCGCCGCGAAAGCGAGCCCGGTCGCGCAAGGCACGCGCGGGGAGCAGGATCGCCAGAATCACCCACGCCGCCGCGTCGAGCGCCAGCAACACGCGAGACAGCGTCTCCTGCCCGTCCAGCGACAGCGCGATCGAGACGATCCCGGTGCCCATCACGACAGCGCCCGAGGCGGGCGGAATGGCGTCGAGGATCGTCTCGAGCGCGTCCGCCGCCCGGCGCGAGCGGACCATCAGCGTGCGGCGTAGCGGCGCCGGTAGAGGATGTAGGGCCGTCCGATGTACTGCAACGGGATGCTCCAGGCGTGCACCAGGCGGCTGAAGGGAAACGCGGCCCAGAAGCCCCAGGCGATGATCGCGTGCAGCTGGTAGACCAGCGGCGCGCCGGTCGCAGCCTTGGCGTTGGGGTTCAGGTAGAACAGCGAGCGCCACCAGACCGCGATCGTGTCCCGGTAGTTGTAGGGGTGGCTGGTGAACAGGGTGTGTCCGAAGGTCATCCAGCAGCCCAGGACGATCAGCACGGTGAGCAGCAGGTAGGTGAGCAGGTCCATGCGTGTGGTGGTGCGCCGTACTCGGGGACTGCGTGCGCGGCGGTAGAGGAGCCCGAGAAAGCCGATGAGTGTGACCAGGCCGGCGATCCCTCCGGCGATCCCCGCGAACCAGCGATAGAAGCTCTCGGAGATCCCGACCGAGGCCGTCACCGACGGCGGGATGCACAGCCCGATCACATGCCCGCCGATCGCGGCCAGCGCCCCGTAGTGGAAGGCTGGGCTGGCCCAGCCCAGCACGCGGCGGTCGAGCAGCTGGGTGGAGCGGCTGGTCCAGGCGAACTGGTCGGTGCGGTAGCGCCAGTAGTGCCCGACAAAAAACGTCGTCGCCGCGACGTACGGGAAGATCACCCACAGCAGGACCTCGCCGGTGCTCATCTGCGGGCCTCGGCGGCGGGCATGACCTCGGGGGGAGCGAAGGGCTCGAGCCCGACGAGCTCCTGCGGGGGACCGTGTGCGGCGAGCTTGTAGACGCGGGCGCGGTCCGCTGCCGAGGGCGCCCCGAGCGTGAGGCACACGGCGTCGATGAGATGCGCGTAGGGACTCTCGCGCTCGCGGAGGCTGAGGCGCACAAGCTCGAGCGCCGCGTGGTGCTCACGCAGGACTACCTCGCCGTAGCCGGGCGGCGCGGCGGCCGCGAACTCGAGCATCACCGGCAGGTAGTCGGGCAGCTCGGTTCCGTGCAGCGGCAGGCCGGCCGCCCGGTACATGCGCTTCAGGCGCAGGAGCGCCGTGCCGCGCTCACGCTTGTCGCCCTCGCCGTAGAACGTCAGGTACAGCCCCGAGCGCTTGTTCAAATCGAGCGTCTCCACGTAGTGCTGCGCCACCGCGAGCGGGTCGGTCTGTGCCCACCAGTCACAGAAGCGCTCGAGCTCCCTGGCGGCCGATGTGCGCGGCAGCTCGCGGATCGCGCCGAGGATCTCGCTCTGCGCGGAGCGCAGCTCCTCGCCCGGGTACTGCAGCAGCAGCGAGCACAGCTTGTAGATCCTCGCCGCGGTCGCCCGACGTCGGGTCCCGAGGGCCATCAGCCGCCCGCCTCCTCATCCAGGCGGCGTTGGTCGCCGAGCATCTGCACGATGTCGAGCTTGACGGGCCCTTCGTCGCCGGTCAGCATGAACGCTTCGTTCTCGGCGCCGGTGTCGGGACCGATCGCGCCGCAGTTTCCTGGGCCGCCCTCGAAGTCAAGGCCGCAGGTGCCCTGCTGTTCCATCAGGTGGTCGGCGAGCTCGGCATGCGCCTGGGGGATGACGTAGCGGTCCTCGTACTTGGCGATCGCCAGCAGCCGGTACATGTCCTCGACGTCGTTGACGCTCATCCCGACCGCGGCGGCCATCGCGGTGTCGTGCTCGCCCAGCACCTCGCGCTTGCGCATGTGCCCGCGCATCGCCGCCAGCCGGCGCAGCACATCACGAATCACCTCGCTGTCACCGGCCGCGAGGAGGTTTGCGAGGTAATCGACCGGGATGCGCATCGACTCGATCGCTCCGAAGACGTGGTCGGGGTCTGCCTCATACCCGTCGGTCTCCATGCTGTTGATGATCGGCGAGAGCGGCGGCACGTACCAGACCATCGGCAGCGTGCGGAACTCCGGGTGCAGCGGCAGCGCGACGCGATATCTGTGCGCGAGCGCGTAGACAGGTGAGCGGCGTGCCGCCGTGATCCAGTCGTCCGGGATTCCGTCGCGTGCCGCTTGCTCGCGCACCGCCGGGTCCTCGGGGTCCAGGAACACGTCATGCTGGGCGTCGAGCAGATCATGCTCATCGGGCACCGAGGCGGCCGCTTGCACCCGATCTGCGTCGTACAGCACGAGCCCGATGTAGCGGATGCGCCCGACGCACGTCTCCGCGCAGATCGTCGGCAGCCCGACCTCGATCCGGGGGTAGCAGAGCGTGCACTTCTCGGCCTTGCCGGTCTTGTGGTTGAAGTAGACCTTCTTATACGGGCAGCCCGAGACACAGAAGCGCCAGCCGCGGCACTTGGCCTGGTCGACGAGCACGATCCCGTCCTCCTCGCGCTTGTACATCGCGCCCGACGGGCACGACGCGACGCATGAGGGGTTCAGGCAGTGCTCGCAGATCCTCGGCAGGTAGAACATGAACGCCTGCTCGTAGGTCGCCTGGACCTGCTCCTCGATGCCCTTCGTCAGGGGGTCCTCGTGGATCCGCTCGGGCGCGCCCGCGAGGTTGTCATCCCAGTTCGGCCCCCACTGGATCTCATCCATCACCTTGCCCGTCAGCTGCGACTGCGCCCGCGCGACGGGGTCGTGCTCGGACAACGGGGCGGTGATCAGTTTTTCGTAGTCGTAGGTCCAGGGCTCGTAGTAGTCGTCGATCTGCGGCAGGTCGGGGTTGGAGAAGATGTTCAAGAGCTTCTTGATCGGGCCGCCGGCCTTCAGCCGCAGCCGGCCCTTGCGGTCGAGCTCCCAGCCGCCGTGCCAGTGCTCCTGGTCCTCCCAGCGCTTGGGGTAGCCGAGGCCGGGCTTGGTCTCGACGTCGTTGAACCACATGTACTCGGCGCCGGGACGGTTGGTCCAGACCTGCTTGCACGTCACCGAGCAGGTGTGGCAGCCGATGCACTTGTCGAGGTTCATCACCATCCCGACCTGGGCACGAATCTTCATTCGAATGTCACCTCCGCCTCGCGCTTGCGCAGCACCGTGACCTCGTCGCGCTGGGAGCCCGTCGGGCCGTAGTAGTTGAAGCCGAAGGACAGCTGGGCGTAGCCGCCGATGAAGTGCGTCGGCTTCATCACGATCCGTGTCAGCGAGTTGTCGGTGCCGCCGCGCTTGCCCTGAAGCTCGGTCAACGGAACATTGAGGTGGCGGTCCTTGGCGTGGTACATCAGGCACGTGCCCTCGGGGATGCGGTGGGAGACCGTCGCACGGCAGGCGACGACGCCGTTGCGGTTGTAGGCCTCGACCCAGTCGTTGTCCTTGATGTCCAGGGCCTCGCCGTCCTCGCGGCTGATCCATAGCATCCCGCCGCCGCGGAACAGCGTCAGCATGTGCAGGTTGTCCTGGTACTCGGAGTGGATCGACCACTTCGAGTGCGGTGTCAGATAGCGCAGCGTCAGCTCGCGCCGGCCCGAGTCGTCCTTGGCGCCCTGATCGCCGAAGATCGCACGGTGATGCAGCGGCGGGCGGAACACGGGCAGGCCCTCGCCGAGCTCGAGCATCCAGGCATGGTCGAGGTAGAAGTGCTGGCGGCCCGAGAGGGTGTGCCACGGCTTATCGCGCTCGACGTTGGTGGTGAACGGTGAGTAGCGGCGCCCGTGCGCCTCGATGCCCGACCACTCCGGTGAGGTGATCACCGTCCGCGGCTGCACCTGCGCGTCCTTGAAGGTGATGCGGTCACCCGCGCGCGGACCGGCGAGGTCGGCGAGCGGCACGCCGGTCGTGCGCTCGAGTGCCTGGAAGCCCTTGACGGCCAGCCGGCCGTTGCAGGTCCCCGACAGGGTGAGGATCGCTTCGCAGGCGTGCTCCACGCGGTCCAGCGACGGGCGCCCGTCGGCCACGCCGCCCCGGATCGCGCCGTTGGCGGCGCGCAGCTCCGCTACCTCCTCGTCCGCGACCCAGCTGGCGCCCTTGACCTGCGTGCCGAGCTCCTCGACCAGCGGCCCCAGTGCCCGCCAGCGCTCGCCGACGTGGGGGTAGTCGCGCTCGACCACGATCAGCTTCGGCATAGTCTTGCCCGGGATCGGCTCGCACTCGCCGGCGCGCCAGTCGCGCACCTCGCCCAGCGGCTGGGCAATCTCGTCCGGCGTGTCATGCAGCAGCGGCGCGACGACGAGATCGCGCCGGGCACCGAGATGCTGCTCGGCCAGTTCGGAGAAGCGCTGTGCGATCAGCCCGAACGTGTCCCAGTCGCTCTTTGACTCCCACGGCGGCGGGACCGCCTGGTTGAACGTGTGCACGAACGGATGCAGGTCCGTCGAGGACAGGTCGTACTTCTCATACCACGTGGCCGCTGGCAGCACGACATCGCTGAACAGCGCGTTCGAGGTCATGCGGAAGTCGAGCGTGGTGAGCAGGTCGAGCTTGCCCTCCGGGGCCTCCTCGTGCCAGCGCACCTCGCGCGGACGCAGCTCCGGCGGAGACTCCTCGGCGCGCACCGCGTTGTCCTTGGTGCCCAGCAGGTGCTTGAGGAAGTACTCGTGGCCCTTGCCGGAGGAGCCCAGCAGGTTCGCCCGCCAGACGGTCATCACCTTCGGGTGGTTATCGGGGGCGTCGGGGTCCTCGCAGGCGAAGTGCAGCCGGCCCTCGCGCAGCTCTTTGACGACGTGCTCGGCCGGCTCGATGCCCGCCCGCTCGGCCTCATCGACCAGGTCGAGCGTCGAGCGGTCAAAGCTCGGGTATGAGGGCAGCCACCCCAGGCGGGCGCCGAGCGCGTTGACGTCGACGATGTGACGGCCCTCCAGCAGTCCGCGTCCGAGCGGGGAGGCCAGGCCGGAGGGCTGGTAGCGCTCGTAGCGCCACTGGTCGGTCGCCAGGTAGAAGAACGGGGTGCCCGACTGATGGCGCGGCGGGCGCACCCAGTCGAGTGCGAACGCGATCGTTTGCCAGCCCGCCAGCGGCCTGACCTTCTCCTGGCCGACGTAGTGTGCCCAGCCACCGCCGTTCACGCCCTCACAGCCGCACATCATCACCAGCGCCAGGAACGTTCGGTAGACCTGGTCTGAGTGAAACCAGTGGTTGGTGCCGGCGCCCATCGCGATCATCGAACGCCCGCGGGTGACCTCGGCGTTGCGCGCGAACTCCCGTGCGACACGCGCGACGAGCTGGCCCTCCACGCCGGTGATCGGCTCCTGCCACGCCGGCGTGCACGGCGCCGGATCCTCATAGCCGGACGGCCAGTCGCCCGGCAGGCCCTCGCGAGCGACCCCGTAGTGCGCAAGCGTCAGGTCCAACACCGTCGTCACGAGCCGCCCGCCGACCCGGACGGCGGGCACGCCGCGGCGCACGCTCGTGCCGCCCTCCCCCTCGCCGACATCGAAGCGCGGCAGGTCGACGGGCACCAGATCGCTCGCCCGGTCGATTAGCGTAAGCGCGGGCTCGATGCCGTCCAGGCGTAGGTTCCAGCGCCCGGGCTCGCCGTAACGGTGCCCGACTGAGCCGCCCGGCACGGCGGGCTGACCGGTGCGCACGTCGAGCATGACCGGCTTCCACTCGGCATGCTCGTCCTCGCCGCCGGCGCCCTCGAGGTCCGATGCGCGCAGCAGCCGGTCGGGCACGTATGCGCCGTCGCGCTCGCGCAGGGTGAGAAGCAGCGGCAGGTCGGTGAAGCGCCGCGCGTAGTCCTGGAAGTAGGGCACCTGCCGGTCGACGTAGAACTCCTTGAGGATCACGTGGCCCATCGCCATCGCCAGCGCCCCGTCGGAGCCCGGCTGGGCGGCCAGCCAGTGGTCGGCGAACTTCGTGTGCTCGGCGTAGTCGGGTGAGACGACCACGACCTTCTGTCCGCGGTAGCGCGCCTCGGTCATGAAGTGCGCGTCCGGCGTTCTGGTCGTCGGCAGGTTCGTGCCCCAGATCAGCAGGTAGCCCGCGTTGAACCAGTCGCCGGACTCCGGCACGTCGGTCTGGTCGCCGAACGCCTGAGGCGAGGACGGCGGCAGGTCCGCGTACCAGTCGTAGAAGGAGAGGATGACACCGCCGATCAGCGAGAGGAAGCGCGTGCCGGCGGCGTAGGAGGCCTGCGACATCGCCGGGATCGGCGAGAAGCCGACCACCCGGTCTGGGCCGTACCGCTTGATCGTGTGCACGTGCGCGGCGGCGATCATCTCCACCGCGTCATCCCAGGAGGCGCGCACGAAGCCGCCCTTGCCGCGCTGTCGCTTGTACAGCCGCGCCTTC